>WNGQ01009316.1_pt1 | contig 11320 bp, 9 predicted proteins | sample 5407661 | NCBI WGS metagenome assembly WNGQ01 (sample SAMN13153382, study PRJNA577476) | soil metagenome | isolation source: 60 cm soil or saprolite under Garry oak tree replicate 2 | place: USA:California | collected 2016-06-15
GCCCTCTGACCCGTGCCAGGCGCGACAGCGCGGTCATGCGCTGCGCCACCACGCCGGCATGGGGCGAGACCCGGTCGTAGGGCAGGCAGTCCCAGGACGGGAATTCCAGCACCGCGAGGTCGGGCGCGAAGAAGGCGAGCGCACGGGCGAGCGCCGCCATGCGCGAGCCATCGCGGCAGATGACGAGGAGGCTCGTGGCGGGCGCCTCGGCGCTAGCGGCGAACGTGCGCGCGAGATCGGCCGTGACGAGGCCCTCGGCGCCGTCGGCGACGCCCGCAAGCGTCAGCGGGCGGCCAAGCGCCAGAAGATCGGCGGGGGATCGCGCCATGCCGATCACCACTCCTTGCCGCGCAGATGGAAGTCGCGCAGGCGGCGGAACAGCGCGGTGTCGTATATGGCGGGCACGTCAATCTCGCCCGTGATCCAAGCGAGAAGGTCACGATCCGGAACCTCCAGCAGTCGCTCGAACTCGGCAAGCTCGGTGTCGTCGAGCTGTTCGAGCGCGCTATCGGCGAAGCGACCCATGATGAGATCCGTCTCACGCATGCCGCGATGCCACGAGCGGAATAGAATCTTGCGGCGGCGCACATCAAGTCTCTCGCTCGAACGTGTCGTGCCAGTCATGGGTTCCTCGTTGCCAAACGCGCAACGCCAAAAGCCCGGACAGGCCGGGCGGGGCTTCTATAGCGGGAGCCGGCCGCGCTGTCAGCGGGTTCCGGTTTCCTGGCCCCCCGGTCTGTGGCCTTCACCGAATGAAGTCGCTGTGCTAAAAATGCCGGTGTTGGCGATGTGTGGGGAAGGGTCGGGGAAGGATCATGGCAACGCGTCTGCTGGCTCCTCAGTTCATTGTCCTTTATTGCTTCGCGGCGTCGGCTCTGGCAGTGCATTTCCGTGGCCGGGTACGGCTTGGTGTCATGCGGCAATTGACCGACCACTCGACGATCATGGCGCCCTACAACGTGCTGATGTACCTGTTCTCGGCGGTCCCCAACCGGCCGGTGCTGTCGCCGCGGGACTTTCCCGAACTCAACACGTTGCGCGACAACTGGCGGACGATCCGCGACGAAGCTGTCGCCCTGTTCGACGAAGGCCGTATCAAGTCCGCCGACAAGTACAACGATTGGGGCTTCAACTCGTTCTTCCGCAGCGGCTGGAAGCGGTTTTACCTCAAGTGGTACGAAGACCCCCTGCCCTCGGCGAGGCGAACGTGCCCACGCACCGTTGCTCTGCTGGAGTCGATTCCGACCATCAAGGGGGCGATGTTTGCCACGCTATCGCCGGGCGCAAGGCTGGTGCGGCACCGCGATCCTTTCGCCGGGTCGCTGCGCTATCACCTCGGACTGGTGACGCCGACCCATGCGGGCGTCTGCCGCATTTTCGTCGACGGCAACGAATATTCCTGGCGCGACGGCGAGGATCTGCTGTTCGACGAGACCTATATCCATTACGCCGAGAACACGACCGACCAGACGCGGATCATCCTCTTCTGCGACATCGAGCGGCCGCTCAAGAGTCGCAACATGACTGCAGTCAACCGCTGGGTCAGTCGCCACATCATCAAGGAAAGCGCCACCGAGAATGAGGAAGGTGAACGCGTCGGCGTATTCGACAAGATATTCGGCTACGTCTATCACGTCCGGCTCCTTGGCAAGCGCATGAAGGCCAGGAACAAGAACGTCTATTACGCGGTTAAATATTTGATCGTTGCCCTGATCATCGGCGGCATCGTCGCCTCCGCCTTCGCCTGAAGTCCCGATCCCTCCGAGTCCCGGCAATGGCGCGCCTCGCCGTGATTGCGTTGCACCGCGCCAGAGGTCAGCATGGACCCCGCGCGCCCGGACCAACGCATGCGACCCAACCTGCTCAACCCGTTGTTTGCCTCGCTGACGAGCCTTGCCGGCATCGGGCCGAAACAGGAGAAGCTCTATCGGCGGCTGTTCGACCGCGACGATGTCCCGCCCCGCATCCTCGATCTGCTGTTTCATCTGCCGACGGGAACCATCGACCGGCGCGCGCGTCCGAAGCTGCGCCAGGTCGAGCCGGGGGCCGTCGTAACTGTCGCGGTGACAGTCGACCGGCACCGGCCGCCGTCGCCGCGCCGGCCGCGTGCGCCCTATTTGATCTATGCCAGCGATGACACTGGCGATGTCATTCTCACCTATTTCAATGCGCACAAGGACTATCTCGAAAAGCTGCTCCCGGTCGGGGCGTTGCGCTACGTGTCGGGCACGGCGGCGTTCTACGACGGCATGCTGCAGATGGTGCATCCCGACCGCGTGGTCGACGAAGCGGGCCTGGCACGGCTGCCGCTGGTCGAGCCGGTCTATCCATTGACCGAGGGTCTCGGCCTCAACCAGCTGCGCAAGGCGACCGAGGCGGCGCTCACCCGCGTGCCCGAACTGCCCGAATGGCAGGACCCGAGCTGGGTCGCGCGCGAGCGCTATCCCGCCTTCGCGGTTGCGCTCAACGCGCTGCATCGTCCGGGTGAGCCCGCCGATGCCGCGCCCGCAAGCCTGGCGTGGACACGGCTCGCCTATGACGAGCTGCTCGCCGGGCAGCTTGCGCTGGCGCTCGTGCGCGCGCATTTGCGCCGCCCGGCCGGCCGCGCCACCTCGGGCACCGGCCACCTGCGCAAGAAGCTGATCGAGTCCCTGCCCTATTCACTCACGCATTCGCAGACGCGCGCGGTTGCCGACATCGTCGCCGATCTCGCCAAGCCCGAGCGGATGCTTCGACTGCTGCAAGGCGACGTGGGCTCGGGCAAGACCGTTGTCGCGCTCTTTGCCGCCGCGACTGTGGTCGAGGGTGGCCGCCAAGCCGCGCTGATGGCGCCGACCGAAATCCTCGCGCGCCAGCACTACAACACCATCGCGCCGCCCGCAGCCGCGATCGGCATCAATGTCGCGATCCTGACCGGCCGCGAACGCGGGCGCGAGCGCGCCGCGACGCTGGAGCGGCTCGCCTTCGGCGACATCCACATGCTGGTGGGCACCCATGCCCTGTTCCAGGAGGAGGTCGAATTCCGCGACCTTGCGCTCGCGGTCGTCGACGAGCAGCACCGCTTCGGCGTCCACCAACGGCTGGCGCTGGCGAAGAAAGGCCAGGCCGTCGACGTTCTGGTGATGACGGCGACGCCGATCCCGCGCACGCTGGTGCTCACCTATTTCGGCGACATGGACATATCCGAGCTGCGGGAGAAGCCGGCGGGCCGCCAGCCGATCGACACCCGCACCATCCCGCTCGGCCGGCTCGCGGAGGTGGTCGAGGCGGTGGGCCGCGCGCTCGCGGAAGGCCGCCGGGTCTACTGGGTCTGTCCCCTGGTCGAGGATTCCGAGAACACCGATCTCGCCGCTGCCGAGGAGCGCTTCGGGGTGCTCAAGGCCCGCTTCGGCGAGCGGGTCGACCTCGTGCACGGCCGCATGAAGGGCGCCGACAAGGACCGCGCCATGGAACGCTTCGCCGCCGGCGAGACCCGGCTCCTGGTCGCCACCACGGTGATCGAGGTCGGCGTCGACGTGCCCGAGGCGAGCGTCATGGTGATCGAGCATGCGGAGCGCTTCGGCCTCGCCCAGCTCCACCAGCTGCGCGGGCGCATCGGGCGCGGCTCCGAGCACTCGACCTGCCTTCTCCTCTACAAGGCGCCGCTCGGGGACACCGCGACCGCCCGTCTCAACATCATGCGCGAGACCGAGGACGGATTCCGCATCGCCGAGGAGGATTTGCGGCTGCGGGGCGAGGGCGACGTGCTCGGCACGCGGCAATCGGGCATGCCGGGCTTCCGCGTCGCCCGCATCGAGGTGCACGGCAAGCTCATCGGCGCCGCGCGCGACGACGCCTCGCTCGTGCTCGCGCGCGACCCGACGCTTGCGACGCCGCGCGGAGAGGCGTTGCGGCACCTGCTCTATCTGTTCGAGCGCGACGAGGCGATCAGGCTCATCCGGGCGGGGTGAGCCGCGTTGCTACCAAGCACGGCGAACAGCTCCGGCTAAATCACCATGGCGACTTTATAACGCTTCCATGGAACCGCATTCCTGTCGACCGCGCACAATCGGCCATGCACGATCGCGGTATCGCCGAGAGTAGGAACGAGCTTCTGAGGCACGAAACCGATTTTGCGACTGCCAACAAAAACTTCGTAGCATCGCTTACTTTGAAAGAATCCGGCCCTGATCGTCACCGGATGTCCTGTCATCACATTGCGAGGCGGCCGATGAAAGCGGACTCCCGCCACGAAGAACAAAAGTTCATCTTCCCTATCGGTCCGACAGGCGGCCGAAACATTCTTGCTGACGGTCAATGCGCCCAAACCAGCGCCCGCTAGCCCCAGAAACGTTCGTCTGCGCATCGATTAGGCTCCATAGAGACGCTGGCCGCGCTCGATATAATTGAGTGCGTGAAGTTCCTCGATTTCGGTCCGCGATTTATTGGTGTTGGGAAAGTTCGGCATATTGGACGCCCACAGGCGGCCGATCCTGGGAATCTTCGAAGTTTGCCGAATGCGCTGCAAAATGCCGATAAGCCGCGCCTGCAGATTCCTGCCAACTACAAGTTGGGGTCGCACATCCTTGCACAAATATAACACCCAGACCAGCCGCCATATGTGGGCCTGATCGCTTGAATATTCGTCCAGGAGGTCACACGTTCGCTTTATCAAGTCGACATCTTCCGACATGAGCTCGCCAAACCGCTCCGCCGGAGAAGAGGCGAGATCCTTTTGGTCGGAATACATACCGTACACGCGCATCCGCCGTATGGTCGCCATCTGCAAGCGGCCATATCCCTGGTGGAGATAGTCCTCAGGCTTTTCCAAGCAAGCTTTCACTAACGCCACCGTATCTTCTGGCTCAAATACGGCGGGCTGAATTGCTGCGTCGACGTACTCCGTTTTCTCCGTCTTAGCGTATTTCAATGTGGAGATTGCTTGCAGATAGTCTTGTCCCGCTCCCAGCCAGACTTTGTTATCGCTGATCTCAAATCCAATCTTCTGCAACTCGCCACGAATGGCGGCGAACTTGGTCTCGAGAGTGGAGCGCGACCTGTCAAAGATCTTGTAGTCGTCCACGTACCTGATGAAATTCGGTGCCTGCTTGGCGACGATCTTGTCGACCTCGCTGAAATACGCGTTCCCGAGGAAGAAGAAGGAGTCGTTAAGGAAAGGTAGTCCTGGGCTGATCGCGGAAAACGACTTCAAGAACACTTCAAGCAACCTCGCCGCCGTGGGATCAACACCGGCGCGCTTGATGAAGGCGCCGAATAAGGGAAGCTTGATGCTGTCAAATGCATCCTTTAAATCGATCTGCAGCACGCACATGTCGGTAGCGCATAGCTCCTTCAGCCTGGCCTGGAACAGCGCCCAGGCCGTAACTTGGTCCTCTAGGAAGGCGAGGCGATTGGGGTCGCGATTAAGCCGGCAGCTGAAGACCTTTGTGCGATCGATGAATTTTTGCTCGATGGTGTTGGCAATGGCCGAAACGCACGCCTGGCAGATGATCTGATCGTTGACGGAGGGTACGACCCATACGTTCGACTTGCCGTCGCGTTTTGGAAGGGTAATGTCAAACGGCTTTTGCGGCTGTGCACCGCTCAGATATTGCTCGATCGCTTTGCGAACCCGGGCTTCGCGACCAACGTAGTTGATCATCAAAGGCTCAAACCACTCCGGCAGCGCGTTACTGTAGGATACGCTGTCCATCAATAGTCGAATAGCCAGTTGGACTGGAAGTGCGGACCCTGGCGCGTCAGCCATGTTGCGGCTTGTCCTTGTCGAACACCTCTTTTGGATTCCAAGTCACGATAATGGGAAATGCAATGGCGAGCACTACCAGGATAACAATCTGGACCAAGAGTTGGGCTCCGGCTCCTTGCTCAACGACCAGCGGCGCCACCCATTTGCCCGCGCTAAATCCCAATGTAACGAAGCTCAACGCTATGATGACAAAGTTCTTTAGAGTGTATGTGGCACTAAAACTGCAAGCCAAAAGGCAAATCACAAGCGCACACAGCACCAGCCTAATCTCGCGGCGATAAAGGACATAATCGCCTTCGGCGTCGCTCACGCTGAGTTTCCACCTTGTATTGAGCGCTTCCGCGGTTTCTTCCAATTGAAATGTCGGCCAGGACTTGTAGAGCGACAGATAGATCCTGTCGGGGTGATCTGCCACCGGAAGACCGCCGAAAAAAGTATCGAAAAAATCCGATGGGGACAAAGCATTTTTCCCATGATCGTCCCAACGCACGGCCAAGGTGGGGACGATGACATTCGCCAGCCGTTTGCGCTGAGACACAGTCAAGGCTTGAGCGAGCGCTGCTTGCAGATTTTTTGGATCAGGATGTCCTTCCGGCAACGCGACGATCAGCAGATGATCCACTGGAAAACTTCGAAAATTGCTCGCGGGGACATGCAATGCCAAGTCCGTCACTTGCCAGTTCGATGGTTTTCTTAACTTGGCCAGTTCATCTGTCAATCGAATGTGATCTTCCGACGACAGTCTCCGTAACCGCGAGAGCACTGCCCCCAGCAACGCCCCGTCAGCGTTCGTCTGCGTCCCGTCGCCGGCGATATAGGCGGATATCACGAGCGCAGTGGCTCCAGGCGGCAAAAGGGACAGGTATTGCGGATCCGCGATGTCATCGATCGATACGTAAAGGTGGTGAGCCCGAAACACGCCGAGTTCGACGGCCTGTTTTTGTAAAACATCGACGAGGCCGGCGCTTCGCTCAATCACCATTCTGCTGAACAGCAGCGGAAAGAGGTACAAGTCGATCCCCAGTACCGCCAAGGGTACCAGCAGGACCACGGCCAGCCGTATGAGACTGTTGCGGTTCGTTCGTTCCCCTCCGGTTCTGCGCGCGCAATGTTGGCGACGCGTCACGAAATTGCTTCGGACTTACCCCACTGACGCTGGAAAATGGCGCCGATCGAAATTTGATCACATATCGTTAAAATCGTCAAGCAGTGGATGGTACTACGCAAAGTTGAGGCGGCGAACCGCGATAGCCTCGCTCCTGGTTGGCGAGGAGGGATGTGAAAGTAGTAGTCCGCTATTTCACGGTCGCGGTCGGGCTCCACCTCCGAGTAGGGGTAGCCGGCGAGCGCGAAGAGCGTCACTTCGCCGGTGCTGCGGTAGGGTCGAGCTGCGCCGCGTGGGCCACGCGGCGGCGTCGGCGAGCGCCGAGAGCTTCTTCTGCTGATCGGCGGCGGCGCCGGGCTGCGCCATTCCCGCCGACATCAGGAGCGTCATCGCCGCCTCGACCGTGATGTCGAGCTCGATGAGGTCGCGGCGCGGAACATAGAAGAAGAAACCGGTGGTCGGGTTCGGCGTGCAGGGCATGAAGGCGGCGACATGTTCGGTATCGGGCAGATGGGCGGCGATGTCGGCGCTCGCGGACTGGGAGAGAAAGACCAGCGACCACATGCCGGGGGAGGGAAACTCGACCAGCGCGACCCGGCGGAAGCTCGAGCCGGTCTTCGCGAACAACGTCTCGAAGATTTGCTTCAAGCTCTTGTAGATGGGCCGCACCACCGGCATGCGGTTGAGGAGCTTCTCGCCGGCCTCGACCAACTTGCGCCCGACCAGGTTTGCAGTGAGAAAGCCGAGCAGCGTCAAGGCCGCGAACGCGATGATGAGACCCGAGCCGGGGACATGGACCGGCAGATAGGTGTCGGGCCGGTAGGCGACCGGAATAAAGGGTCGCACCAGGTCATCGACCCAGTTGATGAACCACCAGGTGAGACTGATGGTGATGTAGAGCGGGCCGACCAGAATCAAGCCGGTCAGGAAATAATTGCGCAGCCGGCTGACCAGAGCGTGATGAGATGGCTCAGGCTTGACCAGCGCCGGCCCCTGCGGGCCGACGACGGATGTTTGCGCCGGCGCCACCGGCACGCTTGTCAGATTCGGTTCGGATTCGTTCATTTGCGCCAGCGAGGTCATTCGCAACCAGAGCAGGATGTGGTCAGTCTACCCGTTTGCGCCAAGGCCGGCGAGAGCGACCAAGGTCGCACCAGGGACAGCCATTGCCCGGGAATCATTCAACCGTCACCGGAGATTCACTCGACCGTCACCGACTTGGCAAGATTGCGCGGCTGGTCGACATCGGTGCCCATGGCGACCGCGGTATGGTAGGCGAGGAGCTGGACCGGGATCGCATAGACCAGCGGCGCGACGCTTGCGGCCATGTCCGGCAGCACCAGCTTGGCCAGCGATTGCGAGTGCGCCTCGTGCGCCCCCTTGGGATCGGTGAGGAGGATGATCCTGCCGTCGCGCGCGGCGACCTCCTGCATGTTGGAGAGCGTCTTCTCGAACACGCGGTCGTAGGGCGCGATCACGATGACCGGCATTTTCTCATCGATGAGCGCGATCGGCCCGTGCTTCAATTCGCCGGCGGCATAGCCTTCGGCATGGATGTAGGAGATTTCCTTGAGCTTGAGCGCGCCTTCGAGCGCAAGCGGATAGCTCGTGCCGCGTCCGAGATAGAGCACATTGCGGCATTTCTGCAGCTCGCGCGCGAGCTGCTCGATCTGCTGCTCGAGCTTGAGCGCCTCCGCCATCAGCCGCGGCACCCCGATCAGCGCCCGCACCAGCTTGTTCTCGTCGGCCTCGGACAGGACGCCGCGCGCTCGGCCGGCGGCCACCGCAAGAGCGGCCAGCACCGCGAGCTGGCAGGTGAAGGCCTTGGTCGAGGCAACGCAGATTTCGGGTCCGGCGAGCGTCGGCATCACCAGGTCGCTCTCGCGCGCAATGGTCGAGGTCGGCACGTTGACGACCGAGAGCACGTGCTGCTTGTGCTCCTTGGCATAGCGTAGCGTCGCAAGCGTGTCGGCGGTCTCGCCCGACTGCGACACGAAGACCGCGAGCCCCCCCGGACGCAGCGGCGCCTCGCGGTAGCGGAACTCGGAGGCGACATCGATCTCGACCGGCAGCCGCGCGAAACGCTCGAACCAGTATTTGCCGATCAGGCCGGCGTAATAGGCGGTGCCGCAGGCGGAGATCGAAATGCGCTCGAGCTCGCGGAAGTCGAACGGCGCCGAAGCCGGCAGTGCAACCCGCTCGGCCGCCATGTCGAGATAATGCGCGAGCGTGTGGCCCACGACCTCTGGCTGCTCGTGGATTTCCTTTGCCATGAAGTGGCGATGGTTGCCCTTGTCGACCCGGAAGGCGGAGGCGGACGATTTGAGCACCGGCCGCTCGACCTTCGAGCCCTTGGCGTCGCGCACCTCGACGCTCTGGCGCGTGAGGACGACCGAGTCGCCGTCCTCCAGATACGAAATCGTGTCCGTGAACGGGGCGAGAGGAAGGCGAGCGCGAAGGCGCCGCGCAGCCGCGGCAGCGCCGCCGCCACCGCCTCGGCCGGCGAGCGCCCATTCTTCATCTCATGGGTCACGAGATGGGCGACGACCTCGGTGTCGGTATCGGAGCCGAACTTCGCGCCATTGTGCTCGAGCTCCTCGCGCAGCTCGCGGAAATTCTCGATGATTCCATTGTGCACCACCGCGAGGCGGTCGGTGGCATGCGGATGCGCGTTGCTCTCGGTCGGACGGCCATGGGTCGCCCAGCGGGTGTGGCCGATGCCGATCGTGCCGTTGAGCGGCTCGCGCTGGAGCCTGCCTTCGAGGTTGCGCAGCTTGCCCTCGGCGCGGCGGCGGGTCAGGTGACCGCTCTCGAGCGTGGCCACGCCTGCCGAGTCATAGCCGCGATATTCGAGGCGCTTGAGCGCATCGACGAGCTCCATCGCCACCGGCTCGCGGCCGAGTATGCCGACAATCCCGCACATGGGAGCGGATGCCTCCTGGCTGGCGTGGCGCTGATGCTACCCCGGCAACCATGTATGCGCAGTGAACGCGCAAGCCAAAGTCAAAATCGGTGTCATCCTGTGACAAGAGGCGGTGACAATCAAGGCGAAGGCCGCCGCACAAGCTATTCAGCCGCCGGCGTTTTTTTGGTGCCTGCGGCCTTGACCGCGCGCAGGCGCGCGGCGCGGTTTTCCTTGACGACCTGCCGGCTGCGGGCGATTGCGAGGGCATCGGGCGGAACATCCTGGGTGACCACCGAGCCGGTCGCCACATAGGCGCCATCGCCGATGCGAACCGGGGCGACCAGCGCCGCGTTCGAGCCGATGAAGGCCGCCTTGCCGATGTCGGTGCGGTGCTTCGCCACGCCATCGTAGTTGCAGACGATGGCCCCCGCGCCAAAATTCGAGCCCGCGCCGAGCCGCGCGTCACCGATATAGGCGAGGTGGTTGGCCTTGGCGCCATCCTCGATCACAGCCTCCTTGATCTCGACGAAATTGCCGATGTGGACGTCCTCGCCGAGCCGTGTGCCTGGCCGCAGCCGTGCATAGGGGCCGACCAGGGCGCCCTTGCCCACATGCGCCTGGTCGAGATGGGAGAACGACCTGATCACCGCGTTGTCCTCGATCGTGACCCCCGGCCCCAACACCACGAACGGCTCGATCACCACGTCGCGCCCGAACCTGGTATCGGCCGACAGAAAGACCGTCTCGGGCGCGACCAGGGTCACGCCTGCCTCCATCGCCGCCTTGCGCAGGCGCTGCTGCAGTACGGCTTCGGTCTCGGCGAGCTGCGCCTTGGTATTGATGCCGCGCACGTCGTCCTCCTCGGTCTCGATCACCACCGCCTTGAGTTTTCTCGCCCGGGCGATCGCAACGGCGTCGGTGAGGTAGAACTCACCTTTGCGGTTGTCGTTGCCGATCCGCTCCAGGATCGCCAGCGCGGTCTTGCCGACGAACGCCATCAAGCCGCCATTGCACAGGTCGATTGCGCGTTCCGCCGCACTCGCCTCGAGCTCTTCGCGGATCGAGACGAGCTCGCCGGCCTCTTGCACCAGGCGGCCGTAACCCGTCGGATCCTGCGCCCGGAAGCCGAGGACGACGAGCGCGGCCCCCTTGGCGAGCGCCTCGCGCATGCGCCCGAGCGTCTGCGGCCGGATCAACGGCGTGTCGCCGTAGACGATCAGGACGTCGTCGGGTCCGCGCGCGATCGCGCTCTTCGCCGCCAGCACCGCATGCGCCGTTCCGCGGCGCTCCGATTGCACGAAAATCTCGGCACCAGGCAGGACGCGCCTGGCCTCGGCCGTGACTGCTTCGGCGCCAGGTCCCACCACGATCGCGGTGGAGGTGACGCCGGCGCTGCGCACCGCCTCGAGCACGTGGGCGATGAGCGAGCGGCCGGCGATCTCGTGCAATGCCTTCGGGCGCTGCGAGCGCATGCGGATGCCCTCGCCGGCGGCGAGCACGATCGCCAGGCAGCTCCGGTCAGCCATCCGAGTCTCGGCCTCCTCCCAGCCGGCGCCGTCATATC
>WNGQ01006488.1_pt1 | contig 11319 bp, 10 predicted proteins | sample 5407661 | NCBI WGS metagenome assembly WNGQ01 (sample SAMN13153382, study PRJNA577476) | soil metagenome | isolation source: 60 cm soil or saprolite under Garry oak tree replicate 2 | place: USA:California | collected 2016-06-15
AGTGCATGGCGTGAAAACCTCCGGGCCATTTGGCAGCGGGTAAGCATCCAAATACGGCTGCATTGCAGAGATGGCCATAGTGCGCGCATTCCCAAACACTTGACATGTACCATCGCAAGGGACCGTACTCAGTGTAGTCTGCGGCAGTCGAAGCCGAAGTCCTTCATAGGAAAAAAAGAAGAACGTCTTGTCTCTGAGAATCGGGCCACTAAAGGTCCCCCCAAAATCATTCTGGTGTTCTCTAGGCTTAGACAAGCCTTTCTCGTTCGCAAACCAATCATTGGCATCCAAAATGTCGTTTCGCAGATAGTCAAACAATGTTCCGTGCCACTGGTTCGTACCTGACCGCGTAACGATAGAGATCTGCCCGCCCGGAGTGCGTCCAAACTCCGGCGCATACGTCGAAGTTAAGATACGGAACTCCTGAAGGGCATCCACTGAAACCAGACTGTTCGTCCCACCCAGCGCACTAAACGAGCCGACTGCCCCCGCTAGACCGTTACCTCCGAACCCGGACGACGTCACGCCTACTCCTATATTGGCGCTCACACCGTCGAGCATCCAGTAGTTGGAAGCAGGGCGCTGTCCGTTGATACTGAATTGTCCGATGTCCTGAGTATTGCTTGGCGTCAGAACCACTCCCGGAGTGAGTTGAATCAGCGTTTGAAAGCTCCTGCCATTCATCGGAAGGTTCTCTGCGAATTGACGATCTATGACTGTACTTACTGTAGCGGCCTCAGTGTCAATCAGCGGCGCGCCACCTTCAACAGTGACCCTCTCGGACACGGCGCCGAGGGGAAGCGTGAAGTTAATCACTACAGCGTCTCGGACGTTGAGGAGAACATCTGGCTTCACGATTGTCTTGAAGCCAGTGTGGGAAATCTGGATTTCATAATTCGCGGGAGGTAATTCTTGAAGGATGTACATTCCCTCGGCATTCGTCTTTGCCAAATATTTGACATTCGTCGCTGTATTGACGACGTCGATGTTCGCACCAGCGATTGGGCCGCCTGACGAATCCACCACCTGGCCGTTCAATGTCGCATTGGGGCTTTGTCCGCGAGCACTTCCGGACATGACGAGAAAGATGGCGACCACACTGGTAAGATAGCGCATTTCTGAGAACGCCCTCCTAAGCGAAGGTGCAGACTTCTACTTCGTTTACAGGAGAAGGGGAGAATATTTCTCGGACGTTACAAAGTTATAGCCCTAGCGTTCTTCTGTTCTCACGTAAGGGACAGGTCTTAAGAAAACGAACTGCCACGGCAGATCAGGGATGATTCGGCTCAACTCGTAGAGAAGCAACGAGCAACCGGTGCCCACTTGGCTCGCGGCTTCCGCCTTGTGGTTCCACTGTGACGAATACTGCGTCGATCTGCTGCAGGGTCTTCGGATCGTCCACTTTCAAAACCCACCGCCTATTTGCAGTATTGTCTTGGTAAAAGATTCCCAAACTTAGCGTCCTCTTGCGATCGGGACCGCGTTGTCCCCATGCTTGGAAGGCGCTCGTGTTTTTGACTCCAGGTTGCTGGTCCAGGTCATAAGCGTAAAAAATAAGCGATTTGTTCTTCGTGAAGAATATGCGTCCAAATGGTTTTTGCGTGTCGCCGTTGCGCCCGACGTCATATACCTCCGCGAGGTAAAGGTCCCGAGCGCCCATTAACTCACGAATGTCACGGTCGGCAGCAAGGAGACGCTGCTGTTCCTCAATCGTGTCCTCCCGGTCCTTGAGCCGTTGGGAGAGCCCTGCGATACGCGTCTCCAGGTCCGTAGCTCGAATCAAATCGGATTCTCGCTGCTGACGTAAACCTGCGAGATTTTCTTCGGTCTTTGCCAAGCTGGCTTGCGCTAACTTCAGTTGCTCTGAAACTGCGTCTCGTTCGGACGCAAGATGACCCTCTCGCTCTCCCGCCGTCGCGATCGCATCCTGCAAATTCTTGTCTTGCTCCTTAAGTCGACCAACCTCGAGCAACTCGCGATTCCTGCTGTTGGTGATGTCCTCTATAAGCCGATCACGGTTGCGCAGCTCTGCAGCCAGCGCTTGACCATCCTGCGTAAGATTTCCTACCTGCTGTTCAAGGACGTGTGAACCGTTTGGAAGAGATTGCTCTCGCACATTGGAAACTTGTGAGCCTTTCCTTTCTCCAAGACGGTACATGGCAACAAGCGCGAGAACCGCCACCACGATGGCGGCCGCATACCGCATCATAGTCTGTGCATGTCCCAATGCAAGGACGCGTCTGACACTAGCCGAAATTCGGAGGTATCGCTCAGGGGAGTCGCTCCATAACAGGTCTGCGGTGGAGCGAGAACGAAGAGGTACTCCTTCTGATCGGAGCCGCTGAAAAAGCTTTCTCTTCGCTGACGCAGTGGAGCCTAGGGGGAGAGCCGAAGCTAGGTCGGGCATTAGGTCAGGCCCAACCGAAGACAATCCAAGTCGAACTGTTCCTTCGTATTCCTTCAATAGGTCAGAACAAGCAGAACAACGGGCGAGATGGCGCTCCAATCTGCTGTGCTCGTCACTTGATAAGCGCCCACGTACGGAAAGCGCGCACAGTTCACGGAACTCCTGATGTGAGTTCGGTTCTGCCGTGGGCTCAATTCCGGGACGTGTGACATTAGGGTTCATCAAGGTCTCCGAATCACGAAACCATCTTCGGATAAGCGAATTCGAAGTTGTTCGAGGCCCCGGTAAACATGATTACGAACACTCGGGAAAGAATATCCTGTCTTTTGGCAGATTTCCTGAAGAGTGTAACCTCCGAAGAAGTACATCTCAATAGCCTCGCGCTGTTCTTTCCTCAGACTGTTGAATGCCTGAAGAAAGTAGGCGCGCCAAGAGGCCAGCTCAGCTAGCTCTTCAGGATCAGGTCCTGGGTCGATAACCTGGAGTTGAATTATCTCTTCGCAGTTCTGTCCATCATAACACCGTCCGTTACGTGACTTTCGATGGTTGAATGCCCGCGAATACGTGACTTGAATAAGCCAAGACTTGACCGATCCTTTTGAAGAATCGAATACGTGACTCCTGCGAAAAAGGTATAAGAAAACCTCTTGGACCAAGTCCTCCGCCTCCGTGGCATCGCGAAATAGGCGCGCCCCAACGCGCAGTACCAGACTAGAATGCCGGTCAAACAGCGCCTCGAAGGCGTCCACATCACCCCGTTGGATTCGACACATTAGACGTTCGTCGTCCAATTCCTTCAAGGGCACGGGGAACTGAACCAGAGAATCTTCTACCGCAGTGTCTTTGAGGGGCTCTGTGGCCGACAGCATGCGCGCATTCGTCGAAGAACCCAAATTGCCTCCAAAAGCTACGTTCCCGAAACGAATCCACACCCTGCCAAGTCGGCTTTCCCCCAAAACAGTCCATCCCGGATAAGGCTGTTCGCGGAGATAGCAATGGACACTTTCAATCGTCGGCGCGAGTCGGCGCACCGAGGCAGAAAGACAGAGCACCCAAACGTGGACGCCCAAAATCTGTTTGCGCCTACGTTGCCATCACGTCGAACGAGTGTGTGGACACCCCTCTTGGTTGTCGGTTTGGAGTCATCGTTACGTTGGGGGACAATCAGACGGAGTAGATAAGCTTGTGGCTTGAGTTGTTCAACAGTGACGAGATTCGGAGCTGCTGATTCTGGTCTGGAAACCGACCACCCCTGCGCGTTTGCGCTGTGAGCCGTTGACCTTGCTTTGCAAGAGGTCAAACCGCACTCTCCACAAATTTCCGGGGGGACAATCCTGCAACGAGACCGTTGGGACTCTCAGCCAGACCACCACGCACTGGCTTTAGTGAAGCACTTCTAACGCTGAAATCACGCCGTGTCAATTCGTCACTCCCGACACACCCTCTAACATAAGTTAATACAAGCACTTTCGAGACATATGAATATGGTAAGGTGTTCTTGGCGACCGCCAGAATGCCGGCCTTTTGGATTCTTAGTTGGCCCAACGGAAGCCAGCAGTACGCTCCGCTGTTCCGGTTGCTGTTCGCAAATCGGGTAATGAAACGGCCTGGCGACTGGCCCCTTGCACTTCCCTATTCGATGGACCACTAACAGTGATTCCTGTGCCCGGGCGTCGGTTTGTGGTCGGTTTTCCGACCGCATAAATAAGCTGATTCCGCCGCGCCAAATAGCTGCGCTGACTTAGTCCCGATAGGAAAGTGTTCGGCGAGCAGCGGCAGCGCGGGGCCTGATTCATACGGCTCTCCTGGTTTTACAGTGCGGCCGATGAGTTGCATCCAACGCCTCGCGCAGTCTTCTCGCCTCAGCGTCTGCCACCCGGCTGACCCATTCTGAGGCATTCATAGATTGCAGGTCGTAACTTCCCGCCTGTCGACCTATCGCCGCCAGGATGCTGTTGATCGCTTTGTTGCGGAGTTCAGAATCTCTTCCAAACCATCGGGTCGCAGATTCTCTCAATTTCTTATGGTGATTCTCGTAGATACTGACAAGCGCACAAGCATCTCTCGGATCTCTCGCCAGCAAAAGGATTGCCTGCTCGCTGGTGAGAGTTCTCGGAAGCGTCTCTATTGGATCGGACGGCATCGTCGTCCCCCTCCTTGGCAAAAACGCACATTGCTCGATAGCAAATTCAATCTGCCAAAGAAAGTCTCTAAGTTGCAAGAATTTGCGTGCAATAATCTTGCAACATAGAGAGAAATACTACAAGAAGCGATTGCTGTTTTGCAATGGATTTTTCTTAGCGGGTTTTCTTGGACTTGGGAGGGCGACCGCCTTTGCGGTTCTTTCGCTGAGCTTGAATCTTTTTGTAGTACTCAGCCCCGCGCTTCGCGGTCTCCCTCCCGCCCTTCCGTCCAAGCTTGACGGCGGCGGGATCTTTCTCCTTTGCCAAATTTTCGGGTTTAGCTCGCTAAAGTATTATGCACTAACCGGATGATGCACGAAAACGGAATCAGTCCATCAAGGACTCTCATGGCATTGAGGTGTAATCCGGTCAGAGAGGCGAAGCCGCTATGACTCAACGACGTCTCTGATCAACCGATAGATCCGCCGTAGTTGGGCCTCGTCACAGTTGTCAAGGGATGTCTCAATTCTCTTTCGTAAGGCTCGAGCATCGGAGTCCTCACCATCGAGCAACAATAGGTCATCGGCCGTAACATTCAATGCCCTCGCCAAGGCCATTATGGTATCCAGTGTTGGACTGCTACGACCGTTCTCCAGTGCGCTCATGTACTTTGCGTCTGTGTGAGCTCGCTCGGCCACCCTTTCCTGTGTCAGTCCAGTAGCTTCACGCACCGATTTCAAGCGCCGCCCAAATGCCTTTGCGTAATTCAACGGGATCCCCCGCCCAAAAGTAGCGGGACCCCGAGGGCGTGTACACCAGTAGAAACAAGAATAAAGCCTTTCCATTCTTAGTATAACAATACACAGATACCCCGGATTAGGAGGAACCGTCTCTGGTACGAAATGGGGGCATCCTCACGGCGGGCTGAATGCATTAATTTGATTGTGTCTGGTTCTGGAGTAGTTCTATTGTGCGCCGCTCGCCCGGTGCAGTCCGCCAGATCGAGGGAGTTCGAGATCGCACTTTAGACCCGGAGCTGCTGTGTCGTTATCCTGAGGACGCGAATGAATCGCCGCAATTGTCTTTGCTTCTTCCCAGTCTGGGTGACAAACAAACACCTCAACGGTGAGGGAACCATCCGCCTGCTCTTTGCATAAGATGTGGACCGAATCCCACATCTCCTCCTCTTTTCCCGCTCGCATCCGTTGCCCAACACGCACTGATAGCGTGTCCGTGCCGACCTCAAACCGCCCTTGGTTCCCTGCATCACAACGCACCTGGAACTTCCGCCTGTCCGGCGCCGCCATTAGATCCACACGTGTGCTCCCTTACTCCTTGCAATATGGGCCATCATCTCGTTGTTTGATATGGTACCAAGCGCAAAAACAGGCGGTACGCTGGTACCCTTCCACGACTACCCATGGGACGGGGGATAATGAATAGAAGTTAAGGCGCAAGCTAAAGCCCGTACAGGGCCAGAGCCCGCTCGACGCGTGCTAGATCGAACTGGTGGATTCGGAAGATCTCTAGGTAGGCGAGCTTATCCCCAAGGCGCAGCTTGTGGTCGGCCTGGAGCTTGTACCTGGGCTAGCGCTTTTGGCCAAGCTGCACCGCAAACGGAATTCCCGCCAGGTGGCGGACACAATTGCTGCTTTGATGGAGGCTAGCCACCGCCGCCGCAAGCTAGGAAGGAAGCGGCAAGAAAATCCTGAGTGGTCAGCCCGATCGGTCTAAAAAAACTCACACCCCGACCCCCCTGAACGAAAACGCAATTGGTTTTTTCACAGCTTCCAAACGAAAGTGCAGCCCCAATCTGCATACTGTCCTGGGTACACGGAGCGATTATGCCTCCATGTACGGGGCTGGTGCAAGATCCGTCATTTAGCGAGAACCTGCTGCCGGTTTTTCGATGTAAGATGCTGGCATCGCGTCCAGTCTGGAAGGGGCGCCGATGCAATGCCCGTTCGTATGGGCGGCCATTTTCTGCATCAAAGACCGCGCAACGGGGGAATGAAAATGCGCGACAAACCGCTGTCAATTCTTCTAACGATTCTGTCGTTCGCTATTTTTTTACTCGCCGGCTGCGTGGCGCGGCCGGACATCTCCGGGGTGTGGAAGGGAACAATGCAGGCGAGCGCTGCCGGAGGCAAAGACAAGTGGCAAGGACCTGCGGAACTGACGTTGAACCAAAACGGCGACGCCCTCACCGGCACTCTTGTCTTTACGCACCCACAGGGTGGACGTGTCCAAGTCCCGCTCACATCCGGCATCGTTTCGAAAGATGCGGTGACGTTCTCCGGCCAAAGCCAGTTTCCGTTGGGCGGTTCCATAGAACTTACGTTTCACGGGAAAGTGAGCGGAGCCTCGTTGACGGGCGCAACGGACATGACTTCTAGGGGGCTATTCGGAACGGTCACAAATAGTGGCCCACTGAACTTGAGCAGGCAGTAAGAAAAAACCAGCGTGTGCACTGGCAGGAACAGGACGCTCTTACCACGAAGTATGAAAGGTGTCACAATCCTGTGCAACTCTCGAAAATGGTGTCGTCCGATTCTTTTTTCACCGAGATAGGGTTATGCAGAAATTGAAAATCAGGTTGGAAAACTGCTACGGCATAAAAAAGCTGAAGACGGACCTCGACTTTTCGCAAGCTAAAGCAATCGCTGTGTATGCGCCGAACGGCGCGATGAAAACGTCACTCGCACAAACATTTAAGGACCTTCGAGAAGGCAGAGACTCCTCAGATCGCATTTTTCCTGATCGCAAGACAGCTAGAGAAATCACCGATGAGAAAAATGCAGCAATCGCTCAGGACAGTATTTTTGTGATTAGCCCATACGATGAGGAGTATGGGCACACCGAAAAGACTTCAACGCTCCTGGTAGACAGTAAGCTGCGCAAAGAATATGACCAGCTACTTCAGCAAGTCGAAACGTCTAAAGAAATCTTCCTGAAGAATATAAAAAAGCAGACCGGCTCGAAAAAGGATTTAGAAGCTGAGATTTCGTCGGCTTTCACGAAAACTGACAAAGAATTCTTCGTAGCTCTAGCCCGCGTCAAGGAAGAAGTCGCGGCGCTAAGAACTGCTCACTTCGCAAATGTAAAGTATGACGAAATTTTTGAAACCAAAATCTTGGACTTTCTCAAGACTAAGGATGTCTGCGCCGCGCTGAAGGACTACATCGAGAAGTACGACAAGCTTATAGCGGCTTCAACTTATTTCAAGAAGGGAATATTTAACTATTACAATGCGGCGACAATCGCCAAAAACTTAGCGGACAACGGCTTCTTCGAAGCAAAGCACACTGTTAGTCTGACTGGCAAAAACAGTAAGGTAATCAACAGTCGGAAAGAGCTTGAGCAGCTAATTCAGTCAGAAAAAGATGCCATCACTAACGACGAGGCCCTCAGGAAAAAGTTTCAGGAAATCGAAACGCTAATGAACAAGAATTTGGGCCTCAGAGAGTTCCACGCCTATCTCCTTGAGAACCCGGAACTCCTCCCGCATCTCGCTAATATCGCAAAGCTTAAAGAAGACATTTGGAAGTCCTACTTCAAGGCTCAGTTCGATTCGTATATTGATCTTGTTGAGAAATATCAGGCCGCCGAGAAGCGCAAGCGCGAGATTGAGGAGGCAGCGCGTGCCCAACGCACACAATGGGAGGACGTAATCGAGATTTTCAACAGCCGATTCCACGTTCCATTCAAACTGGAAGTCAACAACAAAACAGCCGTCGTGCTAGGTCTGGAGCCGATGCTACTCCTAGACTTCACGTTTGAAGACGGCAACGAAAAAGCTTCTGTTCAGAAAGACCAACTACTTCGTGTGTTGAGCATGGGTGAGAAGAAGGCACTTTATGTGCTCAACATCATATTTGAGGTCGAGGCTCGGAGGAAATTAAAGCATGAAACTCTCTTTCTGATTGACGATGTGGCCGATTCTTTCGATTACAAAAATAAATACGCAATCATTGAATATTTAAGAGATATTTCCGACCAACCCTTCTTCAAACAACTTGTTTTGACGCATAACTTTGATTTCTTTCGGACGATCTGTGGTCGTTTCGTGGGTTACTCAAACTGCCTGATGGCTTCGAAGTCTGACACTGAGGTCCGCTTGAACCAAGCGACCGGAATCAACAATCCGTTTGTAAAGGACTGGAAGCCTAACTTCTGCAAGGACACAAAGAAGAAAATTGCATCCATTCCATTTCTCAGAAATATGATCGAGTACACCAAGGGAGAAAAGGACGACACATTCAAAAAACTCACATCACTCCTGCACTGGAAAACGGATTCCGCCGACATAACTCAAGGCGATCTCGATGATATTTTCAACCGACTATTCGATTGTAAGGAGAAGTCACCTGACTCCAAGAAGAAGGTAATGGACATGCTCGAAGAGTGCGCCAGCGAGTGTCTGAAGGCCGGGGAGGGTATCAACTTTGAGAATAAAATCGTGCTCTCCATTGCCATTAGAATTGCAGCGGAAAAGTTTATGGTCGCCAAGATTAAGGACGACAAGTTTGTAACAGGGATTACTGCCAATCAGACAAGCGAACTCTTCATCAAATATAGACAACGGTTCGGCGAAAATGGTGCGAGCAAGACTCTAGCTCGCGTTCTTCTGATGACGCCTGAAAGCATCCACTTGAACTCATTCATGTATGAACCAATCTTGGATATGTCTGACGGGCATCTGAGAAGCTTGCTAACCCAGGTGCGCAATCTAAAGTGATCGCTCGATTACACCGTGCCGCCATGATTCCTTAAGCTGATTCCCGCCGAGCTAGCAGGCCGTGGCAGAATCCGTTCGTTCGAATGGCGCAGCAGATAACGGAGATAGCGGCGATTTTGGTGTGCCCGGCGGTCGTCGGATTGAAAACGAAGCGTTTTTCGAGTCTTGAGCCTCGGGAAGCCATCGAGTAACCCAAAAAACGAAAAAAGAAACCGAAGCATGCAGGTTTTTCCACTCCCGTGGCTTCCCGGCTCCTAACATCGTGCGAACGAGCAAACCCAAGTTGAAAGCGCCAACGTGAATCAGCAAGCGCTTGAATATATTCTTCTGCCCTCGCAGATGCGTTCGTCTCATCCCACCCGTCTCGTAGCAGTGCGCGAAGCTTCGTTCCACGAGTTCGCCTCTTTTCCGTAGCAAGCTCTTCCCGTACGCTCCACCAACTCGCCGCCGGTTCGCGTAAGTCGCCTCTTGTTGCGCTCGCGCCTTTGCTTGATTCTTCTGGCCATCCCAATCTCGTCGCTGTGTCTGCTTTTTCTCTGGGATATAGGTCCGGCCTTCCATATCCTTTATTTCTACCAGCACGTCACCGCTCTGATAGCCTTTGTCCGTAACTACCTCTCTTACGCCCTGGAAATACATTTGCGGTTTCTCTTCCGGTGCTTTCTCTGCTTCCGTCACCAGCAACTCCGCTACGTGCTCTCCCGCTTGAAGCAATGTCTCCTGTACCGTGGCCGTGTCGCCTTGATCGGCTCCCTGCAAAGTCACCGCCAAAACCGCTCCTGTTTTCACGTCCACGGCATGTTCCACCTTATGTGCCAGACGCGTGCTCCCATCCTTCATCTTGGCGATTCGCGCATCTGGTTCATGCGGATTCACCCAGTCTTTATTACTCGCTTTGTTCTTCCTCGTCCGATCCACGCGCGCTAGATCTTCCCGTGTCGGCGTCTCGATTCCTGATTTCTTCGCTAAACCCGTTAGAAACTCTTCGTAACTTTCCCCCGTGTCCCGTCGCACGATCGAACGCATCGCTGCGTTGGCCTCCAATGTGGTCGCATCTATCCCCACCGTTTTGCCGTGAAACCGTTTTGCCGTGAATTAGTCCCCGCTCTCTCAACACCTCCAAGATCCAGGAGAACACCTTCTTGTGCGTCTCTATATCCATCAGCCGTCGCGTCCGCGAAATCGTCGAATGATCTGGCGTTGGCTCATCCAATCCGATCCCCAGAAACTGCCGCACTCCCAACGAATCAGCTGCCCGCCACGCCATCCCCCGTTCGGAATCGATGCCTTCAAAATAGCCCAGCAGTAATATCCGAAAATAGATTCCCGGCGTCAGCGATGGACGCCCGTTGTTCTCGGCGTAGAACTTCGCGCATTCCGTCTCCGCGAAGTCATCGAACTTCGCTTCCTCCAAAAGTTCATTCACTTTCTTATAAAACGGATTGCCCGGCCCTTCGCTACCTCATCGTGGCAGATCCACAACTCTTCCTGCCGCTGTCTCCGCCTTCGTGTCCCCATTGCCACCGATTCTTCTCCAAAAACTCAGTTGCATTCTACGAGAGACATGGAGGAAAACAAGTTACTGTAGGTTACAAAGCTAAATACGCGACTCACGACCAGGAGGGGACGGCGGTGGCGAAGCGAAAAATCATCGTTCACATTGCGACGAGCGCTGATGGTTACATCGCTCGACCAGACGGCAACGTCGACTGGCTGACGAATCGTCCGGCACCGAAAGGTTTTTACGGTTTGCCAAAATTCATGCGCACGGTCGACGCGAAGATTCTCGGTCGAAAGACATTCGACGTGAGTGTCAAGATGGGCGCGAACTTCAGCGCAAATGACGTGCACTACGTGTTCTCGCGTCAGCCGCCCCCTTCCTCGGTCCCCGTCGGTGTCCGTTTCGTAACGCAGCAGATAAGTGCGTTCGCGAAACAGATGCGCGCTCAACCCGGAAAGAATATGTGGATGATGGGCGGCGGCGAGCTCATCGCTTCCTTCCTCGATGAAGGGGCGATCGATGAGTTCATCATCAGCTTCATCCCGACGTT
>WNGQ01014183.1_pt1 | contig 11318 bp, 12 predicted proteins | sample 5407661 | NCBI WGS metagenome assembly WNGQ01 (sample SAMN13153382, study PRJNA577476) | soil metagenome | isolation source: 60 cm soil or saprolite under Garry oak tree replicate 2 | place: USA:California | collected 2016-06-15
GCGCTGCGCGCGGGAGAGTTTTCCCTGCACCACACGCACCTCTTGCACAGCTCGGCGCCGAACCGCGGACGCGACCGCCGCATCGGCGTCGGCATCAGCTACATCCCCACGCGGGTGCGGCACGTCGGTCCGCGTCGCCTCACTGCGTCGCTGGTGCGAGGCAAGGACCGTCACGGGCACTTCGACCCCGAACCGCGCCCGCGGGCCGACTTCGACGCGGAGGCGCGCGCGGCGCACGCAGACGCCTGCGCGCGGTTCTTCGGCAGCCACGGCTCGGTGAGGACGGAGGTCGCCGAGGCGTAGCGCGTGCCGCGCTTCTTGACCGTCAATTCTCCGCGCGCGGGATCCACACCCGCATCGCTCCGGATTCCCGGTTCGCCCACGCATGGTACGGAATGGCGTTCAGCGTCACCGGCCGGCGGGGCGCCGGAGGTGCCGAGCCGAGGGGGCGATAGAGCCGGTGGCGCCAGGCGCTCGTGTCGACCTCCCAGCCGCGCGCGCGGATGACGGTCACGCCGTCCAGAGTGTCCGGCTCCCACGCTGATTGTAGCGACGCGTCGGCGAGTCGCTCTCAGGAGTTCAGCAGCCCGTCACGGCCGTACAGATCGGCTTGCTCCTTGAGCATGGCGGCCTCTTCAAGAGCGATCGTGACATGATTTGATCCGCAGTATCGGCAGAACCAAAAGCCTCGACCGTCTCCCTCTTCATCCCAATATTCAAAGCCGCTCTGAGATACGACCAGCAATCCTTGTGCGCAGTCGTGACACTGACCGAGCTTCGTTCGAGTCCCGTGTTGTATAGCTCCTCCTCTCATTGGTTCTCCAAGGAATAACTGGGTGTTCAGTTTCTTGAAGCGACGTGCCGCAAGCCTATTCAAAAACACAGATTAGCTCAAGGCAAAGCTACATGGCGCATAAGACGTCTACGTCTACTTGCCGGTCAGGACGCTGACCTGTATCCGATTCGAGGCATTGGCACGACGAGCCCAGGATGTTACACGGAGGTATGACGGCGGCGGGAGCCAGGTTCGAGGCGTCGCGCTCCCCGCTGGCAGTTCCGAGCTTGACGCGCGGGGCGGGTTTGATAGACTCAGTTTCACTTCCTCCCCGCTCGACACGCCGAAAGGCCTCGGGCGGGGTTATTTTTTGTCACCGCCGCTCTCGCTGATGCCGGTAGAACCCGCGGTCAAGAGGGCCCTCACGTTCATCGATGGTCAGAACCTCTTCCACTCGGCTCGTTTGGCCTTCGGATACACATACTCAAACTATGATGTTCTCGCCTTGGCGGGCCGTCTCTGTCGCATACAGGGCTGGCAGTCAACCCAAGGTGCGGTTCTACACGGGCATCCCGGCCAGCAGCGACGACGCGGGTTGGCACCGCTTCTGGTCCGCCAAGCTGGCCATGATGGGGCGCCAAGGCATCCACGTCTACTCCCGACCTCTTCGCTACCGGACGAAGACTGTGCGGCTCCCGAATGGGGAGATGGTCACGTTCGTCGCGGGCGAGGAGAAAGGCGTAGACGCGAGGATAGCTCTCGACGTCATCCGCCTCGCCCATCGAGCGGAATACGATGTGGCGCTCCTCTTCAGCCAGGATCAGGATCTATCCGAGGTTGCCGAAGAGGTCCGGATCATTTCCCGAGAGCAGCGGCGCTGGCTCAAAATCGTCTGCGCTTTCCCATCCAGCTCGAGCAGCCGGAACCGGAGGGGCATCGACAAGACCGATTGGATTCGGATCGACCGGGCTACCTACGACGCCTGCCTGGATCGCCGGGACTACCGGTCCGCCTCGCACTGACAGCCCTTCAACGCCGGCCTCTGGTCCTGCCCCCAGGCCCGGGAGAGATACGGGCGGCGCCGCGCTCCGTATCATCGCCAGGATCAATCCTCCGCGCGCGGGATCCACACACGCATCGCGCCGGGTTCCCGGTTCGCCCACGCATGGTACGGAATGGCGTGCAGCGCCACCGGCCGGCGGGGCGCGCGCGGCGCGGAGCCGAGGGGACGATAGAGCTGGTGGCGCCACGCGCTCGTGTCGACCTCCCGGCCGAGGGCGCGGATGACGGTCACGCCGTCCAGGGTATCCGGCTCCCACGCCGACCGTAGCGGCGCGGCGGCGTCGATCTCGAGGTCGGCGATCCGCGTCCCCGGATGATCGGCCTGTTCGATGCAGTAGACGAGCGGGCCCCGCTCGATCGCCACGCAGCCGCGGGTGGACTCGATCCACGGATGGGCCACCACGCACTGCGCCTGCATCGGAAGGTCGAGCTCGACGACGTCGCCGCGCGCCCACGCGCGCTCGAGACGCAGGTAGCCGGAAGGCGTGGCGTTACTCGCCGTCTCGCGGCCGTGGACTCGCACGCTCGCTCCCGCGCACCAGCCGGGCACCCGCAGCGCGAGGGTCCACGGGCGCGCGCTCGTCTCCTCGAGCGTGAGCCGCACCCGCCCGTCCCAGGGGTACTCGGTCTCCATGCGAAGCGCGACCCCCGGTACCACGAGGTGGGCGGCGGCGTACTGGTGGATCTGCAGGCCCGAGGCGTCGCCCGTGGCGACGTAGTGGCCGAGCGAGGCGAGCAGGCGCATCACGTTCGGCGGGCAGCACGCCACGAAGTGCCACGCCTTGCGCCGGCATCCGCCCCGATGCAGGTGCTCGGCCTCGCCGTTGCTGGCCAGGGGGTTCACGTAGAAATACTGCTCGCCGGTCAGCGACACGCCGGCGAGCACCGCGTTGTAGAGCGTGCGCTCGATGAGGTCGGCGTAGCGCGCGTGTCCCGTCGCCAGCAGCATGCGCCAGCTCCACATGATGCTGGCGATTGCACCGCATGTCTCGCCGTACGCCAGGTCGCTCGGCAGTTCGTAGGGCTGGCCGAACGACTCGGCGAGGTGTCGGGCGCCGACGCCGCCGGTGATGTAGACCTTGCCCTCGACCATGTCCTGCCACTGTCGCGTCAGTGTCTCCAGCAGGGCGGGCTCACCCGTCTCGAGGTAGAGGTCGGCGGCGCCGGTGGTGAGGTAGAGGGCGCGGACGGCGTGGCCCTCGACCGTGGTCGCCTCACGCACCGGCACGCGATCCTGGAACGCGGCAGGGCTGTCGTAGCGGTTTTGCCCGATCCGGCCGCGTCCCCGCTGGTCGAGGAAGAACGCGGCCAGGTCGAGATGGCGCCGCTCGCCGGTCTCGCGGTACAGCTCGACCAGCGCCATCTCGATCTCCGCATGGCCGTCGGTCGTGGCGCGCCGGCCTGGCCCGAACACGGCGTGGATGCAGTCGACGAACCGCCGGGCGATGGCGAGCAGGCGGTCGTCGCCGGCGGCGCGCCGGTAGGCGACCGCCGCCTGGATCAGGTGCCCGGCGCAGTAGAGCTCGTGGCCGTGGGCGAGGTCGGTCCAGCGCCGGCCCGGCTCGGCGACCGTGTAGTAGGAGTTGACATAGCCGTCGTCGCCCTGGGCCGCCGCCACGAGCTCGATCAAGGTCTCGCTGCTCGCGCGCAGCTGGTCGCTCGGCGCGCGGGCGATCTCGAACGCGGCCGCCTCCAGCCACTTGTAGACATCGGAGTCCATGAACGGGCGCCCGCGGAATCGGCCCGTCTTGCGCCCGGCGGCGATGCGGAGGTTGTCGAGGTTTCCCGCCGTCTCCAGCATGCGGAGGCCGTGCGGCAGCGCCGCCTCGCGGTTGGCCGCCTGGCGCCGCGCCCACAGCCCGCCGTCGAGCGTGACGGCCCGAATGTCGAGCGTCTTCAGCACCGCGCTCGGGCTCTGCGCGGCGTCGACGGGGCCCGCGGTAGCTTTTGCCGTCATCGCGGGGAGAGTCTATCCCGACATTGACACGATTGCGCGAATCACCTAGGGTGTCACCGGCCACAACGGAAACCGTGTCGACTCACCAAATCGTTCCAGGGAGGTGCCTTCATGCGTGCACGCCGGTGGCCGGTAACGCTGGTCGCGCTGTCTCTCCTGCTCGCGCTGGCCGCGCTGCCGCTCGCGCCCTCGGCGGCGGCCCAGACGGTCGACGAGATCATCAAGCGCGGCAAGGTCATCGTCGGCGTCAACACCACCACGCCGATCTTCGGTCTCATCGGCGCCGACGGTCAGCCCGAGGGCTACGACCCCGACGTGGCGCGCCTCGTCGGCAAGTACCTCGGCGTACCGGTCGAGTTCGTCCCCGTCACCGGCGCGAACCGGCTGCCCTATCTGCTGACCAATCGCGTCGACATGGTGATCGCCCTGTTCGGGATCACGCCGGAGCGCGCCCTGCAGATCTGGTTCTCGATTCCCTACGCCACCGAGGCGGCCGTGCTGGTCGCGCCGGCGAAACAGGCGGTCAAGTCGGTGGACGATCTCACCGGGCTGCGCGTGGGTGTTCCTCGCGGAGCCATGCAGGACCTCATCCTGACGCCGCAGGCGGCGGCCAAGAAGATCAACCTCATGCGCTTCGACGACGAGGCCACCGCGCTGCAGGCGCTGATCTCGGGCCAGATCGACGTCGTGGGGACGGGGCTCCTCGTCAATCGCACGTTGAACCGCAACGATCCCGGCAAGAACTACGAGGTCAAGATCGTGCTGCGCCCGCTGCACTTCGGCATCGGCATTCGCCGCGGGCAGGCGGACCTGCTCCAGTGGCTGAACACCTTCGTCTACACGATCAAGAACAACGGCGAGCTGGAGGCGATCAGCCGCAAGTGGCGCCAACTGCCGCTGGAGGCCATGCCGACCTTCTGATCCGCGAAACGCGTCCTGTGGACTACGTCTTTCAGTTCGGCGTCGTGTGGCGGGAGTTCGACGCGCTCCTGCTCGGCGCCTGGCTCACCGTGCGGCTCTCAGCGCTGGCCATGGCGCTGGGGCTGGTAGTCGGCGTGGCGGGCGCGCTGGCCACGGTCTCGCGCTGGCGCGCCGCGCGCGCGGTCGCCCGGATCTACGTCGAGGCCATCCGCAACACGCCGTTCCTGGTGCAAGTCCTCTTCGTCTACCTCGGGCTTCCCTCGATCGGCCTCCGCCTGCGCCCCGACCAGGCGGCGCTCCTCGCCATGGTGATCAACCTCGGGGCCTACGCCACGGAGATCGTGCGCGCCGGCGTCAAGGCCGTCCCCTCCGGGCAGCTCGAGGCCGGCACGGCGCTCGGCCTGTCGCAGTGGCAGCTCTTCCGGCACGTCGTGTGGCTGCCCGCGCTCCGGGCGATCTTCCCCGCCCTCGGCAGCCAGTTCATCCTGATCATGCTCGCCTCCAGCGTCGTCTCGGTGATCTCGGCCGAGGAGCTGACCGCCGTCGCCGACACGATGGTGGCGCGCAACTTCCGGTCCTTTGAGGTCTACCTGGTGGTCACCGGGCTCTACCTCGCCATGTGTCTCGCGTTCCAGTCCGCCTTCGCGGCGATCCACCGCGCGCTCTTCGCCCGCTGGGACGGTGCGTGATGCTTCGCGAGTTCACCCTCAACGAGCTCTGGTTCCTCGTGTTGGCCGCGCGCTGGACGGTGCTCCTCTCGGCCATCGCCTTCGTGGGCGGCGGCGCCGGTGGACTCGTCATCGCGATCGCGCGCGTCTCCCGTTTCGGGCCACTGGCGCGGCTGGCCGCCGCGTTCATCAAGGTCGTGCAGGGCACACCGCTGCTCATGCAGCTCTACCTCGTCTACTTTGGCGCCAGCCTCTTGCGCCTCACCAGCGACGCGTGGACGGCGGCGGCGCTGGGGCTCACGCTCTACGCCAGCGCCTTCCTCGGCGAGATCTGGCGCGGCTGTATCCAGGCCGTTCCGCGCGAGCAGTGGGAGGCGGCCCGGGCCCTCGCCCTCGGGTATCGATCCCAGCTGCGGTTCGTGATCCTGCCTCAGGCGGCGCGGATCGCGCTGCCACCGACAGCGGGCTTCCTCGTCCAGCTCCTCAAGGGGACGTCATTGGCCTCGATCATCGGCTTCACCGAGCTCACGCGGGCGGCGGCGATCGTCAACAACGCGACCTTCCGCCCGCTCCTCGTTTATGCCACGGTCGCCGGCCTCTACTTCGTGCTCTGCTGGCCGCTGTCGTTGCTCAGCGACCATCTGGAGCGCCGACTCGAGCGGGCCGGCGCGCGGACGGTCACCTTCCAGATCTGAGCAGAACGACATCTCCGATTACGGATGTATCCGATCCGCGCCATTGGCCTTCCATCATTCAAGTGCTACAGGAAGGTGTGACGCCGAGGTCTTGGTCCTGGACCCACAGGACAGGTCTGCCAGCCGGCAAGCTCTCACGCAGGACCGGCTTACCACAAATGGTATATTGCCTATGACTGAGCCAACACCATCCCGGCAGATTGAGTTCTACGAACACGAAGAGGACGGGTGCCCAGTCCAAGATTTTCTGAATGCGCTCCACAAGCCTCCCCGGGCCAAGATGCTGGCGCTGATCCGGCTGCTGGCCGAGCAAGGGCCGTCAGGTGCGGGGAAAGATTCGCGAGCTGCGAACTCAACATGGGCGAGAGAATCTCCGAGTCTTGTATTTCGGATCGTCAATTCGAGAGTGGGTGCTGTTGCACGGCTTCACCAAACGAACGGCGCAGACATCTGAACGCGACATAAGGATCGCGGAGGCCAGAATGACGGAGTATCTGGAGCGACAGAAGAGGACCGGGCCATGAAGAAGCGGACGAGCTGGGATCTCTACTTCCAAAAGCAGCTTGGCGATCCGGAAATGCGGGCCCTGATTGACGAGGAGATCGAGTCTCTCCGCGTCGGGATACAAATTGCCCGGTGGCGCCAGAAGAAGGGTTTGAGCCAGGCACAACTCGCCGCTCGAGCCGGAATGAGCGCTCCGAACATTTCACGCATCGAGAACAGTCCTGCTCAGAACATGACGCTCGAGACGCTGGTAAAGATCGCGCGCGCGCTCGGCCGCGGCGTCGAAGTCGCCTTCCCGGCACGGCGCTCCAGCTAACGCAGAGGCACACGAGGACATCGTGATTACGGTCTACGATCCAGATCCCACGCTTTGGGAGCCGGGCTTCCGGCAAAGGCGGCGGCGGGCATGGAATGCGTGATTTGCAAGCGCGGCGAGACTCGCCCGGGCACGGCTACGGTCACGGTGAAGCGCAACTCCACGGTCCTGGTAATCAAGGGAGTCCCCGCCGACATCTGCGCCTACTGCGGTGAGGAGTACGTCGATGAAGCCACGACGGCGCACCTGTTGCGCACCGCTGAAGAGGTGTCACGCACGGGCGTTGAGGTAGACGTTCGGGAGTACGTAGGTCCGTAAGCCTGCAACCGGGGTCAGGTCTCACAATCCTAAATTTGGCCCAGGCGGATGGTCGCTCTCCGCGACGAAGTCCCGCGCACCACGTAGGAAAGTGAAACCTGACCGCTCTAAACGGCATTACCACCCTTGACGTCTAAACCTTCGCTCCGATACCGCTCACCTTCAGTACCGAGAAACCGAGCACATTTCCTTCCGCGTCTACCTTCTCCATGACCTGGTCGTTGGTCGTCTCCCGGAAGTAGCCCGGTCGCTGGTCGAAGAGCACCTCGAGGTAGTCACCCTTCGCGTCGTACCAGACTTTCACTCTGTCTCTGGCCATCGCCTCCACCCCCGCTTGATGCTGTCCGTCAAGTACGCGGTCAGGATGAACGCGTCTTCCGCTCCTATCTTGACGACTACACACAGGTGTTTCGCGCCGGCGACAGTTCCCCTGTAGAACCGATAGTACAACCGGATGTCGGGATCGAACAGCGATTCGATCACCCGCTCTGGATATGCAAGAGTGACTCCGATCGCCGTTTCGCTTCCCTTCATCTCCGGGTGCTCGAGGATGTGTTCGAGGCGCTCGTCTGTGAGCCGCACCTCCAGTCCCTGAAAGTCTCGCAGAAACTTCATGGTGTCGTGCGAGACATGCTGAATGCCGAGGGTAGAGCTCGTCAATGAGTCGGAAGAGATACAGATGAGGAGATCTGCGTACTGAACCGCCCCTCACCCTGCCCTCTCCCCTGAGGGGAGAGGGATTCGGAGGATCACACGCCCAGGTAGTACTTCTTCACGAGGATTCGTTGGACCAAGGCCGTGCGGACGTTGACCGCCTGTCGCTCGACGCGATAGCGCTTGAGCGCGTCGGGGTCGATGGTCGCCCCAAGACCGCCGAGCTCGTGCGGGCCTTCGCCCCTCTCGGTGGCCCTGGCATCGGGCGGGCGCGCGCTCGTTTGACGTGCCGTTGGCGATCTGGCAGGATCGGCGCGATGGCGACGATGGGCGTCAGCTCAAAAGCATCACTCCAGTGCTGAACAAACGGGCAGGCCGCGGGTCGCCGTCGACGAAGACCGGCAGAGGACCTGGGGCGCACCCGGGATCGCCACGCTTCTGCCCGCCCGATCGAGAGATCAAGAGTCGGCTCGATCGGACGCAGGCCGCCCTGCGGTCCGCCGGCTTTGACGGGCTGCTCGCCTTCTCCGCGTTCCTCGCCAAGGACGGCCACGTCTGCTACCTCACCAACCACAAGATCACGAACGCGCCATGGTCGTTCAACGCGAGGAACAACGGATTCGGCTTCGCGGCGGTGCTGCTGCCGGTGGGGGGCGCGCCCATCCTCCTGCCCGGGACGCGCTTCGACCGCGCGGCGGTTTCGCCGCTGGTGACGGATGTGCGCACGGGCTTCGATCTCGACGCGACGCTCCGCGAGGCGATCACCGACGCCGGCCTCGCCGAAGCGCGCATCGGCGTTGCCGGCACGGACGTCATGCCGCTGTACTACAGCGACTCGCTCCGAAAGGCGTTCCCCCGCCTACGCCTCGAGAGCGCGGATGACCTGATCGAGGGCCTGCGGATCATCAAGAGTCCCTTCGAGCTCCGGCTGATGGAGGAGGCGGCGGCGGTCTGCGACAAGGGGCTCGAGGCCGCGTTTCGCGCGAGCCAGCGGGCGGGGCCACCGAGAACGACATCGCGAGCGCCACCTACGTCGCCTGCATGAAAGCAGGCGCCGATCGGGTGGACCGTGTGCGCGTGCGGGCGGGCGACGAGGTCGTGGCGTGGGCGCGGTGGCCGTTCGCCACCGCGCGGCGTGTCCGTCGCGGCGACCTGATCTACATCGACCTCGTGGGCTGGCACAAGAACTACGTCTTCGACGAGGCACGGTGCTGGGTCGTCCCTGAACCCGATGCCTGGCAGCGCTCCCTGCTCGAGGAAGGACTGCACCTCACGGAGCGAATGCGCGACACGGTGGAGATTGGCCGGCCCGTCGGATCGTGGGTGACCGAGACCATCGAGTACTTCCGCAAGCGTCCCTTCGGACAGGAACTGAGCATCGTAGGCCACGGCGTCGGGCTCGAAGTGGTGGAGAACCCCTGGTTCGAGCGCGAAGAGTCGATGCCCCTGACGCCCGGCATGGTGCTCTGCCTGGAGTCGGGGTTCGTCGTGCCCGGCCGGGCCCTCGTCCGGATCGAGAAGGAGATCGTGGTGGAAGAGCGCGCCGCGCGGTTCCTCGGCAGGTTCCGGTCGCGCCTGTGGAAGCGACGCTGACGTTGCCGGAGCCCTCGACCGCATGACGGCTCCGCACGGCGCCGAGCTCGAGCTCGTGGCGGTATCCAAGAGCTTCGGAGCCGTGCTCGCCGTCGACAACGTCTCCCTCACGGTGGCGTCCGGAGAATTCCTGACCCTCCTCGGCCCGAGTGGCTCCGGCAAGACGACCACTCTCATGATGATCGCCGGCTTCGAATCGGCCACGGCCGGCGAGATCCTGCTGGGGGGCCGCCGGCTCACCCACGTGCCCCCGTACCGGCGCAACCTCGGCATGGTGTTCCAGCACTACGCGCTCTTCCCCCACATGACGGTCTACGACAACCTCGCCTTCCCCCTCCGCACGCGCGGGGAGACGCGGCCGGAGACGGACCGGCGGGTCGAGGAAGCGCTGGCCCGCGTGCGACTCCCGGGCTATGGAATGCGCTTCCCGGCGCAGCTGAGCGGGGGCCAGCAGCAACGCGTGGCCCTCGCGCGCGCGCTCGTCTACGGGCCACCCGTTCTGCTCATGGACGAGCCGCTCGGCGCGCTCGACAAGAAGCTGCGCGAGCAGATGCAGCTGGAGATCAAGCACATCCAGCGGGAGCTCCGACTCACCGTGATCTACGTCACGCACGACCAGGAAGAGGCGCTGACCATGTCGGACCGGATCGCGGTCATGCATCAGGGTCGAATCGTGCAGCTGGGACCGCCCGAAGACCTCTACGAGCGACCGGCGGATCAGTTCGTCGCAGACTTCATCGGCGAATCGAACTTTCTCGAGGTCACCGTGCGGAGTGGCGAGGGCGGCATCGCCACGGCCCTGACCGACGACGGGCTCGAGGTGGCCCTCGCCGTCGGGGACGCCGGCGCGGAAGGCACGCGGTTGACGCTGGCCCTTCGCCCCGAGAGAGTTCGGCTCGCCTCCACAGGCGAGCACGCCCGGGGGCCGGGCCCGCCCGCGGCGAGCGGGTATCGGTGGTGGAATGGCGTGATCGAAGAGGTGGTATACATCGGAGCGACGCGGAAGTACCGAGTACGGCTGGGCGGGCAGCTCCTCGTGGCGCAGCAGCAGGCGGGCTCCGATGTCCCATGCTTCCGCGAGGGCGAGAGCGTGCACGTCGGCTGGTCGATGGCTGATCTGCGGGTCGTGCACAAACACTAGTCAGGAGGCAACCATGCAAAGACAGGCCGGAACGTTGACGTTACTCGCCGGGGTCGCTCTGCTCGGGCTGGCCATCGTCGGTCTTCTTGTCGCGCCCGAGGGGGCCGTCGGCCAGGACAAGGGCAAGGTGGTCGTTCAGATCGGCGGCGGCGACTGGGCCGACGCCAACTTCGAGGCCTACGTGGCGCCCTTCGAGAAGGAGACGGGGATCAAGGTCGTCGCCGTGCGCGATTGGATGTCGATCGCCAAGCTCAAGCTCATGGTCGAGAGCAAGAAGGTGGAGCTGGACGTCGCCGACATTCCGCGGCTCCACTACCTGAGCGCGGTGAAGGCGAACTATCTCGAGAAGATCGACTACAGCATCTACAACAAGACGGAGCTGTCCAAGATCGACGACCTCTCGAAGCAGCCGTACGGGGTGGGCGCGGCGTACTTCTCCTACGTCATGGCCTTCGACAACGAGAAGTTCCCCGCGGGCAAGCGCCCGACCACCTGGGCCGAGTTCTGGGATGCCAAGAAGTTCCCGGGCCCGCGCACGCTCCGGGCCGGCGTCTACGGCACGGGCGCCTTCGAAGAGGCCCTCCTCGCCGACGGCGTGCCGATGGACAAGCTCTACCCGATGGACGTCGATCGCGCCTTCAAGAGCCTCGACAAGATCCGCCCCCACGTCACCACGTGGTGGAAGGAAGGCGCGGAGGGACAGCAGCTCTTCGC
>WNGQ01006491.1_pt1 | contig 11317 bp, 10 predicted proteins | sample 5407661 | NCBI WGS metagenome assembly WNGQ01 (sample SAMN13153382, study PRJNA577476) | soil metagenome | isolation source: 60 cm soil or saprolite under Garry oak tree replicate 2 | place: USA:California | collected 2016-06-15
TGCAGCCATCGTTGCGGCTTCTCCCAGCGGGCGGCCACAAGGGCCCCTACGCGTTTGTCATCATCCTTTCTGTCTCTCATCGGTTACGATAGATAGCGAGATGGGCTGCTAACATATCCAGGCATCTGCTGCATCGTTGGTCAGAAGCCATTCCTGTATGCAGGGTGATCGGCTTGGCTACCAGTTGTGGTTCTTCCTTTTGCAGCACGAAGGTGATGTGGGTAACAAGCGTGGCTATACATTGACCACAGAGCAGAATATCGTGACCAGATACGGAAAACTGATAGATGCGTTCGGGTACATGCCCACATTCCCCGCACCGGTCAACCATGTCGCACATTGTCAAGGTCATATTGTTCATAAGGTGCTTCCCCCCTCATTTATCACAAATGTACATGTATCAATGCGTTACCAGAGATTCTCTCTGCTCACTGGGCATGTATTATCTCATAAGCTAACGTGCTTTGATAGTCCTATGATGAGCTAATAGGGTAGCCGCTCTGTATTGTGATAAAGTTGTGAGAATGCCGCCTCTCAATCTTTCTCCTCCTAAGACATGCTCCCATTAGTCAGGGTAGTTCGAGCATATTGATCGATGGATTGGATAAGGGTCTGAAGCCTGAAAGGCTTGCGAAGGATAGGAATAGATGGAAAACGCGCTTTAACATGCGCTATCTCATGCTCACCAATATCAGAAATGAGGAGTATGGGGAGTCTCTCGGTAGTAGCAGTTGAACGGATTCTCATAACCACTTCTTGCCCAGAGATACCATCTGGCAAGTTTAGGTCAACAATAATCAGATCGTATAGGAGCAACGTTGTTTCGGAAATAGGAGAGAGTGCCTCTAAAAGAGATGCACCTGTGGTATGTATATCGACTCTATATCCTAAGAATTCTAGTGCAGCGGCCATCCACTCTCGGGTCTCCGGATTATTCTCTAGCAGTCCGATTTTCATGTGTCCCTTTCTCCTCTTTCCACATAGATGCAAAACCCTTCCATTTATCCTATGCTTTTCAGCAATCGTCAGACGCCCACGTTCCCAGCTTTTCAACCGCGTCACAGCCTGTTCCTGCCTGGAAAGAACAACGCTTTGGCTTTTCGCATGCTGCTGTTCCCTCTGCCTTTGGGTGAGTAACAAGCATTTTCTTGACAAAGATTGCCTCGGCAGGTTCGCTGATCTCGATACTGACTTTCCTATCGACTATCATGGCGCCCCCCTCCCTGCGTCGGCACGCTTTGCCGCATGCAGTATAAGGTCAGGAATAGGCCATGGGGAAGTGCTAAAATGATGCAAAGATGATTCAAAAGTGACCAAAAATGTTTTTACACCTCAACAGGGACTAGACTCATGAGATATAATAAGAACACTTAGAGAGGCGATGACGGGGAACATGCACACCCCACTATGATGATGGAGAGGAGTATACATCTATGACCACCGAAGCCTACACACATTCCCCAGCCAATCTCGCTCTCTTCCGTGAAAAAGTTGCCGCTGCTCGTCGGCAATCAGGGCGACTGCAAAGGGAACTGGCCAACGCGCTGGGTATCGATGCACAGGTGCTAAGTCGCAAACTGCACGGTGCGAAGCAGGCGTTTCCAACCCATGCGGAAGTGAAGCAGATCATCAAAACGCTAGCAGCCTGGGATGCCCTCACCACGCAGGTCGAGGCCATCGAACTCCTCTCGTTGATGGGCTTGAGAGCGGAGAGCTTCTCGGACCAGGAGTGGAACACCGCTCCACTGAACCGGCTTGAGTCAGCGCCACGTACCAGAACAGTCGGCGCGGCTTCCCCACTTTCTGTACCATACACCTCCTCTCCAATACCTGCGTCACCTACCTCACTGATTGGGCGTGAAGGTCACGTGCAGATGCTGCTGGAGCGGCTGCGGCAACCATCTGTGCGCTTCCTGACGCTGCTAGGGGTAGGCGGGGTAGGCAAAACGCGCCTGGCGCTGGAAGTGACACGCGCAGCCCAGCGTGATTTTGCCGATGGCGTGTGTTTTGTGTCCTTGGCAACGATTCGCGATGCCGCTCTCGTCGCCGCAACGATCGTGCAGGCACTGCACCTCTCGGAGCCTCTTGCCAGAGGTGAGCCTGGCAGGGGGAGCGTCTCTTCACACGTCGACGTGCTCAAAGAGTTTCTGCGAGAAAAAGAACTCCTGCTCGTGCTGGATAATGTGGAGCAAATCCTGGAGATCGCGCCTTTCATCAGCGACCTGTTGAGTACCGCTGCGGCGCTGAAGGTCATGGTCACCAGCCGGGCTGTTCTGCACCTGTATGGAGAGCATGAATTCAGTGTTCCTCCGCTGGAAGTCTGCCTGCCCGAGCAGGCGTCCGATCCGGACAGTGTCTCTCAATTCCCGGCCATCCGCCTGTTTGTCGAACGCGCTCAGGCCGTCAATACTACTTTTCAGATCACTGGACACAATGCGGCAACCATCGCGCACATTTGCGCTCGCCTGGATGGACTACCCCTGGCCATTGAACTGGCTGCGGTACGTACCAAAGTGCTTCCTTTGCCTCTGATCCTGCAGCGGCTGGCAGGTGGGGGAGGGCAGCGCCTGACATTCCTGCGCTCCTCGGCACGCGATGTTCTCCCACGCCACCAGAGCTTACACGATACGCTGGAGTGGAGCTATGAACTGCTTGATCCACCACAACAACGCCTTTTTCGTCGCCTGAGCGTGTTTCTCGGCGGCTGGACGTTGGACGCGGCTGTGGCTATTGGTCTGGCAGAGGATCAAGCGGCGACGCTAGATGATGCGCTTGAGCGGATAGAATCCCTGATCGATCACAGCCTGGTGAAAAGAGTGTTGCCAGAAGAAGGTCCCCCAGAGGAGAATGCGGAGCTCCGCTTTTATTTCTTAGAGACGATCCGTGAATATGCGATGGGACGACTGGAGGCATGTGGGGAGCGTGAAGACATACAACGACGGCACGCGATCTATTACCTGGCGATTGCGGAACGCATCGAGCCAGAGCTCTCTGGCCGCGAGCAATCTCTGGCCGCGTCGATACTGGCCTGCGAACAGGACAATTTGCGTGCAGCCTTAACGTGGGCCATTGAACACGGTGAGGCCGACATAGCCCAGCGGATGTGCGGTGCTCTCGCGATGTTTTGGGAATGGCGCACCCAATTCCAGGAGGCCCATCGCTGGATCGATGCAGCGGTCAAAATGGCACAGCAGACGAAACCCTCGGTCCGCGCCAAGCTGCTGGGGGCGGCATCGCGCCTGGCTCTGTGGGAGATAGCATACGAGCGTTCGCGAGAATTGGCTCAGGAAGCCCTGGCTCTCTACGAAGAAGTTGGAGACCTTGTTGGGAAAGCCTGGGCTATTTTCCAAATTGGCGATACCTGGCATATGCAAGGCGAATATGCACTGGCAACCAGATACCTTGAAGAGAGCCTGTACCTCCTCCACAAGCAAGGAAACCGGCGCATCTATGCCTTTACCCTGAGCAGGTTAGGGGCGATGGCGACGCTCCAGGGCAACTTCCCTCAAGCGTGGGCCTATCTGATCGAAGCGTTACCGCTTCTCCGTGAGTATAGCGAACCGGGCTGGCTCAACGTCAACCTTGTTTACCTGGGCGTGCTGGCCCTTGCCCAGGGCGATTTGATACAGAGCATCACCTACCTGCGGGAGGGATTGCTCCTCGCGCAACAAACGGGCAATCGCTACATGCTTGCTACCGATCTGATCGCATTCGGCTGCTTGTTAGGAACAATGCGGGGGCCATCCTATGCCGCTCGGGTGTGCAGCGCCGCAGAATCCCTCCTTGAGAGCCTCAATACCGCGCTGCCAGCAGCATACCGTCCACTCTATGATGCCTATCTTGGCAACTTGAAGTCACAGGTCGAGGAGACAACATGGGAAACATGGTGGGCAGAAGGCAAAGCCTTCTCCCAGGAAGAGATAGGCGCGCTTGCACTCGCCGCGAGCGAGGCGACAGGGGTGTAATGAATAGCAGACTGGGTGGGACGCACCGAAGATGAAACGTGGAAAAGGATCGCGTGAGAGAGCCATCGCACATTACAACGAGACCGACAGCAAGCGCCTGGCAGTGGTTGAAGCGGTGGCACGCAGTGTACACACCTCCCTGGATGTGAGTAGTGTGGCACGTGCGGCAATCGAAGCTATGCGGGCCACCTTCGAGACCTGCTACGTCTTCCTCCACCGCGCCGATCCAGTGCTGCAGGCGTTGCATCTGGTGCAGATCGCTCCGGTTCCCGCCGATGCTCGCACGCTTCACACAGTGCAGACGGTGATGTACGATAGTGCTTTCCACGTGGCCCGCTCCTACAAAGAGCGCGAGCCGATCATCATCGAAGACCTGCAGTCCGCATCCACCCACCGCATGGAACCCACCCACTTGCTCGTCATGAGTGGAGCGCGCAGCTCTATCTGTGTTCCCCTCTGGTTTGGGGAGACCTTTGAAGGCGCTCTTACGGCACTGTTCCCTGTCCCCATTGCGGCAGGTGGACCCGAAGTGCAGGCACTCCTCGGCTGCCGTTCATACCTGGCTGTTGCCCTGGCGCAGGAGCGTCTATACCAGCAAGTCGAACAGGAGCATCTGCGCTTGCAGGCGGTGCTGGACCAGGTGCCCGAAGGCATGCTAATTATCGAGGCTGCCACTAGCAAGATTGGCTACGCCAATGCTACTGCGGCCGACCTCCTGGGCATTCCCTTAGAACAATTCGTCGGAACTCCGTTGTCGATCACTCCACAGGAGTTCCATGTCCCGCGTGTGCATGGACACCCGGCATTCCCCTGGCAGTTTGCCGTGGTGCGTGCGCTTAGCGGCGAGACAGTCACCAGACTGGATACCCTGGTGGTGCGACCGGATGGCAGCCAGGCGTCCGTACTGAGTTCGAGTGCGCCGCTACGTAACGAATATGGGACTGTGACGGGAGCCGTACTCGTCTTCCAGGATGTGACAGCCCAGAAACGTCTGGAGCAGCACAGGCAAGAGTTCTTGGGGATGGTAAGCCACGAGTTGCGTACGCCCATGATGGCGATTCTGGGCTATGCCGATCTCTTATACCTCATCATGTCGAAGGGAGAGGGTCTGGATGCGGATCAGGCACTGCGAGCACTCGAGGGCATCACCCGACAAGGCGAACGCCTTACCCGCCTGCTCGAGGATTTGTTCGATCTGACGCGCATCGAGCACAATCAGTTCGCGCTGCAGCTGGCACCGCACGACCTGCGCGCCCTGGTATCCCAGATGATCGAGAGCCAGGCTACGACCGCACATCAGCACCAGATTCATCTGGTGCTGGAAGGAATAGCACTCACAGACCCGGTTGTCGGCTACGTCGATGCAGAGCGCCTCGTGCAGGTCTTCAACAATCTGCTCAACAATGCGATCAAGTACAGTCCCCAGGGGGGAACCATCAAGGTGGGGGTACGCGTGCAGGCGGAGCAGCCGAACCAGGTGCTCATCTGGATCAAAGACCAGGGGGTGGGCATTACCGCATCCGACCTTCCCCATATCTTCGATCGCTATTACCGTGCCAGCACTGTGGACAGTGCGATCCGTGGGCTTGGGATCGGCCTCTACCTGGTCAGAGAAGTGATCAACCGCCACGGTGGGCGGGTCTGGGCGGAAAGTGCGCCAGGACAAGGATCCACTTTCTACGTGGAACTTCCACGAGCACGGAAGTGAGATGAAACAAGCGTAAGTAGAGCATGTAGCTATAACTTTGCTCACGGCTCTAGCGTTTAATCGAGTGACCGGCCTGCTCCAGAACCTGCAAGGCCCGTTCCAGCTTCTCTTCTTTGACCAACAAGTAATCGGTCGCATACGTCGCAATCGCCAGGACGCTGATATCCGCCTCGGCCAGCGGAATAGCCAACGAGGCATTGACACCCGATACAGAAAAATCGAAGGCTCCCTGTACCTGCACACAGTGCCATCCTCTCTCCGCCGGGATGTCATTTGGCACATTGTTCTGCTGGCAGACAATAGATAGTTCCTCATGTGTACGTGTCAACGAGACAAAGTCGCCTAACAGAGCCCAGTAAGGGATGTGTTTATCGGGATGAAACTGACAAATAGCATACTTATGTGGCAATAGTACCAAGCTTAATGTTCTCATGGTTTTCTGATCGCTCCTTTATCTGCCAGCTTTTTATGAGTGTATCTTTACCAGCAGAGCTGATAGAGAGAGCCACTGGCCATCAATCGATGGTGATACTCTCCATCGGCCTCATTGCGCTCATGTTGCATTGGGGGTATCAAATAAAGTATAGGGGCTTTCACGTCCAGGTGCTTCATACAAAATGAAAAAACTTTGTCCTAGTATTTTATGCACTATGCACAATACATGTGTTACACCTGAGTGAGTACAGAGGAGAGAGAAGACTTTTTTGGAGGATTGGCTGAGGAGAGCAACGGTATGAGTATGCATATTACACAAATTAGTGTGGAGAGGTATTTGACCCACCGGCAGGTAATTGATGCACAAACCCGGGCCCACCGAGAAACATGCCGCCATCAACGTTGATGCACTGCCCACCTGCATATATCCACGGACTGTTGACCCTGCCGGGTGGGCAGCGGAGTATGGAACTGATAGGAGTATGACCATGTACCAGTTGTCGCCCACCGAAGATGCTCAAAAAGCGACGGGCAAGATCTTCCCCCGTGATCGCGGGCAGGAACGCTCCACGGCGGGCGAAATCATCCAACATTTCTTCCCAAGCTAACCCATCGCTCCGACTTAACAGCTTGTTGAAGGCAGCATTCACCTCATCAACGGTATGCCCACATTTGATATAGAAGGGAGCGTCCGCGTGCATGAAGAGATAATCGTCCACCAGTGCCATCGCAGGGAGATGAGCCATCCAATCGAGGTGGTGCTGCGTTAAACCAGCGATATCCTTGCGGTTGCCGCCGTTCTGTTTCCAGCGGCCCAGAAAATTGCTCCCCAACCCCGTTGAACGCCTCCCGAAACGATAGGCTGCCAGCAGCAGCATCTCATGGTTGCCCAGCAACGACTTCACAGAGCCGCCAGCAGCCGCCGCTTCGGCCTGCAAGCGCATCACCAGATCCAGCACAGCAATACCGTCAGGGCCACGATCAACAAAATCGCCCATAAACCAGAGCGTTGCTTTGCCCGCCTGCCAGGAGTGCTTGGCATCTATCAGTTGCGCATCCTCCAACAGCTTGACCAGCTTTTTGAGGTGGCCGTGGATATCACCAATAATATAGATAGGGGAGGGGGTCTGCATCCGTACTCTCTTTTTCTCCTGGTCTGTGGTAATCTGGTCAGAGGGAGGCCGCGATCTTAATGGCTGACAGTATGAGCGAACTGTACAAGGAAGCCCAGTGCAATAATCGCCAGACAAATAGCGATGATAATGAGAGTGGCCAGGATGGCCGTGTGGCCAGTCCGGTTGAGGCTTGGCTCCTCTGGCTTATAGGGCTCGGGCTTGACCTCTTCCAGGTTGCGCAGATCATGAAGGAGTTCGTTCACCGATTGGTACCGCTTGGCCTGATCACGGCGAATAGCCCGCATCACTACCGTAGCCAGTTCCGGCGAGATCTCTGGATTGGCGAGGAGGATCGAGGGTGGGTCCTGCGAGACGTGCTGGTTCATAATCGCAAAAATATTCTCTCCCTCAAAGGGTGTATGACCACAGAGCATTTCATACAGCATTACACCAACTGCATAAACATCAGAGTCTGCGGTACCGCGCTCGCCCTTGAGCTGTTCTGGGGACATATAATCGGGTGTGCCCATTGTACCGGATAGGCCGCGCCAGGTCACACGCCGCGCACCTTCGAGTAGAGCGATACCAAAATCAATGATGATGATGCTACCATCGTCCTGCATCATGATGTTCTCAGGCTTAATATCACGATGAAAGATGCCATGCTCATGACAATACGCCAGGACTTCGCAAATTTGTATCGTAATGTTGATCGCCTGGGTAACTGGCAACGGATTGGGGGCATGCTCTTCAAGTACGGTGCGCAAGGTTTTCCCTTTGATATACTCCACCACCATGTAATCTTCCGAGCGTTTTTCATCGTTATTGAGCAGGTGCTGCACTTGCGGATGATGCAGACGATTGCCGATCTCGAACTCGCGCCTGTAGCGTTCAAAGACAGCAATATCCCCGATTAAATCATCATTGGGGAACTTGAGAACAACTTCTTGCTGATTGTTTACATCACGTGCTAGATACACCCGATTCATGCCCCCATGTCCCAGCATACGAATAATTTCGTAATGATCAACCAGTGTGCCGGGTGTATAGGTTGAGGTCATCGGGCTGTTTGCCTTTCTCTAGTGTAGACATCAGAGTTTCGCGCTATTAGTATAGCACACGCATGCGAAGAATCACCAGAGTGTCAAGGCTATCGTGCTTTTCATGAAAGCCATAGTTCTGTGATAAAATCGTAATAACCATATGTTTGGCAGGGACCAACGAAGCCCTTGCCCGTCAATGGGTACGTAAGGATACTGTTACAGCCAGGTTTACAAGAGGCGCGTTATTACCACCTCAGTCCTTTTCATATGTGTAACCAGGCAGGAGGAAATCGAAAATGACCTATCATAGCGAAGTGGTGGGAAGCCTGCTCAGGCCAACCTATCTGGTAGAAGCAAGAAGACAGTTCGAAGCAGGTCAAATGAGCGCGGCAGAATTCAAGGTCGTAGAGGACCGGGCAGTCGATGAAGCAATCGCCTTACAAGAAACGTGCAACATTGACGTTATCACTGATGGAGAGTTGCGACGCTACGCCTTTTACGGGCATCTTGTCGAGGCCTTGGCGGGCTTCGATAAGTATGGAGGTTGGGCTATTCCCTTTAGAGACGAGAGCGGCGAGGAACTTGTGCTCAGGCGTCCGGTCGTGGTAGAGAAACTCCAATGGAAAAGGAGTATGTGTGCCGAGGAATGGGTCTACCTGCGCTCGCGCAAAGCACGCCCTGGCAAAGTGACGATGATTAGTGCTCAGCAAGCAGCTGCCTACTACGATCCTGAAAAATCAAAAGGGGCCTATGCATCTCGCGATGCCTATCTGGCCGATATCGTGGCTTTCTCGCGTCATGAAGTCGAGGAACTGATTCGCCTGGGTTGTACCTACATCCAGATTGATGCTCCCCAGTATGCGGCCCTGCTCGATCCGCAGATGCGTGAGGGCTATCGCCAGCGGGGGAACGATCCCGACAAAATCATTGACACCTGCATTGAAATGGACAACGCCATCATTCGCGACCACCCTGGCATCACCTTTGGCATGCACATTTGTCGTGGCAACAACCAGAGCAAATTCTATGCCAGTGGTGACTATGAGCCAATTTCTCGCATATTTACCCAGACCCACTTTCAGCGTTTCCTGCTCGAATATGATGATGCGCGTTCAGGCGGCTTTGAACCGTTGCAGCATGTGCCTGATGATCGCTTTGTCGTACTCGGCCTGGTTACTACCAAGAAGCCGCGCCTGGAAACTGCTGATGAACTACGCCGACGTATCAAGGAAGCCTCGCGTTTTCACCCGTTAGAACGCCTGGCTCTCAGCCCTCAGTGCGGTTTCGCATCCACCATGGAAGGGAACCGTATTTCACCTGAAGATCAGCGTCGCAAGCTGGAACTTGTGGCGAGTGTAGCCCAGGAGGTATGGGGCTCCTGAGTTTTCCAATGAGCGTATATTACAGCACACCCCCAAGAAAAACTTGGGGGTGTGCTGTAATGTAAGCCTTAAGCTCCAATATTGCTACTGCTGGCTAGGCCCGCTCGAGGACTCCAGTCGCTCACGCATCTGATCGAAGGTGGTTGCATCGATCTCGCCCCGTGCATAACGCTGGCGGAGGATCTCCATGGCGGAAGGCTGTACTGGCGGTACGCCAGGATGGTAGAAAGGCTCGTGCCTGTAGAAAGGCATCGACCTGTTCCTTGAACTAAACCGGCGTATTAAAGTGCAGATCAGCAATGCCAGGAGTATGAGCCAGAAGAGCCGACCAAACAGCAACAAAGGCATGAGCCATACACCGTGAAAGCCCCAGAACATATGTATTCCTTCTTTCTCTTTTGTTTAAGAACGTTGCCATATACTTTTTCTTGACTTGGTGTATCTTTCGATCTCACCATACTTAATGTACGTATATCCAACGCCTGGGTTGTATTTACGATATATCGTCTTCTGGGTCTGTCATTTTTGGAGACAAGAGAGTGTATATGCTTTTTATTTGCTCCATACGTTTTCCATATCCATTAAATACTCGGTAATCCGACGGGAAATTACCAGCGTAGCATTTATGGGGAGTCTATATAAAACTTTATAGTAAAGCTTTTATAACGAATTGTTTACTAAATATAACATGCGCATATTATGGTTATGATTGTTGAGTAATAACAATTTTACAAAGCATTTCTTTTTCTTTGTAATCTTATAAGTTTTTTCAATTTGAGAAACTATGCCCATGCTAAATTCGTATAACATACTATACATGATATTTTTTCACTGTATTTTTCGTTGCGATTTCAATGCTACCTCCTTCTAACTGAATACGGTGAATATCGGTAAGTATATATTGATAAACATGAATGAACTGGTAAGAGGCTGGTGAGGACCTCTTATAGATTTTCTAAACATGTAGCATCTCCAGTTACCTAATACTCCATTACTAATGGGGGTATGATGAGCGTTAGGTAACTATCCCGTGTTGATCTATTATCAATACCAAATCGAGGTACCCTATATGCGTATTCCAATGATATCGAACGGTCATTTGCAACTGCTTAATGGGGCAGGAGGCAGTTCTTCGATAAGGGTTGGCTCTGATGCCTGGTTTGCCTGGTTGAGGAATGAGCAGAACAAGTCATTCTCCTTCAGGAATCATTTGGAAACCTTTACTGCACATCGTGAGCGACTACGCAATGGTTGGTACTGGTATGCCTACCGCAGAAATGAGGGGAAGCTCCGGAAAGTCTATCTTGGTAAAACGGAAGAGTTAACACTTGAACGCCTCTATGCGGTAGCTGCAATACTAAACAGCCAGGAAAATTCTGCGAATATCACAAGTACGCATGAGTCAGCAGAGGAAGCTTCTCACATGCATATGATTTCTACCGATGAGAGAACTCATTTTCTCCAGGATCAGCATTCCTCTGCAATGTATCTGGCTCGACTTGAGCCAGCATCCAACAGTCCGCGAGTATACATCTGTAACCTCCCAATACAACCCACACCACTGATAGGACGCGAGCGGGAAGTAAAGGCTGCCTGTGCCCTCCTACGTCGCTCAGAGATACGCATCCTCACGCTCACCGGTCCCGGTGGCGTTGGTAAAACGCGCCTG
>WNGQ01006498.1_pt1 | contig 11312 bp, 9 predicted proteins | sample 5407661 | NCBI WGS metagenome assembly WNGQ01 (sample SAMN13153382, study PRJNA577476) | soil metagenome | isolation source: 60 cm soil or saprolite under Garry oak tree replicate 2 | place: USA:California | collected 2016-06-15
CCGCAAGGGCGCCGAGGGTGCCGGCCTGGTCCGCATGGCGCCCGCGCCGCTCATCCACGGCGCCGCCATGGTGGCCACGCTGGGCTGCCTGTTCGCCGGGGACACGGCCGTGATCATGCCGAAGTTCGATCCGCACGCGCTCTGGGCAGCGGTGCAGCGGCACCGGGTCAACGTGCTGTCGGTCATCGGCGACGCGATGGCCAGGCCGTTGATGGAGGCGCTGGCCGCGGGGGACTATGACACGTCCTCGCTGGTCTCCCTCAACTCCACGGCCGCGCTGTTCTCGCCCGCGGTCAAGGACGCGTGCACCAAGGCGCTGCCCAGCGTGTTCCTCACCGAGGCGATCGGCTCGACCGAGACCGGCTTCGCCGGCATCGCGTTCGTCAGCGCGGACGATGAGCACCGGGGCGGTCCCACGGTCACGGCCGGACCAGACGTCATCGTCATCGACGAAGCCGGCGGCGTATGCGGACCGGGGGAGACCGGCAAGCTGGCGCGCGGCGGGCACATCCCGCTCGGCTATTACAAGGACCCGGTCAAGACCGCCGAGATGTTCACGGAGGTGAACGGCGGGCGTTACGCGGTACCCGGCGACTGGGCGCGGGTCGAGGAGGATGGCACGATAACCCTGCTCGGCCGCGGCAACACGTGCGTGAACACCGGTGGCGAGAAGGTCTTTCCCGAAGAGGTCGAAGGCGCGCTGAAGTCTCATCCTGACGTATTCGACTCGCTGGTCCTCGGCGTGCCCGACGACCGCCTCGGCCAGCGTGTGGCCGCGCTGATCCAGCTTCGCCCTGGTGCCACCGCGGATGTGGCCGCGCTGGAGGCTCATGTGCGCGGCCAGCTCGCCGGTTACAAGGTGCCGCGCACCGTCTGGTTCGTGGATTCCGTCGGCCGGACAGTATCCGGCAAGGCCGACTACGGCTGGGCGCGTCAGTACGTCGCCGAACACCCCCCCGCCACTCCGGCTCCAGCAGAAAGGACCCCGTAACGCCATGACCGTGCGGACGCCTGTGTGCGACCTGCTGGGCATCGAGCATCCCATCGTCGGCTTCACCCCGTCCGAGCACGTGGCCGCCGCGGTCAGCCGGGCCGGCGGCCTCGGCGTGCTCGGCTGCGTCCGCTTCAACGACCCGGCCGAGCTCGACAGCGTCCTGGACTGGATGGACAAGAACACCGGCGGGCGCCCGTACGGCATCGACGTGGTCATGCCGGCCCGGGTCCCCGCCGAGGGCGCGGCCAGGGACCTGGACCAGCTGATCCCGGCAGAACATAAAGACTTCGTCGAGCAGACGCTGCTCAAGCTCGGGGTGCCGCCGCTGCCGGACGGCGCGCAGGCCGCCGACGGCGTGCTCGGCTGGCTGCACTCGATCGCGCGCAAGCACGTCGAGGTCGCGCTGGGCCATCCCGCGCGGCTGATCGCGAACGCGCTCGGCCCGCCGCCTCCCGACGTCATCGCGAGCGCGCACGACCGCGGCATGCTGGTCGCGGCGCTGGCCGGGAAGGCGGAGCACGCCCGCCGGCAGGTCGCCTCCGGGGTGGACATCGTGGTCGCCCAGGGCTACGAGGCGGGCGGGCACACCGGCGAGATCGCCAGCATGGTACTCGTCCCTGAGATCGTCGACGCGGTCGGCGCAGTGCCGGTGCTCGCCGCGGGCGGGATCGGCTGCGGCCGCCAGATCGCGGCTGCGCTCGCGCTCGGTGCCGTCGGGGTCTGGATGGGCTCGGCTTGGCTGGTCACGCAGGAGTACGAGCAGCTGACCGCGGCGCCGGCCGTCCAGCAGGCGCTGCTCGCGGCCACGTCGTCGGACACCGTCCGGTCCAGGATCTACAGCGGAAAGCCCGCCCGGCTGCTCAGGAACCGGTGGACCGACGCCTGGGAACAGCCGGGCGCGCCCGCACCGCTGCGCATGCCGCTGCAGAACTTGCTGGTCAGCGAGGCGCACCAGCGTCTGATGCGGTCCGGGCAGCCCGACGTGGTGCCGATGCCGGCCGGGCAGATCGTCGGCCGGATGACCGAGATCCAGCCGGTCGCCGACGTGATGGCCACGCTGGTCCGCGAGACCGGCGAGGCCCTCGACCGGCTAAACACGCTGCGGTGAGGATTTCCGTCTCGGCCGGCTACTGGGCGGCCGGCCCGCCGCCCGGCGCCGCGGACCTGTTCACCGCGGCCGAACGCATCGGGATCGACCAGATCTGGACGGCGGAGGCCTACGGCAGCGACGCCTGGACCCCGCTGGCCTGGTGGGGCTCGCGCACCTCGCGGATCCTCCTCGGCACGGCGGTCTCCCAGCTGTCGGCCCGGCCGCCGGTCACCCTGGCTATGACGGCGATGACGATGGACCACCTCACCCAGGGGCGGGTGCTGCTCGGCGTCGGCACCAGCAACCCGCAGGTGGTGGAGGGCTGGTACGGCCAGCCGTACCCCCGGCCGCTGGAGCGCACCCGGGAGTACATCGACATCGTCCGCAAGGTCATCGCGCGCCAGGAGCCGGTCAGCTACGACGGCAAGCACTACCAACTGCCTCTGCAGGCGGGCACCGGCAAAGGCAAGCCGCTGCGTTCCATCCTGCACCCGTACCGCACCGAGATCCCCATCTACCTGGGCGCGGAGGGCCCGAAGAACGTGGCGCTCGCGGCCGAGATCGCCGACGGCTGGAACGCGATCTTCTTCTCGCCCGCGATGAACGACTTCTACGCCGCCGCCCTGGCCGAGGGCTTCGCCCGCCCCGGCGCCCGGCAGACCAGCGACACGTTCGACGTGGTGGGCGGACCGCTGGCCATCGTCATCGATGATGATCCCGAACGGGCCGCGGATCTCGTCCGGCCCACCCTGGCTCTCTACATCGGCGGAATGGGCGCACGCGGCCTCAACTTTCACTTCGAGGTCTTCGCCCGGATGGGCTACGAGGCGGAAGCCCGGACCATCCAGGACTTCTACCTGGCCGGGGACAAGAAGAGCGCCATCGCGGCCGTGCCCACGAAGCTGGTGGAGGACGTGGCCCTGGTCGGCCCCTGGGCCAAGATCACCGACGAGCTCCAGCGCTGGCAGCAGACCGTCCTCACCACCTTCTCCCTCAACTGCGACCCGCGTCACCTAGAAAAGCTCGCCGAGCTGATCCGCTGACACCCGTCCTCGTTAGTCTGCTGGCGTGAACAAGTCGTCTCGACCTGACGGCGGGTGATGTCCGCCTCAAGCAGATCAGGGGCTAGAGGGTCCAGATGGTGGTGTGCTTGACGTCGCTGTCTTCCAGCGCGCCCAGGCCGGACACGTCGTAGCTGGCCAGCGGGGTCAGCCGGTGGCGGGGCAGGTAGGTCCGGCCGAAGTCGCCGACCAGCACGGCGACCCCGCGGGCCTGGCTCCACTCCAGGAACCGCATCACCTGGCCGGCCAGCTCGCGCTGGTAAAAAGCATCGGCTACCAGCACCAGATCGGTCCCGGGAGGCGGGGCCTCGTCCAGGAGATCGGCGCAGACGGCTAGGACGGTCACGCCGTTGGCGGCCGCGTTGACGCCGATGGCGGCGGCCGCGAGCGGGTCGATGTCATACGCGGTCACGGCCGCCGCCCCGGCCTGCGCGGCCGCGATGGCCACCAGCCCCGAGCCGGAGGCGACGTCGATCACGCGTCGGCCCCGGACCGCCTCCGGGTGGTCGAGCAGATAGCGGGCCAACGCCTGGCCGCCGGCCCAGGCGAACGCCCAGAACGGCGGATCCACCTCAGCCCCTTCCGCCTGCTCGGTGCGCTGCCACAGGCCGATCGGATCCGTGGCCTGGTACAGACGGACCTCCGGAACCAGCGGCACCGGCCTGAGTTGGGTGCCGGTCCGGATGATCCCCGGCACGGGCGGTTCTGCCTCCATTAGCCGGCGACTCTACCGCCTGGCCACTAACTCACCGAGCTTCTGCGGCACCACCAGCCGGGAGTACCGCTCCAGGAACCCCATCAGCAGGGCATGCCCGTAGCAGCACGCCCCGCGTTTCCGCGATACCAGGCGCCCGGCGGAGTCGGGGGCGCACCGGGTACGCAAGAAGGTACCTGGGGAGACACCGACCTCATCGGGACTCCGTCAGCATGCCGCGGCCGGCGTGCCGCCGAAACGCTCAGGCGCAATTGCGTGAGGCGATTGCCAAAAACGTTTCCGCGGAAACGTCCAAGCCTCACCGGAAGTGGCGGGATCTGGCCGTTCACGGCTGATGCCCGGCCGCGCCAGGCTGCCCTCATGCAGCGCAGGCAGCAGTTCGGCCGGCCCCTGGCGAGCTTCCGTCATTCAGCGCCTTCACCTGAGCCCACCTGCCTAGCCTTCCCTTCACCTGACCCGCCCGCCGCTAGCCTTGGAGTGCGAGGGAAGACAGGCTACGGAAAGGATCAGCGGGGTGTCAGCACTACAGCATTTCCGGGCTCCTGAGGGACTGGCGCCCGGCCCGGGTTACAGCCACGCGGTGACCGGGCGCGGCCGCTGGGTGGCGACCGCCGGGCAGGTGGCTCTCGACGAGGCGGGCCAGCTGGTCGGCCCAGGCGATTCCGAGGCGCAGGCCCGGCAGGTGTTCGCCAACCTCGGCCGGGCGCTGGCCGCGGCCGGGGCCTCGTTCGCCGATGTCGTCAAGCTGAACTACTACCTCACCGACATCACGCTGCTCCCGGCCGTGCGCGCGGTCCGTGACGAGTACGTCGACACCGCCCGTCCGCCGGCCAGCACCGCGGTCCAGGTTCCGGCGCTGGCCATGCCGGACCTCATGATCGAGATCGAGGCCTGGGCCATCTGCGCCGACTGACGAGGGCTGGCCCGGCGGTATCACCGCACTTAACCTGTCGCGGATAAAGCGGGAAATAATGTCCCAATAGAGCACTGGAAGGGCGACAGGTTATCCTGTCCGAGCTGCCACCTGCATAGGCTAACGTAATAGACTCAGGCAAGCTCAGGATGCCGGAGGCGGGCTATCTTGCCCGGTACCGCATAGTCTTCCGACGGTTGTGAACAGGGGAAAAGATTAGGTGCAGATCTCGGTGGTGCGCCCATATGAACTTGGCCAGAATGAGATTGCTGCCTGGCGCTCCATGCAACGTAAGACGGCCTGGATGGCCAGCCCGTTCTTGTGTCCCGAGTTCACGCTCGCCGTTGACGGCTTCCGCCAGGGCGCTCGCGTCGCGGTCCTATCCGATGGGCCGGAACTAGCCGGATTTTTCCCTTTCGAGCGGCGCAGGCTCGGCGTCGGCGTGCCGATCGCCGCTGGCCTGAACCACTGCCAGGCTCTCATCCATGCGCCGGATGTGGAATGGGATCCGCGGGAACTGCTGAGGGCGTGCCAGGTGTCCGTTTGGCAATTCGACAATCTGATAGTCGGCCAGCGGCCCTTTGAACGTTACATGTCTACCATGTTCCCATCGCCGGTAATAGACTTGTCCGGTGGGTTCGAGGTATACGAGAAAAAGCTCCGGATGAAGTCTTCTAAATTTTGCCGGGAGATAGGCCGCAAGGCGCGGCGGCTCGAGCGTGAAGCTGGCGAGCTCCGTTTCGTGGTCGACTCCCGCGATCCGGCCGACCTGCGCGTCCTCATGGGCTGGAAAACGGATCAGTTTCACCAGTATGGAACGATCAACATCTTTGACCGGCCGTGGATCGTCGAATTCATGGAGCAGCTGTTCAGCACCCGCGGCGACCATTTCGGTACGATGCTTTCCATCCTCTACGCGGGGGAATCGCCGGTCGCCGCGGACTTCTGTCTTCGTTCCGGCCACTTTCTCGCGGCCTGGTTCTCCGCCTACGACACGCGTTTCAGCAGGCAGTCGCCGGGACTGCTGCAGCATCTGCGGATGGCAGAGGGGACCGCCGCCCTCGGCGTACAGTTGATCGAGATGGGCGCGGGGCCGGCCGAGTACAAGCAAACGCTCAAGAGCCGCGACTTGTTCGTCGGTGCGGGCACCGTGACCAGGGGACCGGTGCTCGGGGGTGCGCACCGGGCTCGCGTGGCCGCCGAGCAGTGGGCAGAACGCCTGGTCAAGCGGCACCCGGCACTGTTCCGCGTCGCCGATAGCTTGCTCCGGCACTACGGCAGGATCGGGTGAGCGGCCTCACCGAGCCCACCCCTGGCGAGCCCACCCCCGGCGAGCCCACCCCTGGCGAGCCCACCCCTGGCGAGCGCCGCGCCGATGCGCCGGAGCTGGGCGGTGGCGCCGCCGAGGGTGAACTCATTGTGCTTGGCCGCGACGAAGTAGCGATGGACCGGGTAGGACGTGTCGATCCCCAGCCCGCCGTGCACGTGGACCGCGGTGTGCGCCACCCGGTGGCCGGCGTCGGCGGCCCAGAACTTGGCCGTGGCGACCACGGCGTCGACCGCGGGGCCGGACTCGCCGGCGGCGAGCCGCCAGGCGGCCTGCCACATGGTGAGCCGGGCCGCCTCCACGTCGACGTAGGCATCGGCCAGGCGCTGCGCCACCGCCTGGAACGAGCCGATCGGACGGCCGAACTGCTCCCGGCTCCGCGCGTACTCCGCGGTCAGCTCGAGCGCCCGCTCGACGACCCCGGCCTGCGCCGCGCACAGCCCCACGGTGGCCCGCGACACCAGCCACCGCGTGACCTCCGCGCCCCGCCCGGGCCCGAGCACCCGGTCGTCGTCCAGCCCAGCACCATCCAGCACGACCCGGCCGGCCTCGGCGAAGTCGGTCAGCTGCTGCGGCTGCACGCTCACCCCGTCATCCGCAGGCGAGACCAGGAACACAAGCACCCCGTCCGGTGAAGCCGCGGGCACCAGGAACAGGTCCGCCCGCGGCGCGGCCGGCACCGCGGTCTTCACGCCGGACAGCACCCACCGGCCGTCCCGGCGCACGGCGCTAGCCGACGGAAGACGCGGGTCGTCGCCGTCCTCCTCCGCCAGCGCGGCGGTGAGCACGACCGAGCCGCGCCCGGCCGGCTCGGCCCACCGGGCCACCTGCGACGCCGAGCCGAACGCGGCGATCGCGCCCGCCCCGAGCACGATCGAGGCGAGGTAGGGCACGTCCGACACCGCGCGGCCGAGCTCCGTCAGCACCGAACACTCCTCGAGCAGGCCCAGCCCCGCCCCGCCGAGCGCCTCGGGCAGCCCGGCCGCGAGCACGCCGGCCGCGGCCAGGTCCGCCCAGGGCGCGTCTTGTTCGGTCAGGATCTTCCTGGCCAGCCCGGCCAGTTCCTCCTGCGCTTCGCTGAGCGTGAAGTCCATCAGTTCCTCCCGGGCGCTAGCGGCGGGCCATGGGCAACCCGAGCCCGGCCGCCGCGATGATGTCGCGCTGGACCTCGTTGGTGCCGCCGCCGAAGGTCAGGATGAGCGCGGACCGGTGCGCCCGCTCGATCCGCCCGGCCAGCATCTCGCCGGCGGACCCGGAACGGACCTGCGCGTTCGCGCCGAGCACCTCCATCAGCAGCCGGTACGCCTCGACCGCGAACTCGGTGCCGAACACCTTGGTGGCCGACGCCGCGGCCGGCCCCACCACGCCGCCCGACGCGATCTTCCAGTTCATCAGCTTCAGGAATTCGGCCTTGGCGTACACCCGGGCCAGGTTCAGCTGCACCCATTCGGCGTCGATCACCCGCTGCCCGCTGGCCAGCTTGGCCGAGGCGGCCCAGTCCCGCACCTCGGCCAGCGCCGACAGCACCGGTGCCGCCGAGGTCAGCGCCACCCGCTCGTGGTTGAGCTGGTTGGTGATCAGCGGCCAGCCCCGGTTCTCCTCGCCCACCAGCGAGGAAACCGGGACCCGCACCGAGGAGTAGTACGTCGCGCTCGTCGTCACGCCCGCGACCGTCCGCACCGGCGTCCAGGAGAAGCCCTCAGCCGACGTCGGCACGATGATGATCGACAGGCCCTTGTGCCGGTCGGCCGCCGGATCGGTGCGGCAGGCGAGCCAGACGTAGTCGGCGTGGGAGATCAGGCTGGTCCACATCTTCTGCCCGTTGATGACGTAGTCCTCGCCGTCCCGGACCGCGGTGGTGCGCAGCGACGCCAGGTCGGTGCCGGCCTCAGGCTCGGAGTATCCGATCGAGAAGTGGATCTCGCCCGCGGCGATCCGTGGCAGGTAGAACGACCGCTGCGCCGGGGTGCCGAACCGCATGATCGTCGGGCCCACCGTGTTGATGGTAAGGAACGGCACAGGCACCCGCGCGATCGCCGCCTCGTCGGTGAAGATGAGCTGGTCGAGCATGGTCCCGCCGCGCCCGCCGTGCTCGGTGGGCCAGCCCAGCGCCAGCCACCCGTCGCGGCCGAGCTGCCGAACGACCTGGCGGTATGCCTCGCCGTCCCCGTAGTCGCCATCGCCGCCCGCCAGCGCCGCCCGGACCTCCGGCGTCATCAGGACGCCGAAGTATGCACGCAACTCATGCCGCAGCCGTTCCTGCTCCGGGGTGTAGGCGATGCGCATGCGGTCCCCTAAAATAGAACGTGTTCTAGCGGCAAAGTCTACAACGGGAAGGCGCGGATGCCCGAGGCCTTCATTATCGACGCCGTGCGCACTCCGGTCGGCCGCCGCGGCGGCGGGCTGGCCGCCGCGCACCCGGCCGATCTCGGCGCGCACGTCATCAAGAGCCTGCTGGCCCGCACGCACGCCGATCCGCTCGCGGTCGACGACGTGGTGTTCGGCTGCGTGGACACGGTCGGCCCGCAGGCGGGCGACATCGCGCGCACGGCCTGGCTCGCGGCGGGCCTGCCCGAGGCGGTGCCCGGCGTCACCGTGGACCGGCAGTGCGGCTCGTCCCAGCAGGCGGTGCACTTCGCCGCCCAGGCGGTGCTCAGCGGCACCGCCGACCTGGTAGTCGCGGGCGGCGTGCAGAACATGAGCATGATCCCCATCGCCGCGGCGATGAGCCCCCCCTACACCGATCCGTTCAGCGGCTCGGCCGGCTGGCGGGCCAGGTACGGCGCCGAGGAGATCTCCCAGTTCCGGGCGGCGGACCTGATCGCGGACAAGTGGGGGATCAGCCGGACGGAGATGGAGCGCTACGCGCTGGCCAGCCACCAGCGGGCGGTGCGCGCGATCAGCGAGGGCGCGTTTGCCGCCGAGATCGCGCCCTACGGCGAGGTGACCCAGGACGAGGGCCCCCGCCCGGACACCACCCTGGAGAAGATGGCCGCGCTCAAGCCGCTGCGCGAAGGCGGCACGATCACCGCCGCGCTGTCCAGCCAGATCGCGGACGGTGCGGCGGCGCTGCTGATCGCCTCGGCGCGCGCGGTCCGCGAGCACGGGCTGCGCCCGCGCGCCCGGATCAGCCACCTGTCCGCGCGTGGCGACGACCCGGTGCTGATGCTCACCGCGCCGATCACGGCGACCGCGCACGCGCTGAGCCGGGCCGGGATGACCCTGGACGACATCGACCTGATCGAGATCAACGAGGCGTTCGCCTCGGTGGTGCTGGCCTGGCAGCGCGAGACAGGCGCGGACCTGGCCCGGGTGAACGCCTGCGGCGGGGCGATCGCGCTCGGCCACCCGCTCGGCGCCACCGGGGCCCGGCTGTTGACCACGCTGGTCCACGCCCTGGAGCGCACCGGCGGCCGCTACGGCCTGCTCACCATGTGCGAGGGCGGCGGCCAGGCCAACGTCACGATCATCGAGCGCCTGTGATACGCACTGCAGTAAGCCGGTCCAGGGTGTCGCCGGCCTCGGCCATGATCGCCTCGATCAGCTCCGCGCACGACGGCAGGTCGTCGATCAGCCCGGTCACCTGCCCGGATGACATCAGCCCGAGGTCGGCCCGGCCGTCCACCATGGCCGCGCGCAGCAGCACCGGGGTGTTCGCGGCCATCAGCACCTGGCCCCAGGTCAGCCCGGTGTCCTGGCGCCCCGTTCCCCGGTGCAGGGCCCGGCCCTGGCCGATCATTTCCCGCCAGCTCAGCCCGCCCGCGGCGCGGAACGCGGTCGCGTTGCGGGCCGACCGGAGCAGCCAGCCGATCCGGCCCGCGCGCAGCAGCCCACCCAGGCCGCCTGCCCGCTCTAGACGGTCGACCATACTCGTCCGCAGCACCCGGTGCGGCACCCCGTCGACCCGCCTGGTGACCACGGTGCCGTCCAGGCCCGCCGCCAGGTAGACCTGCTTGACCGCGTCGGCCACCGGGCTGTCGCTGGTGAGCAGGAACCGGGTGCCCATCGCGACGCCGGCCGCGCCCCAGGCCAGCGCCGCGACCAGCCCGCGGCCGTCGAAGAACCCGCCGGCCGCGATCACCGGGATGTCCACCGCGGCCGCGACCTGGGGAATCAGCAGGCTGGTCGGCACCGCGCCGACGTGCCCGCCGCCCTCGCCGCCGGTCGCGATCACCGCGTCGATGCCCCATCCGGCGGCCTTCTCCGCGTGCCTGCGCGCGCCCACCGAGGCGATGGTGATCACCCCGGCGTCCTTGAGCGCCGCGATCAGCTCCGGCTTCGGGGCCTGCGCGAACGAGGCGACCGGGACGCGGCGATCGATGATCAGCCGGACCCGTTCGGCGGCGTCGGGCGCGTCGGCGCGCAGGTTGACGCCGAACGGCGCGGCGGTCCGCCCGGCCGTCTCCTTGATGGCGCTTTCCAGCTCGGCCAGGCTCATCGTCGCCGACGCGATGAGGCCGAGGCCCCCCGCGCTGGACGTCGCCGCGGCCAGCCGCGGCCCGGACACGTAGCCCATCGCGGCCTGCACGATGGGGTAGCGGATGCCGAGGAGCTCGGTCAGCGGCGTGCGGATCACCGTAGCTCCTGCTCGCGCATCCCGTTGGGATCGAGCCGGGTCCGGATCAGGTCGAGCTCCGCCGCCGTGGGGAGCCGGGTCACCGGCACCTCCTCGGGAACGGCGAGCGGGAAGCCGGTGGCCGCGACCACGTCGCCGACCTCGACCCCGGGATGGACCGAACGGACCCGCATCGCGCGCTCCCCAATCCCGGAGCCAGTCCCGAAGTCCAGCACCGCCAGATTGGTCACCACCACGCGCACCTCGCACGCCCCGCGGTCGTAACCGACGCCGGAGACCATGTCCACGTGCGGGACGAACACCCGGGGCGAGTGCCGGGGGACCCAGTAGCTGACCGGGTGGTTCACCGTGTTCCCCGGCGCGCCGCGCACCCCGAGCAACTGCGCCTTCGGGCGCTTCCAGTCGCCGATGCAGGAGATGTTCTGGTTTCCGTACCGGTCGATCTGCGCCGCGCCCATCATCACGTGCCTGCGGCCCGCCGCGAGCATCGTGAACACCTTGGCGAACGGCAGCCAGCCCTCCACGCGGCCGTCGGCGTCGAGCAGGTACGCCTCGCCGTCGGTGAGCAGCAGGTCGGGCGCGAACGTGAGCCGGGCCAGCCGGGCGCCCAGGGACGGGATCAGCCCCATCGGGCTG
>WNGQ01009642.1_pt1 | contig 11310 bp, 9 predicted proteins | sample 5407661 | NCBI WGS metagenome assembly WNGQ01 (sample SAMN13153382, study PRJNA577476) | soil metagenome | isolation source: 60 cm soil or saprolite under Garry oak tree replicate 2 | place: USA:California | collected 2016-06-15
TTGCTTGGGATCACGGATGAACAACCAGGTGGCTGTCTTTGAGGAAAAGCGATCGGCTCCGGTGGCTGGAGCAAGGGGAATCTTCTCTGGGTCGGAGCGTCGGGCCTGCACAAAGCGTTGGACAATTCGGACCGTTCCAGAGAAGCCTTGTGCCCGAATTTCTTCATACAGTTGCTTGGCTTCATGAATCCCGTCTTGCCATCGTTGCAAGACATAAGTGGCGTAGGGATCAAAGACACTGCGACGCCGGAACTGGCGCTCATTGGTGGGCGCCGCTCCCCGTTTGAGCCAATGGCGTACCGCCCGTTCAGACATCCCCATCCGCTTTGCCACCTCTCTTTGCGTCACTCCTTGTGCGCGCAACGTCGTCATCTGGGTATAGCGATCATCACGACTGGCTTGACGTGCCTGATGGGCTTTCTTCACATGAGCAGGAGTGCGCTGCTGCCAGGTGGCTGCCGAGGGAAGCGGGCGAAGAGGCTCTTCTGCTGCCTTCTCCAACTGAGGCAGAGGAGCCCCGCCCTGGCGAATTTCCGCACGACAGTGCCCAAGGATCTCCTGGAGCACCTCTGAGAGGTTTTTTACCATATGGAACCGATCCACCACCTGCTGCGCTTGTGGTGCGCCCACTGTAGCCGCTTTGGTAAAATCCTTGCCACGATCTCTAATCACGAGTTCTACTTCTGAATGCTCTTGTAACCAGGCTTCGACGGTCGCACTCTCTCGATCAGCAAGCACATCAATAATTTTTCTTCGCTCAAGATCGACCAAGATGGTTCCATAGGTGAAGCGTTTCTTCCAGGCAAAGTCATCCACCCCAAGGACCCGGACCGCTCGTGTCAGCGGAGCAGGCAACTGCATCAGATGGCGTAACAAGGTGGACGAGGTGGTGGCGATGGCGAAGCGGTCGGCCAGTCGCGTGCCCTTTTGCCCACCTGCAACCAACCCAATCGCTTGCATGAGCGCGATGAGCCTGCTGGTCATGCGGGCATAGGATTCAACCAGCCCTGGGAGGCGCTCGGTGAAAATCCTGCGTGGGCAGGTCGGCGTCCCACACACAAATTTGCGCAGCGTCAGAGCCAGGATCACGTTGCGACCCGCACAAGGCAAATCGGCGACCATGCGTTGATAGTGTCCGTGAATGCGAGCAGAGAGCTGTTGGCACTCTGGACACGGCATGCTGGGAGTGTCGCATGCTATACCCATCACGAGTTCGTTAGCGCTTGGATCAATGGGGCCAATGGTGATTCCAGCGGGAAAGTGAAACACTGAGGAAAGCTGTTCTTGAGAACTCATCAACCTACCCCCTCCTTACCACGTCATATCAATCATATTGATGACATTCTATCACATTGCCCTGTCCCTTTACAGCAAGCAGGCTCACTTATTTTGGGGATGGGCCAGTACAATTATCCCTCAACAGATGGGGTCGTGCCTGGTTGAAGTATCCCACATACGCATTCAGTACGCGGCTCGTGCTGCTTTTCCTGCAGAATCAACAGATGGTCCAGGCATTCCTGCCGCACACTTCTGGGGAAGCGCTCGCAGATGGCGTTGGCTCGTGGTGCATGAACAGGCGTCTTGAGCAGCTTGATGCCACTGGTCCTCGCCACGCGGCGGAAACAGGATCCAAACTTGCTGTCGTTATCACGTACCAGATACTTTGGTGCTTGCCCATACGGGGTGGCTTCTCGCAGGTGTTGGGCCACCCAGGCATCGGTCGGCGATCGTGTCACTCCCACGTGAATCACCTGGCGAGACTTCAGCTCGATAATAAAGCACGCGAAGAGTGGTCGAAAGAAGAGATCAGTGACTTGCAGGAAGTCACACGCCCAGATCTGTCCTGCGTGGTTGCGCGAGATCGGTCGACCATCTCTGGCCTCGTGGCTGCTGCGTGCGAACTCCTCGCATATACTTCTGAATGGTTCGCTTGCAGAGGCGAAGGCCCAGCTTCAGGAGTTCTCCGCGAATCCTTTCAGCGCCCCAGAGTCGATTGTCCTTGGCCATCTCTCGGATCAAGGCAATGGTTTCGGCGGCGACCTGAGGCCGGTGAGAAGAGGTCTTGGACTTACGCTTCCAATACAGGCGGAAGAGCTCCCGCGGCCCTCGCGAGCCTCGTCTCTGGCTGAACGAGTGATGTGCGCTTGTTTCCAGGTCCGAACCATTCTTGCCAAGAGCATGAGGAGCAAGCGCTCTGTGTTGGTGCATGCCGGCCGCTTCACCTGGCGCTTGAGCATGATCAGTTGTTGACGTAAGAGGACATTTTCGGCGATGAGCTCGGACTTGCTTCGACCAAGATCCGTGAGGGTGGCCAGTGGCAAGGAGGTCACCAGCGGTTTGGTCCAACGAGCCAAGCGAGAGGTGAGAACATGCAAGCAGCCACCCAAGAGGCACTGGAGAGTGGTGAAAACCCGACCCATACAAGAAGCTTCTCCCTCATGAGAGTGTATCGTCGTTCAAGAGGCCTTTTTGACTGTAGGATAGCGTTTGGTAGGTCCAGAGAAGCACCCTTTGAGTCGGATGTAATACTGATTTTTGTGTGTCGATGTATAACGAAAAGGTGCTAAACTCAGTCCAGACCTGGCTTCCGGGCTTTTCTGCTATGTACTATTACACAAAATTTGGTATGGCATCCCCCTTGTCTCGCCTGGTCGAACTGGCGCATCTGCGCTGGCCGATCGAGCAGTTCTATGAGGATGCCAAAGGCGAATGTGGCCTCGATCACATTCAAGGCCGTAGTTGGGATGGCTTGCATCGGCATCTGGCCTTGGTGATGGTGGCCTACACCTTCCTCATGCTCCAATCGCTGGGGCAAGAGATTGAGGTCGATCCTGCTCCAGGGGCGGTTTTTCCCCCCTGCTCGGCAACTGAGCCTTCCGGCTTGCCATCGGCAGATGCTCGTTCTGCTCTTCCAAGATGTGGTCTTATGGCTCATTGAAACTGAACAAGTCAAAGCTTTTCGTCCTCGACGAAACTAACAGAGTAGTATTAGCTAACTGTGAACGTGACCAATATCGGTATGACTGTTGGCTCACGCCCCACCTCATTTCGATCAAAGTTAAAGGAGAGGAGAAGGCTGGCGCTATAGGGTCCCGTTGGTAGGGAGTCTATATCAACCTTCACACTGACAGTCGCTTCTCTTCCCCCTGGAATGCTACCTCTCTCCGGAGACAGCTTCAACCAGCTTACTCCACCAGTATTCGAGATCCAATCCACTCGCTCATTCTCTAGATTGGTGATCAATAATGAACCCTCGTTCTCGTTCGTTCGAATATCAAAGCTAAGTGCAGGGGTGTAAAGCGGAGATTGTAGGGCGTCGCTACTTAGTTTGCTTACAATAATATGTGGACCGCTATCCCAATATGGACGCGCCCCTACATGCATATCAACCGAAATCTGCACAGCTGCTGACTTGACCCCCGATACCTCATTGGTGAGGGTAAGAGTGGCTGCGTAATTGCCAGCCTCCAGGGCGGTTGAACTCGCTATCACGAAGATCGTCTGTTGCTCATAGGCCTCAAGCTCCCCAGTGGAGCGGCTCAAAATCAACCACTTCGTTCCACCCTTATCCACAGTCCATTTCACTGCCTGGCCATTCGGATTGCTAATCAACAATGGTAAAAATCTGCTGCTATCCCCGAATAGTGTGCCAAAGCTTAAACCCACTTCAGGAGCTAATACAGCAGTTACTTCCAGAGTAACCAATACCTGAACACTTGCTGAAGAGTCATCCCCTTCCGAGGTGAAAGTGAGAGTAGCCTCGTAATTTCCTACTGCCAGTGAGCTCGAATCGACTGTCACATTCACAAAATCTGTTTGACCAGGTTGAAGGATGCCGGTGCTCTTATCCGGGCTCAACCAACGTGTTCCACCAGTATCGGCAAGCCAAAGCAGCGGACTGTCACCTGGATTGCTAAGCTTCTCCTGCAAGGTTGTGCTGCTGCCTTGAAGAAGGACAAAGTCAAGGGGGTTCGGACTTACGGTGGGGGGCTGCAGTCCCCTATCATGATTAAACATTTGTCGTTTCCCTCCATAAATGAGATGAACGGGCCCTCCGACCGACGAGTGATTTCCCGGCTGGCCGTGGTTTTGTAGAGTGACTCCCGGTGAGACATCCCTACTCCGAGCAAGTTACATGCAGGTGGAACTCAATCTGTGATCGATTCCACCTCTTTATGTCTCTGCATCAATGATACCAGGAAGGATTGGTAATGTATATGACTTTATTTGACATGTTTTTGACCCGTTTTGGACGGTTTGTTTTTTCTCATCCTTTTTTGTATACTTTCATCAGGTCAAATTCGCCGATGCGCTTTGAGTAGCCAGGATACAGGGGTACGTATCGATTGATCCGGCCCTCCGTATTCTTGACGATCATGTAATCAACTTTTCTCCTGTTGAATTATCAGCCTTCAGATTCTCCAATCCTGATAGGAATGTTCAAGTAGAATCGTTCAAGTTGTTAACACCACGGCACTACAGGGGAAGGGCTACCTTATATGAGCGGTGAAGAGACTTTGCCAAATGAACGATTGAAGCGTGTTCGTCACGAAATGGGGTGGACGCAGACCGAACTGGCAGAGAAGGTGGGGACAACGTTCGAGACGGTGAGTCGCTGGGAGCGCGGCATCAAAGCTCCCAGCGCCTACTATCGTAGGAAACTCTGCGACGTCTTTAGCAGAACAGCCGAGGAACTGGGATTGCTTGCTGAGCCAGGTACCATTTCTGTGCCCGGCTCATCGCCCAGTATCTTTCTCTCCACGGCCTATGCTGATGCCGAGCACAAGTTTGTGGTTTCCCTGAAGGAGGAACTCGGCGCACGTGGCGTCACTGTGTGGAGCAGCCGTACAATTAGAAGACAAGAGGGGCGCAACAAAAGAAATGTACTGCAGGAGGTCATTCGCGCTGTACAGGTAGTTCTGTTGATTGTTACTCCCAAAACACAAACCTCTCATCACGTCCAGGATACACTTCGCCTTGCAAGGCACTTCAGGCTTCCTGTCTGTGCTGTGTGGCTAGAAGGTGAGTCTCTGCAGGGATGCATGCCCAAAGACAGCGGTGAACTCTATGCCACAATCGACGCCAGGGGAAAAGACGTTCAACGCCTGCGCGACAAGATCATAGCAGCGCTTGAACAGAGATGGCTGATGCCCGGCGGCCCTGAAACTGCCGGATTTGCCGAGCCGATATGGAGAATACCTTCAAAGCTCAAACCGCTTATCGGACGAGAAGAAGAACTGGCAAGACTGTCTGAGTTGCTCCTGAATCCACAAGTCCGCCTGGTGACACTCTTAGGCCCAGGCGGTATCGGCAAGACTCACCTGGGTTTGCAGGTGATGTTGAAGATGCGTGAACAGTTTACTGATGGTGCCTGTTTTGTCTCGCTGGCAGCGCTCAGCGATCCCGAACTGGTAGTTCCTGCCGTTTCCAGGGAGCTGGGAATCAGAGAGGTCGGAGCGCATCCTCTTTCCGAGCAACTGAAGGTTGCGTTGAGAAACAAACATCTCCTGCTTTTCCTCGACAACTTTGAGCAGTTGCTCAGTGCAGCGCCACAGCTTCCGGCACTGCTGGCAGAGTGTCCTCATCTCAAGGTGCTGGTGACAAGCCGTGCCAGGTTGCGCGTTCAAGGTGAACATGAGTTTCCTGTCTCACCATTGGCGCTGCCGGATCTCAGCCTATCCCCGGAGAGTGATGCTCTACAGCAGAATGCGGCAATCATCCTTTTCCTACAGTTTGCCCGAACTGCCAGACCCGATTTCAGGATCACACCGGCCAACGCTCTCGCCATTGCAAAGATCTGCGTACGGCTCGATGGGCTACCGCTGGCAATTGAGCTAGCAGCAGCGCGTATTCGATCGTTTGCGGCTCAGGCCTTGCTGGCACGGCTGGAGGAGCATCTCCTGGATGTAACGATAAGCAAGGACGAGGATTCTAATGACCGGCAACGGACGCTCCGCGGCACGATAGCGTGGAGCTATGACTTACTTGCTGCCGAGGAGCAGCAGCTCTTCCGGCGGCTATCTGCCTTTGTGGGTAGTTTGTCTCTAGAAGCAGTTGAGGCGATTTACAATGCTTTAGGCGATGAGATGCTAGATGTATGGAGCGGTGTGGAGTCTCTGCTTGACAAGAGCCTCCTGTACTCGGCGGAGCAGGAGGGGGAGGGGCGCTTGCGACTCCTGGTGACGATCCGCGAGTACGCGCTGGAGTGCTTAGAGGGGAGTGAGGAGGCAGATGTCACCCGACAGGCCCACGCCCGCTACTTTCTAGGGCTTGTAGAACAAGCCGAGCCACACCTCAAAGGCCCACAGCAGGCCACGTGGCTGCTGCGATTAGGACAAGAGCAAGAGAACTTGCGCGCGTCACTGAAGTGGTTCATCGAGCAGGGAGAGTCGGAGCTTGCCCTACGCTTTTGCGGAGCACTTTGGTGGTTCTGGCGCTTGCGAGGATATTGGAACGAAGGTCAGCGCTGGTTGGAGGCGGCGCTCAGACTCCGGCAAACAGGAGAACCATCGACAGCTTGGGCCAGGGCGCTTTGGACTGCTGGAGACCTGGCCTTCTTTCAAGGTAGCGGTTTAGCAGCGCGTCCCTTGCTAGAGGAGAGCGTCTCACTCTGTCGCGCCCTGGGAGCTGAAAAGGAACTTGCCATCGCTCTAGGCGCTCTAGGGGCGCTCATGCGCATGCAAGGTGATCACGAAGCAGCCGGTCCCCTGCTGGAAGAGAGCGAGAAACTGTGCCGCAAACTAGGTAAAAACTGGGAGTATTCCTATTTGCTACGTAGATTAGCGGAGCATGCTGCAGAGACAGGTGAACTGAAGCAAGCGGTGGAATATGCCCATGAGAGCTATACCCTTGCTCAAAAACTGGGAGATAAATCACTCATTGCCACCGTATTGAGCACGCTGGGAAACATTTCGGCACGACTGGACGACTTGAAACAGGCTATAGCATATAATCAAGAAAGTCTCACGCTTGCACGAGAACTAGGTGATAAACTCCTCACAGCTCTTGCCATGAGCCACCTGGGGTATTTCACAGCACTTCAAGGCGACCTGACGATTACAACTTATGCTGAGGAAGCTCTGACGCTCATGCGAGAACTCGGCGATAGGATGTACATTATAAGAACCCTGCATAGCCTGGGATACATCAACGCGCGCCAGGGCAACCTGGCGCAGGCTAAGGCTTGGTACCGTGAGGGCTTATCGCTGGCCCAGGAAATACAAAGCGAAATAGGTATCGGCATGATCCTTTCAGGGCTAGCTCTGGTTGCTGTGGCAGAGGGGGAGTTTCTACAGGCAGCGCGCCTGATGGGAGCAGTGGAGACAAGGGTCGACATCGATGTGGATATGAATCCTGCTGAACGAGCTGAGTATAAACGCGCTGTACAGAGTGTGCATGCCCAGGTGAAAGGGAAACCCTTTGCAGTGGCTCGGAGCGAAGGGCGTACCCTAACCCCTGAGCAGGCTCTTGCGGCTTCACAAATGCCCGCTATTGTAAGTACCCCACCTTCCCTTAAATATCCCGATGGTTTGACTGAGCGCGAAGTGGAGGTTCTCTGCCTCGTCGCCAAAGGTCTGACTGACGTTCAGATCGCCAGGCGACTAGTGATTGCTCCACGCACCGTCAATTCACATTTGACATTGATATATAGGAAGATCCGGGTTTCCTCCGACGGAAAGGAGAGGCAATCTGCCCCTCGTACTGCTGCCACCCGCTATGCCATTGAACACGACTTGTGCTGACTCGATCCTCATCCTTTCTCTTCCAGAGATCCGCTTTTCTACTTACATGTCTCTATAATTCTTGTAAAGATACGTAGTGCAATTACGTTCTTCTACGCTAGGTCTACAACCTCTCTTCAGATACACTCTCAGTAGCGAATGTTTTACATCATTCAGAGGGTTGGCCAGGGTGAGCAGCCCGGTTCCACAGCTAATAATGTTGCAAGCGATTGAACGGATGAAGAGCATCCCAGGCACACGTAATAGGAAGCGTGAAGAGGAGGTTTCGACCATGTTACTACAGATTACGACATTCAATCCGATCACTAATGCAGGAACTGCGAAAAGCGACCTCTGTAGTGATGGTCATGAACTCCCACAGCAGATAAATGCTTCTACTGCGTCTTCAGATATCTCATCTCAAGACATGAGTGTCTCTGCGCTTGCAGATCAGTGCATCAAAGAGATCAACAAATATAGGCGCGGAGAAACTTCCAACGATAAATTTGGTCTGGAACTGTTCCATCGTGCTTTGATGGAGCGCGATACTCTTGCCTGGGAAGCCATCCAGCAGAGCTTCAACGGGATGGTCCTCCATTGGCTGCAAAGTCATTCAATGAAAACAGTAGCTTGTCGCTTTGATAGTGAAGAGAATTATGTAGCCCAGACGTTTACCCGTTTCTGGGTCGCAACGGTCAGCAATCAGGGTATAGAATTCAGGACACTAGCCGCTGTGCTACGATATTTACGTGCAAGTTTAAATGGTGCCATTCTCGATACATTACGTACCTACTCGCGACCTCATGAGGTCCCGTTACCTGAATCTCATGAATCAGAGGAACTAGTGGCGGAAGACAGAGATGATGCTAATGAACTCTGGGAAGCTATCAAAAGTCTGATTCCTGATGAGCGCCAACAGCGTGTAGCATACCTGCTCTTCTACTGCCACCTCAAGCCAAGGGAGATTCTTCAATACTGTCCCCAGGAGTTCTGTGATATTCGTGAAATCTATCGCTTGCGACGCAACATCATGGAGCGATTGCTCCGCAGAGCAGATTTATTCCGTTGGCGGCTAAATTCTTGAGGAGAAAGAAGGCTTCAGAGAGGCGAGGATGTGGCAGCAACGATGACGATGCTCTCTTCAGATCTCCAAAGGATACGCGATGCAGAGCAGATTGGCTCATGCGCTAGTGTTTATCTATAATCACCCTCCCAAACCGTTCTACAAAAAAAACCTCACCTTAGCGTTGAAGTACTAGGCAGGATGTGAGCAAGGAGAGAAAGCACAGGAGCACAGACATGACACATTACCCGGTGTATTCTCGTGGTCAGCGGGTTGGGGATTACCGGTTGCTACGCAAACTGGGTAGAGGAGGCTTTGCTGACGTCTACCTGGCAGAGCAGCTCTATGATGATGACAAACAGGTTGCCATCAAGCTCTTGACTCATCTCATGGGCAACACCGATGGGCTGCATGCCTTCACGACCTTCATTCAGGAAGCTCGCATGATCCACCTGGAGCATCCCAATATTGTCCCGGTGCAGGATTTTGGGATCAGTCGAGAGGGTATCCCATTCCTGGTGATGGAGTACGTTTCCGGGGGGACGCTCAGGGAGCGACATCCCAAAGGCACACACGTTCCTTTGCCCACCGTGCTCGGCTATGTCAGGCCGCTGGTCGCTGCCTTGCAGTATCTCCATGATCGCCGCCTGGTCCACTGCGATGTGAAGCCGGAAAACATGCTGCTGCGCGCTGATGCGACGCTGCTGCTCTCCGACTTTAGCATCGTGACGGTGGCACACACGACTCGCTCGCTTATTCTCGACGAGGAGGTGGGTGGCTCTCTCCCTTATATGGCCCCTGAGCGGTTTCATGGGCAGTCACTGCGAGAGAGCGATCAATATAGCCTTGGGGTGGTGGTCTATGAATGGCTCTGCGGACAACGCCCGTACGAGGGGTTCGCCGCGTTCGCCAGACTCCAAGGAAGGCAGACGCCGCCACCCCTCAGAGCGCAGCTGCCCCACCTCGAGCAGGCTGTCGAGCAGGCTGTCTTCAGAGCCCTGGATGATGACCCCAGAAAGCGCTTTGGGACGGTGCGGGAGTTCGCAGTGGCTTTGGAAGAGGCAGCCCAGCCCACGCTGCGGGTGCATGCGAACCAGAGAGCATCATCAGAAGCGCTGGTGTCTGCCGCCGGGGGTAATAGCACCTGCCAGGCAGCATCATCACTACCGGTGACGCAGCCATCGGGAGCTCTGCCAGAGCCAAGCAGGGTCACAGGTGTCTCACGGCGTGCCGTTGCCAGGGGACTTGCTCTGGCAGCCATCACCCTGGCCGGGGGAAGCATGACATGGTTCTTGCTGACACAGGAACAGACCCCCAGGCCTGTTCCCACGCCGACTCCTGAGCCCGCTCCTGGCCGCACTGCGACACCGGTTGAGATGGGTCGTGTCCTCTTTGTCTATAGGAAGCACGACGCTTTAGTGAATGCCGTGACATGGTCGCCTGATGGTCAGCGCATCGCCTCGGGCGCCGATGATGCGACCGTGCAGGTCTGGGATCCGAGCACTGGCGGATCTCTCCTCACCTACCGGAGACATAAGAAGCTTGTCGAAGCGGTAGCATGGTCGCCTGATGGTCTGCGCATCGCCTCGGGCGGCTTTGATAACACGGTGCAGGTCTGGAATGCCGCCAACGGCACGCCGATCTTTACCTATCAAGGGCATACCAATTCTGTGGTGACCGTGGCATGGTCGCCCGATAGCGCACGCATCGCCTCTGGAAGCTACGATACCACGATACAGGTGTGGGATGCGGCCGATGGTGGTCATGTGCTCACCTATCGAGGGCATAGGAGCATCGTACATACGCTGGCGTGGTCACCCAAGGGCAAGTATATTGCTTCGGCAAGTTTTGATCACACGGTGCAGGTGTGGGATGCTGCTGATGGCACCCCCGTCTTCACCTATCAGGGACATGCTCCTGCTGCTGCCAATGCGCTTTCCTGGTCGCCGGATGGCAAGCGCATCGCCTCTGGGGGCAATGACAAGACGGTGCAGATCTGGGGGAGCGTTGATGGTCACCTTGTGTATACCTATGGAGGGCATACGGGCGTAGTAGACGTGGTATCCTGGTCGCCCAATGGTCTGCGCATCGCCTCAGGCGGGGATGATAATACTGTGCAGGTGTGGAATGCTGCCGATGGTGGTCAGCGCTTCATTTATAGGAAACACACACAAGAAGTAAGAGCGGTGGCGTGGTCGCTGGATGGCAGGCGCATTGCTTCTGGTGGCGCTGATCGGACAGTGCAGGTCTGGGTAGCAGGATGAGGAAGACAACTGACGAACTTTTGGACATTTGTATTGCGAACACACGAGTTAGGAACAGTGACGCTCATCGTATCAGGAAAGGTGGTTTTCTATGGCACTCGAAATGCGGCTCTCCGTCACATTTGGGGAATAGTGCCTGCTTGTTGTAATAGTAGCTCTCGGATGAAAGCAGAAGGACAGCAGGAGAAGCGAAGAGAGAGCCGACCCCGTATCCGCAAGAAGCGTTAGAGATTACACAGCATGGAGGACTTTCACACGTAAC
>WNGQ01009941.1_pt1 | contig 11310 bp, 9 predicted proteins | sample 5407661 | NCBI WGS metagenome assembly WNGQ01 (sample SAMN13153382, study PRJNA577476) | soil metagenome | isolation source: 60 cm soil or saprolite under Garry oak tree replicate 2 | place: USA:California | collected 2016-06-15
TCAGCATTTGGATAATCAGCATGCGGTTGATTTCGTTGGTGCCTTCAAAGATCCGATTGATGCGCGAGTCGCGATACGCGCGGCACACCGGATATTCCTCATGGAATCCGTAGCCGCCAAAAATCTGCACCGCCTCGTCCACCACGAAGTCCAGCATCTCGCTGCCGTAGACCTTGGCAATCGAGCTTTCGATTGCATATTCCTCGAGCACTTTCATGGTGTTTTGGATTGTATCGCCCGAACCGGCCGCCGCCGTCATCGCGCCTTCGATGTTTCCCGCCGAGCGGTAGACCATCGACTCCACCGCCAGAATCTGGATGGCCATCTCCGCCAGCTTTTCCTTCATCATCCCGAAGTCGCCGATTTGCTTGCCAAACGCCTTGCGCTCCTTCGAATACTTCGACGCCGTCGTCAGCACGTTTTTCGCGCCGCCCACGCATGACGCTCCCAGCGTGAACCGTCCCGCGTTCAAAATGTTGAACGCCACGATGTGTCCGCGCCCGATTTCGTGCAGCACGTTTTCCTTCGGCACCTTGCAGTTCTCCAGGAAAATCGGCGTCGTCGAGCTGCCGTGAATTCCCATCTTGTGCTCTTCGTTGCCGGGCTTGAAACCCGGGAACGTGCGCTCCACGATAAACGCGGTAAATTTTTCGCCGTTCACCTTCGCGAACACGATGTACACGTCCGCGAAGCCGCCGTTGGTGATCCACATCTTCTGCCCGTTCAGGATGTAGTGCGTGCCTTCGGCGTTCAGTTCTGCCCGCGTCAGCGAATTTTGCGCGTCCGACCCCGCTTGCGGCTCTGACAAGCAGTACGCGCCAATCCATTCGCCCGTTGCCAGCTTCGGCAAATACTTCTTCTTTTGCGCTTCCGTCCCGAAATATACGATCGGCAGCGTCCCGATGCCCGCGTGCGCGCCGTGCGTTACCGCGAAGCCGCCGTAAATCGACAGCTTCTCCGTCAGCACTGTCGTCGCGATTTTGTCGAGCCCCGCACCGCCGAATTCTTCCGGCACGCCGCCACCCATCAGTCCTACTTCGCCGCCCTTTTTCACTAGTTCCGGCATCAGGCCAGGCTTTTTGTTCTCCAGGTCCTTCACCAGCGGCAACACTTCCTTCACCACGAATTCTTCAGCCGTCTGCCCAATCAGTTTCTGATCGTCAGTCAAATCGGCAGGCGTGAAAACGTCGTTCGCCTGCGGCGCTTCCAGCAGGAAGCTGCCTCCCTTTGCTGCGGGCTTGGTCAGAGTCGCGGTGGCCATGGTGGTTTCTCCTAGCGGGATTTCCGTGTTACTGCGTCTTATTCAAATAGGCGAGCGGGAGCGCGCAACGCAACAAATTCATCTTACTCTCTCAAGTTTACTCCCGCCTTCCTGCCCCGTAAACACCGTTAAGTTGACGCGATGTAGACTCAGTACCTACAAAGCGACTAAATTGAAGTGGGTTACCGCGGATCGAACTGGCAAAGTCCGCGAAGTGTGGCCCGGCGGTTGCGACAACACCGGCTTGGAAGACTCGCTGCGGAATAGCGTTAAACAATGGCAGCTTAAGCCGGCAATTTCCGAGGGACAGCCGGTGCAGGTCGAAGCACTACTCGGATTTACATTTCACACCACGCTTGATAAAGGAAAGTCTTTGCCCGAACTGTCGGATGCGGACGTCCGCGATCTCGCAATCGAGGCTGTTGAACCCCATTTTCCTCCTGGCGCAGCCGACAAAGACACAGTGATTATTATCAACATTTCCGTGGATGAGACGGGAAAGCTCACGGGTGCCGGTCCTGCTTCCAATATGCCGAATGCCCTGTTTCTTGCAGCTTACAATGCCATTGTCAAATGGAAATTTAGGCCTTACCTGAAAGACGGCAAACCGCAGTACTTCCACGGAAAATTGGCGTTCCGAGTAAAATAGAAGCTTCACATTCTGTGTGACGAACATTCTTGATTCCTGTATCCTCATATCCCCAATTCGTTCTGAGGTGAATACCTTGCGCAAATCTTTCTTGTTCATGTTTTCTTTTGCTTTGGCTGCTGTCACTGCCCTCGCCCAGCAAACCGCACCGGCTTCCCACTTCGACGGCAACTCCTGGTGGGCCCACGTCAAATTCCTTGCCGATGATTCGCTCGAAGGTCGCAACACTGGCAGCGAAGGCCTCAAAAAAGCCCAAGCCTACGCTGTCGAGCAGCTCCAAAAAGCCGGTCTCGAACCCGCCGGCATCAACGGTTTCTACCAGCCCGTGCGATTCACCCAATTCCAGGTGGACGAATCCAAATCGTCTCTCGCCCTCGTCTCCAAAGGCAAAGCCGAGCCGCTTTCCTTCGCTGACGATGCCTTCATCAGTTCGCGGGCCACTCGGTCCACTGTCTATCTCGAAGCGCCATTAGTGTTCGTCGGCTACGGCCTGAAAATCCCCGAAAAGAATCTCGACGAACTCGCCGGCCTCAATCTGAATGGCAAAATCGTTGTTTACCTCGCAGGCTCTCCGGAGGACATTCCCACCGCTCTCTCCGCGCACTATCAAACCGCGGGCGAGCGCTGGAAATCTCTTCATGCCGCCGGCGTCATCGGCACCATCACTATTTTCAATCCCGCCTCCATGGATATTCCCTGGTCCCGCATTTCCGCGAACCACAACGAGCCTTCCATGGACCTTGCCGATCCGGAATTCCTGGAAACTCCCGGCCAGCAAATCGGTGTCGCCTGCAATCCCGCCTCTGCGGAAAAACTTTTCGCCGGCTCTGGCCACACCTTCGAGGAAATCGCTGCGCTCGGCAAAGACCGCAAGCCGCTTCCGCATTTTCCGCTCTCGGTTTCGCTCAGCGCAAAAGCCGCCATCGAAACCACTCCTGTTGAATCCGCCAACCTAGTCGCCAAGCTTCCCGGCTCCGATCCCGCGCTGAAGAATGAGTACGTGGTCCTCTCCGCGCACATCGACCACGTTGGCATCGGCGCGCCCATCAACGGCGACAAAATTTACAATGGGGCTATGGACGACGGCTCCGGCAGCGCGGCGGTTCTGGATGTGGCGGCAAGCTTGAAGGCCCATCCCGAGGAAACGAAACGCTCGATCCTCTTTCTCCTCGTTACCGCCGAAGAAAAAGGCCTGCTCGGCTCCAAATATTTCGCCGCGCATCCCAGCGTTCCGCTGAAGTCCATCGTCGCCGACATCAACATGGACATGTTTCTTCCCATCGTTCCGCTGAAAATCCTGACCATTCAAGGCATCGACGAATCGGACCTCGGCCCGCGCGCCGTCGCCATCGCGCAGTCTATGGGCGTCAAGCCCATTGCTGATCCTGAGCCGTTGCGCAACCGCTTCATCCGCAGCGATCAGTACAGCTTTATCAAAAAAGGCGTTCCTTCCGTCAAAGTGGATGTGGGCTTCGAACTCGGCACGCCCGAACAAAAACTTTTCAAAGACTGGCTCACCAACCGCTATCACGCGCCTTCCGACGACGTGATCCAGCCCGTCGACCTGAAAACCGCCGCCGGCTACGAGGAATTTACGCGCCGCCTGCTGCTTGAAACCGCCAACGCCGCCGACCGTCCACAGTGGAATAAAGATTCTTTCTTCCGCCGCTACGCCACCCAGTAGCACAGACTTTAGTCTGTGCAATTCGCCGCGTGCTGTTACATGCTCGATTGCTCACGCTGCTCGGGATTTCAAGATTCCCTTAAACATAACTCTGGGATACTTGTGGTAAAGTGCGCCCACCATTTCTCGCTCCGGAAGGGACCATGCAGAGACGAACCTTTATCACCGTGACGACCGGCGCCGCGGCCTCGCTGACGTCCCCGCCGTTGCCGCACCCGGAGACGCCGGAACACGGAAATCCCGTTTCCTCGGAGCAGAAAGACCAACAAACAGGAGGCCAGCCCATGTCGCACCCGGTCGTGCATTTCGAAATCGGTTGCAGGGACAGTGCTAAGACACAGGAGTTCTACAAAAAACTCTTCGACTGGAAGATCGAAGCCATGGGTCCCGCGGCGATGATTGTCGGAGAAACGGGCGGCATCGCCGGCCACATCACCGCGCTTGGCCATGAACCGGAGCACTACACCATCTTCTACGTGGGCGTCGATGACGTTGCCGCGTATCTTGAGAAAGCAAAAGCCTTGGGCGCCAAGACGCTCGTCGGTCCAATAGATATCCCCACGGGCACATTTGCCTGGATGCAGGATCCTGAAGGCAACACGGTGGGTCTGTGGAAAAACAAGTCTTAGCCTGCATTTCTCCACCGGCCGAACAAAGGATATTCGGCAAAACGCCATGAACGTGTCATCCTGAGGCCGCGCCCTTTGCGCGGAAGGATCTCAACCCATCCGGCACCTCGCGGCTTACTTATTCGCGCGCTGGCCCGCCGACGGATTCATCTCCGAAAGTTGTTGAACCCCGGTGCGCCGCAAGACATACAGAATGCCCCAGCCGACCGCGCCTGCCCCGATGGCCCAGATCAAAGTTGCCAGCAGCGCCTGCACGATCATAGATTGCGTGGGGTGAATCGGACCCACCGCCGGATTTGCGTGGGGTATTGAGGCCGATATTGCTCTAGCCTTTTCAATCGTAAGCATCACGGCCGCCAGGATGACCATCATCAGTCCGACTGTAGCTTTGGGAAACCGGAATTCCGACTTCATCGCAAACCTCCCTTTTAAAGAAGACATTCTGCTGCCAGGGGATCCCGTCATGGTGTAGAAGTGCTCTCGCGCCGCGCCAAATAATAGTCCGCCGGTCTCACGTGCGCCGGAGAAAAGCGATGCCCAAGCACCTTTCTTTCGATTTTCCGTTTTTACTTCCATGAGAACGTCCATCATCTCGTCGCCATATTCGCAGCGGTACGCCGCGGGATAAAAACGCAGGAGAGCGCGGTAGAACGCCAGCATAAGTTACGTCTCCTTCTGCGCCACGCGCAGCGCGGCCAAGCGCGTGAGATGCTTCATTCGCGCGATTTCCATTTGCAAGTGCCGGCGCCCCGCCGCCGTCAACCGGTAGGCTTGCCGGCCGCGTGAGCTGTCATTTTCCTTGATGCGCTCAATCCATCTCTCGTCGAGCAAACGGGCCAGCGCGCCGTATAAGGTGCCGGTGCTGAGCCGGACACGGCCTTCGCTCATCTGCTCGGTGTCCTGCAGGATCGCGTAGCCATGCCTCGGCTGTTCCGCCAGGCTCAGAAGGATCAGCAGGACCGCCTCGCTTACCTCCATATATGTCCTCCAACGACATGTCGTGTACCGCCATATTGCCAGTTTCTTTAGACACCGGTCAAGCCAAAAATGTTCCATAAACGCGAATCTTTGCCGTTTGACAGTCCACGCCGCCGCGGTTAGTCTTCTCCCCACACTGCCATTCAGCACGACCATTCGTGTGAGGTCTTTATGCGTGTGTTCGCTGCAACATTCTTTTTCATAATCCTGTCCGTTGGCTGTCGCACGGACCGCTCCGCAACAATCTCCTCCCGCTCCATCGCCGCACCTGATGTTGCGGCAGGCAAACTCATCTTTGAAGGCCACTGCGCCCTGTGCCATGGAATCGACGGCGGCGGTGGCCGCGGTCCTTCTCTGCGCCGTCCCAAGCTCGCTCATGCTGCGGATGACGAGGCCCTCAAATCCGTCATCGAAAATGGCATTCAGCCGGATATGCCGCCGGCCTGGTATCTCTCTCCAGAAGAAATCGCCAACGTCGCGGCGTATGCTCGAGGCTTCGGAAATGTTCCGCCCGAGGTTCTCCCCGGCGATCCTGCGCGCGGCAAAGCCGTTTACGCCCGAAGCGGCTGCTCCGCGTGTCACATCCTCGCAGGAGAAGGCATCGGCTACGGCCCTGAACTCACTGACGCAGGCGCACGCCGCGGGTCCTCGCGTCTGCGCGAAACTTTGCAGAATCCCACAAAAACGATTCCCGAAGATTTCCTTCTCTTGGAGACGAGCACCGGCTCGGGCCAGACGATTCGCGGCATCCGTCTCAACGAAGATACTTTTTCCATTCAGCTCAAAGACCAACAGGGCCGCTTCCACAGTTTCCGCAAAAGCGAACTCCGCACTTTGAAAAAGCTCCGTAGCGAAACTCCCATGCCTGCTTACGGATCCGTCCTTTCCGCCGCGGAACTCGATGACCTCATCAATTTCCTGGCATCCCAGCGAGGCAAACCATGAGACGCGTCCACCAGTGGAATGCAACGTTTTCTCTCGCGCTTTTTCTTTTTTTCTGTTCCGCCGCTTTCGCACAAGTTCCCTTTGAACGTATTGCCAACGCCGACAAAGAGCCCGGCAACTGGCTCACTTATTCCCGCGATCTGCGGGGCCACCGCTTCTCGCCGCTCACGGAAATCAACACGCAAAATGTTTCCCGCCTCAAAGTGAAGTGGGCCTTTCAATTTCTAGACGAGCATACTGAAGTATCTCCCATCGTCATCGACAACATCCTTTACGTCACGGGGCCGAACGCCGCTGCCGCGCTGGACGGCCGCACCGGGCGCTCCCTCTGGATCTGGAAGCGTCCGATCCCTTCCGACTACCACTCCATCGGTTTCGGCCATAGCAATCGCGGCGCCGCCGTTCTGGACGACAAACTATTTGTCGCCACTCTCGATGGCTACCTCGTCGCGCTCGATTTGAAAAGCGGCGCCGAGCGCTGGTCCGCCAAAGTGCTCGATTACAAAACCGGCTACAGCATGACTATGGCGCCGCTCGCGATTGACGGAAAAGTTGTCGTCGGCGTTAGCGGCGGCGAAGCCGGCATTCGCGGATTCATCGACGCCTACGACTCGAAAACTGGCGCGCAGGCTTGGCGTTTCTGGACCATTCCCGGCCCCGGCGAACCCGGTCACGAAACATGGTCCGGCGACGCCTGGAAAACGGGTGGCGGCGCGACGTGGGTCACCGGTGCGTACGATCCGGAACTAAAACTAGTCTATTGGGGCGTCGGCAATCCTGGTCCCGATTGGAACGGCGACATGCGCCCCGGCGACAATCTTTATACGTGCTCGTTTGTCGCTCTCGATGCTGGCACCGGAAAGCTGCGCTGGTATTTCCAATTCTCGCCGCACGATACGCACGACTGGGATGCCACGCATGTGCCGATGCTTTTCGATGCGCAAATCGGCGGCACAAAACGCAAACTCATTGCGGTCGCGAACCGCAACGCGTTTTATTACGTGCTCGATCGCGCCACCGGCGAATTCATCGCAGGCAAGCCTTACGCCAAGCAAACGTGGGCGAAAGGTCTCGACGCCAAGGGCCGCCCGATTCCTGTCGCCGATGCGGAGCCTTCCAAGGAAGGGAATCTTGTTTGGCCCAACGCGAATGGCGCGACGGTGTGGTTCAGTCCGTCGTACGATCCGCAAACCGGATTTGTCTATGTGGCTACGCGCGAAATTGGAGCTCGCTATTTCAAGCGCGATACGCCTTACAAGACCGCCACTTTTTTTGGAGGCGGCGGCGAAGACGAACTGCCTCCCGACGATGCCTGGGGCGCAATCAAAGCGCTGCAGGCCGAAACGGGCGAGTTGCGCTGGGAGTTCAAGCTGCACTCACCGCCGTGGGCCGGCGTGCTCTCGACGGCGGGCGGCCTCGTTTTCTCCGGCTCCGACGAAGGCAATTTCTATGCGCTCGATGCGCGCAACGGGAAACCGCTGTGGGATTTCCAGACCGGCGGCGCAATTGGCGCGAATCCAGTTTCCTTCACCATTGATGGCCATCAATGCATCGCCATCGCCGCCGACCGCGTCCTCTACGTCTTCGGCCTGTAGTCCGATTAGCGGTCCCTTGCTTCGTTAAAACGAAGCAGCAGGAAGCGCGTAAGCTTCTGCTCGCCTGCGGGAACGATGGTCCACCGCTTCCCGCCTTCGAGCCACAACGTCTCTCCGCTGTGAAGAGGCTGTGAAGTCCCTCCAGCAAATTCGACTCGCAACTCCGACTTGTCTTCCGCAACTAGCAAATGCGAATAGTTCGAGTCTGGCTCCGTGTAATTCGACTTCAGGGCTATCGAAAAGCCCGTCAGGAAAACTTCGTCGGTCTGGAACATCGGTTTTATCGTGACCTCACCTATTGGGACAATGAGCAACCGCGATTCCTCAGAGACAGGTCTGTTGCTTGGACTTGGACATTCACTGAATGGCCCGTCGGCGACAACCCTTTCACAACGATTTCTCGCGTTTCCCTGGGGCTTCAGTAGTTCGATAGTGATGTTGCGGAACGGAGTGTCGGCGAGATTGCGGGCGACATGGGCAAAGCCGCCGCGCGTGAAGTGCGTTTCGCCGTCCTTGAGTTGAAGATGGATTTCGGGCTTGTTGAGGATGGCGTTGACGACGTCGGAAGGGCCAAGGGAAACGTAAATGTAGTCGTGGTCGTGCTGGTGAAGTTGTGTGTCCTCGTGCGGAGGGACTTCGACATAGTACACGCGGACATACTCATTTTCGATTTTCAGATGATGGTGCGGCTCGCCGGGCGTATTCCCGCGCGCCAGCGGCATCGCCTCCTGCGCCTGCGCGTTGGCGAAAGAAGCGAGCAAGAATAGCGCCGAGAATGACATTACCTTCACTGGCGAGCCTCCACATTCTTGCTTAACGCAAGATGGCCCGAAGAGCTGTCGGCTGGAAGCCGGCGGTACAAAATAAAACCGACCGAGACGTTCGTTTCGGCCACGGCCGCATCAAACGGCACAGACTGAAGTCTGTACTACAGGCGTTCGAGGATGCCGGCGGCGCCCATGCCGCCGCCGATACACATGGTGACCATGCCGTAGCGGGCGTTGCGGCGCTGCAATTCGCGGATGATGCTGGCGGTGAGTTTTGCGCCGGTGCAGCCGAGTGGATGGCCGAGCGCGATGGCGCCACCATTGGGATTGACCTTGGCGGGGTCAAGACCGGCTTGCTTGATGACGGCAAGCGATTGCGCGGCGAAAGCTTCGTTCAGTTCGATGACCGCGATGTCGTTCAGCGAAAGTCCGGCGAGTTTCAGCGCTTTGAACGCCGGCAGTGGCATAGGCCACAAAGCGCGCGAGCGGCTTCGCGCCGAGCGCTTTCGCGCGCGCGTCGCTCATCACGACCGCTGCTGCCGCGCCGTCGCTCATCTGCGAACTGTTTCCCGCGGTCACCGTGCCCTTCACGTGAAACGCGGGCTTCAACTTGCCGAGAGCTTCGAGCGAAGTGTCGGCACGCGGGCCTTCGTCGGTCGAGAGAGTGAACGTTTGCGTCGTTGGTTTGACCGACCCGGACTTCGCTTTGGACGACGCGCCATTGCCGTTCGGAAGCGAAGTCATCTTCACTTCAACGGGAATCGTTTCGTCTTTGAAATTCCCCGCAGCGATGGCGGCGAGAGCTTTCTTGTGCGAATTCAGGGAAAACTCGTCGGCTTGCTCGCGCGTGATGCCGAATTTGCGCGCAATGGTTTCCGTGCCCAGGCCCATGCTGAGGTACGCGTCGGGATAATGATCCACCAGCCAGGGATTCGGCGAAATCTTGTTGCCGCCCATGGGCACCATGGACATGGACTCAGTGCCGCCCGCAACGATGACCTGAGACGAGCCGCCGCGAATGCGCTCGGCGGCGAGCGCGATGGACTGCAAGCCGGAAGAGCAGAAGCGGTTGATGGTCATCGCGGAAGTCTCGACCGGCAGCCCTGCGCGAAGCGCGGCAATACGCGCCACGTTCATGCCCTGTTCGCCTTCGGGCATGGCGCAGCCGAGAATCACGTCGTCAATTTCTTTTGGATCGAGACCTGGCACCCGCGCGAGCGCTTCCTTGATGGCCAGCGCGGCAAGATCATCGGGACGCGTGGCGCGGAGCGAGCCTTTGTAGGCGCGGCCCACGGGCGTGCGAACGGAGGAAACAATGACGGCTTCTGGCATGGCAGACCTCGAAAATCGAAACTTGAAATGCGAAATTCAAGAGTAAAACTGGAACTCGAAAATGGAAGCTCGCCCCGGCGCGGCCCTCTAAGGGGGCGCAACGGCCTGAGCCACCAAAGCATTGTTGGGTGCGCAGGGGGAAAATGCAACCTGGGCGGCGAGCGCGCGGAGCACAATGCCCAGCTTGATCCACCACACCGCCAGGGCGCGACAGCCCGGCCAGCGCCCGCGAAGCAAAAAGCTGCGATTTCTTTGCGAGTACGATTTGGGTAAGCTCCCGGTTTGTTTTGTCAGGCAACGCCCCCGGTCTGCACCCCTCGATGACGACCGATGCCCGCCCCGGGGGGCCTCGCATGTGTGGCAAACAAAGGACTTGCGGGAGGGGGTTTTCGGAAGTGTGGCAAGGATTAGAGTTACGGGCGATCTCTTGGAAGTGTGGCAAGGAAAGGGGTTAGCGGCGCTTTCGAGGAAGGTAGGGGGCTGGTAGCTGGGGGTGAGAAGGACGGCGGGGCGGCGGGCCATAGTGATTGGGCACAGAGGATTCGACCCTGTGCCACCAAAAAAGATTGTATACCACAAAGTAAGATTTGTCAAGACGTTAATAAGTCGCCTGAATTGTTACGGTTAGAGGGAGGGAACTGAGGCCTAAAAACCGAGGCAAAGAGCGAGCGAGCAAGTCGTTTGTTTGGTGCAGGATAGAAGACGAGGATAAAAGGCCAGCAAAGCGTTTGACTAGGGAAAGCGGCAGCGCACGAATGCCCTTTGCCGGTTTCGCGTTCCAATTCGGGAATTTACCTGCCTGCTTTGTGTGTAAGCAAATTCAAAAGGTCACCCATTGAGAGCGGCCGGGTTCTTTTGAGTTAAAGAAGGGGTAGGCAAGTCCTCTCTTCTTCTTGCATAAGGGAAAATTTTAAATCTTACCGGGTAGAGCAGGTTTTCGCCGGCTGGGAGGGTTCGCCTCGAGGGTGATGCCTTTGCGAGAGATGAAGACGGAGACGGGCGGGGTGACACCAAATTGCTTGGAATAATTGCCCTGATTGACGGCGATGCCCACGCGCCCGCGGGAGTCCACGTAGAGAAGCGACTCGCCGACGGGCACTTCCATGAAAGTTTTGACGTAAGGCAGGGTGACGGGTTGCTTGTTGAGGAGAAGCGGGACTTTGTCGCCGAAGCGGTAAGCGAGCTTCTTGAATTCGTCGCCGGGAATGTCGGTGATGAGCGAGCCAAAGGGATCATCAATGCCAATGACGTCGCCTTGGATGCCTTTATCGGTGACGGTAGCGGTTTTTGGATTCAGGCGGACGAGCTGGGAGATTTCCGGGCCCACAAGAACGAAATCCCCGCCGGCGGCGAGATGCGCTGCGACGGGCGAGAAAATATCCCGGCCATGAAAAGTGGAAGAGATTGGCGATTGAATCATCCAGTCGGTGTTGGTGATTTCGCGGGCGGACTCGAGGCCGTCACGGTCGA
>WNGQ01006506.1_pt1 | contig 11306 bp, 9 predicted proteins | sample 5407661 | NCBI WGS metagenome assembly WNGQ01 (sample SAMN13153382, study PRJNA577476) | soil metagenome | isolation source: 60 cm soil or saprolite under Garry oak tree replicate 2 | place: USA:California | collected 2016-06-15
AATCGGTCCTCTTGTCCGGCGGCCTCGACACTAGCATAGTCGCTTCGATTGCCGCTCGCGCGGGTCCTTTGCGAGCCTACACAGTCGCCTTAGAGGCCACTCCATCTCCGGACATCGAATACGCTGGTTTGATGGCAAAACGACTTGGTTTGAACCATAAGGTGCACGTTTTTGGAATGGACGAACTTATGAGGACCCTGCCTGATGTGATCAGGAAACTCCATGTCTTCGATCCTATGGAGATCAGAAACAGCGCAGCAGTCTACATAGGAATGAAACAGGCAAAGAATGACGGAGCCTCAACATTTCTCACCGGTGACGCTTGCGACGAACTTTTTGCAGGATACAGTTTCCTCTTCAACCTAGACCCGGAAGCCTTGAGAGCTTCTCTACAGAAGCTTTGGAATATAATGACGTTTTCAGCAATCCCCATGGGCAAATCCCTAGGAATGATTGCAAAGATCCCGTTCCTTGACCCTGCAGTGCGAGAGGTGGCTGGCGAGATCGATCCCTCATTTCTAGTCGGAGAAAAAGATAGCCGAAAACTGGGCAAGTGGATTATCCGAGAAGCGTTCGCAGACTTGTTGCCCTCGGAGATAACGTGGCGAGTAAAGACTCCTATCGAGTATGGTTGCGGAACAACGACTCTGCCTCAGATCTTTGACCAGAGAATAACCGATGCCGAGTTTCTTGAGAAGCAAAAGCGCATCAAAGAGGTTGATGGTGTTGCTATCAGAGACAAGGAACAGCTCGCCTACTATGAGATCTTCCGAGAAGAGCTAGGAGAGAGACCTCCGACCCAAGGCCGAGCATGCTCCCAGTGCCAGTATGGGGTTCTTGTAGAAGCGACGTTCTGTCGAACCTGTGGAGCGTACCCAATCTGAAGACTCCCCGGGTCGTGATAGGTGGAACTCATAGCGGAGTCGGTAAAACCTCAGTCGCAATAGGGCTCATGGGAGCCTTCACGCGGAGAGGACGCAAGGTTCAGGGGTTCAAGATCGGGCCAGACTTTCTCGACACAAGCTTTCACACCGCAGTCACGAATAGACCAGCGCGTAACTTGGATGCTTGGATGATGCCTAGAGAGAAGATTCCTTCGATCTTCACTCAAGGTTGTCAGGGGGCAGACCTGGCGATTATTGAGGGAGTAATGGGCATCTTTGATGGAATGGACGGTAAGTCCGAGCTGGCAAGCACGAGCGAGCTTGCCAAGATCCTCGATGCACCAGTCGTACTAGTGATAGACGCGTATGGGCTTGCAGGAAGCGCTGCAGCGGTCGTGGTTGGTTACAAGAGCCTAGACCCGCGATTGAATCTCGCCGGAGTGATCCTGAACAGAGTTGCCGGTCAAGCTCATGCGAAAATGTGCCGCGACGCTATTGAGCGTCACTCTAACGTCCCGGTGTTGGGGGCGATCCCGGTCGACCCGAGTGCGGCGTTGTCTGAAAGACACTTGGGGTTGATCCCCGCCGGGCAGATGATGGACCGAAGGAATCTCGACAACGTAATAGACCTAGTCGAACGCTCGGTGGACATTGATCGAGTGGAGACTCTCGCCTGCTCTGCGGGCGAGCTGCCTGCCCCCAATGGCGCTGACGGAGCATCGAGGTTACGTGACGCAAAAGTCTCCATTGCCGTTGCCAGGGACAGTGCGTTCAGTTTCTATTATCAAGAAAACCTCGACCAGCTTGCCCAGGCTGGTGCAGAGCTGAAGTTCTTCTCTCCAATCGCCGACGAGAAGGTCCCTGAGGGGACGGATGGCATTTACATTGGTGGCGGTTATCCTGAAGTCTACGCCGAGGACCTTTCCAAGAACCAGCCGGTCCTTAAGTCAATAGCGAAACTGGGCCGTGACGGGATGCCAATCTATGCTGAGTGCGGCGGCTTCATGTATCTGACCAAATCGATTCGGGACATGAATGGAACCGAACATTCTACAGTGGGACTTTTGGACGCTCGGACCAGTATGGTCAAGAAATTGACACTCAGCTATACACTGGCGAAGACGACAAGTTCAAACATTCTAGCGCCTGCAGGCGAGACTGTTAGAGGGCATGAATACCACTATTCCTCAGCGTCAGAAGTTCCTCGGGACGCCGAATTCTCTTACGACCTGGAAAGAGGGGTCGGAATCAGGGAGGGAAAAGATGGCTGGACGTGCTACAATACTCTCGCATCATACATGCACACAAGCTTTGCCTGGGATGATCGGATGGCAGAGCGGTTCGTAGACGCTTGTGTCAAATATTCTAGGAGTTAGGTTGAACGGGCTATGAGGATTGCCTCTCTTCTTCCCAGCGCGACAGAGATTCTCTTCTCGCTCGGCCTTGGCGATGAGGTGGTTGCTGTGTCTCATGAATGCGATTATCCGCCAGAAGCCTCGAAGCGGCCTGTTCTCACAAAGTCGGCCCTTCACCAGAGGATGCACAAGAGCATCGACGTGGACCGAGAGGTCGAGCAGCGTGGCGGTGATATCTACGAGATTGATGAGAGGCTTCTTGAGAATCTTCAGCCGGATCTTATTCTGACCCAAGAGCTGTGCGCCGTCTGCGCCGTATCCTATACCAAGGTGAAGGAGGCGGCAAGGGTCCTAGATGCGGATACGAAAATCATCTCGCTAGAGCCGAGTAATCTCGAGGATATTGTGGAGAATATTCTGCTGGTAGGAAGGATGACCGGCAAAGAGATCCGCGCTCAAGAATTAGCTTCTAATCTCTTAGCAAGAATCGAGATGGTGAAGAGCAAGACTCGTGACGTAAGGTCTAGGCCGCGGGTCTTCTTTATGGAATGGCTTCAGCCTCCATGGGCTGGAGGACACTGGATACCCCAGATGGTTGACTATGCGGGCGGCTTTGAGGGTCTAGGCAGACTTGGGAAGCCTTCTCACCGAATCGGCTGGGACGAGGTCTTGGACTATCAGCCCGAAATCATCGTACTATCCCCATGTGGGTTCGACCTCAACGGAGTCATGAAAGAACTCCACGTGCTATCATCCTATACCGGATGGGATAGGATACCAGCTTTCAAATCGTCCAAGATCTATGCTGTAAACGCGTCAGCATATTTCAGCAGGCCTGGACCGCGGATTGTTCAGGGTCTCGAGCTTCTCGCCCAAATCATACATCCGGAACTCTTCCAAGAAGCGGCGAGGGGTGAGGATGTGAGAAGAGTCGATCTGAGTCTTGTCAAAGCCTAGTCTCCTCACGTTGAATCTTCTCAAGAGACTCCTTCTCCATCTGTAGAGTAACATGCTCTATGCCGAACGATTCTTTCAGTTCTGCTGCCACCTTGTCGACAATCGCGGCACCCTCCTTGATCGTGTCAGCTTCCACTGTAAGGTGCCCGCTGAGCGCGTATAGGCCTGATGTTATGGTCCAAACGTGGAGATCGTGTACGCCCCGGACTCCGTGGATATTTTGGATCATTTTCGCGATCTTTTCGAGTTCGAACTGTTTTGGAGTGGATTCCAATAGAATATTGGTCGAGTCCCTTACCAGACCGTAGGCTCCTCGGACAATGAGTATCCCTATCAGTCCAGCTACGAGAGGGTCTACTCCGTTGTATCCAGTCAGTATTATGATGAGGCTACTGATGATCACAGCCAATGATGAGAGAACGTCGCCTAGGGAATGAAGAAACGCGCCTCTTACGTTGAGGCTTGTCTTGCGATCGGGAGCGAGCAGTCCAGCTGTGACCAGGTTTCCAAGCAGTCCGAACGCTGCCACGGTCACGACGAGTGGCGCTTGGACTCTTGGGGGCTGTAGAAGCCGGAGATAGGCCTGATAGATTATCACGAGCGCTACTGCGATCAATGTTGAACCGTTGACCAGCGCGGCGAAGATCTCTGCTCGGTGATAGCCGAATGTCCTCCTCGACGTGTGGCGTCTACGGCCTAGCCTCAAGGTCATTATTGCGATTCCAACCGTTAGAACATCGGTCAATACGTGCGCTGAATCCCCTAGCAACGCGAGGCTCTGACCTAGTAATCCTCCCGCAACTTCTACGGCTACGATAAGCAAGGAGACACCAAGGGCGATCCAGAGCCGCCGCTCGGCAGCTCTCGAGGACAACATCAGATCTAGGCCCATTCTTAGAGCGTAGTCTCCTTGGCTCCCACTGAGTTGGGGAGTATTAGAAATAGTCCGGGGATATTGGATTCGCGCGTTTTTCCGGCTATTGTATGCGTCGAATATTGGAATTGGCTGTTGTCGGACTGGATCGATTAGGCTTTACATGTGAAGCCTTAATATCGCAGCAGAGTTCGCGACCAGTAGTTTCTCGGAGCGAGGTCCGAATGCTAGTCAGCGTGGGCGTGAACCACAAGAAAACCTCTCTGGCCGCACTCGATGCTTTGACCATACGTGATCTGGCCGGTTTCTATTCGGACCTGCAAGCCATCCGTGAGGGCGAATCGGTGGTCTTACAGACCTGCAATCGGGTCGAAATATTCCTTGAAACCGAGCGGGCACTACCGACCGAGAGCATCCTGCGAAGCTGGGCCCTTGCAACAAAGTTCAGACTGGCCGAGATCCAGCGCCTGGTAGATGTTAGAACTGGGGAAGAGGTCGTGGAACATCTTGTCCGGCTTGCCTCAGGACTGGAGTCGATGATCGTTGGCGAACCGCAGATCTTGGGCCAAATGAAAGAGGCCATCGTGAAGGCGCAGTCTTTTGGTGCTGGAGGACCTGTGTTGTCCGACGTCTTCGAGCGTGCATCCTTTGCTGGTGCAAAGATTCGGGTTGAGACGGGCATTGGCAAGGGGGTGACAACTATCGGATCTGCTGCGCTTAGGCTGGCGGAGCAGATCTTGGGAAGGTTGGAGGACCTGCGGGTTCTAGTCTTAGGAACAGGCCAGGTCGGGGTATTGGTGATGAAGGCTTTGAAGACTAGGGGAATGAACAATGTCGCTGTAGCGGGAAGAAGCCGCGAGAAAACAGAGTCTTTCTGCAGATCCTATGGCGGAACTGCCGTTGCATTGCAGACGGTCCGAGAAAATCTACAAGATTCTGACCTGGTTCTGGTGGCAACTCGGTCCACCAACTTCCTCATCGACAACGACACTCTCAGCCAGCGATCAGAAAAGTCTGGCAGCAGACTCTTGATTCTAGATCTGTCCAATCCGAGGAATGTATCACCGGAGGTTGCACAGTTCCAAGGAGTCACTGTCCGTACGATAGATGATCTGAGAGGCATCGCGGAGGAAGGACTGGCATTGAGGAAGGAACTTGTGAAGAAAGCTGAACCGCTCGTCCAAGCTGCTGCCGAGAGGATTTCTGCAATGCTACGCAGAGACAATGCCGAACCGATAATTTCTGATGTCTACCATAGAGCTGAGGAGATCAGACTTGAAGAACTCACCAAGGCGTTGTCGAAGCTGGAATTGACGAGTAAAGAGAAGGAGGTCTTGGGGTACATGAGCCAGAGAATTGTTGAGAAAGTTCTCAATGGACCCGTCATGAATCTCAGGCGAGCCGCAGAGAAAGGCGACGCTGGAGTTCTGACTGTGGCGGGACAGCTCTTCGCTGGAGAATAGCCCAGTGAGTTTTCCAGCACTCCGAATGCGTAGACTTCGAAAGACAGGAGTAATCAGAGAACTTGTGCGGGAGGTCCAGCTTCAAAAGTCGGATCTAATCCAACCAATCTTCGTTGAGGAGGACCTCACGACTGATGCTTCAATCTCAACGATGCCGGGACAGCGACGACTGGCCTCCTCATCAATAGTGAAGGAGGCGACCGTCCTTGTTGAGCGAGGGGTCAAGGCTGTTATCCTCTTCGGGATTCCGAAACTAAAGGATCAGATGGGCTCCTCGGCGGATACGATAGATGGTGCTGTTCAGAAAGCAATCCGACAATTGAAGAACGAGTTGGGCAAGGAAGTTGTCGTCATGGCGGACGTCTGCATGTGCCAGTACACCAGTCACGGCCACTGCGGGATCGTCAGAGACGGGGAGATCGATAATGATGAGACTCTGAAACGATTAGCGAACATCGCGGTGAGCTATGCCAGGGAAGGGGTCGATGTCGTCGGTCCCTCAGCAATGATCGATGGCCAGGTCCAGACGATAAGGCAGGCTCTTGATGATCACGGTTTCAAGGATACGGCAATCATGGCCTATGCGGCCAAACATGCCTCTTCTTTCTTCGGCCCATTCCGTGAGGCCGCGTTCTCCGCTCCAGAGTTCGGCGACCGGAGAAGCTACCAGATGGATTATTCCAATCCTGAAGAAGCGCTACGGGAAGTCGCTCTTGATGTCCGAGAGGGGGCTGATATTATAATGGTGAAGCCCGCACTGGCCTATCTCGATATTGTTCACAGGGTGAAGAAACGGTTCTCGATGCCAACCGCGGCCTACAATGTCAGCGGGGAATATTCGATGGTGAAAGCTGCGGCTAGAGAAGGATGGATCGATGAAAAGTCGGCTGTTCTCGAGATTTTGACGAGTATCAAACGGGCTGGAGCGGATATGATTCTCACCTATCATGCAAAGGAAGCTGCCGAATGGCTCGGCTAGCATCAAAGTCTCGACAGCTCTACAGACGTGCTAGCCGGGCGATACCTGGAGGGGTCAATAGCCCCGTAAGATACTATCCGCCTTATCCGATGTTTGTTGCATCAGCTAAGGGAGCCAGATTCCGGACTATTGACGGCGACGAGTTTCTTGACTATTGCATGGCCTACGGCGCGTTGATTGACGGACACGCCAGCCCGGAAGTTATCGAGGCAGTTCAGAAGACGGCCGCGAAAGGGTCTATCTTCGGACAGCCCACCGTAGCAGAGGTCGAGCTGGCAGAGACGATATCGTCCCTTATGCCCTCAATGCAGATGGTCAGGCTCGTCAACTCAGGTACCGAAGCCACGATGCACGCGCTTAGACTAGCAAGAGGCTTCACAGGCAAAAAGAAAATTCTCAAATTCGAAGGCGGATTTCACGGCTCGCACGACTCGGTCCTAGCGAAGAAAGGTATGCGAGGAAGCGTTACGGCTAGGCCAAGCTCGGAAGGAATCCCTGTCGAGACCTCCAAAAACACTCTCGTCGCAGACTACAATGACAAAGAAACAACTGCCAAGATTATCCGAGACCACGCCGGCGAACTTGCAGCGGTCATTGTTGAGCCAGTCGCGGGTAACATGGGGCCGATTCCGCCAACCAGAGGATTCCTCGAATCGCTTCGCAAGCTCACCAGAGAAAATAACGTGGTCCTGATCTTTGATGAGGTGATCACGGGATTCAGACTGTCCCTCGGAGGAGCACAGGAGTACTTCCACATCAAACCCGACCTCACCATCCTGGGCAAGATTGTCGGCGGCGGATTCCCACTAGCCGCGTTCGGTGGAAAAAGGGAGATTATGAGAAAACTATCACCCTTGGGACCCGTGTACCAGGCCGGAACCTACAGCGGGAACCCTGTTAGCGTTGCTGCAGGACTGACAACGCTTCGGTCGTTGAAGAAAAGATCTAGTCGTCTCTACACGAGCCTAGAAAGGAACGGAGAATTTCTCGCAGACGGAATCAAAGATGCAATTGATACTCAACATGTTCCCGCGCAGATCAATCAGATTGGCTCAATGTTCCAAATCTTCTTCACGAGACGCACCGTGACAGACTATGATTCTGCCAAGTCGTCTGATGCTGGCATATACAATAGATACTTCCGAAGACTGCTGAAGGCGAGAGTGTTCATGCCGCCGTCACAGCTCGAGACCTGCTTCCTTTGTACAGTACATACTAGGGAAGATGTCGAGGAGACTATAGAGGCTGTTGGCGAGTCTCTGAAAGCGGTTCAAGGCGAGTGAAATGATTCTTCGAGTCGGGACAAGGGGTAGCAGGTTGTCTGTAATTCAAACGGATATGGTTGTTGAGAAGATCAAGAGAGCCAACCTCGGCGTCGAGATTGAGCGAAAGACGATCACCACCTCAGGCGACATGGATCGAACGACTCCGCTGTTCTCACTGAGCCAGAAAGGCATCTTTGAGAAAGAGGTGGATCAAGCTGTTGTTGATGGTAAGGTCGATTTTGCAATCCACAGCATGAAAGACGTCCCGACAACACTGAACTCGAAGCTTACAATCGCCTCTGTTCCTGAAAGGGGTGCGACCGCGGATATGCTGGTTAGTAGGCGGGGAGAAAAGCTGGGAGAGATGCCTGACGGAAGAATTGTAGGGACCAGTAGCCTTCTACGAGCAGCTGAAGTGCGTCGAGTTCGTCCCGAGTTGCGAATAGAGCCGATCAGAGGAAACGTCGACACTCGTGTAGAGAAGGTCGAGCGCGGCGAGTATGACGCGGCGATTCTTGCGGAGGCCGGACTTGCTAGGCTTGGGATGATGGACAGAGTCTCCGAACGGCTCTCCTTAGACGATTTCCTTCCAGCACCAGGACAGGGATCTCTGGCAGTGATAGCTAGAAGCTCCGACTTCAAGCTGCTAGAGATTTTGAAAAAAGTCGAACATCCACCCACCCGCGTCGAAGCAATAACGGAGAGGGAACTGGTGAGCGTCATGGAGGGCGGATGCAAGGTTCCCTTGGGTGCCTTAGCCTCAGCCAATCGGGACACGGTCCAGCTAACCGCAGCAATATTCTCTATCGATGGAAAAGAGAGGCTAGTCGCCAAGATGACAGGATTAGCCCAGCACGCCGTAAAAGTCGGCAAGAGTGTTGGAGGAGAGCTTCTGGAGAAGGGCGCGAAGAAGATCGAAGAGACATGGCGGACAGTCTACAGCTGAAATGGACCAAAAAATCATCGCAGTAACCCGTCCCGTCGGAAGGGGTAGAGAAACATTCCAGTTTGTCAAGAACCTAGGCTGGAAACCTTTCATCTTCCACACGGTTGAACTGAAACCCCTCGACGGGTGGGCGATCAGAGATCAATTACAGTCTTGCCTAGAGCAGGGTCCCGTTGACTGGATCGTATTCATGAGCTCAACAGGCGTGAGGCTCCTGTTCGAAAGCTTCCCTTCGAACCCTTACTCTCGAGGACCATTACGGAAAACCAATTTTCTGGCGGTAGGACCGCGAACTAAGGAATCACTTACATCTCATGGCGTGACCCGGGCATCCATCCCCGAGAAATACAGCTCAGCGGGCGTCGACGATTTCTTCTCACGATTGGACCAAGGGTTACGAATTGTGCTGATTCGATCCTCATCCGCAGACGACTTCCTCACAAAATCACTCGCAAAACGCGGAGCAAAAGTCATGACTGTCAACGTCTACGAATCTCTGCTGCCGAGAGACCCGGAAAGCACCTTCAGATTCCTAGCAGGACTACGCGTCGACCAGTTTTCAGCCGTCCTGTTCACAAGCGCGGTCTCAGCATCGAACTTTTTCAAAATAGCCCAGACGGAAACAGAAGAGGCAGAGGTGGCGGCGCTTATGAGACGTGTGTTGATCGGGGCTGTTGGACCCGTGACCGCGGAGGAACTTCGAAAACATGGAATAGCCCCCATTGTTCCAGAGGAATATCTCATCGAGAATGCTATCCGGACACTCATCAGTAGCTAAGGTTGAACGTGTGACTATTCAATCTGTACGGTGGGCTAGCTTCCGTCTCATGAAAGAGGAGCCGTGACACTCGCACGATCTACGGTAGCGGAAATTATTGGTGTAATTGTCTCAAAGATTGCTTCAATGAACTCTGGATCGTCGTTGAGGGATGCAGTCCGAGATGCTCTTACGGCTACTGAACTGGCGTATTCCTTGGCGTCTATGTCAAGATCGTAGAGAATCTCTAGGTGATCCGATACAAATCCGACTGGACAGATTAGCAGTTCTCGGAATCCTTTCTTCGAGAGTTCTGCTATCTTCTCTTTGATCATTGGGCCCAGCCACGAGTCCGCGGGTTCCCCTGCGCTCTGGAATGCGAAATCCCAGAACCCGGCTCGAGCTTGACGCGCGACTAGTCTGCTCGTCTCCCTTAGCTGTGCCTCGTACGGATCATCTGCCGAAACAAATCTCTTCGGAAGACTATGAGCTGCGAACAATACCGCAGCCTCAGACGGATTTTCCATATCGTCCAGCCCAGTCCGGACCCGCTTTGATAATGCGGTGATTAGATGCGGCTGCGTGTGCCAGTCTCTTACCATTGAGAAAGGAACCGCGCTTGTCCTTTGGAGTCCCCGTCGCACCGCTTCCTCGTAGCCCCCGATGCTGAGCTTCGAATAGTGTGGAGCGAGAGCAAGCCCAACGATGCTCGAGGCTCCATCGCGCACGATAGTCTCGACCTTCTCTTCTATGAACGGATTCCAGTGCTTCATTCCAACATACACTCTTGCCGAAGCTGCGCTTGAGTCGAGCTTGCGCTGTAGAGCCTCGGCTTGCGCCAGTGTTATCTTGAGCAGAGGCGTTCGGCCTCCGACCTGCCTGTATCGCTCCTGAAGCCGCTCGACCTCAGCATCTGTCGCCAGCCTTCCACCTCGAACCTGACGAAGATACTCCGCGACCTCGTCGAGAGAGTTGGGGCTCCCATACGCCATTAGAATGACCGCCGTGCGCTTCTCCAAATGGCTCGGCTTCCCCTACCGGTGCTGACGGGTGGTTTTATGGACGAACTGGACAAGCTCTTTCGCGTTTTCGACGGGAGTTTCTGGAAGTACGCCGTGACCTAGATTGAAGACATGTCCAGGCCGTCCTCCGATCCGTGAAAGAATCTCCTTCGTCCGAGCTTCCAAAAGGCTCCGTCGACCTAAGAGTGTGGCAGGATCAAGGTTGCCCTGAATCGCAGTGTTCCCGATTTGTTCCCACGCTTCATCTATTGGGACCCTCCAGTCAACTCCGATGACATCTCCGCCCGCGTCCTTCATGATTCTCAGGATTCCGGCGGTTCCGACTCCGAAGTGAACTCGCGGGATTGGGTTTGTACCGATGGTTTCTAGAATCTCCTTATTGTAAGGCATGACGAACTCTTGGTAATCGGTTGGTGAGAGGCAGCCAGACCAGCTGTCGAACAGTTGAACGGCATCTACTCCCGCGCTGATCTGAGCTTGGAGGTAGCTGGAGACGATTATTGAGAGTCTTGACATTAAGGCGTTCCAGATGTCCGGTTGGCTGTACATCATCTTCTTCGTTCTGGCAAAATCTCTCGACGGTCTGCCTTCGATCAGATAGGACGCGAGGGTGAAGGGAGCGCCGGAAAAGCCGATGAGCGGTATCCGATCATCCAAGATCTGCTTAACCAATCTTATGGAGTCGATTACGTATGGCACTTGATCCTTCGGGGCGAAGCCCTCGAATTTCTCAACATCTTCCATGTTGCCGACTGGTTTCTGAATGACAGGTCCAACACCATCCACGAGTTCCAGCTTCACTCC
>WNGQ01006729.1_pt1 | contig 11305 bp, 15 predicted proteins | sample 5407661 | NCBI WGS metagenome assembly WNGQ01 (sample SAMN13153382, study PRJNA577476) | soil metagenome | isolation source: 60 cm soil or saprolite under Garry oak tree replicate 2 | place: USA:California | collected 2016-06-15
GAGCGCCTTCTCGGCGGCGACAGTGCAGAACGCGTTGACCGCGGGATTGATCTTCTGGATCGCCGCGAGATGCGCCTCGACCACCTCGACCGGACTCGCCTTTTTCGTGCGCACGAGCCGCGCGAGCTCGACCGCGGAGAGATGAGTCAGCTTGTGCGCCATTTGCAGGAGCCCGCTTCCGCCGGAATGATATCTCCCCTACTCCACGTTCGCTCCAGAGCGGCCGATGATGTCCGCCCCACCTTCCGCTCTCGACACGCACGAACTCGGCGAACTGATGTCTTTCTCTCTCTATTGGCTCTGACCTCAGCCATGGTGACGCGACGGGAGCCACTGGCCGAAATTAGACGGCTCCGTGGGTGGATCCCCAGACGAAGGTTGTGGCTAGGCGCGCAATCGTTTGGTCTGCAATCAGCTATGTCCCTTTAGTCGCCGGCAGCGTATGGGCAGTCTTCGCACTGGGCCACTGGATCGGACTGCGAGGACAGCTATTTGCCGGGAGTGGCTTACTCGTTGGTATAGCTGCCTCTTCAGCACTCTTCCTTCCGGTACTTCGGCTACGTAACCCGACGCGGCGATTCAAGGGGTCTCGATAACGGGTTACACGGTCGCCTCAGTGTCGGCGGGCAATTTTGGTCGCCGCCGCACTCGCCATCATCGCGGTCACCGTGCCGCTCAAGTAAGTAGAAGGACAGCGTGGCGCAGACAAGATGTCTCGGACAAGTAAACGCGCGGTACCGCCTGCTACCCGCGCCAACTGCAGTCAGATAAGCACCTGGTGGCCGCGCTGCCAGCCCAATTGGAGTTCAATTGCGTCTAGATCATGGCCGCGGCCAGATCCTTAACAGCCGCCTGCTCTACCGTTGAGCTACTCCGGAACGGGTTCCCTCGAATTCTAGGTGGTGAACTCGTTTGACCGCCCTGTGCCACCCCATGCCAAGGTCTTACACCATAACTGTCGTCAACTGTCGTCGGCATTTGTCGTCAAAACTGTCGTCAAGCTGAGTGGCGCCTGCCGTTCATCGACGCGGACCATTCCCTCGGGGGATGGGATGGAATCCAAACCCGAAGCTTGATCTACGTCAAGAGCCTCTAGTCGGGCTGGCCGGCTAGCGGGGCTTCTCGTCTTGGCGGCGCGCGTCATCGAGCAATTCGGGCCACTACCCTGGCTGCCTTCTTGTCCTTCGGGTCAGATGACTCGTTGAGGTTCAGCATCGCGCGCCGCAGGTTCTCCTCCGGGATACCGCGCCACCACCTCACTCGCAACCAAGCCCAATCCAGCGCGCGGGCCATTCGTTTCATCGCCCCGCATCCATCGCATCCGAATCTACCGTTTTGGTGAATCGCGCCAGTTTTGCTCTTGGCCCCGTTTAGCAGGCTAAAGGAGGTGATTAAACCGTGAGTCGTGCATGGTCCCGCAGCCGTCAGCGCGGTCAGGGAATGGTCGAGTACGCCCTGATCCTGGTTCTGGTCTCGATCGTGGTCATCGTGATTCTTCTAACCATGGGGAACCAGATCCAGAACGTCTTTTCCAACGTGGTCGCGGCCTTGGGCTAAGGGTGGTGGTACCCCCTCGATTCGTAACAGGGCACTCGAACGCAGGTCTCGTCCTGTCGCGCGTCGCATGCGCCTCGGCGGCTTGCTAAGCGACTATCGCCAGCTGCCGGTGGCTGCGTGACGTCATATTCGAACCCGACACGGACCAACCTAGCCGTGGTCAGAGTGGCCTCGCATCAAATCTGATGTTGGCCCTGACTGCACTCCTATAGGAAGATGCCAGCGGCAAAAACAGTGACCGCCGACCCTATTTCGGGATCGACGGCCAGAGCTGGAATGAGGGCCTGTGGCGGGCTTGCCTACCCCCTCTGAGAGCGGTGCACGCCCAGTCGGCGCACCCGATGACCCCTACCCGCCAGGAGCTTACTCCCGCCCTGAAGACTGTGCGCATAGATCTAAAAGAGGGATGGGAAAGGGCGACCTGGTTGGGTTGTCTTTCCCCAGCCTTACCTGCAGAGCGCTAACACTCCGCCTCTCGCACGACCTGACCCAGAGGTGGCTGGCTACTGGCTCCAGGTCATGGCGGGAATTAAGGACGCGTTACCGGGCCCGATTACCCGTTCTGTGTTCGCCAGCCACGGCTGGGCGCTACAGGGCCCGAGTGATGGGAGCCCTAATTGCCTGCCACACTTGTGGGCTTCCATCTAGCTGAACCAACCAGGCACCAATTCCGCGATCTGTGCGTTGACCTGATGTCGATCCTGCTCGGCCGACTCTGGAACGGCCTCCGTCGCCGCCCACTTCCAGCTGATGAGGTTGATTACCTCGGGATCACCGGCGTGGCCCAGGCCAAGATATCGCGCGGATTTGCGCAGGTGTAGCGCCGCCTCAGATGGCGGGTAGCCGAAATCAGCTCGCACCATCGCGGCCAGGCCTAGCAACAGCAGCCGGATGGCAACCGTCTTCCAAGCATTTCCATCCGCCGAACCTTGTCCACCGAGTAAGGACCGCCTCACGGTGTGGCCCTCTGCCTATGGGAATTTGTTCGCGGTACGAACCACGACAACTCGCCCTCCAGCAGGCAACATCACCGGCGTTTGTGAAGCACCGCCTTTGCTGCACGCGGCTGAGCAGAGCGATGGCCCTTGGCAGACTGCGCCTCCACCGCCTTGGCAATCTGGTCCAGGAGGGCTCGCGCGTACTCGTTGGCAAGGTCCTTCGACATGGCGTCCTGCGTCGGTGACGCCGGCGAGAGGTCCCGCGCCCTAGAGCCCCTGAGCCTGACTCGGGTCTGGGCGCCGTCCCCCGTGAAGCTCAGTTCGACTCTCATCAGTGGCGCAAACACGCGCTCCGCGTCATGTAGTTCAACCTGGCAGGAGACGGTTTTGCCGCTCTCGCGCAGACTTGTCACCTGCATTCGGAAGCGGCGCGGCCGTGTCCCCGGCAGCTTGACGTCGCGACCTCCGAATGCGCCGGCAATGCCGATCGAGGACCAACCGCCCTTGATGAGAACGCTGCGAGCCTGATCAAAGCTGGTGAAGAGGACTGTCTCGGCATGGACACCCTGGAGCACGGCAACCTCGCTACTTGCGAACTTTTGAACATCTTAAGCCATGGCCATGTAGTTTCTAATCTTCGAATCTCCAGAGATCGTGTTAGGGTAGCCACTCAACAGGGAATCTCGATCTGGAGGCGACCTAAGTTGGCACAGCTTCAGAGCTTCAAGGCTGAGCTCTTCAAAGCCCTCTCGCATCCAACCAGGATCCGGATCCTGGAGCTTCTGCGCGACGGAGAAAAGGGTGTCGGCCAGCTCCAGCTGGAGTTGGGGCCCGAGGGCTCCACGGTGTCACAGCAGCTCGCGATCCTGCGCATGAAGAACATGGTCGACACACGCAGGGTAGGCAACGCCATTTACTACCGCTTGAGGGACCCCCAGATCGCAGGCCTCCTGGATGCCGCCCGCCGCATATTCGAGGCTCACGTCATCCAGCTTCAGGCGCTCGCGGAAGACGTAAACGGCCCGGCGCCGACTTCTCAGAAACGAACAGGGGCAGTCGGGACTAAAGCGCACCGGTATGGCTGACCCCGAGCCCGACCACGAGCGGACTGTGCTTCTGGTTGAAGACGATGTCGCAATCGCTCGTATGTACAAGCTGCAGCTCGAGCTCGACGGTTACCTGGTGCTGATCGCAGCCGACGGCGAAACCGGGCTCTCGATCGCGGAGAGGTTCAAGCCCGACCTCATAGTCCTCGATATCGGGTTGCCGGGGATGAACGGCCTGGCACTCCTGGACGCCATACGGGCCAACGATCGCCTCCATGAGATCCCGATCCTGATCCTGACCAATCTTGACGACCCGGATATTGAGAAACGAAGCATCGCGCTGGGTGCTCGTCGGTTCTTGCTCAAGAGCAAGACGACACCGGATGCCCTGGCAGGTTGGGTTCGGCGGTCAAGCAACGCCGGAACTGTCTAGCCGGGTGTGTCTTGGCGTCCACGTTCCTAATGCTCGCTTAGCTCCGTTTCCGCGTCCGATTTGGTGGCCATCGTCGGGGCCGCTCGGCATGTCACATCCCCAGCCACAGGAGCTTGGACGCCCAGTTGAGCGCGAGAGCAATCGTCACGACGGCGATCAGGGCTCGCCACTCCGCCCTTAACAGTCGGAGAGACGCAGCCCGACCGAGCACCAGAACTGTAAGTGCCCAAGCGACGGCCGCAATCGTGCCGGAAAAAACCAGCGGGCCCAGCGGATACACGGAAACCGCGTGGAAGAGGTCGCCGCGCCACATCCAGGCGAAAGTTCTGGTCAAGCCGCATGTCGGATCCGGCTTGTTGAACAGCCACATCAGTAGGCCGCCGTCGAAGGTCAGGTGGCGAGGTTGCAGCCAGAAGTAGAAGCGGGTGTAGGCGAGCCAGGGCAGCATCAGCCCGAGCAGCGTCCAAGCGATCGTGCGATCGCCACTGGTCGCTTTGCGAATGGCCCACCGCGGCGATGGGCTCGGTCGGAATCGGGAGAGGGACTCCGACGAGGCGGCCGTCATCTCAACCGGTCTAGGCACCGATGGCTGACATGTGCGCGTCGAGGATCTGTTCGTCCGTCTGACCAACATAGCGGCCCTGGATGGTGCCGTCCCTGCGGACGAACAGGGTCGTCGGGAAACCGCTGATCCGATAGAGGTCCCCCGCCTGACCATCGCCGTCGTAAAGGACTGTGGACTGGATGTTCAGATCGGATACGAACTGGCGCGCAGCTCCCCGCTCGTCCCGCTCGTCGATCAGCAGCACGACCAGCTTTGGATGCGCTGCGGTCATCCGCTCGATTAGCGGCATCTCGGTCCTGCAGGGCACACAGTAGGTTGCCCAGAAGTTGATCAGGACCGGTTGGCCGCGAAGATCGCTCAGCTTGACTGCCTTGCCTTCGAGCGTCGAGAGCGTGAAATCGGGCGCCGGACCTTCGCCTCCGCTTGATGGCGAGGCAAGGCCTCCGACAGCTTGCACCGAGTCAATGACCTGCGACGGGCCCCAGTCGTTGCCGTGCCTGTTTAGCAGCTGCAGACCGGCGGGGCTCAACTGCGCCTCGAGATCCGGGGACAGCTTGCCTGCGACGTCCGGCGCCCCTAGCCAGAAGCTCCGGAGGTAGCCGTGCGCGTCGATGATCGCGAGCGTGCTCTGGTGAACGTCGCCTGAGCTGAGCTGCACGTCAAAAGGCTTCCAGAATGCGGCCATCGAGGCGGGATCGGCGGTGATAAAGGTCCACGCGGCGCCGACCCGGCCGGCATACCCTCGCAGAACATCGGGCGTGTCCTCGGTCGGGTCGACCGTGCCTTCGACCAGCATCACCGAGGGAGGAAGCAGCCTTCGTAGCTGCAGAAATAGGCCGGTGACCAGCGGGCACGTTTCATGGCAGGTGGTGTGGAAAGCGGCGAGAACGACGACATGACCTGCGATGGTCGCGTTGTTGAACGGCCGGCCGAACTGATCGACGAGGTTGAAAGTAGGCACGGCGCGCATCTGTCCAGAGAGCTCGTTGAGTCCCAGGCTCACGCCTTCGCTGCCGGCATATATGCCGTTGGGAACCGGGCGTCCTGCTGACATTGCGATCAGAATCGTCGCGAGAATCGAACGCTGGACCTGGATCTGGACGGCTGTGGTTGAGCCGTCGATTCTGACCGCGTCATACTCGCCAACCGCCGCCGAGGTTTGTATCGCCTCCGAGGTGTCGGGGGCGGCGGGCACGGACTGCGCAGTGATGCGACCGAGGGTCGTCCAGCTGCCATTGCTCGAATGGAGCTCGACCGAGAACCCGTTCGTACGATCCGGAGTTCGTGCGCTTAGCAGGACGAGCACACTGCCCTGCACGGGTGTGAAGAGAAGGTTGGCCAGAAAAACGGCGACTACGGCCAGTGCGGTCCCAATCGAGACAACCTGTACAGCGCGCACCCAAGTCAGTGAAGGTCGGAATCTCGCAATGCCAACGCCGGAAGATTGCGTGGCCATTACTAACGACCGATAGTATCCCAGCCTTCTAGGATGAGCGCGTGAACCTGGTCAACGCCATGCTGGCCTTTGCTGCCGGCCTGCTCTCGATCTCATCGCCCTGCTGCCTACCTCTGCTCCCAGGCTACTTGAGCTACCTGAGCGGAGTTTCACCGGCCGAGCTGGGTCGAAATCGCGGCCGCACCGTGCTCGCAGCGCTGCTTTTCGTCGCCGGATTCTCAACCGTGTTCGTGGCCCTTGGGGCGACAGCGTCCGAGCTCGGGTCCCTGCTCTTATACAACCGACTGTCCCTGGCTCGCATAGCGGGCGCATTCATTGTCCTGATGGGCATTGTGTTGTTGCTCGAGGCGCGGGTTGGGCTGCTCAGTCGAAGCGGAGACTGGAGCCGCAGGTTCCGCGGCGGCAAGCTGTGGACCGCGCCCGCGCTCGGGGCCGCCTTTGCCATCACCTGGACACCATGTATCGGGCCAGTGCTGGGTGCGGTGTTGACCCTGGCCGCGTCGACTGCCGACCTGACGCAAGGAGTGGTATTGCTAGCCGTATACAGCCTGGGCCTGGCGATTCCCTTCGTCGCGTTGAGTTTCTGGGTCGTAGGTCTGCGATCGCTCTTTGGGCGCGTCGCACACGGCGCGGCCATCGTTCAGTCCGCGTCGGGAGCCCTCTTGGTAGCGATGGGGATCCTTCTTGTCACCGATCGCTGGCTGCCGCTTATGGCACCGATCTTGAGCTGGTACGCCCGCGCTCGCTGGCCGCCTATTTGAGCGACGACCCGCTCTCCCTGAGGGTGGCGCCAGCTCGACGTTCTTGGTCTTGCAGCGCCACCCGCAGCTCGTTGACCTGGCTCTCTAGCTCGGCCATTCGTGGATCCGGCGCGGAGGCGGACATCTGATTGTGGTTCTTGCCCATCATCATCCACATCATCAAGCCCATCGAGATGGGGCACGCCAGGAACAGCAAGTAAGGCAAGTACTGAGCCACGGACGCCCTCCTTAGGTAACTATCGCAGCATAGTAGCATGGTTCGCGGAGGCGGTTCGCGCCGTGAGCGCCTACCGCAGGGCGACGGCGATGTTCAACACACATCCGACCAGACTCAGGGCAATCCACAGGCGTACTAATGTTGTTGCCCAGGCAGCACGCGGCACGTGCGGCTCGTCGAATGGGAGGCCCAGGAGCCGCCTCGCCCGCATCTCTGCGTAGCCGGCAAAGGCGGCCAATCCCAATTTGCTTGGAGTCATCACCAGCAGAGCGCCCGCGAGTGCGGCGGACCCCACGCCTTGTTCGGCAGCGATGTCGGCAGCGATCTCGCTGCGCCGGCTGCCGCGCTCGCAGAACCATCTAACGATTGGGAGAAACGAGAGGACCTGCGCCGCGGCGCTGCGTGCGCCGCGCCACGCTGGCTCCCAATGTCGAGCGTGATCGGCTTCGTGATACAGCACGGCTAGCAGCTCGTCTTCTTGCAAGGTGCTCAGTGCGCCCTCGCTAACGTAAACAGTCGGGCGCATGACGCCCGCGCAAAAGGCCAAGGGCATTTCCGCATCCAGACTGCGGATGCGCTTTATGCCAGCGCGGGACGCGACTCGAGCCAGTCTTAACGATGTTGGCGACAGCCGGAGGCCAGCGATCTCGCGATACGTCGACGCTCCGGTCAGGGCGAACCGGACGATCCAGGCGATGACGACAATCGAGAGCAGCAGCAGCGGCGACCCGAGCCAGATCCATGCCGAGGCATCACCTACCTCGAGGCCGAGACCGCATGGGCCGAGGGTCCGGCAGCCAGCGGCCGCACTCAGGCAGATAACCGGGACCGCCGCGACCGCGCCGAGCATTGCCAGCTTGCGGATCGTCATTTTGAGCGCAACTTCTTGAGCGCTTCGCGAGTCGTCGGAGATAGCCGATCGAGGCGATGCGCGAAGGCGGCAAGCGCGGCATCCCCGTAACGTGCCACCAGGCGGTCGACCTCAGCTCGTCCTGAGCTGGCGAGAAACGCACTGACATTGCCCGCCGCTCGATATTTATGTGCCTGCCGCGAGGCCCCTTTGCTTACCTTCAACACGCCCTTGTCGGCGAGGCGGTTGAGCGTGGTCATCACGGTGGTGTAGGCGAGGTCAGGGGTAAGGGCGAGCACGTCGCGCACGACGAACGGCTCGGAGACACGCCGGCTCCAGATCTGCGCCATGAGCCGGCCCTCGAGCGGGCCCAACAAGGAGAGCGCACGTTGCATGTCGTCCCGGCGCGGCATCAGCCGGATCATAAACGCTGGACGTCGGTATGCTTACTAGGGTGGAATAGTAAGCGTGGCAGACCGGTCGTCTGCTGGAGCGCCTCGATCACGACTGACGCTCAGGATCGTCGCGGTCTGGGTGGTTCCCAGCCTGGCGATCGCCACTCTCACTGCCTCCCTGGGCTGGGGTTTGGTGCACGCTGCCAAGCAGTCCACCTCAGTCGTGGGCAGTCGGGTTCCCGACCTCACCGTACGGTCGCTCGACGGCGATGTGATCAGCCTGCGGGGACTCACCGGAACGCCGATGGTCGTCAATTTCTGGGCTTCGTGGTGCGTGCCATGCCGCCAGGAGGCGCCGGTGCTAGCCGCCGCCGCCCGAGGTACGGCCGGACGAGTTCAGTTCATAGGCGTCGACATGCAGGACACCGATGCCGCCGCCCACAGCTATGAGGCTGATATTCAAAGTCCATATCCCGTCGGCCCCGCGATCCAAGGTTCGTACCACGACTTCGGCGTGACCGCCCCGCCAGAGACCTTTTACATCGATCGGAGAGGAACTGTGGTCAGCCGGATAATCGGTCCGGTGGACAAGCAGCGTATGGACGTCTACATGTCTCAGATCTCAACATGAGTTGGGGTTCGATGGGTCGGGACCTCGCATAGCGTGACCATCACCCGCCGCGCCATGCTCGCTGCCACGGCCGCCGGCAGTGCCTTGCTTGCCATCGGAGTAGTCGGAGGCTATCTGCTTCGCGACGTACTCAGGATCGGCTCGAACTCAGGTGGCGACGGAATGATGTCCGGGATGATGGGCGTCGGCTCGGCTGACATGAACAGATATATGGATCTCTTCAATCGACACACGGAGATAAGACGGACGGTGGAGCAGATCGCAGGAGGCGTCCGCACGACGACCGAGTCGGACTCTCCCGACCTCGTCGCCCAGCTGCAGGCTCACGTCTCGAGCATGTACTCACACCTCGACGAACATGCCGAGGTTTCCTGCATGAGCGACAGCCTGCCGACACTCTTTCACAACGAAAGCGCCTACCAACGCAAGCTCACCCTCACCCAGAAGGGGGTGAGCGTGACCGAAACGTCAACCGACCCGGCGATCACTCGCGCCATCCGAGCACACGCGGACGAGGTCAGCAGATTTGTCCGCGACGGGATGCCAGCCATGATGGGTGGCTGAAGACCCAATACCCAAGGGGTATGGCTAAGCCCGGTTGGTCGTGGGCTCAGGCAGCCGTGACATGGCGACCAGCGTGGCCGCGGAGGCAATCAGGCCGGCGGCGAAACCGAGCATGATCAACTGGTGAGGAGGCAGGGTCATCATGTTCATCGACGTGCCCAGCTCCATTGGATGAGTCCGGTGCCAATACAAGTCCCACACTGACGCGGCCGCGACCACCACCACTCCACCTGCAGCTACGATCCGCAGGACCGTGACGCGGCTCAGCTCCACCCATCGCCAGGCCACCCACGCCGCCAGGCCGACAAATGGGCCCTCGAGCAGGAGCGCCCCGCGTGTCATCTCCCAGTTCACTAGATTGGCCATCAGTTGACTGTGCGGGATGGTGACCATCAGTAAGTAGGGTGCGAACACGATCAGGGCGACGGCGACCAACAGGTAATAAATCGCCATACGCGCGCTCCGGCTGTAGCGATTCCAGTGGCTGAAACCAAGCACTCCAACCACCAGCAGTCCGCTGAGGTCGATCAGTACATGAGGCGCCTGGTTGCTCAGTCCGACGTAGTGCTCGTGCCAGTCCCAAATCGTTCCGGCAACGCCGCCGAGGTAACCGACCAATAGCCCATGCTCGGCGCGGAGGGCAGGGCGCATGGGCGCTTACTATAGATGGCTAGTAGACGGCGAGTGTCGACAGGCCGGCAGGCTAGGTTGGGTCGGGAGTCGACAGCGTCGTGCGCCGCTGCGCGTCCGTGGCAACACGGGCGAGCTTTATGTGCGGATGGTTGTCGCGCGGCCCACTCCGCCGCCGAGCTGCTCGGGAATGCGCTGGCTGTCCTGAGACGCCGTCCCGACGGCGTCGCCGGCATGCGACGATACAATTCCAATTCGGCGATGAGGCCCGCCTGACCGCCGCCTCGCGGCTGATGGCTTCTACCAAGGGTGGAAGATGCCATGACCCGCGAACCAGCCCCCTTCAGCATCCTGTTCGACAGCCTCGACGCGAGCCGTGACCTCGATGGCGTCGAGGAGCCGGACTTCTTCCCTGACCTCAACCTGGATCAGGTCTTCGAGGCCGTCGCCGCCCCTCGACGCGAGTACGACCTGACGGCATTCTTCCGTTCGCCGCTGCCCGCGGTGATGCCAATCCACTTCCGCCAGGACGTCTTTCGGGACCTCGAGGCTGGGCTGGCGCAACCGGTGGCGGTTTTCGCGGAACAAATGCGCCGGGGGCGGAGCCACCTGGCCGCCGCACAGCAGCGCCGTGCCCGGTATAGCACCGCGGCATGGTTTCTCGACGCAGGCCAGATCTACTGCGCCGCCGTGATGACCCTCGCAGGCGCTCTCTCAGACCTTCGACCCGCCTCGCTTGGCTTCCAGCGCTGCTCCGCCTTCCTCACTGCGTACATCCGGTCGTCGGCTTTCCAGCAGTTGGTGAAGGAGACGAGACGAATCAAGCACGGGCTCACGCAGGTCAAGTACTGCGTCCGCATACAAGGCGGCCGTGTCGTCGTGACCGACTATCGAGACCAACCCGACTACAGCGTCGAGGTGCTTGACACGTTCAGCAAATTCCAGCAGCGAGACGCAGAAGACCACCTCGTGAAGTTCACTGACGACTTCCAGAACCACATCCAGGAGCAGATCGTGGAGCTGGTGGCTCGCCTCTACCCGGATCTATTCGCATTTCTTGATCCCGTCGTGGCCCGGTTTGACCGCGAGATGCAGTTCTATCTAGCGTACCTCGCCTACATCCAACCCCTGAAGCAAGCTGGACTCAGCTTCTGCTATCCAGACGCTTCGGCCGACTCAAAAGAAGTTGCTGCCGAGGAGACTTTCGACATCGCCCTGGCCGCCAAGCTGACGGGCGAGAAACAGCACGTCGTCTGCAATGA
>WNGQ01021459.1_pt1 | contig 11304 bp, 9 predicted proteins | sample 5407661 | NCBI WGS metagenome assembly WNGQ01 (sample SAMN13153382, study PRJNA577476) | soil metagenome | isolation source: 60 cm soil or saprolite under Garry oak tree replicate 2 | place: USA:California | collected 2016-06-15
CCCGGGCGGTATGAAGTCCGGCACCCCCGCCAGCGGCCGCCGGCCACGCCCGGCTAGCAGGCATGCCCAAAAATACTTGCACAGAAAATTATGCACAATTATCCTTGCAGCATGAGCGAGCCCCTGCAGCCCCGCGAGGTGCGGGATGTCGAGGAACTGCGGACACTGGCGCATCCGATGCGGCAGCGGATCCTGCGCCGCCTGCACCAGGCCGGGCCGGCCACCTCCACCACGCTGGCCCGTGACCTGGGCGAGAACAGCGGGATCATGAGCTATCACCTGCGGCTGCTGGCCGGGCACGATTTCGTGCGCGAGGTCGCCGGCCGCGGGCAGGGCCGGGAACGGTGGTGGGAGGTCTCGCCGCAGCCGGTGTGGATCCCCCGCGAGGGCCTGGGCGTCGAGGCGCAGGCGGAGGTGTCCGGGCTGCAGCCGGGAGGCCTGGCCGAGGACCTGGAGGGCTTCGCGCGGTTCCGCGCCGCCCGCGCGGCCATGGGCGAGTGGGGCCGCGGGACCTGGGCGCTGCAGCGCGCCAGGCTCACGCTCACCCGCGAGGAAGCCGGCCGGCTCATCGCCGACCAGCAGGAGCTGATCGGCCGTTACCAGCGGGAAGCCGGGGATGCCCCGGCCGGGGCCCGGACCGTAGTCTTCGGGTTCCTGGTCTATCCGGAACCGTCTCCAGGCGATGATGCCGCACGTGAGGATCCTGAAAACCCGGATGAGCCAGCCGTCAGCGCCGAAACCGAAGAGATGAACCGAACAACACTCACCCGAACCGTCCAAGTCAATTCTTCGGAGCCCAGCTAGTACGAGGCGCCGTCGAAGAGATCAACTGAACGAGACAGGCGAGAAAGGGGCGAGTGAGCAGGCGATACGAAAACTTCAAAGTTGATGCCGAAAAAGTGCTGCTTCGTGCCGGGACAGCGCCTTGGCTGCGGGTGCTTTACGGGCTCGGGGGTGCGGGGACTAGTATCCGTTCGGCCTCATCATGCCGAGGCCCAGAGCTGGGTGCTGGTCAGGTCTGCTGGCCGGCTCGGTTGGCTAGTTCGGCGTCGATGGCGGCCATGTGCGCGAGGATGGGCGCCTGTGCCGGTGAGCCGGGTCTGGCCAGGGCCAGGGCCGCCTTCCGCGATTCCGCTATTTATTTTCCGCATTTCCAGGCATAGGTTTCCGCGTCTCCCAGAGCATGCTGCGGCAAGTTCTAAGGACAGGTCACCTGGCGGCCCGTGCAGGATTAGCAGGGGCGCCGTGAGCCTCGCCGCCGATCCGGCCGCTCAGTTCAGCCTGGTAGGTCAGTGCCGCTCCTGGTGGTGGCTCGTTCGGCCCAGTCTAGGATCGCATCGGTGATAGGCAGTGTCGTTGCCGTCCCAGCGCGGGCGGCCGCGAGTTCCTCGTAGTAACCGGGCTGCCTGGCGGCGATCGCGGTGAGACTCCACACGTGGAGGAGATGCCGCAACCGTTGGCAATCGGCAGGATCGTGCGCAGCATCGACCGCCTGGTGGTACTGGCGGAGGAACTCCTCACGTTCTCGTTCGGGGAGGTCTCTCAGGATCACCAGCGGATCGGCAGGGTCTTCCGTTGACCGCGCGGTCACGTGACACAGCTTACGTCCGCCTTGCCCAGCCTCAGCCTGTCCGCAGCACCCGGCTAGGACGCGGGCCGCTTCAAAGCCGGTTCAGGTCATCCGGCCGAACGATCAGTTCCAGCCGCCGCCTCGGCTCTGCCTCAGGTGCTTTCTGGCGGACCAGTTTGATTAGCGGAGCTAATCAAATTTCAGGGAGCCAAAAGGGGAGCCAACGGAGACAGACATCAGGCGACATAGGGCGACGTACTCAGACTGGCATTTCGGCTAACTGGCTCTTCAGGCTACGCCAGGCGACGTCCAGCGACGGCGAAACTGCGCCTTACAAGCGAGGGGCCGCTGGCTCGAACCCTGTTGCGCCCACCAGGTAAACCTGGTGACAGACCTGCTTGTCAAGTACTAAGTGGTGGCACACGTTCAGCCGTCCTCGCAGCCCTCTCTGCCAAGCAGCAGCCTCAGACACGTGCTGAGCCTGGTCTTTGACATTGCCTGCGGCCAGGAGCACCCCAGTGTCACACAGCAGCATGTCAGCGGCCGAGTTCGGCGCTGAGAATCTCCTCCGCCCGCTCAGCCAGATCAGGCTCGGCCTCGAACGACGCGAAGAACGGCAGGTTCCGCCCCTGCCCGCCATGCTGCGCCACCCGACCACGGATCAACTCCAGAGCTGGCTGGACCTCATCCTCGGGAAGCTGATCCACCAGCTGGTGGAGTTCCTCGCGCATCGCGCTCATAGAACACATCCTACGGCCGCAGCCGTCAGTTCTACGGTTCGCAGACTCCAGCGTCGCTGATGTCGCGCCCGTTGGCCGCGTGGCAACGGATGCGCCCCGTCCTCGACGCCCGTCCGGACCTCGCCCGCGCGGCCGAGAAGTACGCCGCCCGCCGGTCAGCCGTGGCCCGGATGGGCATCGCCGTCCTGTGCTGGGCCGATGCTTGATTCGGTATGCATCACCCGGCTGGCACCGACCGAGCGTCCCGGGCCGTGCAGCATGAACGAGCCGGTCAGAGGCAGATTGTCCGACGCGCCGCCGATTCCGATGCAGATCTCGCCGGGCTCGACGACCCGTCGGCCGGACCGGCCGGAGAACGCGACCTGGTCGGCGTGCAGCCGGAACCGCACCCGGCGTGCCTCCCCGGGCTCGAGAGGAACCCGGACGAAGCCCGCCAGCCAGCGCAGCGGCCGCGTCACCGACGCCACCGGGTCGCTGAGGTAGAGCTGCACTACCTCGGTGCCCGCCCGCGACCCGCTGTTGCGGACCGTGCAGGCGATTTCCGCTATGCCATCGGTGGGCACGCGGTCCGGCGACACGGTGAGGTCATCGTAGCCAAAGCTGGTGTACGACAGGCCGTGCCCGAACGCGAACAGCGGCGACGGATCCACCGAGCTTCCGCCGTGCGGCCCGGCGAGCCTGGACCGGAGGTAGGACGACGGCAGGGCCACGTCCGGGCCCGGCATTTCGACGGGCAGCTTGCCGCTGGGCACGATCCGTCCGGACAGCACGCCTGCGATCGCCCTGCCGCCCTCCTCGCCGGGAAAGAAGGCTTGCACGATCCCGGCCAGCCGGTCGGCCACGGCACTGAGCGCGTACGGCCGGCCGGTGACCAGCACCGCGATCACCGGGGTCCCGGTGTCGGCTAGCGCCAGTAGCAGATCTTCCTGGGCGCCGGCCAAGCGCAGGCTGGTGACGTCACAACCCTCGCCGGACGTGCCGCGCCCGAACATCCCGGCCTCGTCCCCGACCACGGCGACCACGACCTCCGCCGCCTTGGCCACGTCGACCGCCGCGGCGAACCCCGAGCTGTCTTGCGACCGTACGTCGCAGGCGCGCGCGTAGCTCACCGTCGCCGGTCTCCCGGCCAGCTCCGCGCCCTCTGCCGCCAGCTCCGTGCGAAGAGCGGACAGCAATGTGCTAACTGGCACGCTGACGGCGGCATCGGGATAGGTGCCGCCCAGATGCCGTGGCATGCTGTAGCAGCCGAAGAACGCCAGCGGGTCGTCGGCGAGCGGCCCGACGACGGCGACCCGCGAGTCGCCCCGGAGCGGGAGCACGCCTCGCGGGTTAGCCAGCAGGACCACCGATTCCTCCGCCAGCCGGCCGGCCAGCTTCCGGTGCTCAGGCGGGTCCAGGTCGAGCGGGGCGGCGTCCTCCTGGGACGGCAGCGCCGTCCAGCCGGGGTCGAGCATGCCCAGCTCGCACTTGCGGGTCAGCACCCGGGCCGCGGCCCGGTCGACGACGGCCTCGTCCGCCAGCCCGGCCGCTATGGCCTTGCGCAACGGCGTGCCGTAGCAGCGCACGGCCGGCAACTCGACGTCGATGCCCGCGTGCAGCGCGGCGGCCCCCGCTTCGGACGGACTGGCCGCCACCGAGTGCTGCTGCTCGAGGAACGACACAGCGTAATAGTCGGAGACAACCAGGCCGTCGAAGCCGAGTTCGGTCCGCAGCAGCCCTCCGATCAGCTCACCGTCGGCTGTGGCGGGTACGCCGTCCAGGTCGATGTAGGTCGGCATCACCGAGCGGGCGCCGCCTAGCCGGATGGCCATCTCGAATGGCGGCAAGATCACGTCCGCGAACTCGCGCCTGCCGATGGACACCGGGGCCATGTTCCGCCCACCCCGGGAGGCCGAGTAGCCGGCGAAGTGCTTGAGTGTCGCGTCCACCCCGGCGGCCTGGAGGCCGAGCACGTACGCCGTGCCGATGGTACCGACCAGGTACGGGTCCTCGCCGATGGTCTCCTCGGTGCGGCCCCACCGGGGGTCTCGCGCCACATCCAGCACCGGCGCCAGGCCCTGGTGCACGCCACAGGCCCGCATGCTGGCGCCGATCGCGGCGGCCATGTCCCGCACCAGGCCAGGGTCGAAGGACGCGCCCCAGGAGAGCGGAGTAGGGAAGATCGTCGCCGACCAAGCCGCGAAACCGGTCAGGCACTCCTCGTGAGCGATGGCCGGAATGCCGAGCCGGCTCGCCGTCATGATCTGCTGCTGCAGCCCGGCCAGGGCGAGCATGCCCGCGGTCGGCGGGACCGGACGGGTGCCGAACACCCGGGTGAGCTGCCCCATGCCGTCCTGGATCAGGTCGTCGAGCGGCGGCAGCTCGGCGCTGAACTCGTGCTGCATCGGCGCAAACCCGTCGGCCCCGTCGTCGGCCGCCCCGACCCACACGCTGCCGAGCTGAGCCAGCTTCTCGGCCAGCGTCATCCGGCCCAGCAGGTCGGCGACGCGCTCCGCGACCGGCCGGGACGGGTCACGCCAGGGCTCGGCCGCAGCCTCGGTACCGGGTACCACCGGGGCGGTCATGAGCGCGCCCGGGCGGGCGCTGCGGTCGACTCCCGGATGATCAGCTCGGTGGACAGCTCGACCCGGCTCGAGCGCAGCGGCCGCCCTTCGATCAGGTCACCCAGCATCTGGGCCGCGGCCCGACCCATCTCGTCGAGCGGCTGCCGCACCGTGGTGAGCGGCGGGGGTACCCAGCGCGAGACCGGCAGGTCGTCGAAGCCGACGACCGAGAGGTCCTGTGGTACCCGCAGGCCCCGCTGCCGGGCCGCCTCGTACAAGCCGAACGCCTGCTGGTCGCTGCCGGCGAAGATCGCCGTCGGGGGCTCGGGCAGGTCGAGCAGCTCAGCGCCGCATACGAAGCCGGCCTCGTGCTGGAAGTCGCCGTTGCGGACCAGCGCCGGGTCGAACTTGATGCCCTCCCGTTCCAGCGCCGACCGGTATCCGTCGGTTCTCGCCCGGCTGCACAGGTAGTCACCCGGCCCGGCGATCGCCCCGATCCGGCGGTGTCCCAAGCCCAGCAGGTGCTCGGTGGCAGCCAGGCCGCCGGCCCAGTTCGTGGCGCCGACGCTGGGCAGGTCCGGAGGCGGCGGGTTCCCCGGGTCGAGGACGACCAGCGGGATGTCGGCCTCCCGGAGCTGCTCCAGCTGCCTGCCGGTGAGCTCGGAGGTCACCAGGATCACCCCGTCGGTATCGTGGCTCGCCAGCCCGCTCGTCCAGCTCGCCGGCCGGGCGTTGCCATGCCGTACCGCGGAGACCGCCACGGCGGTGGAGTGCTCGGTGCCCCACTCCTCCACGCCGCGCAGGATCTCGACCGCCCACGGGCTGTCCAGGCCGTTGAACACCAGGTCGATGAGGCCGGACCGGCGATGCCGCCGGGTGCCCGCCCGGGTGTACTGGTGCTCGTGGAGCAGTCGCTCGACAAGCGCGCGCGTCGCCGGGGCGACATCCCCTCGGCGGCGATAGCCGCCAGGGTCGTCCGCCCGCGATCCCTCCGAGCGGCCTCGCTGACCGCATTGCTGCTTGGAAGCACTGCACCACCTTTTCTCACCGCCGGCTCATCGCCGGGCCGGTAGGTCCGCACGGTGATCGTCAACATCCGAAAAACTTTCGATCACGGTATCGCGACTTCGGCCGAGAACGCCACTATCCGGGCATCGCCTAGCGTAACGCAGGAACGTAACACCTTAGAAACGAAGGGTTGACCGACGACCTCACGGTTCCTATGATAACGGGAAATTCCGAAATATAAACATAAACTTTCGAGGTCCTTGTAAGACGTCACCTGCGGTCGACGTCTGCCCTTTTTGACCGTAACCGCGGAGATCCCGGCATCGTCAGGAGATGAGCCTCATGCGACGTTCACCGAAACCTGTCATCGTCGCCATGGCGGTGGCGGCAGCAGCGGCCACGATAGCCGCGTGCAGCAGCAGTAGCGGTACTTCGGCCGGCTCGAGCTCGTCGACGAGCTCGAGCGCCGGCGGCCGGGTCACGCTCAGCTGGTGGAATAACGCCACCGCCGAACCGCTCAAGGGCATCTGGGTCAGTGCCGTAGCCGCCTTCCACACGGCGCACCCGAACGTGACCATCCAGAACGTCCCGCACCAGAACGAGTTCTTCAAGACCAACATGCCGATCGCGCTGAAGTCGAACAACCCGCCGGATATCTATCAGCAGTGGGGCGGCGGCGCCGAGGCCACCCAGATCCAGTCGGGCAAGCTGGCCGACCTCACCCAGTACGTGTCGGGCTGGATCGGGACGCTCGGCAAGGCGGCCGCGGGCTGGCAAGTCAACGGGAAGCAGTACGGGGTTCCGTACGACCAGCACGTGGTCGGCTTCTGGTACCGCAAGGACCTGTTCGCCAAGGCCGGCATCACCACGCCGCCCACTACCATCCCCGAGCTCGAATCCGATAACGCCAAGCTCAAGGCCCATGGCATCGCCCCGATCGGGCTCGGGGGCCAGGCCCAGTGGCCGGACGCGTTCTGGTGGGAGTACTTCGCGGTGAGGGAATGCTCCACCTCCGTCATCCAGCAGGGCATGACCGCGTCGAACATGAGCGCGCCGTGCTTCTCTAAGGCGACGAAGGACCTCACCGCGTTCCTGGCGACGAACCCGTTCGAGCCCGGGTTCAACGCCGTCGCGGCGCAGAGCAGCCCGACCAGCTCCGCGGGCATGCTGGCGAACGGCAAGGTCGCGATGGAACTGCAAGGCGACTGGGAGCCCGGCGAGGCTAAGGGTGACACCACCGATAAGAGCATCGACTCCAAGCTCGGCTGGTTCGCGTTCCCGGCCGTGCCCGGCGGCCAGGGCGACCCGAGCTCGGTGCTCGGCGGCGGTGACGGCTGGTCCTGCACCACGGGGGCGGCCGAGCCGGCCTGCGCCCAGTTCCTCCAGTACATCGACAGCACCGAGGTCCAGAAGCAGCTGGTGACGCAGGCGAGCATCGGGCTGCCGGCCAACCCCGCCGCGGAATCGGCGATCACCAGCCCGGCCGTGAAGGCGGCCGCGCAGGCGCACGACACCGCCGCCTACGTCGCCGTGTACTTTGACCAGGCCCTTCCGACCAACCCCGGCCTGGCCTTGGACGCCGCGATCGCGAATTACTTCGCGGGCAAGGGCAGCAACTCGGCCATCATCAACTCCGTGAGTTCCAGCTCCGGCCACTGATGGCCCGCGCGGAAAGCACCCAGGACCGCGGAGCAGCCAGGCTGGCGGCCGGGCCGGAGATCATCTCCGGCCCGGCCGCCGCCGGTGCCCCGCCGAAGCAGCGCAGCGCGTGGCGTAAGCGGATCGAGCTGGCCATCCTGCTCGGTCCGCCCCTGACCCTGTTCATCGGGTTCGTGTTCGTCCCGATGATCTTCGCCATCTGGTACAGCCTGTACAACTGGAACGGCTACGGGCCGCTGAGCGACTTCATCGGCCTGCAGAACTACCAGGGTGTCGTGACAGGTTCCGTGTTCCACCAGGCCCTGCTGCACAACATCATCATCGCGGTACTGTCCGTCGTCATCCAGCTCCCGATCAGCATCGGGCTGGCCTTGCTGCTCAACCGCCGGATGCGCGGGCAGACGGCCCTGCGGCTTGCCGTGTTCACGCCGTACGTACTGTCCCAGGCCACGAGCGCGGTGATGTGGTCGATGCTGCTGTCGCACGGTGGGCCCGTGGATAGCCTGCTCAAGTCGGTCGGCCTGGCCGCCTTGATCCACTTCTGGCTGGCCAGCACCTCGCTGGTGCTCTACACGCTGTTCTTCGTGGTCACCTGGCAGTTCATCGGCTTCGGGATCGTCCTGCTGCTGGCCGGCCTGCAGGGTATCCCGCCCGAGCTGCGCGAGGCCGCGGCCATCGACGGTGCCTCGTCATGGCAGATAACCAGGCGGATCATGCTGCCGCTGCTCGGCCCCACCATCAGGATCTGGATCTTCCTGGCGGTCATCGGCTCGCTCCAGCTCTTCGACATCGTCTGGATCATGACCCTGGGCGGACCGGCGAACGCGTCGCAGACGATGCTCACGTACCTGTATTTCAACGGCGCCGAGCGCACCCAGTTCGGGTACGGGGCCACGGTCTCCGTGGTCCTGTTCATCATCTCCTTCGTCTTCGCGCTGGCCTACCAGCGGTACGCGCTGCGCCGGGACACCGCCGGGGCAGTGACGAGAGCAGTGGGGTGAGGTGACATGACAGTCCTCGGCGCTGCCCGTGGCCGCGGGCACGCGGACACGGCTGCCCGCCGGCGCACCTGGATCACGCGGCCCGGCACCTACCTGGTGATCCTGTTCGTGCTGGCGATCACCCTGGTGCCGATGCTCTACCTGATCCTGAGCGGCTTCCGGACCACCGGCCAGCTCGGCTCCGACCCGAACGGGCTGCCGCATCCGTGGGTGTGGAGCAACTACGCCTCGATCCTGGAGTCCGCGGTGTTCTGGCAGGCGGTCCTGAACAGCGCGATCATCGCGGTGGTGGCGACCGCGCTGGCCATGGTGCTCGGCTCGATGGCCGCCTTCGCGCTGTCCCGGTATGCCTTCCGCGGGCGCGAGGGATTGTTCCTCCTGTTCACGGCCGGGCTGCTGTTCCCGCTCAACACCGCGGCCCTGCCGCTGTTCCTGATGCTGCAGAAGATCGGCATGAACGACAACCTGCTCGGGGTGGCGCTGCCCGAGGCGGCGTTCTCGCTGCCGGTCACGATCGTCATCCTGCGCCCGTTCATGCGGGCGATCCCCGGGGAACTGGAGGACGCGGCGACCGTGGACGGCGCCACCAGGATCCGGTTCTTCGTCCGGATCCTGCTCCCGCTGTCCCGGCCCGCCCTGATTACCGTGGGGATTCTGGCCTTCGTCACGAGCTGGAACACCTACCTGCTGCCGCTGATCGTGCTCAGCACGCCATCGCATTTCACGCTGCCGCTCGCGGTGGCCATGTTTCAGTCGCAGTACAGCACGGACACCGCGAGAGTCTTCGCCTATACCGCGCTGTCCATGCTCCCCGCCCTGTCCATTTTCGTCTTCGCGCAGCGCTACCTCGTCGGTGGCCTAGTCGGTGCGATCAGGGGCTGAGCGCACGGGCTCGGTGTGCCCCGCGTACCTTCCTGGGTACCCGGGGGCACGCCGACCAGAACGGCTACGCCCCTCGCGCTACTCTGGCCCCTGACGCGCTCCTCGCATCCCGGAACTCGAGCCCGTTTGCCGTTGCTACAGGCCTGCCCCGCTCGGCACCCGGTGCGGGGCGCCGAAGGCGGCGAGCCGGAGATCCTGCTGGAGTTCGGTGTAGGCCGGCTTGGGGTTGAGGTTCACGTCGTAGATCGTGGCGTACCCCTCGCCGGTGAAGAAGCCGGGCACCCAGGAGTCCGCGTCCCCGAATCCCCAGACGGTGAACGATATGCACTGGCGCACCGCGAGACACGCCTTCAGCATCTGCCCGAACTCATCCGGCTGCGCGAACGTGGCCAGGTGGTCAGTGGGCACCTGGTCGGTCGCGTTGTTCACGAACGTGCGGACATCGGCCTCGGTGATGGCCACCTTCAGGCCAAGGCTGGCGTACCGCTGCAGGTCCTGGGTCATCTGCGCGCCGCTGAACCCGTACTGCGTGTCGAGGTGTCCCTGGTCCCCGATTCCGTTGATCGGCACGCCCTGGGCGAGTAGTTGCTTGAGCCACGCGAACACCGCGTCGCTCTTGGCGTTCGTGCCGTCCTCCCCGGCGATGTTGTAGTCGTTGTAGAAGAGCAGCGCATGCGGATCCGCCTGGTGCGCCCAGCAGAAGGCATCCGCGATGATGCCTGTCCCGAGGTGAGAGATCCAGAAGTCATTCGGGTTGATCGTCGAGGGATTGCTGTCGGTGAAGAACTCGTTGGCCACGTCCCACTGCCAGATCCTGCCTTTGTAGCGCGACACCTCGGTGACGATGTGCTGGTGCAGCAGGTCTTTGAGCTGGGCATTGCCGATAGTTCCGTTGGCGACGCCCGAAGTCAGCCAGTCGGGCAGCTGGTTGTGCCACAGCAGCGTGTGTCCCCGCACCAGCTGGCCGTGCTGCTCGGCGAAGGTGACAAGGCGATCAGCACCCGACCAGTCGAACGTTCCTTGGGTCGGCTCCACAACCTGCCACTTCATCTCGTTTCCCGGAGTGACGACCGAGAACTGGCTCGCTACGATGGCCTGGTACGCGGGGTGATCGAGGTCAAAAGGAATGACTGCCGTACCGATGCGGAGGCCGGGTTTCGCGGCCAGCGCCCGCAGAGAATCCGGAGCGGCTGCAATGCCCGATCCGGTAACTGCACTAGCTGCGGTGGTGATGCCGAGTGCCGCAGCCACCCCGGCTGCACCCATCGCGAGAAGATGACGGATCCCCATGTATTGCCTCCTCTGCGCCACCAAGTCACCCTCGCTTCATTCGAAAGTTTCGGGCGCAAGTATCGAGATGGGGCAAAGTTAAGACTCTGGGAACCTTATGTCAACAGTTCCGCACACCAAGGCGGGGTTAATTGTGGAATTCTTATGTTCGCAGCGTCTTGGTTGGATCGCATCCGATAGTTTCGATTTGCAGTATGAATGAGCATCGCATTCTCGGACAGGACCGAGAGCCAGTAGTTCATCCGTTCAGCGTTGGTGGTGTTCTGCCAGTGGTCGAACAGCCATGCGGCGTCGGAGAGAGGCAGCCGGCCTTCCACCTGGTGGATCTCGAGAGTGAAAGAGACCTCCCGCGGAGGGCATGCGTCGATAGCCGTTGACACGATGGAAGCCAGGCCGCCTGGCCCGTACATCATGTTCAGTGACCGGCGGCCCAGGTAACTGAAGGGGATGGGCAGGCGGGTCAGGAAACTGAAGTGATCCCTGAGCCCTGGGACGAGGGGATGCCCATCGTGCAGGTGAAAGTGCACGTGCTTGCCGAGCCGGCCAAGCGAACGTGTGACGTCGAGCACGTGTGGCAGGGCAGTTGCCACCGCGTCCTGGATGTCTGCCAC
>WNGQ01048622.1_pt1 | contig 11304 bp, 7 predicted proteins | sample 5407661 | NCBI WGS metagenome assembly WNGQ01 (sample SAMN13153382, study PRJNA577476) | soil metagenome | isolation source: 60 cm soil or saprolite under Garry oak tree replicate 2 | place: USA:California | collected 2016-06-15
TGTCGGCCCCGTAACCAAAACCATTCCGTACGGTTCGCTGATGTAGCGGCGGAATTTCTTGACATCGCTGTCGGAAAATCCGACCACGTCGAGGCTCAGCGTACGGAATTTCTCGCTGAGCGATTCTTTATCTAGGATACGAATAACGGCATCTTCACCGTGAATCGAGGGCATGATCGACACTCGAAAGTCAATCGACCGTCCCTTGTACCGGGTCTTGAACCGCCCATCCTGGGGCACACGGCGTTCGGAAATATCCAGCTCCGACATGACTTTGATGCGGGAAATGATTGTCGAGTGATGCTCTTTCGCAATCGGAGCCATCGCCTCGTTGAGGGAACCATCGATACGGTATTTCACACCAACTTCCGTATCTCTGGTTTCAATATGAATGTCACTGGCGCGCCGTTCGAGTGCTGTAAAGATGATGGTGTCGACGAGCCGGATGATCGGACTGGATTCCCCCTGCGTGATCTTCTCAATGGTGATGGTCTCTTCGCCGCTTTCGTCTTCCCGGATCAGATCGAGCTTGAACCCCTCCGTCGCTTCCTCCAACATGCGCTGCGACGATTCGGATTTCTTCAGCAGGTCCTGAATTTCCGAAAGCGGCGCGACCTTGATAACCAGCGGGCGTCCCAACAGCGCTGAAACCTCGTCAACAACGACCAGGTCGCTGGGATCGGCCATGGCGACCACCAGTGCGTTGCCCTCCAGCCGCAACGGCACAAAGTTGTAGCGAAACATCAGATCAGCCTGAATCGAGTGAAATAGCTCCAGATCGAGATGACTGCCCTTTAAGTCGACAAATTCGTACCGATACCTCTCCGCCAATTGCTTTGCTGCAGCGCGGTCCTTTTCTTTGTTTTCCTGAATCTCTTTCATGTTTGCAATGACGTTCCAATGCTAAAGATCGGCATATACAGCGAAATCAGAACGAAGGCAATGAACCCAGCGACGAAGAGCAGGATCACCGGCTCAACCCAGCTCAAGAGGGCGGTGGACCGGAGGTTGACGTCTTCATCATAAAAATCCGCAACGTGGTTCAGCATGTCGGGCAATGATCCGGTTTGTTCTCCCACTCTAATCATTTCCAACGCCAGATCCGGGAAATGCCTCGTCTTTTCTAAACTGTCGGAAAGCGTCTTTCCTTCGCGGACCTGTGTCATGGCTTCCCGGAGCGAATCCCCGATTACACGATTGCCTGCGGCATCGCGCGCTACTTCCAGCGCGGAAACCAGTGGAATCCCGCCCTGAAGTAATGTTGCCAGCGTCCGCGAAAGCTGAGCCATAGAAAACATCGTCCACAGGTTGCCTAGAACGGGCAGGGTCAACTTCAGTTCATCCAGCAAACGGCGGCCACCGCCGGTGCCCGCCCAAATCTTGAGAACGACGGCCGCCCCCACGAGGACTGGCACGATCAGCACCAGGTGCCCCTGAATCGCTCCCGAAACAGCGATCAAGAATCGCGTTGTAACGGGCAGCGGCGTATTCAAATCTGCGTATAGTTGGGCGAATTTGGGTATGACATACGTCATAATGACCCCAACCATCACAATTGCAAGGACAACCAGAAAGGCCGGATAGATCAAGGAATTTAAAAATCTCTTGCGGACGCTCAATACGATCTTCTCGTATTGAATGTAGCGATTGATGACCTCAACCAGATTTCCGCTACGCTCGCCGGCAAAGACCGATGCCGTATAGACGGACGGGAACACGCCCTGGGCCCGGAGTGCCTCCGACAATAAAGAGCCGGAATGAACGCGATCGCGCACATTCACGATGTGATGTTGTAACAAAGGGTTACGGATCTGATCTTTGAGCAAATCTAGAGATTTCAGAATCGGCAACCCCGCTCGAATAAGAGCCACGAACTGCTGATTAAAAAGGATGAAATCTTCGTCCTTGATCGCCTGCGGACGTCTCCGCGGCCGGAGTGACAGAGACCAACCCCGAGGACGGATGTCCATCGGCAGCACTCCCTGCTCCTGAAGGTGATGACGCACCTCCTCAATATTCTGACCGACCAAGACCGCTTTGATTACCTCGCCGCTTGGCTTGGCATACTTACATGTAAATTCCATTGCGGAGTTTACTGTCCGAGTCCTTGTACAACATCAACGCCTGGCGGGACCTTGAAATCAAACAATGAAGACCGAAGGCCCGTGTTGGTCCGGATACTCAAGAAGATGAATTCTGATCGCGATCCGTCGGAATGCGCGAACCGGAGGCGGCGTATTTGGTAATTCGAAGGGTCCACTTCCATGACAATTTCTTGGAAATCGGTCTTTCGCTTCGGATACATCCGCACGACTTTGAGGCCCTCAAAAAATGGCTTTGTATTGAGCAACTCAAAGCGAGTGAACTCGTTGCGAAGATTCGCCTGCCCGAGCAAAAACATCATAGGAATCCGGTCATCAAAAGATTGTTTGACGGCTTCCTTGTTGACCTGCCGGTCAGCGGGCACATAGAAATAAACAGTCTTACCATCGGAGATGAAGAGCTTGTCCTCCGGATTCTTGTATTCCCATCGCATCATCCTCGGCCGCATCAGATATAAATGACCGGACTCCTGCTGCTTTCGGTTCAAAGGATCTTCAAAAATTTGAATAAAATCCGATGAGAAGTCCTTCATATGGGCAAATGAGTCCTCAACACCTTGAATGATGTCGGAAAGACCCATCTGCTGCGGTCCGGCGCCGGCAGACCCGAGCAACGCCAGGCAAAATGTGAGGAAGTAACTCATATATTTGAGATTAAGCCAATTGAACTGTGCAGATCAATGAGTCGATACCTTCAGGCGTTTCGTCGCAGATTGTATTTAGCAATGCAATAAAGTGCGGCAATTCCATCCTTCCAGGTGATTTTCTTTCCCTCGCTGTAATCTCTGCCGAAGTAGGAAATCGGCACTTCATAGACCCGGCAGCGGAGCTTGGCGATTTTCGCTGTGATCTCGGGTTCAAAGCCAAACCGGTTTTCCTCAATCCCGATTTTCGAAAATACCTCGCGGCGGAATGCTTTGTAGCCGGTTTCCATATCGGTCAGGTTCAGGTCCGTCAACATATTGGAAAGGAGCGTCAGGATCCGGTTACCGAGAGAATGCCAGAAGAACAGCACGCGGTGAGGGCCTGAAAGAAATCGGGATCCGTACACGACGTCAGCCAAGCCGCCGGCGATGGGTTCAATCAGTGTGCCGTATTGAGCCGGGTCGTACTCGAGGTCGGCGTCCTGGACGATAACGATGTCCCCGGTCGCCGCCGCAATGCCGGTGCGAAGCGCGGCGCCCTTTCCTTGATTCAAAGAATGATAGAAGAAGCGGGCCGAAGGGAAGCGGCCGCAGATCTCCATCTGGTGAAGGATTTCTCGTGTACCGTCTTTGGAGTAATCATCGACAATGATGATTTCTTTTTCGTAGGGTGTTTTGCCGATTCGCTCCAGGATCTGATCGATCGTGCGCTTTTCGTTATAAACAGGAACGACAATGGACAGCTTCATCGGTAGTCTGGCCGGCTTATAGTTTTGCGGAGTGCTTCTATTTTTTGTTGGAAAAAGCGATTTTCAGGTTCAATGAGCGCTGCGCGCTCATACGCGGCGATCGCATCAGTGCTCTGGCCTGAATTCTCCAGCGATACACCCCACATAAAGAGCTCGTTGATGTCGTCCTCGCCAGAGCCAGCACCGCCAGCAACTCGGGATAGTCCGGAATGATTCGCAGTCCGGCTTCAAGTTCGTGTTCCGCTTCATCATTTCGTCCAGCCTTCGTCAGCGCAAAGCCCCAACCCAGTCTCGCCTTCGCACTATTTGGAACGACTCGAACCATATTTTTGAAAAACGTAAAATCATCCCGCCGGATGTAATCATGGCTGTTGCAAAGGACAATCGCCGTGGACAAAGCACCGATGCCGACCAGCCGGCGAAGGCGGCGGTCTTCGAGCTGTGACAAAGCTGTAGCGCCGACTAAAGCAAGGCCTATCATTGGAAGGTATAGAAAACGCTCGGCCATTAGAATACTGATGGGCATGATCCAATTTGAAGCGGGGATGAACGCGATCAGAGCAAATGATAGACCGAGACTCACCGCCCAGTTGCGGTGACGATAGAAATAGGCCGTAACCACGGTTGCCGCGATCAATACAAGGCCAAGCCAGGCATCCCAATCCACGAAATTCGCGATCGGGATGGCATTGTAGTCGTAATCACCCGCAAGATGGAGTGGGTAAAAGGTCAGAATAAGGTATTCGATGAACACACGCCCCGACGTCAGCAACCGCTCGAAATAAGTGAGCCGCCCGCCCATGTACTGCGCCGATACGGGAATCCCCAGGCCGCCCAGCACGGAATATCGCATGGCGAGATAGGCGAGAGCGACAAAAATCATGGGTAGGAGACGAATCCATCTTCTCCCTCTGGGAGAGGTCAACAGAAGAATCGCCGGCAGCACGATGGCGTTTTCTTTTGAGAGCAAGGCCAAGAAGAATGCCAGCGCGGCCCAACCGGTACGGCCTTGTCGGAAAAGCAGCCAGGCGGCGAGAAGAAAACAAGCCGCAAACAATTCACTGCGGCCGACAATAGTCGTGACGGCCTCAGTGTGGACGGGATGCACGAGGTAGATGATCATCGCGATCAACGGCACGATTCCGGCGCCGGCGATGCTTTGATACAAGGAAAACACAAGAACACCATTGATCGCGTGCACCGCAAGGTTGGTCAGCCGGAACCCCGGCGCCCACCGTTTCCAGATCGCATAGTCAACGGATAGCGAAAATACGACGAAAGGGCGATAAATGCCTGCGTACTGTTGCTTAGTCCAATATGGCGATTTGAGAAACTGAATCGGACTAATCGTGCGAATAACAGGATTGGAACTTACAATCGGACCGTCGTCGAAAACGAAATCATTTGGCAGCGAGTTAACATAGCAGAGCGCGACTAACAGAAACGAGATGACAAAGGCACCCCGGGTACTAAACATCGCAGCCATAGCTCTGATAGGCATATTTTGTCTTCAGGCGCTGCTCGCCATACGCCGGTTGTCGGCGACTTCGGATGAGCCTATCCACCTCGCGGCAGGATACAGCTACTTGCAGACACGAGATTTTAGAATGAACCCGGAGCATCCGCCTTTGGCAAAATTGTTCGCTGCGCTGCCGCTCCTGGCGCTTCACCCCCGGTTCGATACATCGGAACAAAACTGGAAGGCTGCGGTGCAGGACGCATTCGCCTTCCAGTTTCTTTACGGAAATGACGCGGACCGCTTGCTGTTCTGGTCCCGCGCGGTGATGGTGCTCATCGCGGCGCTCGGGGCTGCCGTTACTTTTCTGTGGGCTCGTGATCTGTTCGGTCCCGCAGCGGGCATATTCGCGGTGATGCTTTACGCGTTCTGTCCGAATCTCCTCGCACATGGAATGCTCGTTACCACGGATGTTCCAGTGGCGGCTTTCAGCATTTTGACGCTTTACCTGTTTTGGAAACGCGGAGAACAGCCGTCGTGGCTGAGCGACTTTTCGACTGGACTGGCTCTGGGTGCTGCAATGACGGTCAAATTCTCCGGCGCGCTGTTGCCGATTATCCTCGCCGGCTTCTGTCTTGTGCGGAAGCAGATAAAAAGCCTTTTCATCATGGCCGCGGCCTGCCTGCTGGTCATTGAAGCAGCTTATCTGTTTTCGTCCTCTCCGCTCCTGTACTTTCGAAACATGGGTTTCGTCAATGCCAATCATCTGAAAAATTATCCGTTTTATCTGTTCGGAGAGTTGAAGCCGGGGGGCTGGTGGTATTACTTCCTGGTTGCGTTTGCCTTCAAGGCAACGCTTCCCGTTGTGGTATTTGTCGTCGTGACTGCCGTCGAAGCAACTCGGGGCTTTGTTGACCGCTGGGGCGAGATGATCCTGCTGGTCAGCATCGCTCTTTTCCTTGTGGCCACGACGATTTTCGCCGATCAAGTCGGAGTTCGCTACATTCTTCCGGTGTTTCCGCTTGTTTTCGTCTGGGTGAGTCGCATCGTCCCGAGATTTCTGGCTGCGCGATCGGGAACGGTAGTACTGGCGGCGCTCGTTGCCTGGCACGCCTGGTCGAGTGTATCGGCTTTCCCGAACTATATTCCCTACTTCAACGAAATGGCCGGCGGCGCCGCAGGAGGACCGGCGCTGCTGGACGATTCGAATATCGATTGGGGACAAGGTCTGAAGCAGGCTGCCGAATACGTGCGAAAACGGCAACTGGAGAGCGTGAATATTGTGTTTTTCAATCAAACTTTCGAGAGGGCGAAGTGGTCGACCGGATGTTGGTCCGCAGACCCACTCCTGGAACCTATATCATCAGTTCTCATTATGTGGCTCGTCTGAGTCATCTCAATCCCGCTTGGAAGTTGTACAAGCCAATCGATCGCATCGGTGAGTCGCTTTGGGTGTATGCATTCTAGTCGGATGCTGAAAACGTGGTATCGAGCAACTGTAGCGGTCTGTGACCGCTACAGTGCATTTTTCCCTGCGAAAGCATTCTTCAGCATCCTTCTAACGCGCATCCCTCAGCTGCCTCAGTTTGTTCTTGAAGCGTTCGTCCGCCGGAGCGATAAGCGCGGCTCGTTCATAAGCGGCAACTGCGGCTGGTGTGTTATCCATCGTCTCCAGAAGCTGTGCCCAAGAAGACAGCAGTTCAGCATCGGGAAAATCCGAATTTTGAATCGCGAGTCTGTAGCTCTGCTCAGCCTGTACTGTTTTACCCTCCATCCGGAAACAATCTCCTAGGGCCCACAAGCTCTGCCATTGTCCTGGTTCGATGCTGAAAGATCGGGCCAGCAGCGGGCGAACGCGATCGCAGCTGTTATCGATACGCATCATTGTCCTTGCCAGACCGGCCACAAGCGGCGCGCTCTGCGGCATAATGCGAAGACCTGCTTCAAACTGAGCTTTCGCTTCGTCCGCTTTATTCATACGCAAAAGCACGAAACCGTATCCCAATCGTGCGCGGGCATCGTTCGGGACGATTCGTACGGCGTTCTCGTGAAACGTCAGCGTATCTTGCCAGAGGTAATTGTGGCTGATGCAAAGAAGCACCGCGACCGCCACGGTCCCGCTTGCGATAAGCCGTCGCAACCGCTGGTCTGGAATGGCCGCCCAAGCCGCGCCGGCAAGCAATGCAAATCCAAAAACCGGCATGTATAAAAACCTTTCAGCCATGAGCAGAGCAATCGGCATAATCCAGTTCGATACCGGAAGCAATGCCACAAAAAAGAAGAGAATGCCCAAAGTGACGGCGGGCCGCGTCTTGCGACAAAGGGCGGCAGTAACTATCGAGCCCACCACCAAAGCCAGCCCAAGCCATGCGTCCCAGTCGCCAGGCCGGGCGATGGGTATGGAATTGAAATCATAGTCTCCTGTGACCGTCACCGGCGCAAGAAGAAGTCGAAAGTATTGAATGAATACACGGCCTGAGGTTATCCATCTCTGAAAAAGAGTCAGCGTGCCGTTCAGGTACTGGCCTTTTTGGGGAATACCTAATCCTCCGAGCACATAAAACCTTAAGGCCAAATATCCAATTCCGGTCGCGGCCAATAAAATAAAACGGCGCCACGATTCCTTCAGTTTCTGAAAGCTTCCGGTTAAAGCAACTTCGAGCATTACGACTGCGGGAAATGTGATGGCGCTCTCCTTCGCCATCGCTGCGAAAAAATATGCCGCCGCCGACCAAGCGGTCCGGCCTTTCCGGAAGGCAAGCCACGCTGTGAAAAACAACGCCGCTGCCAGAAGTTCGCTCCTGCCGACGATGCTGACGACTGCTTCAGTTTGCACGGGATGAATGACATAGACGGCCGCAGAAGCCAGAGCTGCGAGCGGAGAACCTAACAGGCCTTGTGCAACGAGATATACCAGCCATCCGTTCAGCGCATGTAGCAGCAGGTTCGTGATGCGAAAACCAGCAGTCCAGAGCTGCCAGATCGAGTATTCAACAGAGAACGAAAATATCGTTAGGGGGCGATAGATCCCGAGGTGATTGAGGTCTCCCCAATATGGCTGTAACAGAAAGCGGAACGGCTGAACGTGCCGGATGCGTTCATTTGCCGCGACAATGAGAATGTCATCGAGTATGAACGCATTGGCAATCGAGTTCGCATAGCAGACCGCTACCAAGGCCAGGCATAGGAGCAGTGCGCGAACAGAAGAGTTGCGTTTATCGAACGGGTTCACCCGACAGTCCTGTCGGTGCCCGCGCGGGGTCAGTGGAGTAACGGATAACGTAATCGGGTCTTGTGTAGTAATCGAAGCGCCCGGCATTGACTGAGACTGCCGTCGCACTAGCCGTATAATCACCGGCAGACACGGCAGCAGTGAAGTTATAACCGGAAATCGACCCGACAAAACGGGAGTCAAGCCAACCTTGACCGATCAGCGAGGGGATATCGCCGTAGTTACCCTGATTGTTGGAGATATAGGAAACTTCCGATGTGTTAAACGTTCGGAGTTGTGAGACGGCAGAAGATTCCTGTGCGGACTGCCGCGAGCGTAGCAAGCTGGGGATAGCTATCGTTGCGATGATCAAAATGATCGCAACAACGATGAGTAACTCCAGTAGTGAAAATCCTTTGTTTCTCATAAGCCCTCGAAGCATCTGTGCTCCGATTCATTAGGATTACAGACCTACGTTTTACTGAATAGGAGAACCTGATGAATTCGTTCCAAGCACCGATTAAGCCGCGCTTTGATGTCTGGAAAACCAGGCGCTGGCTTGAGGAGCCAGCGCCAGAAAGTTTACGAACAAGGTTATTGTACGGGGGCGCCAGATAGACCCGTCGGGAAGCACGGAACACAAGTACCACCTGCCGAGCTCTGATAACGAATGACGGCGTCGGGCGCGCTCCAGTATCCAAATCGGCCCGCGTTGGTCGACGTCGGTGTCGCACTGACAGTGTAATCGCTACCCGACGCCGATACGACGAAGCTATAGCCCGAAACGGAACCCGTAAAGCGCGTATCCAACAAGCCTTGCGTGATCAGCTCCGGAATGCCTCCTAGCTCCGTAGGAACCCTGATTGGAGGAGAGATACGTTATTTCTGCTGTGTTGACCGTCCTAACCTGGGCAACAGCCGACGATTCTTGCGCAGATTGTCGCGATCGCAGCAGGCTGGGAATCGCAATCGTCGCAATGATCAAAATGATCGCAACCACAATCAGCAATTCCAGCAGTGAAAAACCTCGATTATTCTTCATTCTTACGCTCCTGAATTGACGGGACGTGCCCGGTTTTTATTTGGCTGACATCGAAACACTGACATCGAATTCTCGGCTCACGAGGTTAGGTAAGTGCCAGACTCGTGTCAACCATCCAAAATTTGTTCAAACAACCATCATCAGTACAAAAGACGTGCTGTCTGATGCAAGCGGTTGGCCATGTCGTGCAGGCCTCAATTGCTGGACTTAGGTGCTCGCATCAGCGTCGGAATGACAAATTGCGTCAGTTGCATTACGCAATAACGGCAGTTCACAAGGGGTCAATTCACGAGCCTTTGATTTGGCGCGATGCTACAGTGGGGCTCATGCTCCAGCAATTGGGAATTGAATCTCGGCTGCAGCTCGCAATCACCTTATGTGTCGCGGCCCTGATCATCGTCACGACGCTGGGCACAAGCGGGGGCGCGCCCGTTGTATTTTTCATCTACCGGACGCTACTGATCTCGATTGCGATTCTTTGCACGATAGGTTCACGACGGGCGGATCTTCGAATCTCGGCGATGTTTCTCGCTTGGGTCACAGTCCTCTTTTTGTTGATGCTGATTTCGGTGATCAGGATCCCGGGATCCCACTTCGAAGGGTCCTACCTCTGGTATCGGTATGCATTCTTCGCATGGGCGTTTTTGAGTCTGGCTAATTACGCGCGGTATCAATCGGCGGGTTGGAAGGCCGTATTTCTATTAACAATTGTTGCAGTGGGCCTTGTCCATCTGGCGCCGGATCTCGCGCGCCGTGGCCCCGTCGTGGGATTCTCGCCCAACAACGCCGACTATTTTGCGACGTTTTTGCTGATCGGAGTTGCTGTGAACGTTGCTGCGGCAATATTCGCCGCGAATCTGGGGTGGCGGATAACAGCCGCTGGGGCAGCCGGCTTAATGTTCTTTGGCATCATTCGCACAGGCTCACGAGGCGCGACGCTGGCAAGTGTTGCCATTATCGTTGTGGCCGCTATCCGGGCTCGCGGCCGTATTCCGCGCCAGGTCTGGTTGGCTGCGGGCCTGGCAGCTCTGATAGCCGTCGTCGTCTTCAGTCCATCTTTGATCGCCAAATTTCTGGATCGCAATCAATCCGATCCATACAACTACGCCCGGATAGGAATCTGGAAGAGCTCGCTCGATGTTATTGCGCAAAGACCAATGCTGGGAGTCGGCTTCGGACAGTTCGTTCACGTATCCAAACGGTTTACGTTTCCGGTTGATGGGCGGGTGGCGCGGTATTTGAAACGAATAGGAATCGCGCATTCGGAGTACCTCCAACACGTGGCCGAGCTTGGCATACCCGCCGCATTACTGCTATTCGGCCTGGTGGGATATTTAATCTATATCGTCTGGAAGCGCTCCCGCATGGCTTGGCCGGAGAATCGATGCTTTCACGAAGCCGCCATTTTTACGGCGGTTGGCGTTGGATCTCACGCTTTGGTCGACAACTGTTGGACAATCCCGGTCACCGCAGCATCGATGGTAGTGATATCTCTCGCAGATCCGCTTCCCTTGCGCCTGCGAGCAGCACAGCGCCGATGGCCTCCTATAGCGCTGGTTTTTGCGGTGGCGCTGATAGGTTTGATTTACGTTCACTCCGTGATTGTCCCGGGCTTGGGGCTTTACTACAACGACCGCGGCCACCAGGCTTACGAGAGAGACGATCTGGGAAACGCCGCGCGATACCACCTCACCGCCCTCAAAATCATTCCAGATCATCCGGTATTTCTGGATAACCTCGGAATGGTGTACCTCGAACAGTTTCTGAAGAACCCGGAACCAACATCGCTGCAATTGGCGCGATCCTACTTCGCCCGCGCAATCCAGGCCAGCCCGCGATCGCTGGAACCGCGCCTGCACATGGAAGCGCTTTTGGTGCGATCATTTTCCGCGAGGATCGAACCGGACATCGATCTTCATAAGGCAATTCTCGAAAACGATACTAAGCTTCTTGAAATCGATCCTTACCTTCCCTTTCCGCGAAAAAACCTGGCCGGCGCGTATTATGTCCTGGGCCAGCGCGACCGTGCGTTCGATGAATTGCGGCGCGCGATCGATTTGGAACCCAACTACGTTCCCGCATATCTGATCCTGGCGTCTC
>WNGQ01006510.1_pt1 | contig 11303 bp, 9 predicted proteins | sample 5407661 | NCBI WGS metagenome assembly WNGQ01 (sample SAMN13153382, study PRJNA577476) | soil metagenome | isolation source: 60 cm soil or saprolite under Garry oak tree replicate 2 | place: USA:California | collected 2016-06-15
GACGTGGAGCTCCGCGCCCAGGGTGATGCGGTCGAGGCTCGTGAGCACCGTGACCGCGATCACGAGCGGACACGGCGTGCCGAGCGTGTGGGCGGCCTCGGCCGCGCCGTGGGCGGCCGCCCGCATCATGGCGCGGCCCCCTCCACGGTATTGGGGATATCGTGGAACTTGAGATCGAGGAAGACCTCGCCCCCGCGCTTGCGCACGGCCTCGACGGCGGGCGGACCGAAGGCGGTGAAGAACTGGGAGCCGATCTTGAAGCGCGTCACCTGGCCGGCGAGGGCGTCGACGAGAGCCCCCGCGCGATCGAGGGAATCCACGTCGAGGGCCACGATCAAACGGTCCTTAGGATCGCTGGGCATAGTAGTCCTGTAACGGCTGCACGGTCATCTCTCCTTTGAGCAGCGCCTCGATGCCCCCGACTGCGGCCTGGGCACCGTCCACCGTCGTGTAGTAGGGAATGTTCTGGGTCACGGCCGTCCGCCGGATCAGGTACGAGTCCTTGCGGGCCCGCCCGTCTTCCGGCGTATTGAAAACAAGGGCGATCTCCCCGCGCTTCATGAGATCCACGATGTTGGGCCGGAGCTGCTCGTTGACCTTGTGGACAAGCTCCACCGTCATGCCCTGGCGCGTGAGGAGCTTGGCCGTGCCCACCGTGGCCACGAGGGAGAAGCCCATGTCGGCGAGCCGCTTGGCCACCTGCATCACCGCCCGCTTGTCTCGATTCTTCACGGAGAGAAAGACCTTGCCCGACGTGGGGAGAGGCGAGCCGGCCGCGATCTGCGACTTGACGTAGGCTTTGCGGAAGTCGCGGTCGATGCCCATGACCTCGCCCGTGGACTTCATCTCGGGCCCGAGGATCACGTCCACCCCGGGGAACTTGATGAAGGGGAACACCGCCTCCTTGACCGCGATGTGCCCGACCTCGCGCTCCGCGGCAAAACCCAGGTGGGCGAGGCGGTCCCCGAGCATCACCTTGGTCGCGAGCTTGGCCAGGGGCACGCCGATGGCCTTGGAGACGAAGGGCACGGTGCGCGAGGCGCGGGGATTGACTTCGAGCACGTAGACGGTCTCGTTCTTGATGGCGAACTGGATGTTCAGGAGCCCGATCACCCCGAGCTCCCTGGCGAGGGCGCGCGTCTGGACCTTGATGCGCTCGATCTGATCGTCGCCGAGCGAGTAGGGGGGGAGCGCGCAGGCGGAGTCGCCTGAATGGATGCCCGCCTTCTCGATATGCTCCATGACGCCGCCCACCACCACGCGCTGCTCGTCGGCGATGGCGTCCACGTCCACCTCGAGGGCGTCCTCGAGGAACTTGTCCACGAGGATGGGATGCTCGGGGCTGACCCTGACCGCCTCGCGCATATAGGCCTTGAGGTCCTCGCGGTCGTAGACGATCTGCATGGCCCGGCCCCCGAGCACGTAGGAAGGACGCACGAGCACCGGATAGCCGATGCCTTCGGCGATGCGCTCGGCTTCCTCGTAGGAGCGGGCCGTCTCGCCGGGCGCCTGCTCCAGGCCGAGGTCGGCGAGCAGCTCGGCGAAGCGCTGGCGGTTCTCCGCGCGGTCGATGGCATCCGGAGAGGTGCCGAGTATGGGCACGCCCGCCCGCTCCAGGGGGACGACGAGCTTCAGGGGAGTCTGGCCGCCGAACTGCACGATGACGCCGCGCGGCCGCTCGCGCTCGACGATGTTCATGACATCCTCGAAGGTCAGCGGCTCGAAGTAGAGGCGGTCGGAGGTGTCGTAGTCGGTGGAGACCGTCTCGGGGTTGCAGTTGACCATGATCGCCTCCACCCCCGATTCCTTGAGGGCGAAGGCGGCGTGCACGCAGGCGTAGTCGAACTCGATGCCCTGGCCGATCCGGTTGGGCCCCGAGCCGAGGATCACGACCTTGTCGCGAGGGGTGGGCGGCGCCTCGTCTTCCTCTTCGTAGGTCGAGTAGAGGTAGGGCGTGTGCGCCTCGAATTCGGCCGCGCAGGTGTCCACCATCTTGAAGGTGGCGCGGATCCCCGCCTGGAGCCGCAGGGTCCGGATTTCCGCTTCCGTCTTTCCGCAGAGCTCCGCGATCCGCCGGTCGGCGAAGCCCATCTGTTTGGCCTGCCTGAGCGTTTCCGCGTCCGTCAGCCCCCTCGCGGCGATGACCGCCTCGAACTCGACGATCTCGCGGATGTTCTCGAGGAACCAGGGATCGATGGCGCTGAGGGCGAAGAGGTCTTGCGAGGTCATGCCGCGCCGGTAGCCTTCGGCCACCGCGAAGCAGCGCTCGGCATTGGGGATGCGGATCTTCTGGCGCAGCGTCTCGTGGTCGGGGGACGGCCCGTCCATCACCAGCCCCCAGCGGTCCTGCTCGAGGGAGCGCACGGCCTTCTGCAGGGCCTCCTTGAAGGTGCGCCCGATGGCCATGGCTTCGCCCACCGACTTCATCTGGGTGGTCAGGGTCTGGTCCGCCTCGGGAAACTTCTCGAAGGCCCAGCGCGGGAACTTGACCACGCAGTAGTCGATGGCGGGCTCGAAGGAGGCGGGCGTCTCGCGCGTGATGTCGTTGCGGAGCTCGTCGAGGGTGTAGCCGACGGCAAGCTTGGCCGCGATCTTGGCGATGGGGAAGCCCGTGGCTTTCGAGGCCAGCGCCGACGAGCGGGACACGCGCGGGTTCATCTCGATCACCACCATGCGTCCGTCGGATGGACTGACGCCGAACTGTATGTTCGACCCTCCCGTCTCCACCCCGATCTCGCGGATGATGGCGAGGGAGGCGTCGCGCATCCGCTGGTATTCCTTGTCGGTGAGGGTCTGGGCGGGGGCGACGGTGATGGAGTCGCCCGTGTGCACGCCCATCGGATCGAAGTTCTCGATCGAGCAGATGATGACCACGTTGTCGGCGAGGTCGCGCATCACCTCGAGCTCGAACTCTTTCCAGCCGATCACCGACTCCTCCACGAGGACCTGGCCCGCCGGGCTCTGCTGGAGGCCCCACTTGATCGACGCTTCGAGCTCCTCGGGATTGTGGGCGATGGAGCCGCCCGTGCCCCCGAGGGTGAACGAGGGACGGATGATGATGGGGAAGCCGATCCGATGCGTCCGCGTGCCCGCGATCGCTTCCTCATAGCTCCGGGCGAAGAAGCCCTTGGGCATCTCGAGGCCGATGCGGGCCATGGCCGCCGCGAACAGGTGTCGGTCCTCCGCCGTCTTGATGGCGGGCAGCTTGGCCCCGATCAGCTCGACGCCGAAGCGATCGAGGGTGCCGTCTTCGGCGAGGGCCACGGCCAGGTTGAGCCCGGTCTGGCCGCCCACCGTGGGCAGCATGGCGTCGGGCCGCTCCCGCTCGATAACCTTGGCCACGAACTCGGGCGTGAGCGGCTCCACGTAGGTCCGGTCGGCCATCTCGGGGTCGGTCATGATGGTGGCCGGATTCGAGTTGACGAGCACGACCTCGAAGCCTTCTTCGCGAAGCGCCTTGCAGGCCTGGGTGCCCGAGTAGTCGAACTCGCAGGCCTGTCCGATGACGATGGGCCCGGAGCCGATCAGGAGGATCCTGCGAATATCTGTCCGTTTGGGCACCGCGCCCTCAGCCTTCGATCTGTCCGTAGACGATGGAGGTCTCGGGGGTTGCCTCCTCGCGCTTGTAGAGCACGTCGTCGAGTCGCCCGGTGCCGAGCCAGACCGCCTCGGCATTGCCCCAGAGCTTCTCCCCGAGCACGCTCATGCGCTTCTCCACGCGCTCCTTGACGGCATGCGCCTCCAGGGAGAGCTCACTCTCGCAGGTGAAGGCGGCCCATTCGGGCTTCTGGCCGGTTTCCTCGGTCTTCCGGTACGAGATCAGATATTTCGGCATGGATCAGCCTCCCCTCGTGCCTTCCATGATCGTGACGAAACGCTCGAACAGGTAGTGGGAGTCGTGAGGCCCCGGCGAAGCCTCCGGGTGGTACTGCACGGAGAACACGGGCAGCTCGCGGTGGCGCATGCCCTCGGAGGTGCCGTCATTGAGATTGACGTGCGTCTCCACGAGACCGGCCTTCTCCACGGACTTCGGGTCCACGGCGAAGCCATGGTTTTGCGCGGTGATCTCGACACGGCCGGTGAGGAGATCCTTGACCGGATGATTGGCGCCGTGGTGACCGAACTTGAGCTTGTACGTCTCTCCGCCGAACGCCAAGCCGAGAATCTGGTGGCCGAGGCAGATGCCGAAGATCGACGCCTTGCCGATGAGCCCGCGCACCGACTCCACGAGATAGGGCACGGCTTCGGGATCGCCCGGGCCGTTCGAGAGGAATACCCCGTCCGGCTTCCTCTCGAGCACGGCGGCGGCCGGCGTATCCGCGGGCACGACCTCCACTCCACACCCGAGCGAGGCGAGCTCACGCAAGATGTTGCGCTTGATCCCGGAGTCGAAGGCGATCACCTTGAAGCGTGGGGCGGGCGGTTTGGTATAGCCCCTGACGAGATTCCACTCGCCCTCGCTCCACCCATGACCCTGGGTTACCGACACCTCGCGCACGAGGTCGCGACCGAGTAGCCCGGGGAGCGCGCGCGCCTTCTCCGCGAGGCGCTCCGCGTCGGACTCGACGGTAGAGATGATCCCTTCCTGCGCGCCGTGGTCGCGCAGATGGCGCGTGAGGGCACGCGTGTCGAGGCCCTGGATGCCCACGATGCCATGCTCCCGCATGTAGGTCTCGATGGGCACCTGTCCGCGCCAGCTCGAGGGATAGCCGCACGCCTCCTTGACGATGAAGCCATTGACCCACGGCCGCCGTGACTCCACGTCCTCGACATTGATCCCGTAGTTGCCGATCAGCGGATAGGTCATGCAGACGAGCTGACCTCGATAGGACGGGTCGGTCATGATCTCCTGATAGCCCGTCATGGACGTGTTGAAGACGACCTCGCCGTGGGCCGCGCCCGCGGCGCCGCAGGCCCGGCCCCTGAAGACGCGGCCGTCCGCCAGGGCAAGGATGGCCGCCGTCATGCCGTCACCACTTTGCCGCCGACCATGGTGAGCACGGGCGCCCCCCTCCCCGTGGCCCCCGCGAAGGGCGTATTCCGCGCGCGCGAGCGGAAACGCGCCGGCTCCACCGTCCACTCGCGATCGAGGTCGAGCACCGTGATGTCGGCGGGGGCGCCCGGGGCGAGGCTGCCCCCCGGCAGATTCAGGAGCCGGGCGGGACCCGAGGAGAGACGCGCCACGAGGGTAGGCAGATCCATGCGTCCGGCGCGGACCAGACGGTCGAGAAGGATCGCCACCGCGGTCTCGAGTCCGACCACCCCGTTGGCGCATTCCCCGAACTCGCCTTCCTTCTCCGAGAGCGCGTGCGGGGCATGGTCGGTCGCGATGCAGTCGATGGTGCCGTCGAGGAGGCCTTCCAGCACCGCCTCCACGTCGCGCTTGGTGCGGAGGGGCGGCGCCATCTTGGTGTTGGGGTCGTACTCCCGCACCGCGTCGTCGGTGAGCACGAGGTGGTGCGGCGTCACCTCGGCCGTCACGCGCACTCCGCGCGCCTTGCCCTCGCGCACGAGCCGTACCGCACCTGCCGTCGAGATGTGGGCGATGTGCACGTGCGCGCCTGTCAGCTCCGCGAGGAGGATGTCGCGCGCGACCATGACGTCTTCGGCCACCCAGGGCTGGCCGAGGAGACCGAGCTCGGTGGAGACGAGGCCTTCGTGCATGGCCCCTCGATGCGCGAGATGCTCGTCCTCGGCGTGGCTGATGATGGGCACGCCGAAGGGCAGGGCGTATTCCATGGCCCGGCGGTAGATCTCGGCGTTCATGACGCACTGGCCGTCGTCGGAGAAGGCGACACAGCCCGCTTCGGCGAGCTCGGCCATCTCCGCGAGCTCCTTGCCCTTGAGCCCGCGGGTGACCGCGCCGATCGGGTAGACGCGCACCACGCCTTCGACCCGTGCCTTGGCCATGATGAAGTCGGTGACGGAGCGGTTGTCGTTGACGGGCAGGGTATTGGCCATACATGCCACCGCGGTGAAGCCTCCCGCCGCGGCCGCGCGCGTGCCGGTGGCAATGGTGTCCTCGTACTCGTAGCCGGGCTCGCGGAAATGGACGTGAATGTCGATGAGCCCCGGGCAGACGACCTTGCCCACGGCCGCCACGATCTCGGTGCCCTCCGGTGCCTTGAGCCCCTTCCCCACCTTGGCGATGCGCCCGTCGGCCACGAGCACGTCGGCCACCGTGTCGAAGCCGTTGGCGGGATCGACGACCCGGCCACCCTTGACGAGAAGGCTCATGCCGCTTTGCTCCCGGCGAGGAGGAAGAGGACGGCCATGCGCACGGCCACGCCGTTGGTGACCTGGTCGAGGATGACGGAGTACTGGCTGTCTGCCACTTCGGGCGAGATCTCGACCCCGCGATTGACGGGGCCGGGATGCATGATCAAGACGTCCGGGCGGCAGTGCTGGAGGCGATCGAGGCCGAGCCCCCACACCCGCGAGTACTCCCGGAGCGAGGGGATGAAGCCACCCGTGATGCGCTCGTGCTGGAGGCGCAGCATCATGATCACGTCGGCGTGGGCGATGGCTTCCTCGAGCCGGTGGCTGACCTTGACGCCCATTTCCTGGCAGGCGGGCGGGATGAGGGTGGGCGGCCCCGCCACCGTCACCGTCATGCACCTCTTGCGCATCCCGTGGATATTCGAGCGCGCCACGCGGCTGTGGGTGATGTCGCCCACGATGGTGACGTTGAGCCCTTCCAGGTGCCCCTTCTTCTCGCGGATGGTGAGGAGGTCGAGGAGCGCCTGCGTCGGATGCTCGTGGGCGCCGTCCCCCGCATTGACCACCGAGCACCTGAGGTGCTTGGCGAGGAGGGCAGGGCCTCCCGCGGCCTTGTGGCGCACCACCACCACGTCCGGGCTCATGGCCTCGATGTTCCGGGCGGTGTCGAGAAAGCTCTCGCCCTTCTCGGCGCTCGAGCCGGAGGCGGAGAAGTTGATGACGTCGGCGGAGAGCCATTTGCCCGCGATCTCGAAGGAGGTGCGCGTGCGCGTGGAGGATTCGTAGAAGAGGTTGACCACGGTCTTGCCCCGCAGCGTCGGCACCTTCTTGATCTCACGGGTGGCGATCTCTTTCATCGACTCGGCCGTATCGAGCAGGTCACCGATCTCACCCGCCTCGATGTCCTGCATGCTGACGAGGTCTTTCCGCGTCCACGCCATGATCTACGCCCGTCCTTTCTTGATCGTTCGCCTCGGCATTGGGGTGGTCGCCCCGTCGAGCGGCCCCTCGCCCTCCTCGGGCTCCTGGATGACCACGCGATCCTCGCCGTCGTGCTCGGTGAGCATGACGGCCACGGTTTCTTTGCGGCTGGTGGGCAGGTTCTTTCCCACATAGTCCGGACGGATGGGCAGCTCGCGATGGCCCCGGTCCACGAGGACGGCCAGCCGGATCACCCGGGGCCGGCCAAGATCCATGAGCGCGTCCATGGCCGCGCGGATCGTTCGCCCCGTGAAGAGGACGTCGTCCACGAGGACGACGGTCAGGCCCTTAAGGGGGAAGGGAATCTCGGTGCTCCGGACCTGCGGCTGCCCGGCGCGGGTGCCGAGGTCGTCGCGGTAGAGGGTGATGTCGAGCGCTCCGACGGCGGGCCGCTTGCCCTCGATACTCGCGATCTTCTGCGCGATGCGCGCGGCCAGCGTCTCGCCCCGCGTCTTGATGCCCACCAGCGCCAGGTCGGCGCCACCGGCCTGCTCGACGATCTCGTGTCCGATGCGCGTGAGGGCGCGGTCGAGCCCGGCCTGATCGAGCACCTCCGCCTTCTCGCGCGTGCTCACGCGGTGCCCTCTCCCTCTCCCCACCGGGGAGAGGGCAGGGTGAGGGGGCGGCTCGCCGGACAAAAAAAATGCCCCGAGCTCATGTCGGGGCTACACAGGCTAGTCTCCAAGTGCTTCATCGCTGCTCCTTGCGGGCCTCTCAGGGTCCGCTTAAAGGAGTGAATCAAGGTACGCATGCACTTTACCTTCGCCCCGCAAAACTGTCAAGGACGGGTCTGGAGCACGCTGTAAGGACACGTCGTTGTTGACTCGGTTCGGGGCACGGGACTACGCTCTGCGCGACCTGACTCACTCCCGGCTCGGACAGTGGAGGTTCAATGACCTGTCCTCGGTGCCAAGCCAAATGCCGCGACGGCGTCCGGTTCTGCGAATCATGCGGGACCTCCCTCGCCACGACATGCCATCACTGCGGAACGGCCGTGACCCCCGGAGCGAGCTTCTGCGGCGCGTGCGGCACCTCCCTCGCGGCCGCGCGACCTGATCGCTTCGCGTCACCGGGAAGCTATACGCCGCAGCACCTGGCCGAGCGGATCCTCACCTCGCGGAGCGCGCTCGAGGGGGAGCGCAAGCAGGTGACCGTCCTTTTTTGCGACCTCGCCAACTCGACGCCCCTGGCCGAGCTCCTGGGTCCCGAAGCGATGTACGGGCTGTTGAACGGCTTCTTCGAGCTGGCCCTGAATGAGGTCCACCGGTACGAAGGCACCATCAATCAGTTTCTCGGTGACGGCTTCATGGCGCTGTTCGGGGCCCCGCTCGCCCGCGAGGATCACGCCCGCCGCGCGGTCCTCGCCGCGCTCGGCATTCAGCAGGCGCTGCGTGAACGGCTCGCGGGCCTCGCGCGGCGGAGCGGCGAGGATCTGGATGTGCGCATGGGCATCAACACCGGCCTCGTGGTGGTCGGCAAGATCGGTGACAACCTGCGCATGGACTACACGGCGGTGGGCGATACCACGCACGTGGCGAGCCGTCTCGAGCAGCTGGCCGAGCCGGGCAATATCCTCATCAGCGAGGCGACGCACCGGTTGGTCCGTGGCTATGCCCGCGTGGAAGATCTCGGTGACCTCTCGGTCAGAGGAAAGACCGATCGGATCCGGGCTTACAAAGTGCTGGGCCCGGGCTCGCGCCGCTCCCGCCTCGAAGGACAGGAGTCACAGGCCCTGACCCGGTTTGTGGGACGCGAGCGAGAGCTTGCCACCCTCATGAGCCTGCTGGCGAAGGCGGAGGGGGGAGACGGCCAGGTCGTCGGCATCGTGGGTGAATCCGGCGTCGGCAAGTCTCGACTGTTTCACGAGTTTCGAGAGCGTCTGGCCAACCGCTCGCTCACCTACCTGGAAGGCCGGTGTCTCTCCTACGGAAGCTCCATCCCGTATCTCCCGGTGCTCGATGTCTTGCGCCAGAACTGTGGCATCGCCGAGACCGATGGCCCGGAAGCGATCGCCCAGAAGATCGAGTGGAGCCTACGCGAAGTGGACATGGATCCGGTCGAGACCGCGCCGTATTTGGTCCACCTCCTGGGACTCAAGGAGGGCACGGCCGGCCTTGCCGGGCTGAGCCCCAAGGTTATCCAGACCCGCAGCTTCGACGTGCTTCGCCAGATGACGTTCAAGGGCAGTCGACGTCGGCCCCTCATGATCCTCGTGGAGGATCTTCAGTGGATAGACAAGACGTCGGAAGAGTATGCGACCTCGCTCGCCGAGAACATCGCGGGCTCGTGCGTGCTTCTGGTTCTGACCTATCGTCCGGGCTACCAGCTGCCCTGGATGGAGAAGTCCTCCTCGACGCAGCTGGCTCTCCATCAGCTATCGGCGAAGGAAAGCCTCGAAGTCGTGCGGGCGGTGCTCGCACCTCGGCAAGCGACGGAGACGGTGAGCCAATTCATTCTGACCAAGGCGGAGGGCAATCCGCTCTTCCTCGAAGAGCTCGCGCGGGCGGCGGTGGACCGTCGGGCTCTCGAGCCCGGCTCGCCGCTCCCGGAGACGATCCAGGATGTCCTGAGCGCGCGCATCGACGGCCTCGGCGACGGGCTGAAGCGGCTCCTGCAGGACGCCGCGGTTCTTGGCCGAGAGGTGTCCCTGCGCCTGCTCGAGGCCACGGTGGAGCACCCAGAAGGACTCGACGAGTCATTGCGGGAGCTCACGCAGCAGGAGTTCCTGTACGAGCGGGCGGGAGGGCCGGAGCGGATGTACGTCTTCAAGCACGCCTTGGCCCAGGACGTCGCCTACGCGAGCCTGCTCGAGCGGCGGCGCCATGCCGCGCACCTCCGTGCCGGACGGGCGCTCGAGAGTCTCTACGCCAACCGCATCGACGAGGTGGTGGAACTGCTCGCGCACCACTTCGGTCGAAGCGCGGAGGCGGAGAAGGCGGTGGACTACGCGATCCTCGCGGCCGAAAAGGCCCAGCGGCGGTGGGCTAATAGCGAGGCGCTCGCGCATTTCGGGAGTGCGCTGTCTCGACTCTCTTCCATGCCGGACACGCTCGCCAACGCGTTCCGTCGAATCGACGCCGTGATCAAGCAGGGCGAGATCCGCTTCGCCCTCGGCCGGCACACCGAGCAGCTCGTGCTCCTCGAGGGGATCCGCCGGCTCGTCGAAGAATCTGCCGATCCGCCCCGCCTCGCCGCCTGGCACTACTGGACGGGCTTCCTCCACAGCCTGACCGGCGGCCGTCCCGAGGTTGCCATCGCCCACTGCCGCTAGGCGGTGGCCGTAGCCGAGAATGCGGGTCTGCTGGAGCTCTGCGCCTTTGCCGAATCGTGTCTGACCCAGGTCTACGTCATGGCCGGTGAGCTCCAGCCGGCCGTGGGAGTGGGGGAGCGCTCGCTCCGCACCTTCGAAGCCCTCGGCAACCGATGGTGGGCGTGCCGGACCTTGTCGCATCTCGCGGCCGCCGCGAACGCGCGCGGCGAATGGGAGTTGGCGCTCCGCTATTGCCAGCGCGCCCTCGAGTACGGCCTGGCCGTGGACGATCTGCGGCTCAAGGTGTCCGCTCTCGTGCGGATGGGCTCGACCCACGTCCAGCGTGGCGACACCTCGGCTTGCCTGAGACGCTGTGAGGAAGCCCAGGCGCTTTCTCCGACGCCCTACGATGCCGCGGCCGTGCGGACCATCCGTGCCTACGGACTCGTGAAGCAGGGTCGGGTGACGGAGGGGGTGACCGAGCTCGAGGATGTCCTCGCCTGGTACGCGCGCTCCCAGCTCCGATTCACGCGTTCCCAGTTCGCGCTGTGGCTCGCCGACGCCCACCTGCGCAAGGGCGATGTCGCCCGGGCGCGGAATCTGGCCGAGGACGTGCTGACCACGAGCCGGGAGGTGGGCTACGGTCAGCTCGAGGGCGTCGCCCATCGACTGCTCGCCGAGTGCCTGCTCGATAGCGAGCCGGTGGTGGCCGCTGAGCATCTGGATCAAGCCATCCAGATCCTCGAGCGGATCGGGGCGCGGAACGAGGTGGCCAAGGCCTGGGTCGCCAAGGCGGCGCTGCAACGCGCGCGAGGCGATACGACGGCGGCCCGCGAGCTCCTCGACCGCGCCT
>WNGQ01007777.1_pt1 | contig 11303 bp, 8 predicted proteins | sample 5407661 | NCBI WGS metagenome assembly WNGQ01 (sample SAMN13153382, study PRJNA577476) | soil metagenome | isolation source: 60 cm soil or saprolite under Garry oak tree replicate 2 | place: USA:California | collected 2016-06-15
TTCCGCGGTGCGCTCGAAACGTTGGAACGTGCGGTGTTACGCGGCACCCGCCCGCAGCCGGGAACTGGCGGGCTCGCCCGGGAGCGCGCCCGCTTCCGCGACGAACTTGGCAAACTCCGACGCGGCGAGGCGTCATCGCTGCACCCTGCCGAACCGCGAGCCCGCCTCGCGATCGAGGCGCTCGATGCGGCCGAGGCGCTGATCGTAGCGCTGCGCGCGGCGCTCGCGCCGCTGGAGAGTCTCGCCCCGTCGCGGGCCTACGATTTCGCCGAGCTCGCCGCCCGGCATCGCGAGGTCCTGACCGAATTGTCGCGCGACGAGAGCGGGGTCGCGCTCGCCTTCGAGGACGCAGAGGGACTGGCGCTGGCAGCCGCCTTCGACGACCTGCTTGGCGAACGGCAGCGCTGCGGCCTGCTGGTGTCGCTGTCGGATTATCCCGACGTGTTCCAGACCGCGTTCGGCGATCGCGCGGTGCGGCGGCCTGAGACGCCCGGCGCCACGCTCCACATCTACGGCCCGCTGGAGTCGCGGCTGATGCAGGCCGACCGCGTCATCATCGGCGGGTTGATCGAGGGCGTCTGGCCGCCGGCACCGCGCATCGACCCGTGGCTGAGCCGGCCGATGCGGCATGAACTCGGCCTTGATTTGCCCGAGCGGCGCATCGGACTTTCAGCCCACGACTTCGCGCAACTGCTCGGCACCGAGGACGTGATCCTGAGCCACGCCACCAAGGCCGGCGGCGCGCCGGCGGTTGCCTCGCGCTTCCTGCATCGGCTGGAAGCAGTCGCGGGCGACCATTGGCTGGCCGCGACGCTCAGGGGCGGCGCCTATGTCCGCTACGCCGAGGCGATGGACCAGCCGGACAAGGTCGAGCCGGTCCCGCAACCGGCGCCGAAGCCGCCGCGCGCCACGCGGCCGTTGAAACTGTCGGTCACCGCGATCGAGGACTGGCTGCGTGATCCCTACACCATCTACGCGAAGCATATCCTCAAGCTCGACGCGCTCGATCCCGTCGACATGCCGCTGTCGGCGGCGGACCGCGGCTCGGCCATTCACGAGGCGATCGGCGAGTTCACGCAAGCGTTCGCCGCCGGGCTGCCCAGCGATCCCGTGCGGGTGCTGCGCGAGATCGGGGAGAGACATTTCGCGCCGCTGATGGAGCGGCCCGAGGCACGGGCGCTGTGGTGGCCGCGGTTCCAGCGCATCGCGAGCTGGTTCGCCGAGTGGGAGATTGCGCGGCGCGGCACGATCGACGAGATCGCGGCCGAGATCCGCGGCGAGATCGCCATTCCCCTCGACAATGAGCGCAGCTTTACGCTCTCGGCGCGGGCCGACCGGATCGAGCGGCGCGACGACGGCAGTTTTGCGATCCTCGACTACAAGACCGGCCAGCCGCCCACCGGCAAGCAGGTGCGGATGGGTTTGTCGCCGCAGCTCACCTTGGAGGCGGCGATCCTGCGCGAAGGCGGCTTTGCCGGGATCCCGGCAGGCGGCTCGGTCGGCGAACTGGTCTATGTCCGTCTCAGCGGCAACAACCCGCCGGGCGAGCAGCGCACGCTGGAACTGAAGATCAACAAGTCCGATACGCCGCAGCCGCCGGATCAGGCCGCCGACTACGCGCGGCGAGAGCTCGAGAAACTGATCCGCACCTTCGAGAACGAGGAGCAGGCCTACACCTCGCTGAACCTGTCGATGTGGGCCAACCGCTACGGCACTTACGACGATCTGGCGCGGATCAAGGAATGGTCGGCGGCCGGCGGGCTGGGATTGGAAGAATGGTGAAGGCGCTGCGGCCCATCCCTCCCGAGGTGCGCGTGGCGCAAGCCCGCGCCTCGAACCCGGCGGCGTCCGCTTTCGTCTCGGCCAATGCCGGGTCGGGCAAGACCCATGTGCTGGTGCAGCGGGTGATTCGCCTCCTGCTCGAGGGCGTCGCGCCGGAAAAAATCCTCTGCATCACCTTCACCAAGGCCGCCGCCGCCAACATGGCGGAGCGGGTGTTCTCCACGCTCGGGCACTGGGTAACGCTCGACGATGCCGCGCTCGATACGGCGATCCGCGAGGCCGGCATCCCTCACCCCAACCCGCGGCTTCGGACCGCTGCGCGCAAACTGTTCGCGAGCGCGCTGGAGACGCCCGGCGGGCTGAAGGTGCAGACTATTCACGCGCTGTGCACCCGGCTGTTGCAGCAGTTCCCGTTCGAGGCCAACGTGCCGGCGCGGTTTGCCGTGCTCGACGAGCGCGACCAGACCGAGATGATGGAGCGCGCCAACCTCGCGGTGCTGCTCGCGGCCTCCCGCGATCCTGACAGCCCGACCGGCCGGGCGCTCAGAACCGCGATGGCGAGCGCCGCCGACGTCACCTTCAAGGATGTGGTGCGCGAGGCGTGCCTCAGCCGCGATCATTTCATGGCCTGGACCGATGACGCGGGCAATGTCGAGGTCGCCGTCGCGCAACTCGCGGCGGTGCTCGGCGTTGGCGCCGACGACAACATTGAGGACGTCGAGCGCGAGATCGTCGACGGGCCTCACCTGCCACGCGGGCGCTGGAAGGACATCGCCGCCGTCCTCGACACTGGCAAGAACTCCGACCAGGATCAGGCTGCGCGGTTGCGCGAAGCGCTGGTTTTCACGGACAGCGCTCAGGTCGACGAATATCTCGGCGTGTTCCTCACTGACGACAAAACGCCGCGCGCGACGCTGGTGACGAAATTCTTCATCAAGGCCAACCCGGCGGTCGCCGCGCTGATCGAGGCGGAAAGCCGCCGCCTCACGCCGCTGATCGAGACGCGGCGCGCGCTCACGATCCGCGACCGCACCAGGGCCCTGCTCCACATCGCGATGGCGGCCGTGGTCAATTACCGGCGCGAGAAAGAACAGCGCGGGCTGCTCGACTATGACGATCTGATCGACCGCACGCTCGCGATGCTGGACCGCGTCTCCTCCGGCTGGGTCCACTACAAGCTCGACCGCGGCATCGACCACGTGCTGATCGACGAGGCGCAGGACACCAGTCCCCGACAGTGGGACATCGTGTTCCATCTGATCTCGGAGTTCACCTCGGGCAAGGGCGCGCGCGAGGGGCTGGTGCGCACGATCTTCGCGGTCGGCGACGAGAAACAGTCGATCTTCTCCTTCCAGGGCGCGGCCCCGCACCAGTTCGACCAGCGGCGCAGGGACCTGAAGAAGCGGTTTGAAGACGCCGGCCTGACCTTCGATCCGGTCTCCTTCACTTACTCCTTCCGCTCGGGACCGGCGATCCTGCAATCGGTCGATCATGTGTTCCGCGAGGAGGCGATCTATCGCAGCATCCACTCCGTCGACATCGGCTATCCGATCCATCATGCGCTCTCCGATGCGGGGCCGAGCCTGATCGAGCTATGGCAGCTTGCGGAGGCCGACGGCAAAAAGGACATCGAGGGCTGGCGCGCGCCATTCGACGGCGTGTCGATCACGAGCCCGGAGGTCAAGCTCTCCAGGCGCATCCAGGCCGAGATCAAGCGGCTGATCGAGGCCGGCACCATGACCGGCCATGCCGGCGGGCGGCGTCGCCTCAGCTATGGCGACGTGCTGGTGCTGGTGCGGCGGCGCGGCAATGCCTTCGATGCGGTGATCCAGGCGCTCAAGCACGCCAATATCCCGGTCGCCGGCGCCGATCGTCTCAAGCTGACCGAGCACATCGCGATCATCGACCTGATGAACCTCGCCGACGCTCTGCTGTTGCCGCAGGACGATCTGGCGCTCGCGATCGCATTGAAGAGCCCGCTGTTCGGCCTCGCCGATGACGACCTGTTCACGCTTGCCTGGCAGCGCAGGGGATCGCTGCGCGAGGCGCTGCGGCAACACGCCGCGACCGACGCCCGGTTTGAGCAAGCGCAACGGCGTCTTGAAGACTGCGAACGCCGCTTCGCGCAGGAAACCCCGTTCGCCTTTTACGCCTGGCTGCTCGGCGGCGACGGCGGCCGCGCCCGCATCCTGAGGCGGCTCGGGCATGAAGCCAACGACGCATTGGATGAGTTCCTCGAACTGGCGCTGGCTTATGAGCGCAAGGCGCCGGCCTCGTTGCAGGGTTTTTTGGCCTGGCTGCGCGCCGCCGACACCGAGGTGAAGCGCGACATGGAAATCTCGCGCGACGAGGTTCGCGTCATGACCGTCCATGGCGCCAAGGGGCTGGAAGCCGCCGTGGTGTTTCTGGTCGACACCACTTCCTCGCCGTCGGACACGCAGCGGCTGCGACTGATCCAGCTGCCGCAGGACGGCGGCCGCGAGGTGGTGGTCTGGGCCGGCCGCAAGGCGGAAGATTCCGCGGCCGTCGCCGCGGGGCGCGCCGCCATGCTGGCCGAGACCGAGGATGAATACAGGCGTCTGCTCTATGTCGCGATGACGCGCGCGGCCGACCGCCTGGTCGTCGGCGGCTGCATGCCGGGCAACATGAACAGTGTCCGCAAGCTCTGCTGGTACGACCTGATCGACAAGGGCCTCGCCGGGTCCGGGTTACAGCAACAGACGCTCGAAACGCCGGACGGCCCGGTGAAACGGTTCACGCGGCCGCAGGATGACGAGAGCCCGTTGGGCGCCGCGGCACCATCTCCGTCGAGCGGGCGGATCGCGTTGCCGTCTTGGCTGCGCGAGGCTGCCGCAACAGGACCATCGGCCGATCGCCTGATGCGGCCGTCGCAAAGCAACGGCGCACCGGGCGGTGGCGTCCGGCGTGGCGAGTCCGTTGCGCAGCGCAGCCGCGCCATTCAGCGCGGCACGCTGGTGCACCGGCTGTTGCAATCGCTGCCGGAAGTCGCGCCGCCTCGGCGACGGGAGGCCGCGCTGAAATTTCTGGTACGCAACGCGGCCGGCTGGTCCGAGGACGAGCGCGAGGCGCTCGTGGACAACGTCATCACCGTGATCGAGGAAGCGCGATTTGCGCCGGTGTTTTCGGATGGCAGCCGCGCCGAGGTCTCGATCGTCGGCCGCCTCCCACGCGAGGGCGCGCGGCCCATCCTGGTGTCGGGCCAGATCGACCGGCTGGTGGTGACGAAAAATGAGGTCCTGATCGTCGATTTCAAGACCAACCAGGCCCCGCCGGCAACGGCGGCCGCGGCGCCCGCAGCCTATGTCCGCCAGCTTGCGCTCTACCGCGCGGTGCTGCGGCAGCTTTACCCCGAAAGGCCGGTCCGTGCGGCGCTGCTTTGGACTGAGGCCATTGATTTGATGGAGATTTCCGCCTCCGCGCTGGACGCGGAACTCCCATGCCCGGTACGCCGGGGAATGTGAACTTGACCCGGCAACGGCCCGTTCATACGTTGGCTGCAACATCGAAGGCGCGATTCTTGGACCCGCCGCGCCGCTTCTCTTCAACCGAACGAGGTATTTCCCATGGCCGTTGGCAAGGTTTCTGACGCCGATTTCGACGCCCTAGTGCTCAAGGCGAACGGGCCGGTGGTGGTCGATTTCTGGGCCGAATGGTGCGGCCCGTGCCGCATGATCGCACCCGCGCTCGATGAGATCGCCGGCGCGATGGGCGACAAGGTCAAGATCGTGAAGCTGAACGTCGACGAGAGCCCGAAGACAGCCTCGAAATATGGCGTGATGTCGATCCCGACCTTGATGATCTTCAAGGGTGGCGAGATGGCTTCGCGCCAGGTCGGCGCTGCGCCGAAGGCGAAGCTGCAGCAGTGGATCACGGCCGCGGTCTGATCCGCCAAGCGTGCATTTGAGAGACGACGGCCGGCAAGCGCCGGCCGTTTGCGTTTTCGCTTTATCGGACCCGCCCGGTCGCCAGCGCGCGGGCAAATTCGGGGTCGCCGTTCTGGCGCGCCAATGCCGCCATCGCATCGTGATCGTAGGGCACGTGCCGGAAGGTCACGCTCCAGCTTCCCGAGACCTGCTCCAGGATCGCATAGCGGGCGTCAGGCGTACCGGCCTCTATCACGTGCGGAAACGGAACATGATAGGAGAAGCCGGGAGAGCCGACGCTGCCGGGATTGACCACCAGGCGCCCATCACCAAGCCTCACCGCGCGCCCGATATGGGTATGGCCGCAGAGGATCAGCGACTGCGAAATTCCCATCGCCTCGTTCTCGATCGCCTCCGGCGGCGATAGCGTGACCGAACCGTCGGGCGTCACGGTTTCGAGCCAGTAGACGTTGTCGTCCGCCGGCGTGGCGTGGCACAGAAAGACCTGATCGCGAAATATTCGGGTGGGAGGCACGGTGCGCAGCCAGTCGAGATGCCCGGCGTCGAGTTGGGCATATGCGGGGCGCTCCCACGAACCCATCTTCTCAGGCAGCCGATCGATCAGCCAGCGGTCGTGGTTGCCGAGCACGTGGGTGGCATCGAGCGCCATCAGCGCATCCATCGTCCGCCGCGCGTCGAGCGGTCCGCTCGCCATGTCGCCGAGGTTGACGATGTCGTCGATGCCCTGCGCCCTGATGTCGGCGACGACGGCTTCCAGCGCCAGATAGTTGCCGTGGACATCGGCGATCGCGGCAAAGCGCATGGTCATCCCGGCGGCGTGCCGTTGATCTTGAGCACGTGCCCGGCGAGATAGAGCGAGCCGGTGATCAGGATGCGCGGCGACACCTCGTACGCCAGACCCGCCAGCATGCGCAGCGCGGCTTCCACCCCGCCCGAGATTTCCACGCGCATGCCGAGCGGGCGCGCCGCGTCCACCAGCCGCTCCGGCGGCATTGCGTTGTCGGTATCGGGAATCGGCACCGCGATGATGTGGCGCGTCAGCCCGGCGAAATTGGCGAGGAAGGAAGAGGCATCCTTGTTGCCCATCATGCCGGCGATCAGGACCAGCGGACGCGGGACGCGTTCCTCGAGATCGCCAAGAGCTGCCGCGGCGACGCGCCCGCCCGCGGCATTGTGTCCGCCATCGAGCCAGATCTCGCAGCCCTGGGGCCCGAGACTGAGCAGCGGCCCGGAGGCAAGGCGTTGCATCCGCGCCGGCCATTCGGCATTGACGATGCCGGCCTCGAACGCGGCATTGCCAACCTTGAATTTTTCGATCGCCCGCAGGGTTGCAATGGCGAGGCCGGCATTGTCGAACTGATGACGGCCGAACAGGCGCGGTGCTGCGAGATCCATTAGCCCACGCTCGTCCTGATACACGAGCCGCCCGCACTCGATATTGATGTGCCATCCCTCGCCGGCCGCAAACAGCGGCGCGCGCATGCGCCTCGCCTGCGCTTCGATCACCCTCATCGCCTCCGGCTGCTGCTCGGCGCAAATCACAGGAACCCCGGGCTTGGTGATGGCCGCCTTTTCGCCCGCGATCGCAGCCAGATTGTCGCCAAGAAACTCCGTGTGGTCCATGCTGATCGGCGCGAGCACGCTGGCGATGGGCTGCGCGATCACATTGGTGGAGTCGAGCCGCCCGCCGAGCCCGACCTCGAGTAGCACGACATCGGCCGGGTGCTCCGCAAACAACACGAGCGCCGCGACGGTCTTGATCTCGAAGAAGGTGATCGGCAAGCCGCCATTGGCCTGCTCGCAACGCTCCAACGCCGCGCACAGTTCATCGTCGCGGACGAGGACGCCGCCGCCCTTGCGGCCGAGACGAAAACTCTCGTTGATCCGTACCAGATAGGGAGACGTGAAGACATGGACGCGCAGCCCTGCTGCTTCCAGGATGGCGCGCAGATACGCAATCGTCGATCCTTTGCCGTTGGTGCCGGCGACGTGAATGACCGGTGGCAATTTGCGCTCGGGATGATCGAGCTGCGCGAGCAGCCGATGCATCCGATCGAGACCCAGATCGATGCGGCTCGGATGCAAGGCTGACAGCCGCGCGATCAAATCATCGAGCGGAGGCTGCGCTCTGGCGATCGGCGCGTTCACGCGTTCGGCGCGGCCAGCGCCGTTTCAGGCACGACAACGATCGGCGCGGCCTCGGTGACCTGCGGGGCAGGCTTCGGCGCGCTTTCCGGCGCGGGCGACTTGGTCAAGAGACGGCAGAGCCGGGCCAAGGTCGGCCGCAGCTCATGACGATGCACCACCATGTCGACCATGCCATGGTCGCGCAGATATTCGGCGCGCTGAAAGCCGTCCGGCAGTTTTTCGCGGATGGTCTGCTCGATCACGCGTGCGCCGGTAAATCCGATCAGCGCGCCAGGTTCGGCGATTTGCACATCGCCGAGCATGGCATAGGAGGCGGTAACGCCGCCGGTGGTCGGATTTGTCAGCACCACGATATAGGGCAGCCTTGCCTCGCGCAGCATCTGGATGGCCACGGTGGTGCGCGGCATCTGCATCAGCGACAGAATACCCTCCTGCATGCGGGCGCCGCCGGAGGCTGCGAACACGATGAAGGGCGACTTCTTCTCGAGCGCCAGTTCAAGCCCGCGCACGATCGCCTCGCCCGCGGCCATGCCGAGCGAGCCGCCCATGAAATCGAAATCCTGCACGGCAATGACGACCGCCGCACCCTCGAGCTTGCCGTAGCCAATCTTGATCGCGTCGTTCAGACCGGTCCTGGCACGCGCGTCCTTGATGCGATCGGCATATCTTTGCTGGTCGCGAAATTTCAGGGGATCGGCGGCGACTTCGGGCAACGCGATGTCGTACCAGGTCTCGTTGTCGAAGATCGATTTCAACCGCGCCACCGCGCCCATGCGCATGTGGTAGTTCGAGCCGGGGATCACGAACTGGTTGGCCTCGACGTCCTTGTAGAACACGAGCTGCCCGGAATCCGGACATTTGATCCACAGATTCTCCGGCGTCTCGCGGCGGAGAATATTGCGGATCTTCGGCCGGACCACATTGGTAAGCCAATTCATGCTTCGCTCCGGATTGCGGCCAAGCAGGCCGAGCCTTGAGATATTGATATATGGCGGCTGGGGAAGCGACCGGCAAGCCGCCTATCGACACGCAATGTAGCCTATTCCGCCGCCTGTTTCGCGCCCCGCACGCCCTGTGTCAGGGAGGCCGCGAGATCGGCGACCGCGGTCACCGTCCTGGACGTCGCGCGGCCGTCTGCGTCGAGGCTGCCGCGCAAGGCGTCGACCAGCGCGGTTCCAACGACTACGCCATCCGCCCTCTCCGCGATGGAGCGCGCGGCGTCCGGCGTGCGGATGCCGAAACCGACACAGACCGGCAATTTCGTATGCCGCTTGATTCGCGCCACAGCCTCGCCGACGGCAGAGGACTCCGCCGCGGCGCTGCCGGTGATCCCGGTGATCGAGACGTAGTAGACGAAGCCCGAGGTATTGGCGAGCACCGCGGGCAGGCGTTTGTCGTCGGTGGTGGGCGTCGCCAGCCGGATGAAGTTCAGCCCGGCCTGCATTGCCGGCAGGCAGAGTTCCGTGTCTTCTTCCGGCGGCAGGTCGACGATGATCAAGCCGTCGACGCCAGCGGCTTTGGCGTCGACCAGGAAATTGTCGACGCCATAGATATAGATCGGATTGTAATAGCCCATCAGCACCAAGGGCGTGGTGTTATCGCCATTGCGGAACTCGCGCAGCATTGCGAGCGTCTTCTTCAAGGTCATGCCACCCTTCAGCGCGCGCAGACCCGCCGCCTGAATCGATGGCCCGTCGGCCATCGGATCGGTGAAGGGCATGCCGACTTCGATGATGTCGGCGCCGGCTTGCGGCAGCGCCTTGATGATGGCGAGCGAGGTTTCGGGATCGGGATCGCCGGCCATCAGGAAGGTGACGAAGGCCGAGCGGCCTTCCTTCTCGAGTTGTGCGAAGCGCGCGTCGATGCGGGTGGTCACGTCTTCTTCTCCCGCAAGATATCGCCGACCTGCGGCACGTCCTTGTCGCCGCGGCCGGAAAGATTGATCACCATCAGGTGATCCTTCGGTCGCTCGGGCGCGAGTTCCATGACCTTGGCAATGGCATGCGCGGGTTCCAGCGCCGGAATGATGCCCTCGAGCCGCGACAGCAGCTGGAACGCCGCCAGTGCCTCGTCGTCGGTCGCCGACAAATAGGTCACGCGCCCAGTCTCGTGCAGCCACGAATGCTCCGGCCCGATGCCGGGGTAATCCAACCCGGCCGAAATCGAATGCGCGTCCTGGATCTGGCCGTCATCGTTCATCAGGAGATAGGTGCGGTTGCCATGCAGGACGCCGGGACGGCCGCCCGCGATCGAGGCCGCATGCAGCTGCGTCAGCCCGTGGCCCGCGGCCTCGACCCCGAAGATCTCGATCGAGGGATCATCGAGGAACGGATGAAACAGCCCCATCGCATTGGAGCCGCCGCCGATGCAGGCGATCAGCGAATCCGGCAGCCGGCCCTCTTCCTCCTGCATCTGCTGTCGCGTCTCGAATCGGATAGGGATGCGGGCCGGCGACCGTGCCGATGCAGTAGAAAGTGTTATGCACGTTGGTGACCCAGTCGCGCAACGCCTCGTTCATCGCATCCTTCAACGTGCGCGTTCCCGATTGCACCGGCACGACCTTGGCACCGAGCATTTCCATGCGGATCACGTTGGGCTGCTGCCGCGCGACGTCGACCGCGCCCATGTAGACCACGCAGTCGAGCCCGAACCGTGCGCACAGCGTTGCGGTGGCGACGCCATGCTGGCCCGCGCCGGTCTCGGCGATGATGCGCTTTTTGCCCATGCGGCGCGCCATCATGATCTGGCCAAGCACGTTGTTGACCTTGTGCGAGCCGGTGTGGTTGAGCTCCTCGCGCTTGAGATAGATCTTCGCGCCGCCGAGATGCTCGGTCAGTCGCTCGGCGAAATAAAGCGGCGAGGGCCGGCCGACATAGTGCTTCAAATAGCCTTTCATCTCGGCGTGGAAGGCCGGATCGGCCCTGGCCTCGGCATAGGCCTTTTCCAGGTCGAGGATCAGCGGCATCAGGGTTTCCGCGACGAAGCGTCCGCCGAAAATGCCGAAATGCCCGCGCTCGTCGGGCCCGCTGCGGTAGGAATTGAGGAGTGGGTTCATCGTACAGGCAGCTCTTCGATTGATCGCGCGGCACGAATGAACCGTTCGATCATCAGGGGGTCCTTCACGCCCGGCGCGCGCTCGACGCCCGATGATACATCGACCCCACCGGCCCGCGTCACGCGGACAGCCTCGGCGACGTTGTCCGCGGTCAGCCCGCCCGAAACCATGAACGGCAGCTCGAGAGCGAGCCGATTGAGAATCTGCCAGTCGAACGCGGCGCCAAGGCCGCCCGGACGCGTGGCGTCCTTGGGCGCACGGGCATCGAAGAGGATCCGGTCGGCCACGGCCGCGTAGCCCGGCAGAATTTCGAGATCGGTCGCGGTCTCGATCGCCATCGCCTTCATGACGGGCAGGCCAAATTTTTGTTTGATATCGCGCAAGCGCGCCACGCTTTCCCTGCCGTGCAATTG
>WNGQ01015790.1_pt1 | contig 11303 bp, 10 predicted proteins | sample 5407661 | NCBI WGS metagenome assembly WNGQ01 (sample SAMN13153382, study PRJNA577476) | soil metagenome | isolation source: 60 cm soil or saprolite under Garry oak tree replicate 2 | place: USA:California | collected 2016-06-15
TGCGGATCGGGTCGATGTGCGAGAGGCCGACCAGGTAGCAGACCAGGCTGCCCACGCTGGAGCCGCGGCCCCGACCGGGGGGCAGGTTGACCCGGCCGCGCGGCGCGTCGCCGCGCACCTCCGCCGCCACCTGGCGGGCGAGGTCGAGCACGTCGCTGTAGACGAGGAAGAAGCCGGCCAGGCCGTGCCGGCCGATCAGCCGCAGCTCCTCCTCCAGGCGCTCCTCGGCTGAGGGCCGCTCCTCGGCCGCGTAGCGGGCGGCCAGCTCGGCGGCGCAGCGGGCCGCGAGCCAGGAGTCGGGCGTGTGGCCGGCGGGGACCGGCGGCTCGGGCAGGCGGTAGCCCAGGTCCTGGGTCAGGTCGAACGAGCAGGCCCCGGCGATGCGCGCCGTGTTCGCGACGGCGTCAGGGAACTCGCGGAAGCGGTGCGCCTGCTGCTCCGGCGAGCGCAGCTGGAACTCGCGGTTCGGGCGCCGCAGCCGGTGGCTCTCGTCCAGCGTCGTCCGGTGCCTGATCGCGACCAGCGCGTCCTGCAGCCGGTGCCGCCGCTGGTCGTGGTAGTGCACGTCCCCGGTGGCGACGACCCCCACCCCCACCGTCCGCGCCAGCCGCGCCAGGGCCCGGTTCCGCGCCCGGTCGCCGTGGACCAGGTTGTCCTGCAGCTCCACGAACACGCGCTCCGGCCCGAACCACCCGACCCAGCGCCGGAGCGCCGCCGCGGCCTCCGCGCTCCGCCCCTCCGCGGTCAGCTCGGCGACCTCGCCCTGGCGGCAGCCCGTGAGGCAGACGAGGCCGGCGCAGCGCTCCGCCAGACGGGGCAGCGGCAGGCAGGGGTCGCGCCGCCGGCGTTCGCGCTGCTCCTGGTCGGGCAGGTCCAGCCCGTTGGCGAGGCTGACCAGGCGGCAGAGGTTGCCGTAGCCCTCCCGGGTCGCGGCCAGCAGGGTCAGGTGGTGCCGGCGCCCCAGGCAGGCCTCGTCGGCCGCCAGGGTCAGCTCCACGCCGATGACCGGCCGGATCGACGCCTCCCGGCACAGACGGGCGAAGACCATGGCGCCGAAGAGGTTGTCGTGGTCGGTGATCGCCAGTGCTGCGTACCCCAGCTCCCTCGCCCGCTCGATCAGCTCCTCCGGATGGGAGGCGCCGTCCAGGAGCGAGAAGTTGGTGTGCAGGTGCAGCTCGACGTACCCCCCTGCTCCGCACGCGGGGACGAGCGAAGGCATCGCCGTCACGACCGCCGCCACCGGCTGATGAGCAGAAGGGGGGAAGGAGGAAGGCGGAAAAAAGAGCCAGAGTGGCAGGTAGGAATGGGCTCCGCCCGAGCGAGTGAGTCCGTCTTCCCGATGCGCACCAGAAGTGGCCTGTTCCCCCAGAGGGAACGGCGCGCAGCGCACGTTCCCTGGAGCCAGGGGGCCGGTGGGGGAGTCGTACTCCCCCGCCACAGCGAAGCGAAGCGAGCGTCCAAGCGAAGCGAGCGTCTCAGTAGCGCTGCCCCCACCAGGTGCCGGCGACGTCGTCGCGGTACAGGGTCACCACGCTGCCGCCCTCCAGCGCGACCCGGAAGTACGTCCTGGCCACCGGCGCGGGTCGCCACCAGCCGTCGTCGACGCGCCACACCTCGTCGACCCGGTCCACGCGCCGCCACCCACCGCGCTGCAGGACCGCGCTGGGCACGCCCCGCTCGGTCCGCAGCCGCACCGGGGCAGGGGCGTTCAGGGGTCGAAGTCGATGAGCGCCAGCCGCCGTTCCGGGACCCGGTTCCATGGCTCCACCTCGACAACCCGGCCGACCGGGCAGTAGCCGTAGCGGGCCTTCAGCTGGCGGAGGCCCTCCTCCAGCCGGCCGCGCAGGGCGTTGCGGGCGTTCGGCAGCGCGAGCTGCTGCCCGACCGCCGGCTCCAGGCCGCGCAGCTCGACCGCGAGCTCGCTGAGCGGACCGGGGAACTCGGCCTCGTCCAGCGCCGGACGCAGGGCCGACCAGATCCGCCGGGAGTCGTCCAGCGGCTCCTTGAACGTGATGGTCCGCGTCCACTGGCGGCCCCGCTCGGTGGCGGCCACCAGCAGCGCCTGGCGGGCGACCAGGCCGCGGAAGCCGCGCTGGCGGGCCAGGCGGCTCAGCGTCTGCTCCCAGGCCACGAGCAGCGCCTGGCGACTGGTCAGCGGCGTCTCGAGGGTCAGCCGCTCGGCCAGGCGGCGGCTGCGCCGCGGCGGGCGCAGCGGCTCCCGGTCCCTGCCCAGGGCCAGGTCCCAGGCCAGCCCGCCCTCGGGACCGAACTGGGCGGCGAGCGCCGGCCTGGGCAGCGCGCGCAGCTCGCCCAGCGACCGCAGCCCGAGCCCGCGCAGCCGCCGGAGCATCTCCACCGACACCGGCAGGGCCTGGACCGGCTGGGCGGCCAGGAATGCCTCCAGGGCCACCTCGGTGACGACCTCTCCCCTGCCCGGAGCGGCGAGGCGGGCGGCCAGCAGCGCGGAGAAGCGCGTTGGGCCGACCCCCATCCGGGGCCGCAGGGGCGCCGGCGCGCAGTCGAGCACGACGCGCATCGCCGCGTCCAGCGAGCGGTGGAAGGACAGCAGCTCGTCGACCGCCACCCGGACCAGCCCGGGACCCGCCGGCTCGAAGGTGAAGACAGCGCGCTCCACGGCCCCCAGCACCTCCCGCCACACGGCGCCGTAGCGGGCCGGCCGGGCCTCCAGGACGACCAGGGCGGGGCAGCGGCCGATGGCCTCGCTGGCGGTCTGGCCGGGGTGGACGCCGTACGGCTCGGCCGCCGGCGAGACGGCCTCGAGCACGCGATCGGTGTCGACGACCGCGGCGGCGGAGCCGGCCAGCTCGGCGTGGTCGGCCAGCTCACAGGCCAGGGGAAAGGAGCTGATCAGGAGGCAACCGAGCATGCCCTGGAGTATAGCGAACGAATGTTCGCACGTGCGCCTTCCCCGGTGGTTGGCGCTGGTACACTCGCCCCCACCCTCCCCTCCCGAGGGCTAACAGAAGGGGGAAGGGAACGCGGCAGGTAGGAATGCGCTTCGCGCGAGCGAGTGAGTCCGTCTTCCCGATGCGCACCAAGGTCGCCCCCAGACCCGAAGGGATGGACCGCAGGTCCCCCCAATGTCCCAGATAGAAGGGGGGTTCCGGAAGGGGGGACGAAGTCCCCCCTTGCACCTTCAGGGGGGTTCCGGAAGGGGGGACGAAGTCCCCCCTTGCACCGTCTGCTAGCCGTCGCGGCGGATGGGCTCGCGGTCGCGGCGCTCGCCGCCCCGGCCGCCGCGGTCTCGGCCACCGCCGCCGCCGCCCCGTCCACCCCGGAAGCCGCCGCCGTTGCGGTCCCGGTCGCCGCGCGGCTCGCGCGGCGGCGGAGGCGGCAGCGCGAGGGCGGCCGTCACCGCGTCCATGTCGATCTTCTCGTCGATCTGCTCGCCACGGCTGGACAGCTCCTGTATGGCCTCCTGGCGGCTCAGGTTGAGCCGGCCCTGGCTGTCGATCTCGGTGGCCTTGACCATGATCTCGACGCAGACGTTGACGACCTCCTCGACCCGCTCGACGCGGTGGTCCGTCAGCCGCGAGATGTGGACCAGCCCGTCCTGGTTGGGCAGCACCTCGACGAAGGCGCCGAACGGCATGATCCGGACGACCTTGCCGCGGTAGATGCGGCCCACCTCGACCTCGTCGGTCAGGCTCTTGATCCAGTCGATCGCGCGCCGCGCGCTGTCCTGGTCGGAAGAGGCGACGAAGATCTTGCCGTCGTCCTCGACGTCGATCTGGGCGCCGGTCTCCTCGACGATCTTGCGGATCACCTTGCCGCCCGGGCCGATCACGTCGCGGATCTTGTCGGGGTTGATCTGGATGGTCGTGATGCGCGGCGAGTAGGGGCTCATCTCCTTGCGCGGCTCGGGGATGACCTCCAGCATCTTGCCCAGCACGAACAGCCTGGCCTCGCGGGCCTGCTCCAGCGCCTCGGCCATCATCGCGCGGGACAGGCCCTTGATCTTGATGTCCATCTGCAGCGCCGTGATGCCCTCGGCCGTGCCCGCGACCTTGAAGTCCATGTCGCCCAGCGCGTCTTCGACGCCCTGGATGTCGGTCAGGATCGCGTAACGGCCCTCGCGGGTCACCAGGCCCATGGCGATGCCGCCCACCGGCGCCGCGATCGGCACACCGGCGTCCATCAGCGCGAGCGTGGAACCGCACACCGACGCCATTGATGTCGACCCGTTGGACGAGAGGATCTCGGAGACCAGCCGCATGGTGTACGGCCACTCGTCCACGCCCGGGACTACCGGCACCAGCGCCCGCTCGGCGAGCGCGCCATGCCCGATCTCGCGCCGGCCGGGGCTGCGCAGCGGCTTGGCCTCGCCCGTGGAGAACGGCGGCATGTTGTAGTGGTGCATGTAGCGCTTGTTCTCCTCGAGGCCGAGGCCGTCGAGGCGCTGGGCGTCGCCGACGGTGCCGAGCGTGAGGATGGTCAGCGCCTGCGTCTGGCCGCGGCGGAACATGCCGGAGCCGTGCGTTCGCGGCAGGACGCTGGTCCGGACCTCGATCCGGCGCACGTCCTTCGGGCCGCGGCCGTCCACCCGCACGCCCTCGTCGATCACCCGCTGCCGGACGCGGTCCTTGAAGCGCTTCTCGAACAGGGTGCTCAGCACGTCGCCCTCGTCGGGCCAGCGCCCCAGCAGCGCGGCCTTCATCTCCTTCTTCAGCGCGGAGAGGCGGTTCTCGCGCTCGGCCTTGTCGGGATGGTAGGCGGCCTCGTCGAGGCGGCCCTCCAGGAACTCGGCCACGGCGGCGACGATCTCGGGGTCGTAGTGCGGCGCCACGAACTCGACCTTCGGCTTGCCGACCGCCTCGCGCAGCTCCAGCAGCGCGCCGCAGATGCCGGCGATGTGCTGGTGGGCGACCTCCAGCGCCTCGACCACGACCTGCTCGCCGACGCCCTTGGCGCCGGCCTCGACCATGAGGATGGCCTCCCTGGTGCCGGCGACGACCAGGTCCAGCTCGGAGCGCTCCATGTCGGGCAGCTTCGGGTTGACGACCAGCTGGCCGTCGATGTACCCCATCCGCACCGCGCCGATCGGGCCCTGGAAGGGGATCTCAGAGATCGTCAGCGCGGCCGACGCGCCGTTGATCGACAGGATGGCGGGATCCGCCTCCTGGTCGACCGACAGCACCGTGGAGACGACCTGGACGTCGTTGCGGAAGCCCTCCGGGAACAGCGGCCGGATCGGCCGGTCAGTCAGACGCGAGGTCAGGATGGCCTGCTCGCTGGGCCTGCCCTCGCGGCGGAGGAACGCGCCGGGGATCTTGCCCGCCGCGTACAGCTTCTCCTCGTAGTCGCAGGTCAGCGGGAAGAAATCGATGCCCTCCCGCGGCTCCTTCGACATCATGGCGGTGCAGAGCACCACCGTCTCTCCCGTTCGGATCAGGACCGCGCCGCTGGCTTGCTCCGCGACCGTGCCGGTCGTGATCGTGATGTCGCGACCGGCGACCTCGAACGTCTTCGTGACTTCAGCCACGTGCCAATACACCTCCAGACGGGAGGCCTGGGTCCGAAAAGCTGAGCTCGAAGCGGTTCACCTCGAGGCCAGGTTTTCGGGGCCGGGCCCCCCGAAACCAAATCGGGCGGGTTGACCCCGCCCGCACTCACTATCTCCTGATGCCGAGGCTCGAGATCAGCGCCCGGTAGCGCTGGGCATCGCTTCGGTTCAGGTAGTTCAGCAGCCTGCGACGCTTGCCGACCAGCAGGAGCAGACCGCGACGCGAGTGATGGTCCTTCTTGTGGATCTTCAGGTGCTCGGTGAGCTGCTTGATGCGCTCGGTGAAGATGGCGACCTGGACCTCGGTGGAACCCGTGTCGGTGCCATGGTGGCCGTACTGCCCGGCCAGCTGTGCCTTGTGTTCGCTTTCGACTGCCAAACTGGCAGGGATTATACCGAGCGGGCCGCGCCGCCGCCTGCCAGCACCGGGACCGCCGTGAGAACCTGAGCGGTCGAGCCGTCCACGATCACGGCCGCCCGGGTCGTGACCTGGGCAACCGGGACGACCTGCACGGGCCGCCGGACGTGGCCGGCAGCGCCAGCAGGTTCGAGCGGACGACCGCCAGCCAGGCCAGGCGGCCCGAATGTGCGTCAGGCATCCGAGGCCAAGGGTGCGAGCGCCTACGCCTCCGCGACCGCGCCGTCCGAGCGGGGGTCGGCGCCGGCCCGCCAGCGGCCGGGAGCGTCCACCACCAGCGCCGCCGCGTGGCCCAGCGGTGTGCTGCGCGGTGGCAGCAGGCGGCCGGCCGGGACCGCACGGACGACGGCGCCGGCGTCCGGGTAGTCGGCCTCCACCCACAGCTCGCCGCCGCCGGGGGCGACCCGCAGGCGCGGGGCGGCCACCGCCGCGGCCGGGTCGAGGCCCCTGTCGGCCAGGTTCAGGAGCACCTGGGCCTGCAGCTGCGGCTGGCCGTCGGCGCCCATCGAGCCGAACGCCGCCCAGCAGCGGCCGTCGCGGGCGGCCATCGCCGGGATCAGGGTGTGCATCGTCCGCTTGCGCGGCTCGAGGCGGTTCACGTGGCCGGGGTCCAGGCTGAAGTACATCCCGCGGTTCTGCAGCAGCACGCCGGTGCCCTCGGCGACGACGCCGGAGCCGAACGTGCCCGCGACGCTCTGGATCAGCGACACCACGTCGCCGTGCTCGTCGGCCGCGCACAGGTAGACGGTGTCGCCCTCCGGGATGGCGGGCGCCCGGCCGGGCGCCGCGGCGCCGGCATCCAGGAACGGCTCCCACGGCACCCGCACGAAGTCCGGGTCGCTGATGTACCGCTCCCGCAGCGGATAGGCCTCGTCCCGCACCCGGACCAGCGACCGCGCGAAGGGGGCGCCCGGCTCCAGCTCCGCGAGCCCCAGCCGCTCGAAGCGGCGCAGCATGGCCGCCGCGCGCGGTAGGGGAAGGCCACCGGCTCGACCCACGCGGAGCGATGGGCGGCCAGGTCGCCGGCGGTGAGCAGGCCGCCGCGCCGTTCCACGGCAGCCGCGATCGCCGCCGCCACGTCGCCGCGGTAGAAGCCGTGGAAGCCGTCCCGACCGATCTCCTCGAGCGTGTCGGCCAGCTCCGGGTTGCGCAGGGCCATGCCGGCCTTGAGCGGCGGGAACAGGAGGGCGGAGCCGGGGTCGGCCAGCAGCCAGGCCGCGTGCTCCGCCAGGGTGGCCGCCAGCAGCTCCGTCACCACGTAGCCCTCGCGGGCGTGGGCGACGGCCGCCGCCATCAGCGGCGCCAGGCCCAGGCTGCCGAACCGCTCCACGAGGCGGCCCCACGCCTCCACCGTGCCCGGCACCGTCACGGGCAGCGGCCCGCGCTGGGGCATGACCTGCTGACCGGCGGCCCGCACGGCATCGATGCTGGCCAGCGAGCCGGACCGCCCGGCGCCCGCGAGCCCGACGGGCCCCTCGGCCCCGGCCGCCCACACGAGGGCGAACAGGTCGCCGCCGATCGAGGTCATGTGCGGATAGACGACGCAGAGCACCGCGTCGGCGGCGACGGCCGCGTCCACGGCGTTGCCGCCCTCGCGGAGGATGGTCGCGCCGGCCTCGGCGGCCAGGTGGTGGGGCGCGGCGACGATACCTCGTGTCACGTCTGAAGGGCCATTGTGCCGGACGGGTGAACCGAGCGGCCCCCGCCGGCCGTAGAGCCGGCCATGGACACCAGGTTGCTGCTCGCGCGCCCGGCGGCGCTCGGGACCGCCGCGGCGCTTCTGGTCTCCCTGCTGGCCGGCGCCGGGCTCTGGCTGCACTACCGGCCGGTCGTCGAGGTGGCCACCTCCGCCCGCGGGTGCGGCGCGGCGCCCGACCACGTGGCCAGCCTCTTCAGCGACGACGAGACCACGCTGATCCGGCTCGGCGGCCAGGACGCCGGCGAGCCCCGCGTCCTGCGCGTCGAGCCGGCCAGCGTGCTGCCCGGGATGTTCAGCTCGCTGCTCGCCCTGTCCGCGGATTCGCGCCTGCTGGCCTACGTCACCGCCAGCAGCGAGATGATGGACGACGCCCACATCTGGTACGTCGACGTCGGGCGGCCGGGCGACCGCCGCGCGCTCGCGGACGTGAAGAGCGGCCTGACCCCCGTCCGCCCGGCCTGGTCGCCGGACGGCGGCCAGCTCGCCTACGTGGTCGGTCAGTCGTCGACCAGCCGGCCAGCGTCGACCCTCCGCCCAACCCGCTGAGCTCCCCGCCTCCACCGCCCACCCCGACGCCGGGCGCCCAGCCCCCCACGCCGCAGCCCTCGCCGGGCACGACGCCGGCGCCGGGACCCAACCCCTGCCCCGTGCCGAGTCACGCCACGCTCTCGGCCGTGCTGACGAAGAACGCCGTGGTCGTCGTCAGCTGGTCGGTCGCGGGCGGCTGTCCACCCGTCAGCGGCACGCTGACGGCCCAGCAGCAGACGGGCGCGGCCGGCATCCCCGGCCCGACGCGGACCTACGACGTGACGACGACGAGCGGCTCGATCACCGACCACCCCAGCTGCTGCGACGTCAGGTACAGCCTGCGCATGGTCGACAGCGCCCGCCGCGAGGTGGTGTTCCCCCCGCAGACCGTGATCTGGTTCCAGTAGCGCGCACCCTCGCAGTCGCCCCCGGCGCTGCGTCTCACCGCCGCTCGCCGCTCAGCCGGGGCCGGCTCGTCCGGCACCATGCCGCAGGCCTGCCATACTCGGAACATGTGTTCGGAGGCGCTGGATCCCGCCGGTCCGCCCACCTCGGCGACCTCGCTGCTGACCCGGGGCCTCGCCCGCCTCGGCGAGGAGGACCTCCACGGCCAGCCCGGCCGGGTCCAGGCCCGCGAGCCGCTGGCAGTTCGCCCCCGGCCCTACCTGCCCCGCCGCCGGTGCCGTCGTCACGCCAACCCCCCGCCGCCTACGGGACGACCACCTCCAGGGCGTCCGGCACGACCTCGAACACCGCCGGCAGGACGCCCGGCAGCTCGCCGTCGGCCTCCACGCGCACGGTTTCCGGTGAGCTGACCTCGACCCGCCTGGCCGTGGTGTGGGCGATCTCCGGGTGACCCTGCTCCAGGTGCGTGCCCTCGCGGAGCCTGCCCATGTTGCGGACGCTCTCCCACGCGCTCACGTCGCCAACCGTGACCACGTCCAGCAGTCCGTCGTCCGGCAGCGCGCCGGGCGCCACGTGCATCCCGCCGCCGAAGTAGCGGCAGTTGGCGACCACCACCTGCTGCGCGACCAGCTCGCGGCTCTCGCCGTCGACGACCAGGCGCATCGGCTTGTTCCGCCACCGCAGCAGCGTGGCGATCGACGCGAGCAGGAACGTCACCTCGCCGTTCAGCACCCGGCGGCCGCCGTTCACCCGGTCGACCACGTCGCCGCCGATGCCCGCGCTGGCGATGTTGACGAAGTGGCGCACGACGGTGCCGCCGCCGGCGCCGGCGCAGGTCACGCGGCCGACGTCGATCCGCCGGCCGCGGCCGGCGACCAGGACGCCGGCCGCCCCCTCCACGTCGCGCGGAAGGTCCAGGGTGCGCCGGAAGTCGCCGCCCGTTCCGGTGGGCAGCACGCCCAGGCGCGACCGCGCGCGGGCCGCGTCGCCGGCGTCGAGGAGGCCGTTGGCGACCTCGTTGATCGTGCCGTCGCCGCCGGCCGCGACGACCAGCGGGCGTCCCTCCGCCGCGGCCCGCCGCGCCAGGTCGACCGCCTCGCCGCGGCAGGAGGTCAGGGCGGCGTCGAACTCCAGGCCGGCGGCGCGCAGCCGGGCGGCCGTGGCCGCCCAGTCGCGGCCGGTCCGGCCACCGGCCGAGGCCGGGTTCACGATGATCAGCGCGTCCTTCACCTGGGGTCTCTCCCTCCCACCGCGTGCGGATTCAGACGGCCGTCCGGGTCGAGCGCCCGGCGCACGGCGTCCCAGACGTCCCACCAGCCGCCCAGCTCGGCGCGGACCCAGGGCGCCCGGGCCTGGCCCACCCCGTGGTGGTGGCTGATCGTCGCGCCCCGCCGCACGGCGGCGTCCATCGTGCCGGCCCACGCCGACAGGTAGGCGGCCTCGGCGGCAGCCTCGTCCGGGGCGGTGCCGGCGAACGTGAAGTAGGCGCAGCAGCCCTGTCCGGAGGCGTGGCTGAAGTGGCACAGCGCCAGGCCGGCCGTCGCGGCCAGGTGCCCCTTGACCTCCTCGTACAGCCCCGGCAGGACCGACCAGGTGGCGCCTGTCTCGATCGTGTCCAGGTAGGCGCCGGGCGGCTCCAGCAGGTCCCGAAGGCGGTCGGCGGAGAGGTCGAAGCGGTGGCGCAGCCAGCGCTCCCACGGCTCCTCGCCCAGCGGCTCGCCGCCCGCCGCCTCCACCACCTCGGCCAGCACCGCCGCCTCGGCCTCGGCCACCCGGCGTGGCCCGGCGGCCGCGCCGACCAGCAGGCAGCCGCCGTCCGCGAGGCCCTGCAGGGCCGTGTCCTCGGGGTCGTAGAGGCGCAGGACCAGAGGCCGCAGGTCGCGCTGCATGGCCTCGCGCAGCGCCCCCAGGCCCGGACCCACGGCCGGCACCCGCCAGCCCCGGCCGACCACTGCCTCCGGCAGCCGCCGCACCCGCAGCACCGCCTCCAGCACCACGCCCAGGCCGCCCTCGGCCCCGACGAACAGCTGGTCGAGCGCCGGCCCCACGGCCGAGCGGGGATGCGCCCGGGCCGGCAGCACGCGGCCGTCTGGCAGCGCCACCGTCAGGCCCACCACCAGGTCCTCCACGTTCCCGTGCCGGGTGGACTCCTGGCCCGAGGAACGGGTGGAGACCAGGCCGCCGACCGAGGCCACGGGCAGCGAGGCCGGGAAGTGGCCGAGCGTCAGGCCCATCTCGTTGAGCCGGCGCTCCAGGGCGAGCCCGCCCACGCCGGCGCCGGCGCGCACCAGCAGGTTGGCGGCGTCGACCTCGACGTGGTCCAGGGCGGCCAGGTCGAGCACCAGGTCGCCCTCGGCCGGCGCCACCGCGCCGCAGACGCCGCTGGCCCCACCCATCGGGACGACGCTGCGCCCGGAGCGCAGCAGGGCGGCGACCTCGGCGAACGTTCGTGGGGACGCGACCTCCACCCCGTGCGGGGCGTGGCCGGCGCGGGCGCGCATGAGGGCGAGCGGCCAGAGGTCGCCCACCGGCCGGGACTCCGTCACGAGGCCGCCCACCGGCCGGCCAGCCAGCCCGTGAGGATCGGCACGCCGAAGCCGTAGCCACGGATGTAGTCGTAGCCCCCCAGGACCGAGCCGGCCGCCCGGAGGTTCTCGTAGGCGACCGCGCCCTCCCAGTCCAGCGGGCGGAGGCGGTCGTCCGTCAGCAGCCCGGTGCGAAAGGCCGGG
>WNGQ01006512.1_pt1 | contig 11302 bp, 7 predicted proteins | sample 5407661 | NCBI WGS metagenome assembly WNGQ01 (sample SAMN13153382, study PRJNA577476) | soil metagenome | isolation source: 60 cm soil or saprolite under Garry oak tree replicate 2 | place: USA:California | collected 2016-06-15
AGGTCAATGTGCTCAATGTGAATGCAGCCTCTTTGAAGCGCGGAATAAAAGGTAGCGAAACTATGCAAGAGCAACCGCCTGACGAAGAACAACGTCCACGCGGGGAGGGACGGCCCGATCCAGAGGAACTGCTGCGGCGCTATGGCCTGCGCGACCGCGACCTGGAAGTCTCTCCTTCCGCCACGCCCGCTGCGGGAGGGCAGACCTCCCCGCAAGCCACGGGCTACTCGCACAGGCGCGGCCGCCTGCGCGTCTACCTGGGGTCGGTAGCCGGGTCGGGCAAGACGTATACCATGCTCAACGAGGGGCACCGCCGTGAGAGCCGGGGCACCGACGTGGTGGTGGGCTACGTGGAGACGCACAAGCGCCCCGAGACGGAGGCCCAAATCGGCGATTTAGAGATCGTCCCGCGCAAAAAGGTCACCTACCGCGGCGTCACGCTCGAGGAGATGGACACCGAGGCCATCATCGCGCGGCACCCCAAAGTAGCGCTGATCGATGAGCTGGCGCATACCAACGTGCCCGGTTCCAAGCACGCCAAACGCTACCAGGACGTGCAGGAGATCCTCGACGCGGGCATCGATGTGGTGACCACGCTCAACATCCAGCACCTGGAGAGCCTGAACGACCTGGTAGCCAGCATCACTGGCATCCGCGTGCGCGAAACGCTGCCGGACAAAATTCTGGATCAGGCCGACGAAGTAGAGCTGATCGATATCTCCCCGCAGGCCTTGCGCCAGCGCATGAAGCACGGCAATATCTATCCAGCTGAACGCATCGATGCTGCCCTCAACAATTTCTTCCGCGAGGGCAACCTGACGGCACTGCGTGAACTGGCGCTGCGGCGCACCGCCGAGAAGACCGAGGCGCAACTCCAACAGTACATGACCGAGCATGGTACCAGCGAGTTCAAGTCCGCCAGCGAACGGGTTCTCGTCGGCTTCGATGCTCGTCCACACACACGCGAGGTGATCCGCGATGCCTGGCGGCTGGCGCACGGCCTGCACGCCGATTTTATCGCCGTCTGTATCCAGCCGGAGGGCTACCTCGCGTTCACGAGCAAACTCATCGGCTTGCTCAAGTACGGAGGCGAGGCGAAGCGGAAACGTGAAGCGGCGCTGCGTCGCCTGCAAGAGCACGCCACGCTCGCCGAAGACCTGGGGGCCGAGGTCATCCGCACGAGTAGTTCCGATATCGCGCGGACGCTGGTCGAGATCGCCCGCGAACGCCAGGTGACGCAGCTTGTCCTGGGCCAGCCCGCGCGCAGTCACTGGGAAGAACTTCTGCGCGGCTCGATCATCAATCGCGTGCTGCGCATGAGTACCGACATCGATATTCACCTCGTACCGAGAAGCCGGGAGCAAGAATAGTGAGGAGTTTCTATCTCTCTTTCGATTTTTTCCTCGTCCCTCCCCTGTATACCTTTGTCATCTCGCGCTGGGAGGAGTGGATTGCGCTGTTTGTCTTCCTGGCGACGGCCCTGATCACCAGCCAGCTGGCCGCGGTGACGCGGCACAGTGTCGAGCAGGCCAGGCTGCGAGAGCGCGAGGCGCGCATTCTCTATGAAGCGGGGCGCGTCATCAATAGCACGGACCGCCTGGATGAGCAACTGGACGGCATTGCACTGTCTCTCGTTCGGGTGTTTTCTCCCTGGGGTGTGCGCGAGTGCGCACTGCTGCTGCCCGACGAAAACGGAATACTCAGCATTGAAGCAGACGCCCCGATCCGCATCGAGCATTTCACCCTGTCGCCTGTAGAGATGGCGGCAGCGACGGAGGCGATGGCCAGGGGGGAAATGCAGGAGGTGAGTCAGGCCTCAACTGCTTCTGCGGGACAGAACACCATATTGCGCCTGATCCCCCTCAAGACCGGTAACGAGGTACTGGGCGTGCTCTGCCTGCGTATGGAATGTGGGGTATCATGGTTTGCGAGCGAAGAGCGTATGCTAGCAGAACAAGAGCAAACTACCGATCAGGCCACCTTTTTTTGGACCTTTCTTGACGAGGCGGTCATGAAAATTGAGCGGGCACACTTGCGGGCGCGTGACATATCAAACAACGCATAAATAACTGTGCTAAAATAACGTAAGAAATCTACACACATACATTTGGGAGCACCGGGAAGTCTGGTCGGTTCTATATGTCCCTGTACACTTCGCCAGGAGGTGAAGAGCAGGGGTGCGAGAAGCCAGATCGATTCCGGTGTTTTTCTTTGTCTAACAGGACGATAACCATGTTTTCACCCGGCATTCTCTCATCCTGGCCGATGGCGCTTGGCATTTTTCTCGTTTCGCTCATGTTCGTAATCGCCACCTCCGCGCGCTTTACACGCAGATTGGAGGAGTTGTGCGAAGCGCTCAATCTTTCGATTGGCATACTGAGCCTGTTAAGCGCCCTGGGAGCCAATATTCCCAACTATGTCTCCTCAGTTATCGCGATCCTGGGTGGTCACGAGGATGTGGGCATCGGCATTATCGTTGGCTCGAATATCTACAATATCGCTATTATTCTCGGGCTCTGCACCTGGCTTACACCTGAGCGCGCAGGGATGAAGCTGGATGTTCAGGAGAAACGGGATGTACGCGTGATCGCGTGGTATGCCTTTGTGATCACTCTCCTTTCATTCGTGGTTATCTTCTGGCTTCCCGGCGAATCACTCGTGACAACCCTGCATGCATCCAGATTCCCCACCGTTCTGCTTCCGCTCACGAGGGTATTGGTACTGGGTATCTTTGGCGCGCTCCTCGTTCACATTCTCAGGCGCTCACATGGGAGCGCGGGATCTTCCCTGCATCATCATGAGCACCCAGGACGGAAAGCGCCGCTTTCACTTGTGCGCCTGGGCAGTGAAATCATCTTCACCTTAGCCATCGCGCTGGGCGGTGTCCTGGTGATGGTTCAGTCCGGGCAAACGCTCACCGCCGATCTGCATTTGCCTTCTGTCCTCGCGGGCCTGGTGGTACTCGCGGTGGCAACGGCATTACCCAACACGGTTGTGGCAGTCAGCCTGGTGCGCACAGGCGAAGCCGCGGCTTGTGTCGAAGAGGTTTGCAGCAGTGGCAGCATCAATATCGCGTTGGGCATCGTGCTGCCGCTGTTATTCTGGCAAGGCGTTCTGGGGGACCGTTTCCTGCTCATCCTGGATATGCCGCTCGCGCTCGCGCTCGTCGCGGGCGTGTTATTCTTCGTTTTGAGGGGTCGTTTAAGCCGTGGCTTTGGTAGCCTGTTGCTGGCTACGTATGTGGCCTGGGTGGTTTTACGCTTCTGGGTGTGATGTGTTTTTCCCTGCGCCGGTATTCGCGTCTCGTTCGCTTCAGTCACAATTGGGGCGACCTTGCTCGCCATAGTAGGTTTCTCCGAATACTTCCTTGCATTCAGATGAGAAAGGTACGGCAGTATCTTTCTAGCCGCGACAGCGGCGTTTCTGAATGCGTATGAGTAGAATAGACAGAGAGTTTTTCTACAATACTTGTGATAATATCAATGGTATAACAAGAGGGCTTTGAAAGGACTCAAGAAACGCTCAAGAAGTCTGCTGAAACTATCAAAAATGCTCAAGAAACTCTATAATAACCGCAGGAGTTCTTGATTCAAATGCTCCGGTGCTACTATACTGTTAGCAGATCAATAGTCTGATATGTTGGGAAACTCTAATAATGGATGACCAGGATCAACAGAATCAGGAAGAGAGCGGTCCTGTAAGGGCAAGCGAGGTGAGTCCCCAGTTAATCGATGACGACCCTACCCGGCTCGTTCGCTCGGAGGTGCTGCCGGGAACTTTCCCCGGTAATGAACGTGTTCGCGTGGTGTTAACCAATCAACGAGCATTTCGACGTATCAAAACAGGCTTGCTTGAGGCGACCGAATTATCACAGGCTCCGCCGGGCGGAGTCTCAAGGGTGATTTATAACATCAAGCGGGTGCTGATTGGCGCGCCAATCGCGACAGCTCTGGCGGAGAATGAGCGCCTGACCAAATTCAAGGCGCTGGCCGTGCTCTCCTCGGATGCCATCTCTTCTGTTGCCTATGCTACCGAGGCCATTTTGATTACGTTGGTGGCAGCAGGATCTGGTACGCTGGGGCTGACCTTACCTATCAGCTTCGCCATTGTTGGGCTGCTCGCGATTGTTGCTATCTCCTACCGCCAGACGATCCCGGCCTATCCAAATGGCGGCGGTTCGTACATTGTGGCCAAAGATAACCTGGGGACAACGCCGGGTCTCGTTGCTGCCGCCTCCTTGCTCATCGACTATGTTCTGACCGTCTCGGTGAGCATTTCTTCTGGCGTACAGAACCTGGCCTCGCTTTTTTCCGGCCTTGCTCCCTATGTCGTTGAAATCGATGTTGCATTGGTCGTGCTTGTGACGGTTGTCAACCTGCGAGGAGTACGTGAATCGGGTTCAATTTTTGCCATTCCCACCTACGTCTTCATTGCTAGCGCATTGGCGCTGATTATTGTTGGCTGCCTCAAGTCCTTTGTCTTTCAGCATCAACCTGTTATTGGCGTCTATTCTACTGTGAAAGCCGCCGAGCCACTCTCGCTCTTCCTTATCCTGAAATCATTCGCCGCGGGATGTTCTGCCATGACGGGTGTGGAAGCCATATCAAACGGAGTGCCTGCCTTCAAGAAACCTGAGCCGCGCAACGCCCGTACCACGCTCACCTGGATGGCTGTCATTCTCGGCACTCTTTTTATCGGTATTACCGTGCTGGCAACCTCGTATCATGTCCAGGCCAACGCCGCTGGCAATCCTACCGTCATTGCCCAGATTGCCTTACAGGTGTTTTCAGGCCCATTGTATTTCATGTTTCCTGTGTTCCAGATTGCTACCCTGTTCATTCTCACCCTGGCGGCCAATACAAGTTATTCCGATTTCCCGCGCCTGTCTTCATTGCTGGCGCGTGATAAATTCTTGCCGAGTCAATTCGCCTTTCGAGGAGATCGCCTGGCTTTCTCGATTGGCATCGTCTTCCTGGCGATTCTCGCAGGGGCATTGCTGGTTGCCTTTCATGGGGATACTACCTCGCTGATTAATCTGTATGCCGTAGGTGTGTTTATGTCTTTTACGCTTTCGCAGGCTGGTATGGTGCGGCACTGGTGGCGACTGCGTCACGAGCATAAGGGTTGGCAACGCAGCATGGTTATCAATGGCCTGGGGGCATTTACCACGCTTGTGGTAAGCCTGGTCATTGCCTCCACAAAGTTTTTAGAGGGTGCGTGGATTGTGGTGGTATTGATCCCGCTGCTCGTGCTGATGTTCCTTGCTATCCATGGTCATTATACCCGTGTTGAGCGTGAGCGCATTACGGATATTCCGTTCCATCCGAAGGACATTCACCATCGCCTTATCGTACCGATTGCCGGACTCGATAGCGCCGCCATTCAGAGCCTGGCCTATGCTCGCTCGATCTCAAAACACGTCATCGCTGTACATGTCGCTGTCGATCTGGATGATGCTGAGAAGGTGCGTGAGCGTTGGGATCGCTGGCAAAAGCAGCTGAGCGCTGATGAAGAAACACACCTGATCATCATAGAATCTCCATTTCGTTCGCTGGCTCGCCCGCTGCTTGCCTATATTGATACCATACATGAGCTGTTCCCTGACGATACGCTCACCGTCATCCTCCCCGAATTTGTCGTCGCGCACTGGTGGGAACATTTCTTGCACAATCAAACAGCTTTCCGCTTAAAAGCCGCACTGCTTTTCCGTCCTGGCATCGTCGTTACCAGCGTGCCTCAGCACCTACGCGGCAGAACGAGATAATCCATACTATTCAGAATCAACCTTCTTTGCTATACTGTGGGGCAGACGTAAGAAGAAATCGCCTATCTCAAAGAGCGGTTGGGTGAGGTGTGTAAGCCCAATTGACACTCAGGAGTCTGCCATGCATACTCAAGACGATCAATTCAACGATAAGACGCGCCCTGCCCGCCTGATTGCGGTAGGCAATCGAATCAACCTCAAAGCCGCGGTCTCTGAGGAATGTTTTTCAGCCGAGTTGGAACGTATTGTCTCGCTGGCCATACCCCATCTCTCTCAGGACCGGCCAAATCTGGTCGTGTTAGGAGAGGTGCTGGGTCTCCCACTGGCGCTGGCGGGCAAACGTGGGTACTTGCCGCGTCGTATGCAAACCTCCAACGTGGCCATAACCATGCTGGCGTTGGGATACGCGCGCCGCATCTTTCACTATCGCCACCTCTACCCCGGTATTTCTTCCATGCGCGCCTTGCTTCTCTCACTTTCCGATCTCATGTACCGACCCTTAACCACGACGTTGAGCAAACTGGCCGCGCGGCACCAGATATACCTGTCCGCGAGTTCAATCGCGCCCCATGTGCAGTGTTCAACTTCTCAGATCGATATTAGTCGCTTCGGGCGCAAGCGCGTCGGCAAAGTCTATTTGCCCGATGGTCCAGGAGTCTACAACACCGCATTTTTATGGGGGCCAGATGGAGGACTCATAGGTACAACCGACAAGGTCTTTCTCACGGAGAGCGAACAGACCACCCTGGATTTAACCCCCGGCGATTTGCAGCAGGTTCGCCCATTTGATACGGAGATGGGCAAAGTTGGTATCGCGATCAGCCTGGACGCCTTCACTTCGGAATACCTGCATACCTTAGATCACCAGGGAACGCGCATTGTGATACAGAACGACGCGAATGACACCCTGTGGGCAGCCCCTTGCAAAACCTGGGAATGGCAGCCGCAAGAGTGGCTCAATTCTGTACTCGGTTCCGTGCAGGACGACTATGCAAATCTCTACTGTAATATCTGTCCCATGCAAGTTGGCAATTTCTTCGATGTCGCCTTCGATGGTCAATCGACCATCACCGTCAAAAGCGATACCGAACCAGACCCCTCGTGCAACTTTGTCGGTAACGATGGCTTTGTCCACACCGTCACGGGCAAACCTATGAAGGGCAAGTTTCTCGCCATGTCCCCCTGGGTTGTTGATGACCCCGGCGTAGCCAATCCTGAAATGTCGTTTACGCAACGGCGCGCTTTACTCGAACAGGTGGCGAAACAGCTCCTTCCAGGTGGTTCGCGCGTCAATCAATACCGCGAGTCGGTTATCTGGGCGGATGTCGAGATTCCTGGTTAGGTACCCCTCTGCACTTGCGCTTTCACGCATTAGGCGGTAGAATACTTATGGTTCCACCTGTTTTGGTGCAGTGGGATCATGTAGGATTGGTAGATTTGGCCCCTTTCCCAGACATGCATCACATGTGCCAACCCCCAAGAAAGGTAGCAATTAAACGGAATGACCATCACTACCCGACCTCGCACAATCGGCGAATTGCGAGAAAGTGGTTATAAAGTACTCTCAGTCAAAGAAGAGTTGCGCAAAAATCTGATACAAAAGATCCGGCGAGGGGAAGACATCTTTCCTGGGATTATAGGCTATGAAGAGACCGTTATCCCGCAGGTCGAAAATGCCATTCTCTCCGGGCAGGACATCATCTTTCTTGGCGAACGCGGCCAGGCAAAGACCCGTATGGCGCGTAACCTGGTGAATCTCCTGGATGATGTGATCCCCGTGATCGATGGGTGCGAAATAAATGACAACCCCTTTGAACCCATTTGCAAGGCCTGCCGCGACAAGATAGAAGAGTTCGGCGATCACGTCGAAATTGCATGGCTGCCGCGCGACAGGCGCTATGGTGAGAAACTGGCGACGCCCGACATCACCATTTCTGACCTCGTGGGCGAGGTAGACCCCGTGCGCGTGGCAGAGGGCCGCTATCTCTCGGATGAACTCACCATCCACTATGGCATGATCCCCCGCACTAATCGCGGCATCTTCTGCATTAACGAACTGCCGGACCTGGCGGAGCGTATCCAGGTGGGTTTGCTCAACATCATGGAAGAGCGTGATGTGCAGATTCGTGGCTATAAGATTCGCCTGCCATTGGATGTGTACGTCGTTGCCAGCGCTAACCCGGAAGACTATACCAATCGCGGGCGTATCATCACCCCGTTGAAAGACCGTGTTGGTTCGGAGATTCGCACGCATTATCCGCGCACCGTCGAACACGAAATTCAGATCATGGAATCTGAAAGCAATCATTTCATTACCGAAGGTATGGACATTATCTTCCCGCAGTTTATGAAGGAAGTGATTGCCAGCATTACCCAGCAGGCCCGCCGCAGCAACGAGATCAGCCAGCGTTCAGGAGTGAGTGTGCGTGTCTCGATCTCTAACTTTGAGAACGTCCTCAGCAATGCGAGCCGCCGTGCCCTACGCCTGAAAGAGCGCCAGTTTGCCCCGCGCGTGAGCGACCTTTCCGCTATCATCGCCTCGACCTGTGGCAAGATCGAGCTTGATACCGTAGGCGATGTCAAGGAAGAGCGTGTGGTGCAGAAACTCGTGAACAGCGCTATCCTGGAAGTCTTCGGTGACTACTTTGAAGTGCGCGAATTTGAACAACTGGTGGCGGGTTTCGAGCGCGGACTGAACGTGCAGGTAGGCGATGATCTCCCCTCGATGGAGTACGTCAACCAGCTCTCCAAGGTGGGCGGACTCAGCAAGGCCGTTGACAAACTCAATGGCCGGGGCAGCCCCGCCAGCATCGCATCGTCAGTTGAGTTTATTCTCGAAGGTCTGCACCTGAACCGTCGGCTTAATAAGGATGAGGTTAACGGAAAAATGCGCTACCGGCGATAGATGATAAAGGACCATTCCCATGTTCAAACGCTTTTATAAGAACCGTTACGGGTATTCACGTTGGGATGGGACGCAGCGCATCGAAGGACTTGATGCGGACGATATTCTGAACGCGCTCTCGGATGACTATCTCGAAGGCGGCAACCTGCAGCAGACCCTCAAACGCCTCATGCAGGAGGGGATACGTTCCGATGATGGGCGCCGCACCATGGGTCTGCGCGAGCTGATGGAGCGCATGCGCAACCAGCGCAACGAGCAACTCAACCGCTACAACATGGCCTCCGGCGTCATGGACGACCTGCGCGAGAAACTCGAAGAAATCAAGAACCTTGAGCGTTCAGGCATCCAGCGCCGCCTGGATGAAACCCAGGAACAGCCGTCAGAGCAGAGCCAGCCTTCTGACCAGCAGCAAGACGGAGGAGCATCTCCCAGGGAGGCCCAGCCCAACGCGAATGCTCAACCATCCGGCCAGTCCGGGCAAGCTGGACAATCAGGGCAATCAGAACAGGGGCAATCCGGCGAAAGCGGCGATGGCCTCACGCCTGAGCAGAAGCGCAAGATGCTGGAGATGATCGCGAAGCGCAAACAAGAGTATCTTGAGAAGCTTCCCGAGGATATTCCCGGCCAGATCAAGGGACTGTCCGAGTACGACTTCATGGACGACGAGGCGCGCGAGAAGTTCAATGAGCTGCTCGCCAGCCTGCAACAGCAGATGATGCAGCAATTCTTCCAGGGCATGCAGCAATCCCTGCAAAACATGACCCCGGAAGACATCGCCAAGCTGCGCGAGATGATTCGCGACCTCAATAAAATGCTGCGCGACCGGCAGGAGGGACGAGAACCCGACTTCGACTCCTTCATGCAGAAGCACGGGGAATACTTCCCCGGCGTCAACTCGCTCGATGACCTGATCGAACAGATGCAGCAGCAGATGGCGGCCATGCAAGGCATCATGGACAACCTCTCGCCGGAGCAACGGCAGGAGCTGCAAAATCTCATGGAACAACTCATGGGAGATGACCGCATCCGCGTTGACATGATGGAACTGGCGCAGAACCTCGAAGCCCTCATGCCGATGGAGCAGGCGCGCACACGCTTCCCCTTTAGAGGCGATGAATCGCTGCCTCTCAATGAAGCTATGCGCATGATGGGTCGCTTGCAGCAGATGGAGGGCCTGGAAGATCAATTCCAGGAAGCGCGCCGCATGGATAACCTCGAGGCCATCGACAGCGAGAAGGTCAAGGAACTGCTGGGCGACGACGAGTACCAATCGGTCGAGCAACTCAAGGAATTGATGAGAATCCTGGAGGAAGCGGGCTATATCCAGAAAAAGGGCAATAACTGGGAATTGACGGCTCGCGGCATTCGCAAGATTGGCCAGAAGGCGCTCCAGGATATCTTCAACAAGCTCAAACGCGACGGCTTTGGTCGCCATGTCAGCCCGTTTCGGGGCATCGGCGGCGAACGTACCGATGAGAGCAAAGCCTATCAGTTTGGCGATCCATTCCTGCTCGACCTGGAAAAAACGCTGATGAATGCCCTGCATAGGCGCGGCGTTGGTACGCCTGTCACCTTGCAAAAAGATGACTTCGAGGTATATCGTACTGAATTTACCACGCAGTCTTCGACGGTGTTAATGATCGACCTGAGCATGAGCATGATCTACAACGGCTGCCAGCCTGCCGCGAAAAAGGTCGCGGTGGCCCTGGAGAGCCTGATCCGCTCGCAGTTCCCGCGTGATAACCTGTACGTCGTGGGCTTTTCATTCGTCGCCCGCGAATACAAGCCGCAGGAACTGGTAGAGATGAGTCGTTTCGATAACGACACGGGCACCAACATGGCGCACGGGTTGATGCTTTCACGCCAGCTCCTCTCGCGCCATCACGGGGTCAACAAGCAGATCATCATGATAACCGATGGTGGGCCTACCGTCTGGTATGAGGATGGTGGCTGGCAGTTCGGCTATCCGCCCAACCCCTTCGCAGAGCAACAGGCGCTGCTCGAAGCGCAGCGCTGCACACGCGATGGCATCACTATCAATACCTTCATGCTCGAGGATGATCGCTGGATGGTGGCTTTCGTCAACCAGATGGCGGAGATCAATCATGGCCGCACATTCTACGCCGACAAGAATAACCTGGGTGAGTACCTGCTGGTCGATTATCTGAACAGCAAACGGAAGTTTATCGTATAGAAAAATGTAGGGGCGCAATTCATTGCGCCCTCTCGACATGCCGATGCATAAGGACAAGGGCGCAATGAATTGCGCCCCTACATTTTTCATCAATTGAGGGTGGTTTCATGTCGCAAGAGGACGCGCTTTCGCTGTTCGTACAAGGGCTTCGTCAGCTTGATACGAAAGTCACCGATGAACAGGTTGACCAATTCCTGCGCTACCGGCAAGAACTCCTCGACTGGAATGCTCGCTTCAATCTCACGGCCATTACCGATCCAGATGAGATACTGTTCAAACATTTCCTGGATTCGTTATCCCTTCTGGCGGTCTATGATAAACCCCAGGCGCGTGTACTCGATATTGGAGCAGGGGCCGGTTTTCCGGGTATCCCTCTCAAGATACTTCGGCCAAAATGGAAGATCGTGCTTTTGGAGGCAACGGGCAAGAAAGTGACGTT
>WNGQ01012915.1_pt1 | contig 11301 bp, 12 predicted proteins | sample 5407661 | NCBI WGS metagenome assembly WNGQ01 (sample SAMN13153382, study PRJNA577476) | soil metagenome | isolation source: 60 cm soil or saprolite under Garry oak tree replicate 2 | place: USA:California | collected 2016-06-15
ATGGCGTTTCTGCCCGCGTGCTCGACGGCACCCGCTACGTGGTGCGGTTGCAGACCGGCTACGTCTATCACTATGCCTTCGCCATGCTGATCGGCGTCGCGGCGCTGATTACCTGGTTCATGTTCAAGGGGGTCGTGAGATGATGCTGAGCTGGCCCATTCTCTCGGTCACGACCTTCCTGCCGCTCGTTGGCGCGCTGTTCATTATGCTGATGCGCAGCGATGGCGATCCCGAGAACCGCAATGCGCGCTGGGTCGCCTTGTGGACGACGTCGATGACATTCGCCATCTCGCTGGTCCTGGTCTGGCGGTTCGATGTCGGCTCCGCCGAGTTCCAGTTCGAGGAAAAGCACGGCTGGCTCGAGGGCGCGATCAGCTACCACATGGGCGTCGACGGCATCTCGCTGCCGTTCGTGATCCTCACCACCGCCTTGATGCCGATCTGCATCATCGCGAGCTGGCGGGTGATCCAGCGCCGCGTGAAGGAATACATGGTCGCCTTCCTGGTGCTCGAGACCTTGATGGTCGGCACCTTTTGTGCCCTCGACCTCGTGCTGTTCTATCTCTTCTTCGAAGGGGGCCTGATCCCGATGTTCCTCATCATCGGCGTCTGGGGCGGCCCGCGACGCGTCTATGCGAGCTTCAAGTTTTTCCTCTACACGCTGCTCGGCTCGGTGCTGATGCTTCTTGCCATCATGGCAATGTATTGGGATGCGGGCACGACCGATATCCCCACCCTCCTCAAGCACGGCTTCCCGCCTGGGCTGCAGACCTGGGCCTGGCTCGCCTTTTTCGCCTCCTTTGCGGTCAAGCTGCCGATGTGGCCGGTACACACCTGGCTGCCCGACGCGCATGTCGAAGCGCCGACCGCTGGCTCTGTCATCCTTGCCGCCATTCTCCTGAAAATGGGCGGATACGGCTTCCTGCGCTTTTCGCTGCCGATGTTCCCCGGCGCCTCGCACGATTTCGATCGCCTATTCTTCGGTCGCCCACATGGGCTTCGTGACCATGGGCATCTTCGCGGCCACGACCCAGGGCATCGCCGGCAGCATCTTCCAAATGCTCTCGCATGGCATTGTCTCGGGCGCACTCTTTCTCAGTGTCGGCGTCGTGTACGACCGCGTGCACACCCGCGAGATCGCGGCCTATGGCGGTCTAGTCAACCGCATGCCATTCTACGCCGTGGCTTTCATGGTGTTCACGCTCGCCAACGTGGCGCTGCCAGGCACGTCCGGCTTCATCGGCGAGTTCCTCACCCTCATCGGCACGTTCAAGGTGAATATTTGGGTGGCGACACTGGCCACCACCGGCACGATTCTGTCGGCCGCTTATGCGCTGTGGCTCTACCGCAAGGTCATCTTCGGCGTGCTCGACAAACCGGGCCTCGCCGCCATCAAGGACCTCGACTACCGCGAAGTCATCACGCTTGGTCCGCTTGCCGTCTTGACCATCGTGTTCGGCTTTTTCCCGAAGCCGGTGCTCGATGTTTCGGCGGCCGCGGTCTCGCAACTCATCGACAACTACAACCGGGCGCTCGGCGCCGCGACGACGGCCGCGCTGATGCCTTGAGACGACATGAGAACGGGGGGGGCGCAGAATGAAGGCTTCGCCTGTCCCTATATGCGGAAAGAGAAGAATTCGAAGGCTTGCCGATGACCGAGACTGTTGACATTGCCGCGCTCTTGCCGGCGCTGCCGGAGATGGTGCTCGCGGTCGGCGCCATGGTGCTGCTGATGTTCGGCGCATTTGGCGGCGAGCGGACGCCGGAGGCCGTCGATTGGCTTGCGATCCTGCTGCTCGTGACCGCCGGCGCCATCGTCGTCTGGCTGCCGTCCGGTCGACTCGTGACTTTCGGCGGCAGTTTCGTGGTCGACGACTTCGCGCGTTTCCTCAAGCTCCTTGCGCTTGCCGGTTCCGCGGTCGCGATCTTCATGTCGATCGATTATCTCGCCGTCGAAAGACAGCAGAAATTCGAATACGCGATCCTGATCCTGCTTTCCGCGACCGGCATGTTGATGTTGATCTCGGCGGCCGACTTGATCGCGCTCTATCTCGGCCTCGAACTGATGAGCCTTTCGCTCTACGTGGTGGCAGCGATCAACCGCGATTCGGTGCGGTCGACCGAAGCAGGGCTGAAATATTTCGTGCTCGGCGCGCTTTCGTCCGGCATGCTGCTCTACGGCGCCTCGCTGGTCTACGGCTTCACCGGCACGGTGAGCTTTGCGGGCATCGCCAAGGCGGCCGACCAAGCGAGCATCGGGCTCGTGTTCGGGCTCGTCTTCCTGTTCGCGGGCTTCTGCTTCAAGGTCTCGGCGGTGCCTTTCCACATGTGGACGCCCGATGTCTACGAGGGCGCGCCCACGCCGATCACCGCCTTCTTTGCCGCGGCCCCCAAGGTCGCAGGCATCGCCATGTTCGTACGTACGACAATCGTGGCGTTCCCGGGGATCGTCGTGCAATGGCAGCAAATCGTGGTTTTCGTCGCCATTGCCTCGATGGCGCTCGGCGCCTTCGCCGCCATCGGCCAGCGCAACATCAAGCGGCTGATGGCCTATTCCTCGATCGGCCATATGGGTTTCGCGCTCGTCGGGCTGGCTGCGGGCACGGCGGAGGGTGTGCAGGGGGTGCTCGTCTACATGGCAATCTATGTCGCGATGACGCTCGGGACCTTCGCCTGCATCCTGTCGATGCGCCGTGACGGACAGTTGGTCGAAGAGATCGGCGATCTCGCGGGCCTCGCACGCACCAAGCCGGCCATGGCGTTCTTCCTCGCGATGCTCTTGTTCTCGCTCGCCGGCATTCCTCCGCTCGCAGGCTTCTTCGCCAAGTTCTACGTCTTTCTTGCCGCCATCAAGGCAGGCCTGTTCACGCTCGCGGTCGTGGGTGTTCTCACCAGCGTCGTAGGCGCCTACTATTACCTCGCGATCGTCAAGACCATGTATTTCGACGAGCCGGCGAAGGCGTTCGAACCGATGCCATACGAGCTCCGGACTGTGCTCGGCGTCAGCGGGCTGTTCAATCTGTTGTTCTTCGTCTATCCCGGCCCGCTCGTCGAGGCGGCAACCGCAGCGGCGAAGTCGCTGTTCTAGATGATGCAGCTCGATCCCAGGGCGTCCGCGGCGGGCGTGCGGCTCGTTTCGCACGAACTCTTGACCTCGACCAATACCGAAGCCCTCGCGCTTGCGCGCCAAGGCGAACGCGGGCCGCTGTGGGTCACGGCGGAGCGCCAGAGCGCAGGTCGCGGACGCCGCGGCCGAAGCTGGACGTCGGAGCGCGGCAATCTCGCTGCGAGTCTGCTGCTGACGGACCCGGGGCCGCCTGAGCATTGGCCCGAGCTCTCGTTCGTCGCGGCGCTTGCGGTCCATGACGCGGTCGCGGAGGTCGCGCCCGAGCTGCGGTCCCGACTTGCGATCAAATGGCCGAACGATCTTCTGCTCGATGGGGCGAAATTCGCAGGCATCCTGATCGAAGCGGAGGGCACCGAAGATGGCGCAGTCGCAATCGGCATCGGGGTCAATTGCACAAGCCATCCCCCGAATACGACTTATCCCGCGACCGATCTCGCCGCCGTCGGCGCGACCGTATCGTCCGAAGCGCTGTTCTCTGCGCTCACGGCCAAGATGGTCGGGCGGGTCGCACAATGGAATCGCGGCGAGCATTTTTCCACCATTCGTGCCGACTGGCTCGCGCGCGCGGTAGGTCTTGGAGAGGTGGTCCGCGTGCGCCTTGCGGACCGGGAGATCGTCGGCTGCTTTGAGGCGATCGACGACACTGGCCGCCTGATGCTGCTGTTGCCCGAGGGCGGCCGGGAGGCGCTCGCGGCGGGCGATGTGGTCGAGCTTGAAGGCCTCGGCCGACCGATGGCACCGCAAGACGGTGAGACGTGATGGCAAGCGGGGGCGACGAACTCGTTTTCGCGCCGCTCGGCGGCGTGGGCGAGATCGGCATGAATCTCGCGATCTATGGGCTTGGCGACGCCCGCCGCCGACAATGGATCGCGGTCGATCTCGGCGTGTCGTTCGCGGGCGAGGAGCTGCCTGGCATTGACCTTATCCTGCCGGACATCCGTTACCTGGTCGAGGAGCGCAGGAATCTGCTGGGGATTGTGCTCACTCATGCGCATGAGGATCACTTCGGCGCGCTCATCGACCTGTGGCCGCGGCTGAAGGTTCCGCTCTACGGTACGCCCTTCACCGCCGCTTTGTTGGAAGCCAAACGGCTCGGCGAGCCCGGTGCGCCGGAGATCCCTGTCAACGTGGTGCCGCTCAACGGCCGTCTTACGCTTGGGCCATTCGATATCGAATACGTGTCCATGGCCCATTCGATCCCGGAATCGAACGGGCTCATCATCCGCACCCGCCACGGCACCGTGTTGCACACCGGCGACTGGAAGATCGATCCGACGCCGGTGATCGGCCCGCCGACCGACGAAAGGAAGCTCAGGGCGCTCGGCAACGAAGGATGTCTCGCGCTGATCGGAGATTCCACCAATGCGGTGCGCGAAGGCCGCTCGCCCTCCGAGGCAGATGTCGCAAAATCGCTCGCGGAGCTGATCAAGAGCGCGCGCGGGCGCGTCGCGGTGACGACCTTCGCCTCCAACGTCGCCCGCATTCGGGCGGTCGCCGAGGCTGCCAGCGCGTGCGACCGCGAGGTCGTGCTGGTGGGGCGTGCCATGGAACGGATCGCCCAGGTCGCGCGCGAGACCGGCTATCTCGACGGCATCCGCGACTTTCGCTCGGTCGAAACCTACGGCTACCTGCCGCCGAACAAGGTGGTCGCGCTCTGCACCGGCAGCCAGGGCGAGCCGCGCGCGGCGCTCGCGCGCATCGCCGAGGACGACCATCCGGAAGTCACTTTCGCGCGCGGCGACCGGGTGATCTTCTCCTCGCGCGCCATTCCCGGCAACGAGAAGGCCGTGATGCGGATCATCAATGGCCTGGTCGGCCAAGATATCGAGGTCATTACCGACCGCACCCACCTCGTGCACGTCTCTGGGCATCCGCGTCGAGCCGAGCTCGAGGACATGATCGGCTGGGTGCGCCCGCAGGTGCTGATCCCGGTGCACGGCGAGGCGCTCCACATGGCCGAGCATGCGGCACTGGCGCGCCGCGCCGGTGTCGGCAAAGTCGTGCTCTGCCGCGATGGCGATCTGGTGCGGCTGGCGCCCGGCGATCCCGGCATCATCGACGAGGTACCTGCGGGTCGGCTTTACAAGGATGGCGCGCTGTTGGTCGAGGCGGAGCAACGCACCGTCCCCGACCGGCGCCGGCTCGGCTTTGCAGGCATCGTTTCAGTGGCGCTCGCCGTGACCGACAAGGGCGAGCTGGTCGGCGACCCGGAGATCGAGCTGACCGGAATTCCTGAAACAGATGCCGGCGGAACTTTGATCGCGCGGATCGCCTATGACGCCGTGCTCGAGGCCTTCGAGTCGATGCCGCGTCCGCGCCGACGCGATCCCGACGCCGTCGCCGAGGCGGCCCGCCGCGCCGTGCGCGCCGCTCTCGCCGCGGTGTGGCGGAAGAAGCCCATATGCCACGTCCATGTTTTGACGATATAAGCCACATTCTCCCCCCGCTTGCGCAAGCGGGGAAGTGATCCCCACCGGGAGCGCAGAATCGTGATCGGACGGCTCAACCACGTGGCGATCGCGGTGCGCGACCTTGCGAAGGCGGCGCGCCTCTATCGGGATACGTTCGGCGCCGAAGTCTCGGAGCCGGTGCCGCAGCCCGAGCATGGCGTCACGACGGTGTTCATTACGCTTGCGAATACCAAGATCGAGCTCATTGCGCCACTCGGCGACGCCTCGCCGATCGCAAAGTTTCTCGAGCGTAATCCCGACGGCGGCATCCACCATGTTTGCTACGAAGTCGAGGATATCCGGGCGGCGCGCGATCAACTCCTGCAGAAGGGCGCGCGCCTCCTTGGCGACGGCAAGGCCAAGCCTGGCGCGCATGGCAAGCCGGTGCTGTTCCTGCACCCCAAGGATTTTTGCGGCACTCTGATCGAGATCGAGGAAGCCTGAGCGCCCGCAAAAGAGTTGCGGCTCGACGGGGTTAGCCGCGAGCCGCAATCAACTGCCGAGAATGCCGTACTGGGATTGGGGGACGGGGGGTCAGGGGACTATCAATCCGCGGCACAGCCACCGGCCGTTGACGAAAGAGCATTGCGAGTGATTGATCGACCGTGGCCTGAGATGCACGCCGCGGCCATAGGCATCATACGCACCACCGTTATACATGCCGCCGTTATACCCCCCGTTGTACATACCGCCGTTGTACCCTCCGTTGTACATGCCGCCGTTATACGTATACACGCCGCCGCTATACGCACCGCCGCATCCACCGCAGCTCGTTGCATAGTATTGCGGCTGGATCACCGGCCCGACGGTTCCGCACCCGCCGCACCCGCCGTAATAGAACGTCGGCTGCGGCGCTACGGCGGCGGTGCCGCACCCGCCGCATGAACCGCCGTAATAGTATTGCGGCTGCGGCGCTACCGCGACAGTGCCGCACCCGCCGCAACCGTTGGAATAGCCGGATTGATAATAGGCGGGCGCGGGCGCCGGCTGCATGACCGGATAGTAAACGGGCTGCGGTGCCGGCTGCGGTGCGACAACGTCGATATTGTCGTCGCAGTTGCCATAGTCGCAGACATCGCGCTGGATGCGCCGCACGTGATGGACGCGCCGCACCATTTCATAGCGCGGATAGTGATAGCGCTGATAGTGTCGCGTCGGTTGGTAGGTGAAGCCGTCGGCGGAAGCGGGCGTTGCCGGCACTGTGCCGAATGCAAGACCGACCAGGAATGGAGCTGCCGCGAGGCGCAAGGTCAACATACGCAAGGTCATGATGAGTGTCTCCCTGACTGTTGCCTGCGTCTTTAACATTGCGGGCCCGCGGGCGATACGTTGGCGCGGGCTCGATTTGTTTTTTACCTTAATCTTCTGCCTTTCTACTCCCGAGGTAACCAAGCCGTGTCCCTAACGACCGCCATTGCGATCTACTTCATCATCTGGTGGACCGTGCTGTTCGCGGTGTTGCCATGGGGCGTGCGCAGCCAGGAGGAAAGCGGGGCGGTGGTGCATGGCACCGATCCCGGTGCGCCTGCGATCCCCAAGGTCTGGAGAAAGCTCGTCTGGACGACGGTCGTCGCAACGCTGGTCTTCATCATCTGCGTCGTCGTCTACAGCTACCGGCTGGTGACGCTTGATAGCCTAATCACATTGCTGGGAATGGAGCGGTGAGCGAGACTGCGCTTTTATCCAGCCTGCCAACCCCAAAAAATTGAGCAGGGCCAAGGCCCTGCTCCCATTGATCGGTCCTCTACCCGTCATCCCCGCCGAACTCGACTCGACCGTGGCGGCTGTGGCTTTACGCGCCTGCGGGCTTGTCCTCCCAAGACTTGGACCCATGACGGAGACGCGGGGACCCACCCTCGGCTCCGACCATGTGTCGGCAACCTATCCAATCTGCCCACTCCTTGTCACCCCCCACCTGCTTGCGGCCGAAAAACGCAAAACAAACTTTCGTGAGGTCGATGACCGTGGTTGGCCGCCACGCCCCCGCGCGGCCGCAAATTCTGGCCGGAAGGCCTTGATAGCCCTTGTCTTTTCTCGATTGATCCGGTTTCACTCGCGGGTCCGCAAGCCATCCGATTCTTGGATCGCCACCCATGCGAATGTCGCGTTACTTCTTGCCCATTCTGCGCGAGACGCCGAAGGAAGCGGAGATCGTCTCCCACCGGCTGATGCTTCGCGCCGGCATGATGCGGCAGGAGGCCGCGGGCATCTACGCCTGGTTGCCGCTCGGCTTTCGCGTGCTCAAGAAGATCGAACAGATCGTCCGCGAAGAGCAGGATCGCGCGGGCGCCATCGAGCTCCTGATGCCGACGTTGCAACTCGCCGATCTCTGGCGTGAGAGCGGACGTTACGACGCGTACGGCCCCGAGATGCTGCGCATCAAGGATCAGCACGGGCGCGACATGCTCTATGGGCCGACGAACGAGGACATGATCACGGAGATTTTCCGCAGCTACGTTCGCTCCTACCGCGAACTTCCGAAGATCCTCTATCACATTCAGTGGAAGTTCCGCGACGAAATCAGGCCCCGCTTCGGCGTCATGCGCGGGCGCGAGTTCTTGATGAAGGACGCCTATTCGTTCGATGTCGACGAGGCCGCGGCGCGATTATCCTACAACAAGATGTTCGTCGCTTACCTGCGCACGTTTTCGCGCATGGGGCTCAAGGCGATTCCGATGCGGGCTGAAACCGGGCCGATTGGCGGGGACCTGTCGCACGAGTTCATCATCCTGGCCGAGACCGGCGAGTCCGGCGTCTACTGCCACAAGGATGTTCTCAATCTGCCGGTCCCTGGCGCGGACATCGACTACGATGCTGATCTGATGCCGCTCATCCAGCCGTGGACGAGCCTTTATGCGGCGACCGAGGACGTCCACGACCCTGCTCGTTTCGAGCGCGAGGTCCCGGCGGATAAACGGCTTCATACCCGCGGCATCGAGGTCGGCCAGATCTTCAATTTTGGGACCAAATATTCCGCGCCGATGAAGGCTTTGGTGACCGGTCCTGATGGCGTTGAGCGGCCGATCCACGGCGGCTCGTACGGAGTTGGCGTGTCGAGGCTGGTCGCGGCCATCATCGAACCGTTCAAGGTTGCGATCCTCAACCTCAAACAGGACAGCGCCGACACCGATGCGGCCTGCGAGCACCTCTACCGCGCGCTTTCGGCCCGGGGCGTCGAGGTGCTCTATGACGACCGCGACCAGCGGCCGGGCGCGAAATTCGCGACCGCCGATCTCATCGGAATTCCCTGGCAGGTGTTGATCGGGCCAAAAGGCCTCGCCGATGGCAAGGTCGAGGTCAAGCGCCGCGCCGACGGCAGCCGGGAACTCATGCCGCCTGCCGACGCCATCCAGCGGCTTCTGCCATGAACCTGTGCGCTTTGCCCGCTTTGGGACCTCCGGCCATGGCGTGAAACGGCCAGAATCATGTGAAAATCGGAGGGCGGGGAACAAATTTCATGGCCGAGCCGACCGGGACGCGCCCGTTTTCGCCCTTCGAATGGATGCTGTCGCTGCGCTATCTGCGGGCGCGGCGCAAGGAGGGATTTATCTCGGTCATCGCCGGGTTCTCCTTTCTCGGCATCATGCTAGGCGTCGCGACCCTCATCATCGTCATGGCGGTGATGAACGGCTTCCGCAAGGAGTTGCTCGATAAGATCCTTGGCCTCAATGGCCACCTGTTGATCCAGCCGCTCGAATCCCCGCTCACCGACTGGCAAGAGGTGGCCGAGCGGGTGTCAAAGCTCGAGGGCATCATCCTCGCCGCGCCGATCGTCGAGGGCCAGGCGCTCGCGTCCTCGCCGTTCAATGCCGCGGGCGTGCTGGTGCGCGGGGTGCGGGGCGACGATCTGGCAAAACTTCCCTCGATCGCCAAGAAGATCACTCAGGGATCGCTCGAAGGCTTCGACGAAGGGCAGGGGGTGACGATCGGGCGGCGGCTGGCCGATCAGTTGTCGTTGCGCGCGGGCGACAGCGTGACGCTCGTGGCTCCGCGCGGGGCGGTGACGCCGATGGGCACGACGCCACGGATCAAGCCCTACAAGATCGTCGCGGTGTTCGAGATCGGCATGTCGGAATACGATGCCGCCTTCGTCTTCATGCCGCTCGTCGAGGCGCAGGCCTATTTCAATCGCTCGGGCGACGTCACCGCGATCGAGGTCTACACCGACAATCCCGATCGGGTCGACCGCTTCCGCACGCTCGTCGCCCAGGCTGCAGCGCGCCCGATCTTCATGATCGACTGGCGCCAGCGCAACGCCACCTTCTTCAATGCGCTGCAGGTCGAGCGCAACGTGATGTTCCTGATCCTCACGTTGATCGTGCTGGTGGCGGCGCTCAACATCGTCTCCGGCCTGATCATGCTGGTGAAGGACAAAGGCACCGACATCGCCATCCTGCGCACCATCGGAGCGACGCAGGGCGCGATCCTGCGGATCTTCCTGATCACCGGCGCCTCGATCGGCGTCGTCGGCACGCTGGTCGGCCTCCTGCTAGGCACGCTCGTGTGCCTCAACATCGAGACGATCCGGCAATTTCTCTCGTGGCTCACCAGAACGGATCTGTTTCCGCCCGAGCTCTACTTCCTGTCCCGATTGCCAGCCGACATGGACCTTGGCGAAACCACGGCCGTGGTGGTGATGTCGCTCACGCTCTCGCTGTTGGCGACGCTCTATCCGTCATGGCGTGCGGCGCGGCTCGATCCGGTCGAGGCGCTTCGCTATGAGTGACCAGATCACGGGCGAAGACGACTTTCCCATCCTCTACCTGCAAGGGATCGGCCGCCATTACCGCCAGGGGGACGCCATGCTCGAAATCCTCAAGGGGGCCGAGCTTGCGGTGTGGAGCGGCCAATCGGTCGCTCTGGTCGCGCCCTCCGGCGCCGGCAAGTCGACGCTCTTGCACATTGCGGGGCTGCTCGAACAATCCGACGCGGGCGAGGTCTATATCGACAAGATCGCGACCTCGCGCCTGTCGGATGCCGAGCGTACGAGAATCCGCCGCACCGAGATCGGCTTCGTCTATCAATTCCACCACCTGCTGCCGGAATTCTCAGCGATCGAGAACGTGATCCTGCCGCAGATGATCCGCGGGCTGCCTCACAAGGAGGCGGCGAGCCGCGCGGTCGATCTCTTGAGCTATCTTGGGCTCAAGGATCGTCTTAGCCACCGGCCCGCGGAGCTCTCGGGCGGCGAGCAGCAGCGGGTCGCGATCGCGCGCGCGGTCGCCAACGCCCCGCGCATCCTGCTCGCCGACGAGCCGACCGGAAATCTCGATCCGCGCACCTCCCAGCATGTCTTCAACGCGCTCACCCAACTCGTGCGCGCCTCGAGTCTCGCGGTGATCGTCGCCACCCACAACATGGACATTGCCGCCCGCATGGACCGCCGCGTCACGCTGAAAGATGGGCTGGTGGTGGAGCTGGCGTGACCGGGATTGAGGCCGGGCGGCATTTCAAAAGGATCCACTAATCCCCCCTTGGGTAGTGGGTCAGTTTGACTCTTTTCGCTTTGGACCCGGCTTGTGACTTGCCTTGTCCGCCTCGACCCAAGCTTCGGCTACCGCCGTGTTCGCAAACCCAAAGAACGTTTCGGCCGCCTCATACCGGGGAATCCGCCGCACATGGTAGGTATCGCCGATCGCGTCCTTCTCGACTTCGTACAGCGTTCCGGTCTTGGCGTGCTCGGCTTCCCATGCCTCGATCATGGCGACGATATCGGACACTTCC
>WNGQ01006515.1_pt1 | contig 11300 bp, 9 predicted proteins | sample 5407661 | NCBI WGS metagenome assembly WNGQ01 (sample SAMN13153382, study PRJNA577476) | soil metagenome | isolation source: 60 cm soil or saprolite under Garry oak tree replicate 2 | place: USA:California | collected 2016-06-15
TCCCCGCCGCCGCCCTCGGCCTGACCGAGTCCGCCGAATCCCGCCGCACCCAGGCCGTCGAACTCGGCCGCACCGACCGCGCCGCCCAGATCGCCCAGGCCATCGCCGCCGCCCCAGAAGCAGAAGGAAGCGTGATCGCATGAGCGAGCTCGGGCAACCTGCGGGCAGCGTCCTTCCGCCGGATCCGGATCACGACGCTGACGAGCTCGTCAGGGTCGACAACCTGGTCAAGTACTTCCCGATACGCGGCCAGGGGCTGCTCTCGCGCACGATCGCGAACGTCCAGGCCGTGGACGGGGTCTCGCTGACGATCCGGCGCGGTCACACCCTCGGCCTGGTCGGCGAGACCGGCTGCGGCAAGTCCACTTTGGCCCGGTGCATCGCCGGGCTGCTCCCGATCACGTCCGGCAAGGTGTACTTCGAGGGCAACGACATCACCAACCTGCCCCGCCGCGTCATGCAACCCTACCGGCGCGAGATCCAGATGATCTTCCAGGACCCGTACGGCTCCCTGAACCCCCGGCGCCGGGTCGGCTCGATCATCGGTGACCCTTTCGCGGTGCACAGCACCGTCACCGGCAATCAGCGCAAGAAGGCCGTGCAGGAACTCATGGAGCGGGTCGGCCTCAACCCCGAGCACTTCAACCGGTTCCCGGCCGAGTTCTCCGGCGGCCAGCGCCAGCGCATCGGCGTCGCCCGCGCGCTGGCCCTGCGCCCCAAGCTGATCATCTGCGACGAGCCCGTCTCCGCCCTCGACGTGTCCATCCAGGCCCAGGTCCTCAACCTCCTGGCGGACCTGCAGCAGGACTTCGGGCTGTCGTACCTGTTCATCGCGCACGACCTCGAGGTCGTCCGGCACGTCTCCGACGCCGTCACCGTCATGTACCTCGGCCGGGTCGCGGAGACGGGCCCGGGCGCCCAGGTCTACGAACAGTCCAGGCACCCGTACACGGCGGCCCTGCTGTCGGCCGCGCCGGCCGCCGACCCCGACGCGGCAAGCAGCCGGCAGCGGATCATTCTCACCGGTGACGTGCCCTCGCCGATTAACCCGCCGTCCGGATGCCGGTTCCACCCGCGCTGCCCGAAAGCGCAGGACCTCTGCACGACCGCCGAGCCGAGCCTGGAAGCCAAGGCAGGCGACTCGAGCGCACATCTGACCGCCTGCCACTTCCCGGTTCAGGCGGGCGAAATCCTGGCCAGGGCAGGCCGGAGGGAGTCACCGTGAGCATCACCGAGGTCGCATTCGTCGCGCAGGCCGTCGAGAATGCGCCAGAACAGGCGATCGAGGGCCGCAGCCAATGGGCCCTGACCTGGCGCAGGCTGCGTTCCGACCGCGTAGCCGTAGCCTCCATCGCCGTCATCGTGCTCGTGATGCTCATGGCGTTGTGCGCGCCCCTGGTCGCTGCCGTGCTGCACCACGGTGAGTTTCAGCCGTTCACGACGACCGGCACGGACGCCTTCGGGCAGCCGGTCGGCCCCCATGTTCATGGCTTCCCGCTTGGCACCGACTTTCTCGGCCGCGACCTGCTCATCCGGATCATGTACGGCGCGCGGATCTCACTTGAGGTCGGGATCTTCAGCACCGCGGCCGCGAGCGTCCTCGGGGTCAGCGTCGGCCTGATCGCGGGTTACTTCGGCGGCTGGATAGACCAGGTGCTGGCAAGATTCATCGACGCCGCGCTCGCCTTCCCGCTGATCGTGCTCGCGCTCGCGCTCGCCGCGGTGCTCCACCCCAGCCTGGGCATCGTGCTCGGCGTCATCACCTTCTTCTCGTGGGCGGGCATCTCCCGGGTCGTACGCGGCCAGACCCTGTCACTGAAGGAAAAGGAGTACATCGAGGCCGCCCGCTCCATCGGCGCCAGCCCCTGGCGCATCATGTTCATCGACATCCTGCCGAACGTGCTCGGTCCGGTGCTGGTGCTGGCCACCCTGTTCATCCCGACAGCGGTGAGCTTCGAGGCAACGCTGTCCTACCTCGGAATCGGAGTGCCGCCGCCCGCCCCGAGCTGGGGCAATATCCTGGCTGAGGCGCAGCAGCACGTGACCTCCTGGTGGTACGTGGTCTTCCCCGCTGCGGCGCTGCTGATCACCACGCTGGCCTTCAACCTGCTCGGCGACGGCATCAGGGACGCGATGGACCCGCGGACCGAGCGGCTCCTGGCTGGCAGCAAGGTCAGCCGGCGCAGGCGGCGGATCGCGTCGGCCGCAGCCGGCGCGGCTACGACCGAAGCGAGCTAACCCATGGGTACCGTGGTTTTCCTCTTCCGGCGGATCCTGGCCGGGATCGTCGTCGTCTACGTCGTCGCCACCCTGACCTTCCTGCTGTTCTTCAAGGCGGTTCCGCCGATTGATGTCGCGCGCCTGCTGGCCGGGAAGGCCGCCACGCCGACCCAGCTCGCCTCGGTCGCCAGGACGCACGGGCTCGATCTCCCGTGGTACACCCAGTACGGGCACTTCCTCTGGCGCCTGCTCCACGGCGATCTCGGGTACTCCTACTACTCCCAGGAACCCGTCACCACGATCATCAAGCAGGGCATTCCAGCGACGGTGTCACTCGTGATCGGCGGCATGCTGCTCTGGCTGATCGCCGGCCTTAGCGTCGGGATCCTCAGCGCTACCCGGCCGCGGACCTTGTTCGACCGGACATCCACCATGGGTGTCCTGGCAGGCGTTTCCGCGCCGACGTTCGTCATCGGGCAGCTGCTGATCCTGCTGGTGTTCGTGCCGCTGAGTCAGCACGGCTTCACCTGGATCACGACCGGCTACAACCCGTTGTCCGCGGGCATTTCCGCCTGGGCAGGCGCTATGATCCTGCCGTGGGTCACGCTGGCGGTGGTGCAGGCCGCAGTTTATACCCGGCTGTCGCGCGGCTCGCTGCTCGACACTCTCGGCGAGGACTTCATCAGGACTGCGCGGGCTAAGGGCCTGTCCGAGCGACGGGTCCTTTACCGGCATGCGGTCCGCGCCGCCATGACGCCGGTTGTCTCCCAGCTAGGCGTCGACATCGGCGCCTTGCTCGGCGGTGTGGTGGTCGTGGAGCAGGTGTTCGGCCTGCAGGGCATCGGCGAGACGACGGTCCAGGCGATAACCCAGGGCGACGGCCAGCTGGTCTTGGGTTTCGTCATCATCGCGACGGTATTCGTGGTTGTCGCCAACCTTGTCGTCGACATGGCGTACGCAGCCCTGGATCCACGCGTCCGGATCAGCTGATCTGGTCCGCCGGGTCTAGTTCAGCCCGGTCCGATTCAGCACCGCGGCAGCGGCGGCGGCCAGCCGCTGCCGGAGCGCCGCCTGACCTGGCCGGTCGGTGCGCAACTCGACCACGCTGATACCCGTCCCGCGGGCTGCGGCCGACGCGAGCACCTCGGGCAGCTCGACGGCCGCCTCGATCCGCCGGTACGGCAGGCCCGCGGCCGTCGCCAGCTCGGCGAGTCCCGCGTCGTGCGGCGTGCCGAACACCCGCTCGAACGGGCCGGGAAAGGCGGCCTGCTCCAGCATCGAGAAGATACCGCCGCCGTTGTTGTTCACCACGACCAGACACAGGTCAGGGCGCGGCTCATCCGGGCCGAGAAACAGCCCGGGGGTGTCGTGCAGCAGCGCGAGGTCGCCAAGCAGCGCAGCCGCCGCGCCGCCGCCGCTGGCCTGATGCGCCAGCGCGGCTCCGATCGCCGAGGAGACCAGACCGTCGATGCCGCTCGCTCCCCTGCTGGCCAGGATCCGCAGCCCGGACCGCGGTCTCAGCTGCTGGTCGAGGTCCCTGATCGGCAGGCTGGACGCGGCCCACAGCAGCGCGCCGTCCGGCAGCGCCGCCGCCAGGTCCCTGGCCAGCCTGGGCTCGCTCAGCACCTCGCCGGCGTCCAGGATCTCGTCGACCGCCGTCCTGACCGCGCGGTCGGCAGCCAGCCAGCCGTCCAGCCAGCGCGGCCCTGACCCGCAGGCCGCCGCCCCGTCCGTGACCGGGCCCAGCCGGACCGCCGCCGTCACGTCGGTCGCCGTCCTGGCCGGGTCGGCCCACCGGCCGGGACCCTGGGCGAGCACGAGGTGGCGGACCGTCGTTCCGTCGCGCACGCTCCCGCCGGTCCGCAGCAGGGCGAGCTGGCTGCGGGAGAGCCCGGGCCGGCCGGCCGAGACGATCACCTGCGGCTGGTGCGCGGCCATGAACCTGGCGTCGGCGAGCAGGAACTGGTACGCGGACAGCGCACAGGGGCCGCGCCTGGCGTTCGACGACGGCTCGGCGAGCACCGGCCAGCCCGCCCGCTCGGCCAGGTCGAGCAGCGGCTCTGGGTCGTAGCCGCCGTCGCCGCAGACGACGATCCCGCGCTCGGCCCGGGGGGGCAGCCCGGCGACGGGCGCGAACCTGGCCCAGGGTGCGCCGTCCTGCCGCCCGCCGTGCGGGACCGGCCCGTCCGGCCCGTCCGGCCCGTCCGGCCCGTCCGGGACGAGCGGCTCGCGCAGCGGCAGGTTCAGGTGTACCGGGCCTGGCAGCCCGCCGACGGCCCCCGCCGCCAGGCCCCAGGCGCGGCAGGCGGCGCTGCGCCAGTACGCCTCCTGCCCGGGGCCCGCCTCCGCGACGCCGACCTCGCAGAACCAGCGCACGGCCGGCCCGTACAGCCGGAGCTGGTCGATCGTCTGGTTGGCCCCGGTGCCGCGGAGCTCGGGCGGCCGGTCGGCGGTCAGCACGATCAGCGGGACCGCCGACTCGTCCGCCTCGATCACGGCCGCGTGGAAGTGCGCGGCCGCAGTGCCCGACGTGCAGACAACGGCGGCGGGGACGCCGCTCGCCTTGGCCAGCCCGAGCGCGCAGAACGCGGCGCTCCGCTCGTCGATGCGCACGCTCAGCCGCAGGTCGCCGGCCTCCGCGAGGCGGTGGAACTCCATCGCCAGCGGCGCGCTGCGCGACCCTGGCGCGACCACGACCTCCCGCAGGCCGCACCGGACCAGCTCGTCCGCGAGCGCCGTGGCCAGTGCCGTGGCCGGGTTCTGGTGGCGTGGCGGGCTCACCCGAGGAACTCCGCGGCGGCCAGCACCCGGTCGCGCCAGGGCGCCGGGTCACATTCCCAGGCAGCGAGCCGTTGACAGTCAACCTCACCTCGCCGCAGCGGCAGCATCCCGCCCGCCGGGACGAGCGGTTCGGCGGTCACGTCGCCGGTGAGCAGGCTCATCGTCGCGAGCCCGCAGTCGTAGTCGAGCGCGGGCAGCGCGGCGGCGAGCGCGACGCCCGCGGCCAGGCCGACCGACGACTCGACCGCGCTCGACACCACCACGGGCAGCCCGCACGCGGCCGCCACCCGCAGAGCCGGCCGGACCCCGCCCAGCGGCGCCACCTTCAGCACGACGATGTCCGCGGCGCCGGCCGCCCGCACGGCCAGCGGGTCGGACGCCTTGCGCACCGACTCGTCGGCCGCGAGCGGGACGTCGACGAGCAGGCGCAGCCTGGCCAGCTCGTCCAGCGTCGCACACGGCTGCTCGGCGTACTCCAGGCCGAACTTGCCGAGCCGCCGCAGCATGCTGGCCGCCTGCCCGACTTCCCAGCCGCCGTTTGCGTCCACGCGGATCCGCCCGGACGGCCCGAGCGCGTCCCGCACGGCGGCGACCCGCTCGACGTCGTCGCGCTCGCCCTGCCCAGGCTCGGCGACCTTCACCTTCGCGGTCCGGCAGCCCGACCTTGCGGCGATCTCGTGCGCGACCCGCGGCCCGACCGCCGGAACCGTGACGTTCACCCCGACCGCGGTCCGCGCCGGCTCTGGCCAGCCCACCGTCGCGGACTCGACCGCGCTGGCCAGCCAGCGGGAGCTCTCGGCCGGACCGTACTCGGCGAACGGCGAGAACTCGCCCCAGCCGGCCGGCCCGCGCAGCAGCGCGCCCTCGCGCACGGTGATGCCGCGGAACCGGTTCCTCATCGGGATCGCGAAGGCGCGCAGCGTCGGCAGCAGCCCGGCCAGCAGCTCCCGCTGCCCCCCGCCGAGGTGGTCGCCCTCGAGTCGGGTCACGGCCGGCGCGGGAACCTGGAGAAGTCGGGAGCCCGCCGGTTCACGTAGGCGTCGCGGCCCTCCTGGGCCTCCTCGCTCATGTAGTACAGCAGCGTCGCGTCGCCGGCGAACTGCTGCAGCCCGGCCGCCCCGTCGGTGAACGCGTTCAGCACTCCCTTGAGCATCCGCAGCGCCAGCGGTGACTTCTCCAGCAGCTCGCGGGCCCACGAGACGGTCTCCGCCTCCAGGTCGGCGAGCGGCACGACGGCGTTGACCAGGCCCATCGCCAGCGCGTCCGCGGCGCTGTACTGGCGGCACAGATACCAGATCTCGCGCGCCTTCTTCAGGCCGACGGTGGCGGCCAGCAGCGAGGAGCCGTACCCGCCGTCGAACGAGCCGACCTTCGGGCCGGTCTGGCCGAAGACCGCGTTGTCCGCCGCGATCGTCAGGTCGCAGCAGACGTGCAGCACGTGGCCGCCGCCGACCGCGTACCCGGCCACCATCGCGATCACCGGCTTCGGCGTTCGGCGGATCTGCACCTGGAGGTCGAGCACGTTGAGCCTGCCGACACCGTGCTCGTCCATGTAGCCGTCGTCGCCGCGTACCCGCTGGTCGCCGCCCGAGCAGAAGGCCTTGTCGCCAGCCCCGGTCAGGATGATCACCCCGATGCCCGGGTCGTCCCTGGCCACGTTGAAAGCCTGCTGAAGCTCGAACAGCGTCGTCGGCCGGAACGCGTTGCGCACCTCGGGCCGGTTGATCGTGATCTTCGCGATGCCCCCGGCCACCTCGTAACGGATATCGGTGTACTCATCACCTGGAGCCGGCCCCGAGGACTTCCAGTCGATCACTACTCCCCCCTCGCTTCCTTGTGCATGAATCCGGCGATTAACCTTACGTCCGTGACTTCGCGGCCGTTGCACGCGGTCCTGCTGCCGCCCGGCAGAGGCGGCGGCCGGCTGCTTGAGGCTCTGGCCGCCGCGCTCGACGGCAGCGGGCCCGCCATCCTGCCGCTCGACCCGGCCCTGCCCGGGGCCAGGATCGGCGAGCTGCTCGCGGCGTTTGCCCCCAGCACCATAGAAACGTTCCGGGAGTCGCGACGGCTCGCTGGAGCCGGTCGCGGCGGGCGGGCCGGCCCGGTCGCTGGGTTTCCCGGCGTGGCCGATGACGTGGCCGTGGTGCTCGCCACCTCGGGCTCCACGGGGATGCCCAAGGGCGCCGAGCTCACCGCGGGCGCGCTGCTCGCCTCGGCGCGCGCGTCGCTGGCCAGGCTCGGGGCGGCGCCTGGCGAACGCTGGCTCTGCTGCCTGCCGACCCACCACATCTCCGGGCTCGGGGTGCTGGTCCGCGCGCTGCTTAGCGGGTCAGATCCCGTGGTGCGCGAGCGGGTCGACGCCGGCGTGGTAGCCAGGGACGCCATGGATGCCAGCCAGGCGGGCGACCTGGCCGGCGGCGCGGCGGCTGCCGGGCTGACCAGGTGCAGTTATGTCTCGCTGGTCCCGACCCAGCTGCGCAGGCTGCTCGACGCGGGCGCTCCGCTCGCCGGGTTCCGCGCGATCCTGCTCGGAGGCGCGGCGATCCCGCACGGGATGCTCGAGGAGGCGGCAGCCGCGGGCGCCAGGGTGGTCACGACCTACGGGATGACCGAGACCTGCGGCGGCTGCGTCTACGACGGCCTGCCGCTGGACGGCGTCGAGGTAGCCAGCGGCGCCGACGGCAGGATCAGGATCAGGGGGCCCGTCCTGTTCTCCGGCTACCGGCTGGCTCCCGAGCTGACCAGGACCGTGCTGCGGGACGGCTGGTTCGTCACGTCCGACCTCGGCGAGGTCAATGCCGCCGGACGGCTGGTGCCGCGCGGCCGGGCCGACGACGTGATCATCACCGGCGGCGAGAAGGTCGTGGCCGGCGAGGTCGAGCACGTGCTGCGGGGCTATCCTGGCGTGCGTGACGCGGTCGTCGTCGGGACCCCCGATCCCGACTGGGGCGAGCGGGTGACGGCGGTGATCATCCCGGCGGACGCGGCGGCTCCGCCGACCCTGGACGAGCTCAGAGCGTACGTGCGTGACCGGCTGCCCCGGCACGCGGCTCCGCGGGGTCTGGCGGTCGTCTCCGAGCTGCCGATGCTCGCGTCCGGCAAACCGGACAGGCAGCTGATCAGGGCAGGCGCAGCCAGGCAGGTCGGCTGAGGCTGGCTTGCCAGACCGGGCTCGGCGCGCCGCTGCGGCGGGCATCGGGGCTGTTCCGGCACGCTGCCGCCGCGCAGCGAATCAGGGGACGCCGCCGACATCACGGGAAAATCACGGCACGCTAGCGCCGCACGGGAAACAAATGGGCCCGTCGCGCGTTATATGTAGCGCCCGCACTGCACAATACCAAGTGCCGCGGCTCTTGGGTACTGCCGACTGCGGGCTCGCGTTCTGCGCAAGCGATACGCACACGAACGGAGGTGTCTCATGCCAAGGACCGCTAGCGCTCTCTCGGAGCGTCATGACGACGAGGCGGCCGCGCGCCACGTCGACGACCTGGTCCGGCGCGGGCGCCGCCAGGGATATCTGATGCTTCCCGAGCTGCGGAACGCTTTCGAGCAGGCGAACGTTACCCCTGCGGAAGCTCGCGCTGTCCTGCGTGAGCTCTCCGACGAGGGCGTTCAGCTCGGCAACGAGGCGAGCGATCCTGCCGCCGCAGCGACGGCCAGCTCGGCCGATCGAGGAATTTCTGAAGTGGAGCCCGTCGACGTGACTCACGCTGTGCCGGACCTCGCCGAGATCGCTCTCGGCGGCCCGGATCTTGCCGTGGCCGAACTTGACGACGCCGATCCGCACGGTTCCGAGCTCGACGACGCCGGGCCCGACGTCGGCCGGCGCGGCAGGTCGAGCCGACCGCGGGGCCGCAAGTCACGCGGTGCGGCGGTCCCCGCCGACTCCGCCGGGCCCGCCGCCGCGCTGGCTGCCGGCGAGGACGCGGTCGGCGAGGTGGACCTCGACGACCAGACCTCGGTGATGGGCGACTCCGTGCACACGTACCTGAAGTCGATCGGCCGCACCAGCCTGCTCAGCGCCGAGCAGGAGGTCGACCTGGCCAAGCGCATCGAGGCCGGCCTGTTCGCCGAGCACAAGCTGGCGACGGAGGCCGACCTGCCGGCCAAGTACCGCGAGGAACTGGAGGCGGTAGCCGCCGACGGGCGCACTGCCAAGGCGCACATGCTCGAGGCCAACCTGCGGCTGGTCGTCTCGGTGGCCAAGAAGTACAGCGACCGCGGGCTGTCCCTGCTTGACGTGGTGCAGGAAGGCAACCTGGGCCTGATCAGGGCGGTCGAGAAGTTCGACTACGCCAAGGGCTACAAGTTCTCCACCTACGCCATGTGGTGGATCCGCCAGGCGATCCAGCGCGGCTTCGCCGACTCCGCAAGGACGATCCGGCTGCCGGTGCACGTGCTCGAGATGCTCAGCAAGCTGAGCCGGGTCGAGCGTGACATGCACCAGCGGCTCGGCCGGGAACCGACGCCGGAGGAACTGGCCGTCGAGCTTGACCGTACGCCGGACCAGATCGAGGAGCTGCTGCGCACCAGCAGGCAGCCGATCAGCCTGGACTCCACGATCGGCGAGGACGGCGAGACGTCGATCGGCGACCTGATCGAGGACGTCGACGCGCCGGAGGCGTCGGAACTTGTCGACCGGCAGCTGATGGCCGAGCAGCTGCGGCACGCGCTCGACGCGCTCACGCCACGCGAGGCCACGATCATGGCCATGCGGTTCGGGCTCTATGACGGCAACCCGCACACGCTGGACGAGATCGGCAAGGCGCTCGGCCTGACCAGGGAACGGATCAGGCAGCTGGAGAAGCAGTCACTGTCCAAGCTGCGGCACCCCAGTCGCGCGCAGCCGCTGCTGGAGTACGCCGTCTGACCATCCGGCACCTGAGCTGAGCCGGGCCCGACCTCCCGCCGGGCCCGGCTCTTTCCATGTCCGCGCCGTCCCGCCCCGGGCCGGCCCGCGGGCCTACAGCCAGACCGCCTTGACGGCATCTGTCTCCGAGGCGGCCTGGGCGAAGCCGGCCCTGGCCGCGTCCGGCCGGCGGGCCGGGTCGAGCACGTTCCTGCCGATCGCCTTCAGCGCCGCCTTGTCCGGCTTGACCACCGCGACCCGCGCGCCCTGTTCGGCCAGCTTCCTGGCCTGGCTGGCCAGGCTCTCCATCGCGCCGAACCCCTGGGTCAGCGGCGCGATGACCACGACACGCTGGCAGCCGGCCGCCAGGTCGGCGTTGGCCGCCGAGCGCATGCCGCCGTCGACGTACCGCCGGCCGTCGATGGTGACGGGCGGCCAGATCCCGGGCACTGCGCAGCTCGCGCCGACCGCGTCGAGCAGTCGGACGCCGCTGGCCGCGTCGAAGACAGCGAACGTCCCCGTCGCGGCGTCCACCGCGGTGATCTGAAGCGGGCGGGCAGGCCACTCGAAGGTAGGCAGCCTGGACTCGATGACCCGCCGCCGCGCGTCTTCCGCCTCGGTGCGCGCGCGGAGCGCCATCTTCCCGACCCGCCTCCGCGCGACCTCAGGCTTCCTGGTGAAGACCATCGCCCTGACGTACTTGGCCATCATCGCCGGGCCCATCCTGGCGAACACCTCGGTGGCTTCCGGCGGCCGCGTCTGCGTCGCGTACAGGTCGGTGATCGCCACGCCCGAGCGCACGTCCACGCCGACGACCGAGCCCGCCGAGGTGCCGACCACCAGGTCGGCGTCGGCCACGTCGATACCGCGCCCGGCCAGGCCGGCGAGGACCCCGATCTCCCAGGCGATCCCGGTCACCCCGCCGCCGCCCAGTACGAGAGCTTTTCCCGCGCGACTCGCGCGACTCACCATGAGCCGTTTATATCCATTCCGTGACCACCCACGCCATTCCTTCACCATCCGGGGCATAGTCTCGGCCCATGGCCGAATCCCCCGGACGGCGGCCGTGCTGCGACTGGCCGGCGGCGGGTAGCCGCCATGACCGCCGCGGGATCGCGACGGCGGGTCAGCCGCCCGGGTCCGGCTTGACCCGGTAGATTACGCCGGTGGACGTCGACATCGAAGTGGTGAGCGAAGTCACGAGCGAGGTCGTCGAGGCCTTCGGCCGGCTGCTCCCCCAGCTCTCGGCCAGCGCGGCGCCGCTTGACGCACGGGCGCTGTCGGCCATCGTCGCCGCGCCGGCCAGCACGCTGCTCGTGGCCCGCGTGGGCGGCAAGATCGTCGGGACGCTGACGCTGGTGGTCTTCCCCATCCCGACCGGGATCAGGGCATGGGTGGAGGATGTGGTCGTCGACGAAGCGGCCCGCGGCAAGCAGTTCGGCGGCAAGCG
>WNGQ01006517.1_pt1 | contig 11299 bp, 12 predicted proteins | sample 5407661 | NCBI WGS metagenome assembly WNGQ01 (sample SAMN13153382, study PRJNA577476) | soil metagenome | isolation source: 60 cm soil or saprolite under Garry oak tree replicate 2 | place: USA:California | collected 2016-06-15
TTTTTTCACCATTCCCATTCTGGCTCAGATGCCTATTCATTTTCGGGGTCCTTCCTTTTTACGAATACTCCGTAGTAGCGCGCAACTATGGCATCAGCATGTCGCTGCTGTTCGCCAGCGCTGCGCTCTGGGGAAAACGCTCTAGTCATCCTATGTTACTGGCTGTTGTTTTGGGTTTGCTGGCGAACACCAATGTCCACTCGGCAATGCTCGTGTGCCTTATCGCTGCTTTGTGGACATGGGACTTGTTCATGAAAAAAAGGACGGCGTCGATTCAAGTCTGGAATCTTTCTCTCTGCCTCGCATTTGTCGTTATCTTCGCTGGAATTCTGCTGTGCGTCCTTGTCGCCATTCCGCATGCAGATTCAATTGTAACCTCTTTGAATTCTTTGAATGCGCGCAAGCTTGGAAATTCTCTTGTCAAAGCTGCATTCCATCCGGGAAAAAAATTCTACGAGCCTTGGGGATTTCCATCGTGGCTAGCTAGCCTTTTAATTTGGATTGCCTTGCTGGGTTTGCTACCTCGACCCAATCTTTTCGTGGTCGGATTTGCCGCTCAGATTGCCTTGGGCGTTTTCTTCTACGTCATTTATGGGGGGGACATTTGGCACCAGGGATTGCTTTTTATTTTTTTAATATTCCTTTACTGGCTGTTCATCGAATCCACTCAGCCAACCGCTGTCACAAAAGGCCGCTGCCTATTGTTCAATTTCGGACTCTATGTAGGCATGCTGGCCCTTCTACTTGGAAGCCTGCGTATCGCGAAAAAAACTGTCCAGTCCGATATCCGAAGCGAAGCGAGTTCAAGCAAAGCGTTTGGCGCATTTCTTAAATCATCCGCAATCTACCGCGAGGCCATGCTCGTCCCTGAGCCGGACTACTTCATTGAATCTCTTCCGTATTACGCAAACAATCGGATTTATTTTCCGCGAGAGCATCGTTTTGGCACTACGGTTTCGTTTACCACCGCGGCCGATCGTCTTTGTTCTCTTGGAAAGCTGCTGGCGCAGGCTCGCGTCCTCAAGACTACCGAGAAACAGCCCGTGTTGATCGTTCTAGGACATTCCGAAGTCGGCCGAAACGGACTTCACAAAAAAAACTTTTCATACAACAAAGTCTTCACATGGAGTTTCGACGAAATCGAAGATTTTAAAAAATCAACGGTTATGGTCGCGGAGTTCAACTCTTCCTACGGCGACGAGAACTATAGAGTTTACGTCGTCAAGTAGAGCTGCCTTCGTGGGAGCATCCTGACACTGCTGCACATGAAGGGGATTACGTGGCCACTTTCATCGTAAACGCGAATCACAGTATCATGTGAGCGGCTGAAAAACTTCGCGTAGCTGATTGCGTTCGTGCTTGCGTTTGGCTCGGCATACCACAGGCCACCGAATGGCAGCACGTCGGAAATTAGATCGATGCCGCGATGATCTTTGCGCGGGCGAGCTTCATAAACGTGGACCCTTTCCTGTGTCATTTCTTCTGGTGCTCCAAAAGCTGGCAGTTGTCGACCGACACAGTGTAGGGAACAGGGCCTAGGAACTTCAGCACGCCACGCAGGCGGATGATGTCGCCAGAGTCAAGATCAACTACGTCGTCTCGGAGATTGGCGGGAAAGGTAGCGATTCCGGTTTCGCCGAAGCGCGGATTATCGGTCGCGTCGGGCGAGGCAAAGACCACACCGAAATCACTATCTGGTTGATTCGATAAGCGGCTGACCGAACGGACACGAATTGTCCATTCGACGATCTTCCCTCCATGCTTGCGGCGGAACTCGTCTTTCTGGAGGTCAGTAAGTTTAGGATCGGACTCGACTCGATTTATCTCAGCAAATGTGACTGGAGAATGGGGAATAGGCGAAGCGAAAGACAAAGGATTCGCGGGCAATTGCGCGGATTTAATTGGTGTCGGCGTGGCGAGCGGAGATAACTGCTGTCCAGCAGGGGTATTCAGTGTGCTCGGTGGGGAAGGCAACGGCGGTGAACTGGTGTGGCATACAGCGATAATCGTGACTAAAACGGTTACGGCCGCCAGTCCGGCAGCTATCTTCATCCAACGGATTACCTGTTTATGCCGTCGTTCTGCAACGTTGTCGCTTGGTCGCCGCTTGCCGCGCCTGGACTCAATCTCGCTTCTTAGCAAGGTCAGTAGTTCCGATGCCACCGTAGCTTCGTGCGGAGGAAGCGGCGGATTATAGTCAGCCTGCACTTCCAAGAAGTAGTTTTGGTAATCGCGCAATTGTCGAACCGAAAGACGAGACAGCTTATCCGGCTTAGTCGCGTCAACGTTTTGCCAAAATTGGGACCGATCTGCCACAACCAGTTAATTCAGGCAGAGGCGAAAGCCAATTTCCACAATAAAACTGATCAAATGGGCGCGATCCTGAGCGCGTGAGCGCATCGAAGATCAGATCAACGCCGCGCTTGTCGCTGCGCGGTCGCACTTCGTAAACGTGTTGTGAGGTCATTCGAGAAGGCATGGGAATTAAGTCTTCGCTGACTACGCCTAAGAGTGAGACAGTGACAAGGCAGAATGAATCACGATGTCCGCTCAATACCCGCACATCATTACATGAAAACGACCTGCCCTGTCTGCACGCAAAAAGTTAAAGTGATTCGAGTTGCCGTGGATCGTCGCAGACTTGCGGTGCATAGCACAAAACGCTACGGTTTTATTCAATGCCCGGGCTCGGCAAAGCCCTATCCACTGTGATGAAGATTAGATCGACGCCGCGATGATCTTTGCGCGGGCGGATGGCGTAAATGTGCGCAAGACGTGTCGATGACATGGGAGCGACATCATTTGCTATTCGGCGGCGGCCATTTATCGAAGAGGGCGCACAGTCCCTTACTATAGAATCTGAGACGGAATCCGTATTTCTCTGCAAATTGCGTGATCTTTGTTTCCCGATCTTTCTCGTGCGCCGGCCACAGCCGTTGCAAGTCCTTCTCGTAAATCGCGCAGTGCATCCATTGGCGGCCATGCATCTGGCGTTCGATCTCTCTCGCGAGCGTTTCCATCGTTTCACTAACTTAGTCATCGCGGGCGGGGTATAACGCTATGCATTATTTCGCTTTTCATGTGCAAAAATTGCGCTCACGGCGTGCACAGAATCATTCGATGACATAGTGGGCGCATCATTTGCCATTCGGCAATCAGAAACGATTCTAGGACAGCCACAGAAGCGGGCCGAGCCATCGGCTAACGTTTCTGCGAATGCCCGGAGTTAATCGTCAAGGGCAAGCGCATATCGTGTCTACCGCCACAGCATCTCCTGATCCGCGTTGCGCTCCCGGTGCAGGAGCACGATTACGAACATGGTTTTCCATTGATCCGCAGCCTGCGAGCATCAGCCCAACGATCAACATCAGTATTGTTTTCATTTGTGCTTTCCTTGTTGATTGTGGCCGGATCATTTTCCATTCGGCAATCAGAAACGATTCTAGCGCGATCTGCCACGGCGGGAAAGGCCATCGTGGTTTGGAAAGCAAGGGCGTTAATCGGAAGCGGGATTGAGATCGACGAGCGCGAATAATTTCGCCGATTCGATTTGTCTCGATCCGTGCCTTTATCCACTATTTTATCCACTCGTGGAAAAATTTCAGCGCATTTGAGCGCAAGGTAAGATAACGCAAATCGAGCGGTTTACCTATGGCTGAACATGTCAGAGCGCATTGAGATTATTTCGGAATATCGTCCCGGAATCAATGCCATTGAGGCGCTCTACCAACTGAGCTAAGACCGCGCGCAAGAATTGCCAATTTCCGATTTCTAATTTCAAATTTGTAATGAAGAAAAGCACCTAACGAGCGAGAATCGAAATGTTCGAGCGATTCGCAAGATCGATAATCGCATCTTTCTCGAGCAACAAGGCGCGTTCAGCTTCAACGGCGATGACACGCAGTTTTGCATCCGTTGCAATGCTGATTGTTTCGAGGCCGATGACTGGCACATCGAATCGCATATCCTGATTTGGTTTGGCGACCTTGATCGCGACCGCCCCTTTTCGCGCGAGGTTTCCACCGCATTTTATCGTTTCGTTCGTGCCCTCGAGCGCTTCGACCGCGACGACCGTCCCATTCTTCACAATCACAGTTTGGCCAATGTCGAGGCGCGCAATTTCCTTCGCGATCTTCCAGCCAAGATCGACGTCTTCTTCTTCGCGACGCGATAGTTTCGGTCCAGCGATCAATCCAGCGGGCGCAAGAAAATCTTCGAGAAAAGTCGTGGCCGGCAAAAGATCGACATCCACTTTTGCGAGTTCATCTGCGATTGCCGCGAAAATTGTTTCCGCATTACGCTGTTTGAGCTGTGCGATCAAGAGCAGTGCTTTGAAATCCGGTCGTAGATCGAAAAGATTCTTCGGCGCAATTTGTCCCGCCATGATGGCGTGACGAGCTTCTTGTTCGCGAAAAAATTTGAGCAGCCTGTTGAGTTGGCCAACTCGCATCCACTCGACTAGATCGACATGTTGTTTAAGCGCCGGATCGGTTTCGCCTGTGAATGCGGCCGCAACGATTTTTTTAACGCCGGCTTTGCGTGCTGAATCAGCAAGCAATCGGGGATAAACGCCGTTTCCGGCGATGATCCCCAAGGTGTCTGGCGTAGCCATTGGCAGAATGATTACTGCACGATCTGGGAGAAATGAAGCGCGATCCCAAAGTTCCTCTCGGCGGACCGCCGAGATCAGGTCGCCGCGGCGACCGCTCCCCAGAACAGTTACCCAGGATGGCGGCGACGCTTGACGTGCAATTGGGCGAGCGCTTTTTGCAGCGACGCTTGGATGGCCGCGACCTCTTCGGCGCTGTGATCTTCCTTCATCGCAGCCTTGGCACGTTCGACGGCAGCTTCGGCAGCAGCTATGTCGATCTTCTCAGCCTCCAAAGCCATGTCGGTCAAAACCGAAACCGCATCGGCCTTGATTTCCACAAAGCCTTCACCAATAGCCATTGCGGTCTCCCGGCCGTCTCTCAAAACACGGAGTTCGCCCGGCTTCAATGTGGTCAAAAGAGGGACGTGTCGCGGGTAAACTCCAAGCTCACCCTCGGCGCCTGGCAACGTGACCATGTCTACGTCTTCGGAATAGATTTTTGTTTCCGGCGTGACGATCTCGAGTTTCAGCGTAGCCATGGGGATAGCGTTACAAGGTTACAAGAGTTACAAGAGTTACAAAGTTGATGTGCTAATTCCGGAACATTTTAACCATGTAACTTTTGTAACGCTTTTAACCGTCCTTTATCATCTCAATTCCGCCCTTCATGTAGAAGTTTTGCTCCGGCACATCGTCATGTTTGCCGTCGAGAATTTCTTTGAAGCCCCGGACCGTTTCCGCGATGGAGACATACTGACCTTTGTGACCGGTGAACACTTCCGCTACGTGAAACGGCTGGCTGAGGAAACGCTGAATCTTTCGCGCGCGATAAACAGTGAGCTTGTCCTCCGGACTTAATTCATCCATGCCGAGAATGGCGATGATGTCCTGGAGATCTTTGTAGCGCTGCAGCACACGTTGTACGCCGCGCGCAACGTTGTAATGTTCCTCGCCGACAATTTCCGGCGCGAGCGATTTGGAAGTCGATGCCAGCGGATCCACCGCCGGATAAATTCCGAGCTCTGCAATCGAGCGCTCAAGAACAATTGTTGAATCCAGATGCGCGAAGGTATTTGCTGGCGCCGGATCGGTAAGATCGTCCGCGGGAACGTAAACTGCCTGGAACGAAGTAATCGATCCTTTGTTTGTTGACGTAATTCGTTCCTGCAGGTCACCCATTTCAGCGGAAAGCGTTGGCTGATAACCGACCGCAGAAGGAGTGCGGCCTAACAAGGCGGACACTTCCGAGCCCGCCTGGGAAAATCGAAAGATGTTGTCAATGAAGAGAAGAACGTCCTGGTTGCGTTCGTCCCGGAAAAATTCGGTCATGGCCAGCGCCGAAAGTCCGACGCGTAAGCGTGCGCCCGGCGGTTCGTTCATCTGGCCGAAAACCATCCCGACTTTCGATTTCGACAAATCTTTTTGGTCGATCACGCCTGCTTCACTCATTTCTTTGTAAAGGTCGTTACCTTCACGCGAACGCTCGCCTACACCTGCAAACATCGAGACGCCGCCATGCTTTATGGCGATGTTGTTGATCAATTCCTGGATGATAACCGTCTTACCGACGCCCGCGCCACCGAATGCGCCGACCTTGCCACCCTTCGAAAATGGGCAAACGAGATCGATGACCTTGATTCCTGTTTCGAGGATCTGCACCTTTGTGTCCTGTTCGGTTAACGCCGGCGCGGGGCGGTGGATCGGATAACGTTTTTCAAATTTTACCGGACCACGATTATCGACTGGATCGCCCGTCACGTTGAAAAGCCGGCCGAGCACAGCTTCTCCGACTGGGACGGTGATTGGCCCGCCAGTATCCGTGACGCTCATCCCGCGCTTCAATCCGTCGGTAGAAGACATGGCGATGGAGCGGACCCAGTTTTCACCCAGGTGCTGCTGGACTTCGAGCGTGAGCTTCGTCGGGTTGCCGTTCACCTCGTACTCGATTTCGAGCGCGTTATAGATTTTTGGTAACCCATTCCCGTGCGGAAATTCCACGTCCACAACGGGACCGATGACTCGAACGATGTTTCCTGTGTTCATAAATTGATTAAGAGAGCGCCATTTGCGCAGTAGCGATCTCGAGCAACTCGGTAGTGATGCCGGCCTGACGCATCTTGTTGTATTCGAGCGTGAGGTCCTTGATGAATTCGTTCGCGTTGTCAGTCGCGTTCTTCATCGCGACCATGCGCGCGCTGTGCTCGGATGCGCGCGCGTCGAGGATCATCTGGAAAACCTGGTAGGAAATATAATACGGCAGCATCGAATCAAGGACGACCTCGGCGTTCGGCTCGAATACGTAGCCTATCATCGGATCGACACCTTCACTTTCAGTTTGAGCTACTTCGCTCTTCGGTAAATCAAAACTGCTGATCGGCAGAAGCGTCTGCGCCACCGGACGTTGGTTGATCGTGTTGATGAAATGCGTGTAGAGCACCGAGACTTTGTCCACCTCGCGCCTGAGAAATTTTTCTATGCAAAATCGTGCGAGCGGTTTGGTTTCAAGGAAGCTGGGAGAATCTTTGAGCTCGAAATCCGCCAGCAGCTCCCGTTTCGTCCGCGCAATAAATTGTCGCGCCTTTTTTCCAGTCACCACGAAGACTGTTTTGGCCCGGTCAAAGTTTGCGGCCTCGCGAAAGAGGTTCGTGTTTAATGCACCTGCCAGTCCCTTATCAGTGCTAATCATTAAGACCAGCTCCTTCTTGAGGGGCCTGATCTCAAGAAGCGGATGCAGTCTTGGATCGGTGCGTCTCTGCAACGAGACCAAGACCTTGTTCATTAGCGCAGCGTAAGGCCGTCCGGCAAGCGCGTGCTGCTGCGCTTTGCGCATCTTGGAAGCAGCCACCATTTGCATCGCTTTGGTGATCTGCGCGGTGTTGCGGATCGATTTGATCCGGCGCCGGATGTCTTGCGTGTTCGCCATTTAGGAGATTTTCGATTTTCGATCCGTTCGACTGTCGCTCAGGACAGGTTTTTCGATTTTCGATTTGTTCGTTCGGTAGCGCGATGATCGTTCGCGAACGTGAAACCCGATCTCGCGTTTCTTTGTGGGCACGGGCGGCTCGAGCAAACCTTTGAGCGCGGCAAAGAGATTTACAATCGCCTCGTCGTGTGAATCGAGTCGCCGCTCGAGCTCGTTTAGCTTAACCGCGAGCTGCGCATTCGCCGCGACCATTTCGCGAAGTCTGACGAAGGCACGCACGACGCGGACGCTTGCTTGAACAGCGATATTGCTCTTCAGCACGCTAGCCAACATGATCGCACCGTGCTCCGTGAAAGCCCACGGTCGATACCGTGGACCGCCATGTCCTTTTGAGGTCACAAATTGTGACCTCAAGTCTGCAGCTTCCTCAGCGGTAAGTCGAAATGCGAAGTCCTTGGGAAATCGTCGGCGGTTGCGTTTTAACTGCTGATTGAGTCGTTTAGTCGTTACCTGATAGATGGCTGCCAAACCCGAATCGAGCATCACACGCTGACCACGAATCAAATAGATCGCGCTTTCGACGTTGTCGATCTTGCGAGTCGCAGACATAAGTGGGTCGAATTCGCGCAACGAAATCATCGCCAGGTTGTTTTGAATTCATCGAGCGCGGCCTTTAGTTGCGATTCGATATTCTCATCGAGCTCTTTCTTGTCACGAATAGCGGCCAGCAAACTCTCTTTCCGCGTTTCCAACCAATCCTGAAGTTTTAGTTGGTACTCCTTGACGCGCTCGACGGGAACAGGATCGACATATCCGTTTTGCATGGCCCACATCACGGCGACCTGCCCTTCTACTGGGATTGGGGTGTACTGTTTTTGCTTAAAAAGCTCGACAATGCGTTGACCCCGATCGAGTCGCGCTCGCGTCGCCGCGTCCAGATCGGAACCAAATTGCGCAAACGCAGCCAGCTCGCGAAATTGCGCCAGATCAAGCTTCACTTTGCCAGCTACTTGCTTGATTGCTTTGATCTGTGCCGCTGAACCAACGCGGCTTACGGATAACCCGACCGAAATGGCTGGCCGAACACCCTGATAAAATAGATCTGTCTCGAGATAAATCTGACCGTCCGTGATCGAGATCACGTTTGTCGGAATGTAAGCCGAAACGTCGCCAGCTTGCGTCTCAATAATCGGCAACGCAGTGAGCGAGCCGCCACCGAATTCCTCGGCCATGCGCGCGCTACGTTCAAGCAAGCGTGAATGCAAGTAAAACACGTCGCCTGGATAGGCTTCACGCCCAGATGGCCGCTTCAGCACAAGCGAAACCTGCCGATAAGCGACCGCATGCTTCGATAGATCGTCGAAAACAATGAGCGCATCCATTCCATTGTCCATGAACCACTCGCCCATCGCTGCGCCCGCAAATGGCGCGAGGTATTGATTGGTAGCGGTGTCGGACGCCGGCGCAGAGATGATCGTCGCGTATGGCATCGCGCCCTCTTTTTCGAGCACCGCAAGAGCGCGCGCCACATTGGAATTTTTCTGACCGATCGCAACGTATATGCAGTAGAGCGGCCGATAATTCTTGTCGCTTTGGTCCTCGGCCGCCTTGTTCAAACGCGCCTGGCTGATGATCGTGTCGATGGCGATCGTACTTTTGCCAGTCGCGCGGTCGCCGATAATCAGTTCGCGCTGTCCGCGACCGATGGGAATCATCGCGTCGATTGCCATGATGCCGGTTTGCACTGGCTGATTCACACTGCGGCGCTTGATGACGCCCGGCGCAATTTTCTCAAGAGGATAAAACTCGTCAGTCTTGACTGGGCCTTTCCCATCCAACGGCTGGCCCAAGGTGTTAACAACACGCCCGAGCAATGCCTTGCCGACTGGAACCTGCAACAGTTTACCAGTGGTTCTTACCTCGTCGCCTTCTGCGACTTTCGTGGTTTCGCCCATTAAAATAGCGCCGACTTCATTTTCTTCGAGGTTTAACGCGAGACCGAATACTCCGTTTGGAAATTCGATCATCTCGTTAAGCATGACGTCGCTCAGACCTTCGATACGTGCGACTCCATCGCCTGTTTCGCGCACAACCCCGACATTGCTTTTGGTTGTCGATGTTTTTAGTTCTTCAATTTTAGTTTCGATCTCTTCGAGTATGCTGCTCATGGTTTTGGGTTGATTAAAGTTCTTGTTGGAGACGTTCGAGCCGGTTGCGCACAGTTCCGTCCCAGACATCGTTCCCCACGCGAATGCGCAGCCCCCCAAGAAGCTGAGGGTTAACGACGAACTCAGTCGTCAGATCGCCGCCATATTTCCTTTTCAGATTCGCAATAAGCTCCGAACTAATCGTGGATTCCACGTCGCTCGCGGTCTCGATCCGGGCCCGGCGCTTGTCTAGTTCGAGCCGGAGCAGACGCCTGTAATTTTTCAGAACGGCGATGTAATTACGCGGCTTTCTCGCGATGAGCGAGTCCACCAGCGATGAGATTCGACCGGAATCGAGCTGGCCGTCAGTGAAACTTGCATGAAGCATTTGACGGGAGAGTTGGCGGACTTCTTTGTTGATTTTCATTACGGCAAGGGATGCTCTTTACGAAGCAAGTTGACGCGCTGTTTCTTCCTGCAACCGCTGTTGGTCCTCAGATGTAAGCACTTTGCCCGTGACCTTCGCGGTTGTATCAACCACCAAACGTCCGAGCTCGCGCTTTAGAGATTCCATTGTACGCTCGTGCTCAATCGCACTCGCCTCGCGTGCTTTGGCAATGATTTGCTCCGCAGCCGCGATCGCCTCCTGCTGCTTGCGCTCGGCCAGATGGGCAGCGCTTTCGCGCGCCTCATCAATCATGTTTTGAGCGTCGGCATTCGCCTTTGCCAAAATTTCCTGATAACGCTTTTCTGCTTCGGCGAGTTCCTTTTTGATTTTCTCCGCGTTGATCTGGCCTTCCTCGATTCGTCGCCGGCGTTCTTCGAGCACGGCCAGAATCGGTTTGTAGGCGAAGCGTTGCAAAAGGAACGCAACAATGCAGAAGCTAATAACCTGCGACAGAAACAGCTTCCAGTTCCAGCCGAATGTTTCAGCTGTTTCGCGCAAGATGTCGGTCACGCCTCCGCTGCTGGCGGCAATTATCAAGTTCATAAACTAGGTTTCGGGCGCAACATCGATTGCCTCCCCGGTGAAAATTAATGAACGAGATACAGCGCGTAGAACACGATCGCCTCGGTCAACGCGATGGCGAGAATTCCGTGCACGAGCACTTGCGTGAACGCACCAGGATTGCGACCGACCGCGCTGGTCATTCCCAGGCCGGTCAAGCCGATTCCGATTCCGACGCCCATCGCGGCAAGCCCGACGTGAATGCTTCCGCCCAGTTCTGCCAGTATTGGTAGTATCATATTTTTCTTAGTTGGTTTTGCGATCTCGTCACGAGATCATCGAAAAATCAGTGCGCGTGCTCCGGTCCCTCCTGATGTTCTGCAATCAACATTGTGAAAACCGCAGTCAGCAGCATGAAAACGAGCGCCTGCACAAATCCCACGAGCACTTCGAGGAAATAGAACGGAATCGGCAAGATCGGCGACAGCCATGGATTCATCGTGGACATCGCTTCGAGAATGCTTTCGCCAGCATAAATATTTCCGAACAATCGAAAACTGAGCGCAATCGGTCGAAATAGAATCGAAATCACTTCGAGCCAGCCGACGGCGAAAAAAATGACGATCATGAGGATCTTCACGATTCCGGTGGTCTCACCTTTTGGGCCAAACAATTCTTTCAAGAATCCT
>WNGQ01012504.1_pt1 | contig 11298 bp, 13 predicted proteins | sample 5407661 | NCBI WGS metagenome assembly WNGQ01 (sample SAMN13153382, study PRJNA577476) | soil metagenome | isolation source: 60 cm soil or saprolite under Garry oak tree replicate 2 | place: USA:California | collected 2016-06-15
TCTACGTGTTCCTGATCACGCAGATCCCGTTCGCGCTGACCGTCTACTACAGCTTCTTCTCGTGGAACCTGCTGCGCCCGGGCAGCTTCCAGTTCGCCGGGCTGCAGAACTACGCGGCCGTGCTGACCGAGTCGAGCACCCGGATCGCCATCGTGAACACGGTCGTGCTGACGCTCTGCGCGGTGGCGATCTCGGTCGTGATCGGCGTCCTGATCGCAATGCTCCTCAACCGCGAGGTCTTCGGCAAGGGCGTGCTCCGGACGCTGATGATCGGCCCCTTCCTGGTCATGCCCACCGCGGCCGCGCTGATCTGGAAGGACACGCTCCTCAACCCGATATTCGGCCTGGTCGACTACGTCCTGTCGCCGATCGGCCTCGGCCACGTGGACTGGGTCAACCGGTTCCCGATGGCGACCATCGTCACCATCGAGGTCTGGCGGTGGACGCCGTTCATGATGCTGATCGTCATGGCCGGCCTGCAGTCGCAGAACCTGGAGACGCTGGAGGCCGCCCGCGTGGACGGGGCGGACGCCATCGCCACGTTCCGGTACATCACCCTGCCCTTCATCAGGCCGTTCATCGAGCTGGGAGCGCTCCTCGGATCCCTCTTCATCGTGCAGACGTTCGACTCCATCTTCATGACGACCCAGGGCGGCCCCGGCCAGGCGACCACCAACATCCCCTTCCTGCTCTATCTCGTCGCCTTCCAGGGCTTCGACGTCGGCAAGGCGTCCGCGATCGGCGTGTTCGCGGTGATCCTCACGATGATCGTCGCCACCTTCGCCCTGCGCACGCTGTTCACCATCTTCCACGTGGAGGCGAGGCGATGAGCATCGCAACGGTCCGCCGGCGCGGCGCCCTTCTCGGCGGCTCGAGGTCGTTCTGGTCCCTGCTGGCCTGGGTCGTGGCGATCCTGTTCTTCTTCCCCGTGCTCTGGATGGTGCTGGAGGCCCTGAAGACCGAGGCGCAGGCGGCCAGCATCCCGCCCACGATCCTGTTCGTGCCCACGCTCGAGCAGTTCCAGGCGGTGCTCTCCCGCGACTTCCCGCCCTTCTTCATCAACTCGGCCATCGCCACCATCGGGTCGACGATGCTGGTGATCCTGCTGGGTCTGCCGGCCGCCTACGCGCTCGCCATCAGGCCCGTCAAGCGGACGCGGGACGCCCTGTTCTTCTTCATCTCGACGCGGTTCCTGCCCTTCGCCGCCAGCCTGGTGCCGCTCTACATCCTGGCTCGGGACCTCCACCTGCTGGACAACATCCTGGCGCTGATCGTCATCTACACGACGATCAACCTGCCCCTTGGAGTCTGGCTGCTCCGCTCCTTCCTGCTGGAGATCCCGAACGACCTCTTCGAGGCGGCGCGGGTGGACGGCGCCGGCTTCTTCGACGAGCTGGTCGGGATCGTGCTGCCGCTGGTCATGCCGGGCCTCGCCGCCACCGCGCTGATCTGCCTCATCTTCACCTGGAACGAGTTCTTCTACGCGGTCAACCTGACCTCGAGCGTCGCGGCCACCTCGCCGATCTTCCTGGTCGGCTTCATCAGCGGCCGCGGACTGTTCTACGCCAAGCTCTCGGCGGCGGCCACGCTGGCCAGCCTGCCGGTCCTGCTGGCCGGCTGGATCGCCCAGAAGCAGCTGATCCGCGGGCTGACGATGGGAGCGGTCAAGTGAAGGCGGTGCTCATCGAGACTCCTCGTCACGTCGGCGTCGTGCGCCTCGACGATCCGACGCCCGGGCCGGATGACGCGATCGTCCAGGTCGAGGCGTGCGGTATCTGCGGCACCGACATCCACGTCCTCGAGGGCGACTTCGCCCCCACCCGGTACCCGATCGTTCCAGGCCACGAGTTCTGCGGCGAGGTGGTCGCGGCGGGCGCCGGGGTGCACGACCTCAAGGTCGGCGACTTCGTCGCCGTCGACCCCTCGCTCTTCTGCGGGAAGTGCTTCTTCTGCCGGATGGGGCGCAACAACCTCTGCGAGAACTGGAACGCGATCGGCGTGGGCGCCACGAACGGCGCCTGCGCCGAGCTCGTGCGCGTCCCGGCGACCAGCGCCTTCGCCCTGCCTGGCGACCTGCCCCGCCGCTGGGGCAGCCTGGTCGAGCCCCTGGCGTGCGCGCTGCGCGGCTTCGACCAGATCGAGACCAGGCTCGCCGACAGCTACCTGATCTACGGCGCGGGGACCATGGGCCTGATGCTGGCTCAGCTGGCGGCGCACGCGGGTGCGAGCACCCTCGACATGGTCGACATCAATCCCGGCCGCTTCGACCTGGCGCGGCGGCTGGGCGCCGATCGAGTCGCCGCCTCCGCCGACGAGCTGGAGCAGCCGCGGGGCTGGGAGGTCGTGATCGACGCCACCGGCGCCGTGCCGGCGATCGAGGACGGCCTGCGCCGCGTCAGGCGGGGCGGCACCTTCCTCGTGTTCGGCGTCGCCAGCGTGGACGCCACCGCCCGCTTCTCGCCGTTTCGCGTGTACAACGACGAGATCAAGATCATCGGCTCGATGGCGATCCTCCACAGCTTCGAGCGAGCCCGCGACCTGCTCGTCAAGGGGGTCATCGACTGCGGGGCGATGATCACCCATCGATACCCGCTCGACGCGTACACGGATGCCATCGACACGTTCCGCGGGGGGAGGGGGCTGAAGGTCCAGGTGACCCCGGCCGCCTCGTCCCCGTGAACGGCGAGCGGCGGCCGGGACCGGTGTGACATGAGGCAGGCCGTCATCCGGCGGCCGCACGACCTGGAGGTCGTCGAGGCACCGCCGCCGCGGCCCGGGGCCGCGGAGCTCCTCGTTCGCCCGGTCGCCGTTGGCATCTGCGGGTCGGACCTCCACGCCCTCGAAGGGCAGCATCCGTTCATTCGCCTGCCGGTGGTGCCGGGCCACGAGGTGGCCGGCATCGTCGAGGCGGGCGGCGCCGGCGTGGAGGGCTTCGCCGCCGGCGATCGCGTGCTCCTGGAGCCCAGCCTGGTCTGTGGCACGTGCTCCTACTGCGCCTCGGGCCGGTACAACCTGTGCGCGCAGCTCCAGGTCGTCGGCTGCCAGACGACCGGCGGCCTGGCCGACCTCTTCGTGGCCCCGGCCCGGCGCTTCCACCGCGTGCCGGAGGGCATGACGATGACCCAGGCCGCCGTGGTCGAGCCGCTCTCGACGGCCACCCACGCCGTCCGGATCGCGGGTGACCTCCGGGGCGCGTCCGTGGCGGTGCTCGGCGGCGGCAGCATCGGCCTGCTCACGATGCTGGCGGCCAGGGCCGCCGGCGCCGCGGCCGTCATCGTGACCGACCCGGTCCAGGGCAAGCGCCGCCGGGCGGTGGAGCTCGGCGCGGACCGAGCGGCGGACCCGACGATCCCGGACGCGGTCGAGCGGATCCGGGCGGAGCTGCCCGGCCGCCCGGACGTCACCTTCGACTGCGTGGCGACCCAGGCGTCGACGGACCAGGCCGTCGCTCTGGCGTGGTCGACGTGGGCCGGATCGTGACGGCGGTCTTCGGTCGTCCAGGACTGCGAGATCCGCCTGCAGGGCTCGGCGATGTACGTGGCCGAGGACGTGCTGAAGGCCATGGAGCTGGTGCAGCGGGGCGTGGTCGACGTGGGCCGGATCGTGACGGCGGTCTTCCCGCTGGAGCGGACGGTGGAGGCGTTCGCGGCCGCGAGGTCGGGCGAGCACGTCAAGGTCCACATCCAGGTGAGCACGCAGCCTGGCTCGGCGGGCGGCGCATCGGAACGTCGGGGATCGCCGTCCTAGCCCCGCCGCGAGGTCGGCTCCCCGGCGGCGATCGAGCCCGGGTGGGGCCGGCCTCGTGGCCTCCACCCCCGGCCCCCTCCCATCGACGCGTGCTGCGCATTGGTGCCGGCGATGGTCGATCGGCCTCTACCGCGGGAGGACGCGCCAGGGCCCGGGAGGGCGACGGTCGACAGGGTCGGGGCGGCCCCGGCGGCGGAGGCTGGGCAGTGGTGTCGGCCGCCGGGTCTCCGGCTGAGGCGTCCGGGCCGAGCCTGGGCGCGTGGGCGGCCCGGCGATCGGCCGCGGGTGCCGGCGCCCGCCCCCGGGCCGGCGCGTGGACACCCGAGTCGGCCCATCGTCACCACGGCCCACCCTGCCCGACCGTCGCACGCCCGGCCTGGATCGTCCTCGGACGGTGGAGGCCGGCTGACAACCGTCGCCCCGAGCGTCGCATCAGGCATCACCAGGGGACGGGGACGACGGCTCGCCGTCCCGGCGCTGCAGCTCCACGCCGGCCGGCCGGGTCCGGCGCCGGAGCGCCAGCGGAGGGTGTCGGGGCCGGCGTCGGCTGACTCAGACTGCATCCAGCATGGCGGGGGGAGGGCCCCACCGTGCGTACGGGAGTGGCCGGGGTCGATCCAGCCCGTCGCGAGCCGGCGTTCGCAGCCTCCCCGGCCGGGCGCGGGCAAGGGGCGACAATTGCGCCTGATGTCCAGCGTGCTCGTCGTGGGTGGGGCGTGATCGGCTGCGCCATCGCCGAGCGGCTCAGCCGCGAGCGGCGTCACCGCGTGCTCCTGCTCGAGCGCGACACCCTCGGCTCCCACGCGTCCGGTGCCGCCGCCGGCCTCCTGGCGCCCTACGGCGACGGCGACGTCCTCGACGAGCTGGCCGGCCGCAGCCTGGCCCTGTTCCCGGAGATCGTGGAGCGGGTCGAGCGATCCGGCATCGCGGTCGAGTACCGGGAGCAGGAGGGCATCACGCCCGCCCTGACCGCCGAGGAGGAGCGCCGGCTCCGCCGCGGTCCGGGCCGGTGGCTCGACGCCGCGCAGGCGCTGGCGGAGGAGCCCGGCCTCAGCCCCGACGTCCGCGGCGCGGCTGTGCTCCACGAGGCGCAGGTCACGCCCATCCGCCTGGTCAGGGCGCTGGCCCACACGGCGGCCGCCCAGGGTGCGGAGATCCGCGAGGGCTCGCCGGTGGGCGGCATCGGCGTGCGGAACGGCAGGGCCCTGGGCGCGCAGACGGCCGACGGCCTGGAGCGCGCCGACGTGGTCGTGCTGGCGGCCGGGCCCTGGACTCCCGCGCTCGCCTCGCCGCTGGGCCTCTCGCTGGACGTGCGGCCCAGCCGCGGCCAGCTCGTCATGCTGCGGCCGCCCGCGGCCGTGCTGCGCCGCCTGCTCACCTGGCGGGCCCACTACCTGGTGCCCAAGCCCGACGGCACGATCGTGGCCGGCAGCACCAACGAGGACGTCGGCTTCGACGACCGGCCCACCGCGGAGGGGATCGCCGGCCTCCTCGGGTTCGCCACCCGGGCCGTCCCCGCGCTCCGCTCCGCGGCCGTGGAGCGCGTCTGGGCGGCGCTCCGGCCGATGACCTCCGACGGCCGGCCCATCGTCGAGGCGGCGCCCGGCCTCCCCAACCTGGTCGTGGCCACCGGCCACGGCGCCAACGGCATCCTGCTCGCGCCGCTCACCGCCCAGCTCGTGGCGGAACGCCTACCATGACCCCGATGCTGACGGTCGACGCGACGCCCGCGGGCTCCGGCTGGGAGTGCACCGTCGAGGTCCGTCAGGGCGAGGGCTCGAGCCGCCACGTCGTCCAGGTCCAGCCGGGCGACCTGGAGCGGTGGGGACGCCCCGGCGAGCGGCCCGAGCAGCTGGTCAGGCGCGCCTTCGAGTTCCTGCTGGCCAGGGAGCCGGCCAGCCAGGTCCTGCGACGGTTCGAGGTGGGGGCCATCCAGCGCTACTTCCCCGAGTTCGACCGGGAGATCCGGCGGTGAAGTGCCCCGTCCCATGCTTCGAGTGCGGCACCTTCACGATGGTCATGGACCTGGAGAAGGACCACCAGCACATCGCCTGCGAGCGCTGCGAGCGCGTCTGGTGCGCCATGTGCATCGGCCGCTTCGAGGTCGAGATCTCCGACGAGTGGCTCCAGCGCCAGCGGGTGGCGCACCTGAACTGACGGTCAGCGGGCGGCGAAGACCAGCATCACCCGGCCCTGCGGGAACTTCTGGGCCTGGGCGTCGATGGCCGTCGACAGCGTGCCCCACGTGTACGCGTAGCTCTGACCCTCCACGAAGCCGGCGTCGTTGGCGTAGAACAGGCCCTTCTGAGAGTCGTAGCCGGTCAGCACGATCACGTGGTACACGTTCACCGAGCCGTAGTAGGGCGAGATCTTCTGGCCGTTGGCGCCGTGCGTCATGACCGGGACGATCACGGGCCGGCCCTCGGCCAGGTTGCGCTGGATCGCGTCCGGGTCCACGGGTGAGATCGTGGGGGCCAGGTTGTACAGCTGCGTGCCGACCATGCCGATGTCGCTCAGCGGCAGGTCCAGCACGCCGGGAAAGGTCTTCCGCTCCGTGCCCACGATCTGGCTCATCGAGGCGTCCGCCTCGGCGGGCGGGATGCGGGCGCGGGTGTCGCCCCTGAAGTACTGGCCGACCATCAGCATGGCCGCCGCCTCGCAGTACTCCTCGTGCGGGTTGCCGGCGCCCCACTGGTTGAAGGGCGACTGCGCCGTGTACGGCACCTTGACGAAGACCGACGGGGGCAGCGGGGTGGGCGCCGGCGTCGGGGTGGGTCCGGTGGACACGGCGGGCGCCGGAGCGGCCGGCGCGCCGACCACGACCGCGGTCCGGGGCGGCGGGGCCGGCGCGACGGCCCGGAAGTGCCGCCAGACGCGATAGCCGCCGTAGCCGCCCACGCCCGCGACGAGCACGGCGGCCACCAGGCCGATCACCAGGACCCTCTGGCTGCGCATCGTGCATAAGATAGCCCGCAGCTTGAGCAGCACGGCCGGCCGGCTCGGCTCGAGGACGGTCGTCAACACGACGCTGGTGCTGGCGGCGAGGGTGATCTCGCGGCTGATCGCCCTGGTGACGGTGATCGTCCTGGCCCGCAGCCTCGGCGACGAGAACTACGGTCGCTACACCACGCTGATCGCGTACAGCGCGCTGGTCAGCGTGGTGGCCGACCTGGGCGTGAGCCCGCTCTACACGCGCGAGGCGGCGCGCCGGCCGGACCAGCTGCCCGACTACCTGGCCACCCTGCTCAGCGGCAAGCTGCTGCTCGCCGCTGCAGCCACCGTCATGTTCGCGGCCGCGCTGGCCGCCGCCGGCCTGGGCGGCCTGGTCGTGCCGGGGGCGGCGCTGCTCGTCCTGACCACGTACGCCAACCTGCTCCGCAACACCTTCTACGCGCTGGGCCGCCTGGAGTTCGAGGCGGTGGCAATCCTGGCGGAGATCGCCATCCAGGCCGGCCTGATCCTGGCGGGCGCCCGCCTCCACGCGGGTCCCGCCTACTTCGTGTGGGCCTACGCCGCGTCGTTCGGCTTCACCTGCGTCTACTGCCTGGTGGTCATCACGGTGTTCCGGCTCGCCCGGCTGCGGCTCGGCTTCGACAGGGCGCTGTTCTGGAGGTGGCTCCGGCTGGCCTTCCCGTTCGCGCTCGGCGCCTTCCTGACCAACCTGTACTTCCGGGCCGACGTGCCGATCCTGCAGCACTTCAAGCCGTTCCACGAGGTCGGCTGGTACCAGTTCGCCTACAAGCCGTTCGAGGCGCTCCAGTTCGTGCCCCTGGCGGTGCAGTCCACCGTCTACCCGCTGCTGGCCGTGTACTACCGGGACGCCCGGCCCCGGCTGGGTACCGCCTACGCGCGGTTCTTCAAGATCCTGCTGGTGCTGGGGTGGCCGCTGACGGTGGGCACCTTCGTGCTGGCCGTGCCGGTCGGCCACCTGTTCCGGCTCTTCCCGGAGTCGATCCCGTCGCTCAGGATCCTGGCGCTGGCGATCGTGTTCCTGTTCGCCAACTCCGCGTTCACGGCCATGCTGTACGCGATCGACCGCCAGGACCTCTTCGCCTGGGCCACCGCGATCGTGGTCGTCGTCAACATCGGCCTCAACCTGGTGTTCATCCCGCTCTACGGCTACCTCGCGGCCAGCGCCATCACGGTCGTGACCGAGGCCGCCCTCTCGGTGGCCGGCTGGCTGTTCGTGGCCAGGGTCGAGCGCCTGCCCTGGCTGCGCGTCAGCTGGCGCACGCTCGCCGCCGGCCTGCTGATGGGGGCCGTCCTGTACCCGCTGGCCGGCCGCGCGATCTATCTCTCGGCGCCCGCCGGGATCGCCGTCTACGGCATCGCCCTGCTGCTGTTCCGGGCGGTCAGCCGCGACGAGGTGGACATGCTGCTGCGAGGTCTCCGGCTGGGCCGGGCCACGTAGGTGCTCCGGGTGGTGCTCGGCCCTGGCGCGTTCGGCACCCCGGCCGACCTGGCGCCCTACGTGCGGGGCCTGCGCGCCCGGAACGTGGCGGCCGAGGCGATCGCCCTGCCGCGCGGCCGCGCCGAGCGGGCGGCGCCGGCCTTCGCCGCGCTCGCCGGCCCCGAGGTCGTGGCCGGCGGCCACTCGTTCGGCGGCCGCGCCGCCAGCCTGGCGGCGGCCGGCGGGGCCGCCTTCGCGGGCCTCCTGCTCTTCGGCTTCCCCCTGGCCGGCGACGCCAGGCGGCGCACCGCGCACTTCCCGCGCATCGGCTGCCCGGTGCTGGTGCTGAACGGGGAGGCGGACCGCCTGTCGCCCGTGGCGGAGCTGCGCCGGAGGTTGGGCGAGCTGCCCCACGTCCGGCTGGTCACGCTGCCCGGCGCCGGCCACCGCCTGACCGGCGCCGCGCTGGAGCGGGCGCTGGACCTGGCGGCGGACTTCGTCGCCGGGCTCGCGGCGCATCATTGAGCGCGATGCGAGAGCTCGGGCTGGAGGCGAACGGCCTCCGCTTCCGCTGCCTGGCGTCCGGCCCCGAGGACGGCCAGCTCGCGCTCCTGCTGCACGGCTTCCCGGAGGGCGCCGAGTCGTGGAGGCCGCAGCTGCGGGCCCTGGCCGAGGCCGGCCACCTGGCGGTCGCGCCCGACCTGCGGGGCTACGGCGGCACTGACTGCCCGGAGGGCGAGGAGGCGTACCGGATGCCCCACCTGGTGGCCGACGTGGCCGGCCTGGTGGCGGCGCTGGGCCGCGAGCGGTGCCACCTCGTGGGGCACGACTGGGGCTCGCTGGTCGGCTGGGCGGTCGTGAGCGCGCGGCCCGAGCTGGCGGTGACGTGGAGCGCCCTGTCCGTCGGTCACCCCCAGGCCTTCGCCGACGCCCTCCGGGAGGACGAGGACCAGGCCCGGCGCTCCTCCTACGTGGGGCTGCTCCGGCAGCCGGGCAGGGCCGAGGACGTCCTGCTGGCGGGCGCCGGCCGGCGCCTGCGCGCCTTCTACCGCGCCGGGTCCAGGCCCGACGCCATCCCGGACGACGTCGTGGGGACGTTCGTGACCGGCCTCACCCGGCCCGGCCGCCTGACCGCCGGCCTCAACTACTACCGCGCCAACCTGACGGAGGAGGCGCTGCCGGCGCTCGCGCCCGACCCGATCCGGCCACCCACCCAGCTGATCTGGGGGGACGAGGACCCGGCCGTGGGCGCCGCCTCTGCCCGCCTGACCGAGCGCCACGTGGCGGGCGAGTACCGCCTGGAGGTGCTGGAGGGCGCCGGCCACTGGCTGCAGTTCGAGCGCCCCGGAGAGGTGTCGGCGCTCCTGCTGGAGTGGATCGACCGGCACTGAGGCGGCCGGGCCCGAAACGGGTCGGCAGCGGGAGGGGACGTCGGGCCGGGGTTCGGTGCATCCGCCGGCGAACGCTCACATCGCCGCTCGACGTCGGCCTCCACCGCCGGAGGACGTGCCGGCCCCGGAGTGCAGCGGCCGGCTGGGGCGCGGATGGATCCGTCCGGGCGGCGGAGGCCGGCTCGGATGTCAGGGCACCGGCCTCCGGCTGCCGGCGACCGGCGCACCGAGACCGGGGCCGGCCTTCGCCACCATGGTCACGCCCTCGAACCCCCTGCCGACCGTCGCACTCCGGGCCTGGCGCGTCCTCTGGCGGTGGAGGCCGACCGACCACTGTTCGGGGGACGGATCCGGCCCGATGCTGGCGGCCGTCATCCCCGAGCCGTCTTCTGCCTAAAATCGCCAGGGTGGGTATGCCGGAATTCGATCTGCGCCTCGCTCGGAGAGCGCGTGGCACCAGGCGCCGGGGTCTCTCCGGGCTCGGCCTGGCGCTGGTGGCCGGCGGGCTGCTGGCCCTCGCGGTCGGCTACGCGGCCGTGCCGGGGTGGGTGGTGCGGCTGTGGCCGCTGGCCCTCGTCGCCGTCGGGGTGTTCGGCGCGCTGCGGAGGCCGGGCTGGGTGGACGAGCTGGACCTGCGCTTCGGCCCGGAGGTGGCGCGCGGCATGGACCGCCCCCGGCGCGTCTTCAGCCTGGCGCTCATCGGCCTGGGCTGCCTCTGCCTCCTCTTCACGACCGGGCTGGTCGACCCCCGCGTCATCGGCCCGGGCATCCTGATCGCCCTCGGCCTGCTCCTGCTCTGGCGGAGAGCCCGCTGACGCTCCCGGGGCTGGACGAGGAGTGGCTGGCCGCCTTCGAGGCGGCCGGTGCGGCGGCGCGCGACGCGGTCGCGCCCCTGCTGGGCACCGAGGCCGGCCGCGCCGAGCTGGGAGTCGGCGCGGGCGGCGACAGGACCGTCGAGCTGGACCGCCTGGCCGAGGAGGCGGCGCTGCGCCGTCTGGGCGACTTCGCCGCGGCCGGCCGGCCCTGCTCCGTGCTCTCCGAGGAGGCCGGCTTCATCGACCTGGGCGCCGAGTACCCCCGGGTGCTGCTGGACCCGGTCGATGGCAGCCTGAACGCCAAGCAGGGGCTGCCGCTGGCCGCGGTCATGCTCAGCCTGGTCGATGGGCCCGCCGTGCGCGACATCCGCGTCGGATGGGTCCTGAACCTGGTGAGCGGCCAGCGCTGGCACGCCGTCAGGGGCGCCGGCGTCCACCGCAACGGGGTCCGCGTGGCGCCGCTCCTGGCGCGTCCGCGAGGCGACCGGATCGAGGTCCTGGGGGCGGAGAGCTCCCCGCGCGACGTCTGCCGGCTGCAGCCGCTGATCGAGCGCGCCTCCAAGCTGCGGCTGCTCGGCTCGATGGCGCTGTCGCTGGCCCACACGGCCGCCGGCGGCATCGAGGTGTTCGCGGCGCCCATCAGGGCTCGTATCTTCGATATGACGGCCGGCGTGCTGATGGTCAGCGAGGTCGGGGGCGTCGTCACCGACCTGGAGGGGCGCTCGCTGCTGGACGCCGAGGTCGGTCTGGGGGGCAGGACGACGCTGCTCGCCGCGGCCGACCCGGCGCTCCACGGGCTGGCGCTCCGGGCGCTCCAGGGCTGAGCCGGCCCCGTCTGCGCACGCGGCGACGAGATAAGAGGAAGGAGGAAGGGCCGACGCAGCGGGTGGGATGGACTGCGACGAGAGCGAGTGAGTCCGTCTTTCCGGTGCGCACGAGACCTCGCCTGTCCCCC
>WNGQ01009332.1_pt1 | contig 11296 bp, 10 predicted proteins | sample 5407661 | NCBI WGS metagenome assembly WNGQ01 (sample SAMN13153382, study PRJNA577476) | soil metagenome | isolation source: 60 cm soil or saprolite under Garry oak tree replicate 2 | place: USA:California | collected 2016-06-15
GGCACAGACGGACTCGGCCTATGTGGCGGGCGGCGTGCGGCTGTTCCAGCACATCCTCATCCGCGTACCGCCAAACGCCGCCCCGCCGGAACAGAGCAAGAAGCAGCAGGAAGCCGCCGGGGTGCTGCGCCAGGCCGCGGCACAGCACGGAGCCAATTTCGCCCAGCTCGCGAAGCGGTACTCCGACGATCCCGGCTCCAAGGCGCGGGGCGGTTATCTGCCGGCCACCGGCCGCGGCCAGTTCGTGCCGGCGTTCGACAGCGCCGCGTGGAAGCTCGAGCCGGGCGCGATGAGCGAGGTGATTCGCTCGCCGTTCGGATTCCACATCATCCGGCGGCCGCCGCTCAGCGAGGTGCGCGACTCCTTCCAGGTGGACCTCCAGAATGCGCGCACGATTCACTTCGACTCGCTCTACATCGACAGCCTCGCCACACTGCGGCACCTCGAGGTGGCATCGTCCGCGCCGGCGCTCGTCCGCCAGGCGGTGCCGCAGATCGTCGCGGCGCGCGACGACGCCCGCAAGCTCGCGACGTACCGGGGGGGAAGCGGCGCATTCCGCGTGAAGGATCTGTCGCGCTGGCTCCTCGCCCTGGACCCCAACGACGTCCGCGGGATCACGTCCGCGAGCGACGCCCAGCTCACCCAGCTCGTGAGGATCCTCGCGCAGCGCGACATGCTGCTGCAGCAGGTCGACTCGGCGAACGTGCCCCTCACGCCCGAAGATTGGCAGCAGATCCGCGCCGAGTACGACTCGGCCGTGGGGCGCCTCCGACACCTCACGGGGATCTCGCCCCAGCTGCTGCAGGATTCGGCGTCCACCCCAGAGGCGCGGACGCGACTCGCGATGGCACACCTCGACCATTACCTGGATCGCGCGCTCAAGGACGGCGAGGTACAGCTGCTCTCCGTGCCGCCGTTTCTGGCCAACGCGCTGCGCCAGGGCGAGCCGTGGTCGCTCAACGCGGCGGGGATCACACGCGCGCTGGAGCGCGCGCAATCGATCCGAGTGGCCGCGGACTCAGGCGCGCGCGGTGCGCCGTCGACCGGCCTCAAGCGGGCGCCCGGCCCGCCGCCGGTTCCCGGCGACAGCGCGAAGCGCGCCCCGCGGTAGCATGCGCGCCCTGCCGGCCGCCCTCGTCCTGTTGTCCCTAGCCGCCCCCGCCTTCCCGCTGCGGCGCGCGGCGGCCCAGGGTCAGGCCGCGGCCGCCCGCCCGGTGGACCGGATCGTCGCGATCGTGGGGACGAAGCCGATCCTCGCCTCGCAGATCGAGGAGCAGCTCGTGCTGGCGCAATCGCAGGGCGCCAAGATCCCGGACGATTCGGCGGGGCGGGACGCGGCCCGCCGCCAGATCCTCTCCCAGATGGTGGACGAGGAGCTGATGGTGCAGCAGGCAGAGCGCGATACGACCATCAAGGTGACGGAGCAGGAAGTGCAAGACGCCGTGGAGCAGACGGTTCAGAACGTACGGAAGCAGTTCGCGTCGATCACGGAGTTTCGGGCGCAGCTGCGCGCTGCGCAGTTCGTGTCGGAAGAGGAATGGCGGCGCTGGCTCGCGGACGAACAGCGTCGCTCCATCCTGCAGCAGCGGCTGATCGAGGCGCTGAAGGGGAAGGGCAAGCTCCGGCCGATCCCACCCACGGACGCGCAGATGCACGACTTCTGGGAGGAGAACAAGGCACAGCAACCCAAGCGGCCGGCGGCGGTCTCGTTCCGGCAGATCGTCATCGTGCCCAAGGCCGATTCCGCGGCGCAGGCCCGGGCGCGCCAGCTCGCGGAATCACTCGTCGTCGCGCTGCGGCACGGCGCGAGCTTCTCCGAGATGGCGAAGCAGTACTCGGCGGACAGCGCGTCGCGCGAGCAGGGCGGGGAGCTGGGCTGGTTCCGCCGGGGCGTCATGGTGAAGGAGTTCGAGGACGTCGCGTTTCGGCTGAGGCCCGGTGACATCTCGGAGCCGGTGGAGACGGAGTTCGGCTACCACATCATCCAGGTGGAGCGCGTGCAGCCGGCGGAGATTCTCGCCCGCCATGTGCTGATCCAGCCGGCGATCTCGCCCACGCAGATCGCCCTGGCAAAGCGCCAGGCGGATTCTGTGCATGACGCCCTCGCGGCGGGGGCGTCGTTCGACACGCTCGCGCGCCTCTATTCCGACCCCAGCGAGCCCAAGCTCGCCGACGCGGTGCCCATCTCCCAGCTTCCGCCCGATTACGCCAAGGTGGTGGGGGGCGACACCGTGCCGCGCCTCAAGCCCGTGTTCACAGTCGGTGCCGCCACGGCGCGTCCCCGGTTCGTGGTGTTCGAACTGACCAAGCGCCTGCCCGAAGGCGAGCTTGGCTTCGACGACGTGAAGGACCGCATCCGCGACGCGCTCTCACAGCAGCTCGCGATCAAGCACTACCTCGACACGCTGCGCCGCACGACGTACGTCGACGTCCGGTTCTAACGCCGTGCCCCCCCCCCGTCCCCGTCTCGCCGTCACCCTCGGCGATCCGCGGGGGATCGGGCCGGAAGTCGTGGCGAAGGCGCTCGCCGTCGGCCCGCTGGACGCGGACGTCGTGCTGATAGGGAGCAGGGAGCAGGGAGCAGGGCGCTCCGAGGCCCCGGAAGGTACTGCTCCCAGCTCCCTGCTCCCTGAAGTCGCCGGCCGCATCGCCGGGCAGGCAGTCGAGGACGCGGTGCGCCTTGCTCTCGCCCGGGAGGTCGACGCGATCGTCACCGGGCCGGTGCACAAGCACGCGCTCCACCTCGCGGGCTTCCGGTATCCCGGCCTCACCGAGCTGCTGTCGCACCTGGCGGGGGACGTGGAGGTCGCCATGATGCTCGCCGCGGGAACGCTGCGCGTCGTGCTCGTGACCACCCACATTCCCCTAAAGGACGTCCCGGCCCAGGTGACGACGGAGCGCGTCGTGCGCTGCGGCCGCATCACGGAGCGGGCGCTCGCGGCGTGGTGGGGGATCGCCCGGCCGCGTCTGGCGGTGTGCGCGCTCAATCCGCACGCCGGTGAAGGGGGGCTGTTCGGCGACGAGGACGACCGCGTGCTGCGACCGGCGGCGAGCGCGCTCGGTGCCGCGGGGCCGTTCCCGGCGGACACCGTGTTCGTGCGGGCGCTGCGCGGTGAATTCGACGCGGTCCTCGCGCCCTATCACGACGTCGGCATGACGGCGGTGAAAGTGGCCGGATTCGGGAAGGGCGTGAACGTCACGCTGGGCCTGCCGTTCCCCCGCGTCGCGCCCGACCACGGCACCGCCCTCGACATCGCGGGCAAGGGCATCGCGGATCCGGGATCGATGCGCGCGGCGCTTGAGCTGGCGGTGGAACTGGCGCGGAAGGCACGTCGCGCGACGGCATAAGTTGCGCGAAACGCGCGCGAGGGATGTTACGGGGAACGTGCCGTCGTGACGTCGTGTAACGCCTTCAACAGGCGCTGGTGCTCCTCCAGCCGCAACTTCTGGCTCGCCCGGTTGACCACCACCACGGCACCCACGTCGAGGATTTTCGCCCGCTCCGCCAGCCCGTTCTCCCGCAGGGTGCGCCCGGTGTCCACGAGATCCACGATCCAGTGAGCGAGGCCGAGCAGCGGCGCCACCTCGACCGAGCCCGAGACGGTGATGACCTCGACGCCGAGGCCGGATTCCGCGAAGAAGCTGCGCGTGAGGCGCGGGTACTTCGTCGCCACGCGGGGCGTCGCGCCGCCCGGGAGCGAGGGGAAAGGGACGTTGCGGGGGCTTGCCACGACCATGCGACAGGCGCCGAACCCCAGCGCCAGCGGCTCGAGCACGTCGGCCTCCGTCTCGCGCAGCACGTCGGTCCCGGTGATCCCCAGGTCTGCAGCGCCCGACTCGACGTAGACGGGCACGTCGGCGGGCTTCACGAAGAGGAACGAGAGCGACCCGTCCGCCGACGGCACCACGAGCCGACGGCTCGCGGCGTCGTCCGCCGCCGGGGCGCCGATCTTCCGGAACAGCTCGAGCGCGGGCTCGAGGAGACGCCCCTTCGCGAGCGCGACCTTGAGGGGCGAGCTCAGGGCACCGCCTCCACAAGCGCGTCGAGGTCGAGCGCGAGCCCCACCGCGGGGAGGGGCCGGCCGAAGCGGCCCATCAGGTCGTCATAGCGGCCGCCCGCGCCCACCGCGGCTCCCGCGCCCGCCACGAAGACCTCGAAGTGCATCCCCGTGTAGTAATCGAGCCCTCGCACCTCGCCGAAATCGTACACGACGTGCTGCCGCTCGTCGTCCGTCAGAGCGCCGTCGACCGCCCCCAGCCGGTCGATGGCCGCGCGGGCCTGCGCCGAGTCGCCCACCACGCGTGCCGCGCGCTCCAACGCCTCGCGCCGGCCGATGATGAACGGCAGCTCGGTGAGCACCCCCGGGGCCGCGGCCGCGAGGCCCGCCGCGTCCTTGCGGTCGATCAACCGGCGCACCACGGCACGCGTCTCGGGAGCGAGCAGCCCGAGCGCCGGGGCGAGCGCGCCGACGTGCCCGAGGTTCACCTGGAACTCCTTCGTACCGGACGCCCGCACCAGCTCGAGCGCGAGCCGCAACACCTCGACGTCGGCTGCCGTCGCCGGCTCGCCGAGCAGCTCGCTTCCGACCTGGAGGATCTCGCGCGGCCGGCGACCCTCGCGCGCCGGGTCCTGGCGGAACACCTTGCCCGCGTACGACAGGCGCAGCGGGGTGGGACGGTCGACGAGCTTGGTCGCCGCGAGGCGCGCCACGCTGGCCGTGAAGTCGTAGCGGAGCGCCATGAGTTTGCCGTCGAGATCGAGGAAGCGGATCAGCCGGTCCGCGACGTCGGGAATCTCGCCGGCCGCCCGCACGAACACCTCGGCGTACTCGAACGTCGGTGGGATGATCTCCTCGTACCCGGCCGCTTCCAGCCGCTCGAGCATGCGATTCTGCAGCTGGCGCCGCCGCCGGACCGCGTCGCCTGCGAGGTCGAGCGCCCCGGGCGGAATGGGGGCGATCGAGGAGCGCGGCTTCACCGCACCACCCGGACGGCGCCGACGCGGCGGCTGTCCATCTCGACGATCTCGAACACCGCGCCCTTCACGGCCACCTGGTCCCCGATCTTGGGCAGGCGACCCAGCACGCCGAACAGGTAGCCGCCGATGGTGGTGTAGTCGCCCTCGTCCAGCTGGAGCCCGAGAGCGTCGTTCACGTCGCGGATCGGCGTCGAGCCCGAGAGCAGCGGCGCGCCTCCCGCGGGCGCCGGCCGCAGCGCGTCGCCGGTGGGGCGGTCGTACTCGTCGTAGATCTGCCCCACGATCTCCTCGAGCAGATCTTCCATGGTGACGAGCCCGGCGGTGCCGCCGAACTCGTCGAGCACGATCGCGAGGGGGCTCTTCTGCCGCTTCATGTCCGCGAGCACGTCCTCCACCTCCCGCGTCCCGGGGACGAACAGCGCGGGCCGCAGCACCTCGCGCAGGCCGCCGCCCTTCGCGGAACGGACCCCGGCGAGAATGTCCTTGGCGTGCACCACACCGAGGATGTCGTCGAGCGACTCGCCGTACACGGGATAGCGCGAGCGCCCGGCGATGGCCACCTGGTCCGCCGCCTCTTCGAGCGTCAAGTCCGCCGGCAGGGCCACCATCTCGGTGCGCGGCGTCATCACGTCGCGGGCCGTCTTTTCGCTGAACTCGAACACGCCCTGGAGCAACCGCGCGTCGCTCGGATCGAGCTTGCCTCGCTTCTGGCTCTGCTCCACGAGCATGCGGATCTCCTCCGGCGAGTGGATGCGGTCGAGCTCCGCCGACGTGCCCTTCACCCCCAGCAGCCGGACCACCCGGTTGGCGCTGCGGTTCAGGAGCTCGGTGAACGGGCGGGTGATCCAGGAGAACAGGATCAGAGGAGCCGCGATCCAGCGGCTCGTCCGCTCGGGATAGGTGATGGCCCACGCCTTGGGCGCCTGCTCGCCGAACACGACGTGCAGGAAGGAGATCACCGCGACGGCGAGCACCGACGCGATGCCGCCACGGGCGAGAAAATCGAGCGCGCGCGGCAGCGCCGCGAACCAGTTGCGAAACAGCTGCGCCACGGTGTCCTCGGCCACGTATCCGAGGAGGATCGAGGCGACGGTGATGCCGAGCTGCGCAGCGGAGAGCTGGCGGTAGAGATCTTGCAGCGCCGTCTGCACGGTCTTAGCCTTCCGGTCGCCGCGCCGGACGAGCGCCTCGATGCGCGTGCGGCGCGCGGCCACCAGCGCGAACTCGGCCGCGACGAAGAACGCGTTCGCGAGCACGAGCGCCACCAACGCCAGCAGGCGCACGCCCAGGGATTCCAGGGCGGACTCCGGGATGGGCATAGAGGCCGGAACATATCCAGTGCTAACTCGACTTCAAGCGCCGCCCTACGAGGCGCTGGCGGCACACCTGCCGCAGGTCGGCGCCGCGGATCCCGAGACGGCGGCCGCCGTGCGCGCGATCCTCGAGGACGTTCGCGCCCGGGGGGACGAGGCGGTGCGGGAGCAGGCGCGGCGGCTCGACAAGGTGGACCTCGAGCCCGGGGAGTGGGAGGTCACGGGTGTCAGGTGCCAGGAGGCGCTCGCACGGATTCCGCCCCCGCTGCGTGCCGCCCTCGAGGTCGCCGTCGCCCGCGTCCGGGCCTATCACGCGAAGCAGGTCGAACACGGGTTCCTCGAGCGCGACGCCGCGGGGGGGGCGGCGCTCGGAATGCGCGTCGTGCCGCTCGACCGGGTCGGCGTATACGTGCCGGGCGGCAAGGCCGCGTACCCTTCTACTGTAATAATGAATGTGGTGCCGGCCGTGGTCGCGGGCGTGCGCGAAATCGTGATGGTCACACCCCCGGGAGGACCAGGCCGGACCGGGGGCAAGGGGGGCAAGGGCGGCAAGGAGGGCACGCCGGACGTCGTGCTGGCGGCCGCTGGACTCGCGGGCGTGACGCGGCTGTTCCGCGTGGGCGGCGCGCAGGCCATCGCCGCGCTCGCGTACGGGACGCGCACCGTGCCCCGCGTCGACAAGATCGTTGGCCCGGGCAACCGGTTCGTGACGGAAGCGAAGCGCCAGGTGGGAGCAACCGGCGTGGTGGGAATCGACATGCTCGCGGGGCCGACGGAAGTGCTGATCATCGCGGACGACGCGGCCGACGTGCGCGCCGTGGCGGCCGATCTCATCGCCCAGGCCGAGCACGACGAGGATGCGTGCGCGTGGTGCGTCACCCCAAGCGCCCGGCTCGCGGATGCGCTGCCGGCGGAGGTGGCGCGCCAGGTCGCGCGCTCGCCCCGGCGGGCGATCATCGAACGGTCCCTGGCGGATCACGGCATGGTCGTGGTCGTCCCCGACCTGGACGCCGCCGTGGAAGTGGCGAACCGGCGGGCGCCTGAGCACGTCGAGGTTCTGGTGCGGGACCCCTGGCCCGTAGCCGACCGGATCCGGCACGCCGGCGCGATCTTCGTGGGGACGTGGACTCCCGAGCCGGTCGGCGACTATCTCGCGGGGCCGTCACACGTGTTGCCCACCGCCGGAACCGCCCGATATGTTTCGCCGTTGGGGGTGCACAACTTCGTGAAGCGGATCAGCGTGATCGCGTATTCGCCCGAGCGGCTCGCGCAGGATGCTGAGCACATCATCGCGCTCGCGGAGGCTGAGGGGCTCTATGGCCATGCAGAAGCCGTTCGCATCCGGAGGATGACGGACGGCGGATGACGACTCTGCCGCTCGACGTTCAATGCACGCACCGTATCCCGCTCCGGCTCGAGAGCCGGCGGCGGCTGCAGACGGTGCTCGCCCTGACGGCGGCGGTGATGGTCGCGGAGGCGATCGGTGGCTGGGTCGCCCACTCGCTCGCCCTGCTCGCCGACGCGGGGCACATGCTGGCGGATGTGGCGGCGATCGGCCTGTCGCTCGTCGTCGCGCATCTCGCCCAGCGGCCCGTCACGGCCGCACGGACCTTCGGCCTGCTGCGGCTCGAGATCCTCGCTGCGCTGATCAATGGCGCAGCGCTGATCGTCATCTCGCTCGGGATCGCGCTCGAGGCCTATCAGCGGTTCCGCACGCCCCAGGATGTCCAGGGCACCCTGCTCGTGATCGTGGCAGCCGTAGGGCTCGCGGCGAACGCGGCCGGCGCCGCGATCCTCCACCGCGGGCACCACCACTCGCTCAACCAGCGCGGCGCCTATCTCCACATGCTGAGCGACGTCCTGGGGTCGGTCGGCGCCCTCGCCGCCGGCGTGCTCATTCTCGCGACCGGCTGGGTGCGGGCGGACCCGGTCATCTCGATCCTCATCTCGATCCTCATCCTCGGCAGCGCGTGGCGGCTCGTGAAGGAGAGCACCGACATCCTGCTGGAGGCGGCGCCGGCGCATATCGCCCTCTCCGACGTCCACGACCGTATCGCCTCGATCCCCGGCGTGACGTCGGTGCACGACCTCCACGTGTGGACCGTGACGAGCGGGGTGATCGCGATGAGCGGCCACCTCGTGGTCCAGAACCCAGCCGACAACCAGCGGGTGCTCGAGGCGGTGCAGCTGCGCCTGGGGAACTTGGGAATCGGGCACGTCACGGTGCAGATGGAGCGGGATCAGACGTGTGACTAGGACGGCGGACGACGGGGAAGGACGGGGGAGGACGGGGTAGGGGGTGCGTTTAGCCTTCCCCGTCCTTCCCCGTCTTGCCCCGTCCTTCCCCGTCGTTTATACTGCGGCCCTCAATTCAGGCACCGTCTCAGGACGTAGCCCCTTGCAGATCCGCAACATCGCCATCATCGCCCACGTGGACCACGGGAAGACCACGCTGGTGGACCAGATGCTCCGCCAGGCGGGCGTATTCCGCCCCAACCAGCAGGTGAACGAGCGGGTCATGGACTCGAATCCGCTCGAGCGCGAGCGGGGCATCACGATTCTGTCGAAGAACACCGCCGTGCGGTGGGGCGATACGAAGATCAACATCGTGGACACCCCCGGGCACGCCGACTTCGGCGGCGAAGTGGAGCGGATCCTCCGCATGGTCGACGGTTTCCTGCTGCTCGTGGATGCCGCGGACGGGCCGATGCCGCAGACCCGCTTCGTGGCGGGGAAAGCGCTGGCGCTCGGTCTCAAGCCGATCGTGCTGGTGAACAAGATCGACCGCCAGGATGCGGAGCCGCTGCGGGTGCACGACGAGGTGCTGCAGCTGTTCCTCGATCTTGAGGCGACGCCGGAGCAGTTCAACTGCCCCTTCCTCTATACGTCGGGTCGCGCCGGGACCGCGACGTTCGACCTGAAGACGCCCGGGACCGATCTGAAGCCATTGTTTCAGACGATTCTCGACACGATCCCGGCGCCCCGGGCGGAGTGCGCGTGGGCGACACCGTCGCGTTACTTCCCCTGGGGGAACCCGGTCCTTTGGGAGATGCGCCGTACGAGCAGGCGCGCGTCGTGAAGCTCTTCGGGTTCGAGGGCCTCGAGCGGGTGGAGCTCGAGGAGGCAGCGGCGGGGGAGATCGTGGCGCTGGCGGGCCTCGCCGGGGTCGAGATCGGGAAGACCGTCACGGCCCCGGACTACCTCGAGCGCCTCGCGGGGATCGCGGTGGAGGAGCCGACGATCTCGGTGGACTTCAAGGTGAACGATTCGCCGTTCGCGGGGCGCGACGGCAAGTTCGTCACCGGCCGGCAGGTGCGCGAGCGGCTGTTCCGGGAGCTCGAGCGCAACGTGGCGCTGCGCGTGGAGGAGACCGACGATCCGCAGACGTTCACCGTCTCGGGACGCGGCGAGCTGCACCTCGGTATCCTGATGGAAACGATGCGGCGGGAGGGCTTCGAGTTCCAGGTCAGCCGGCCGCGCATCATCCCGCGCGAAGGGCCGCACGGGGAGCGGCTCGAGCCGTACGAGGAGCTGATGATCGACTGCCCCGAGGGGTATTTCGGGGTGGTGATGGAGAAGCTGGGCCCGCGCCGGGCGCAGCTGCTCGACATGAGGAACCCGGGGATGGGCACGGTGCGGCTGCGCTTCAAGATTCCCGCCCGCGGGCTGCTCGGCTACCGGTCGGAGTTCCTGACGGACACGCGGGGAACGGGCATCATGCACCACCGCTTTTTCGAGTACGGGCCCTGGGCTGGTCCGCTGTCGGGGCGGAGCCGGGGGGTGATGGTGGCGGACCGCGAGGGGGTGACGGTGGCGTACGCGCTCTTCAATTTGCAGGAGCGTGGCACGATGTTCGTGACGCCGGGCGATCCGGTGTATGAGGGCATGATCGTGGGGGAGAGCGTCCGGACGGAGGACATGGACGTGAACCCCACGAAGGAGAAGAAGCTGACGAACATGCGGACGACCGCGTCGGACGAGATGATTATCTTGGAGCCGCCGCGGCAGATGACGCTGGAGCTGGCGCTCGAATACATTGAGGACGACGAACTGATCGAGGTGACGCCGTCGTCCCTCAGGCTCCGCAAGCGAGCCCTGGGCGCCACCGCACGTCGTAAGCTCGCCCGGAACCAGCGGGCGGCCGAGGAGTCGTAAGGGTAGGGATAGCTCGTTCAAACCATCAACCACGACCCGAGCCGGGGGTGACAATGTTGTCCCGTGACACGTCGAACTGGTCGCTCAAGCGTCGCAGCGACAGTCTCGGCGAGGAAGAGTTCGAGGACTTCGAAGAGGACAAGGACCTGGACGAGGACTTCGACGAGGAGCTGGATGAGGACGAGCTTGACGAGGAGGACCTGGACGACCTGGACGAATACGACGAGCTGGACGACGAGTTCGACGACGAAGAGGACGAGGATTTCCGGCCGCGGAAGGGCCCGCGGCGGGAATGGGAGTGAGAACAGTTGCCAGACGCCAAGACGCCAAGATGCAAGAGGGCGTCGCGCATCCGTTGGCGACTTAGCGTCTTGGCGTCTGGCAACGGGGTGGGGCGGTGGGGTGGTGGCCGGGCCTGTAGCTCAGGTGGTTAGAGCGCACGCCTGATAAGCGTGAGGTCAGTGGTTCAACTCCACTCAGGCCCATTCATTTGAACTAGAGTCCCGCTTGGTGTCGCTGCGCCGAGCGGGACTTCTTTCCGCTGGGCATCTTCCTTCCTGTCCGCCCCCTCGCGCTCACCTTCGGCAGAGCACACATTCGTCGTGCCTCCACTGACGGCCGGTGCATGACGTTGCCAACGTTGACGCGACGCGCGCGGGCGGTCGCATCTCCCCGGGTCGTGCACATCGAGGACCTGCGGCGCTTGGCCCGGCGTCGTCTGCCGAGGGTGGTGTTCGACTACATCGACGGCGGCGCCGAAGGTGAGGTCACCTTGCGAGCGAACCGGGATGCCTTCGACGCCGTCACCTTCCGGCCGCGTCACGCGGTGGCGCTTCCCGCCTGCGATCTG
>WNGQ01019485.1_pt1 | contig 11294 bp, 7 predicted proteins | sample 5407661 | NCBI WGS metagenome assembly WNGQ01 (sample SAMN13153382, study PRJNA577476) | soil metagenome | isolation source: 60 cm soil or saprolite under Garry oak tree replicate 2 | place: USA:California | collected 2016-06-15
TCTTCTTCAATTCAGCGACACTAACGACAATATTTTCGTGCAGGCGCTCTTCGTCGGTTGGATTTGTAACTGATAGTTTCAGCACCTTCACGCGTGGCGCGGCCAAAGCGGACGCGCCAATCATCAGGAAAACCAAACAGAGAAGTCCGGTGAAATAATTTGCGTTCAAGTATCTTCTCATTACTTGGGCAATGCTCCCCGTATCTCTTGATAGTACCTCTGCATTACAAAGAAGGCCTTTTTCTTTTCTCCCCGATCGGAAATCAAACCTTTGCGGTTGTGAAAGTCCTGGATGCCGGTCAAAGGCCGGCGCGGAGAACGAAAGTCCATCAGGATCCAGGGACACGTGCCGCGTAAGAAAGGAATCCTTTTCAGCATGCTTACCTGGTGCTGGTATGCGTTCTCCTGGTATTCCTCGGTCCATCTTGTCAAAGGATCGCCATGATTTCCGTAGGGCGCCTCCGCGCCAAATTCAGTCATGATGAGCGGTTTCTGATACTTCATTTTCCATTCCACACGGTCAGCCTTTTCGGGCAGGCCATCGTACCAACCCACATATTCGTTACAGCCGAACACGTCAACATATTCTCCCAGCGGATCGTCTATCATCTGTGTCGTCGTGTCGTTGAGATAGTGACGTTCCATCGCCGCCGAAATCAATCGAGTTCCGTCCAGGCTTCTGGCGTGGTCGATCAGTTTCCTGAGAAATGACAGCCGCGCGTTGCTAAGCGGTGTCTCGTTGGCCATCGACCAGATAATCACCGCGGCCCGGTTCTGGTCGCGGGTAATCATCTCGCGCAATTGATTCTGCGCGTTCTCGAGGGTCGCGGAGTTTTCCCAGAGTATGGTCCAGTAAACCGGAATCTCAGACCATACCATGATGCCCAGTCGATCGGCCTCCCTTAACATGAATTCATTGTGGGGATAGTGGGCCAGGCGGACAAAATTAACTCCCAGCTCTTTGGCCCAGGTGAGCAGAGTCAGGGCATCCTCACGGCTGTAAGCACGACCCCCGCGGAAAGGTGCTTCTTCATGAATGCAAACGCCGCGGAGGAAAATAGGCCGGCCATTCAACAGGATTTCCGTCCCCCTGGTTTCAATCGTGCGGAACCCAATCTGGTCCTGCACCTGATCCGTCTCCGCTTCGATCACCACCTCGTAGAGTTTGGGATTGTCCGGCGACCACAATGTCAGAGCAGCGTCGAAAGCAATCTGCGCCGATCCACTCGCGTCCGTAGTAAAGGACTTGCTAATCCGGGCTTCGGGAATTCGTACCGTTACTTTTTGATTGAGCTTACTTCCATTCAATTTCACCCAGCCGCTGATCCGTTCACGCGAGCCTTTCTGCAATTGGATAAAATAGTCCTGTACAAAGGTAGCCGGCGTCTCAACCAGCTTGACCTGGCGCGTGAGTCCGCCATAGTTCCACCAATCCGTAATCAATGTTGGGACCGCGTCGCGCCGGCGCTTATTGTCAACTTTGACGATCAGAGAATTGCCGGTGTCGCGAACCAGTTTGGTTATCTCAAAATTGAACGGCGTGAATCCGCCTTCGTGCCGCCCGAGCTTTTCGCCATTGAGATAAACATCCGCGATGTAGTTTGCGGCGCCAAAGTAAACGAAGAGACGAGTGTTCTCTTTTCGTTGATAATCAAAAGCTTTCTTGTACCAGATGGTGCCTTCGTAGAACAGCAAGCGCTCTTGCTGTGTGTTCCAGTCACCCGGCACCTTCAATGATTCGGAAGTGTCGAAATCATATTCGATCAGATCGCTTTTGGTCTTGGGCTTGGCGTCTTTGAAGTAGCCATCGGCGCTGGGTTGATAACGATAATCGTAATAGCCGGTTTCGTACGGATCGATGATGGTTCGCCATTTTTGCGATCAAGCCAATTTGCTGCGCTCGCGCGCACGGAACAACCGCGAGAAGAGATATCAGAAGGATAAGCGCTTTCATCTTTTATAGACTCATCGAAGAAGAAGTTGCCGGGCTTTGCCGCTGTCAGCTACCGTAACCGGCGCCATTTTGCAGGCCGATGTAGAAAGGCACAGTTTGGTAAATGGGATCGCGGCCTTCGACGTAACCCGGCGTGTCCGAGTTCCAATTCACGAACGCGCTGCGTCGCTTGTCCAGCCGCGCAGCCTTCTCGCCCAGGCCGTAGAAATGTTCATCGAATCCAAGTTTCTTCGCCGCCGCAATGAACGTGCCTGCTTCCGGATCGAACATTCTCTGGCGCATCGCGCCGCGCGCGTCGTACATCATCGGCCGCTCGTCGGCGTTGATGGTCTGATGCGTCTTCGCATCGCGGAACTCGACGAGCAGCGGTGAACGGCGAACGACAACTTCGATCTCATCGGTCGAAATTGATACCGTGTCAGCATGTTCGGTGAGGTTCCAACGCGGTGTGGTCCAGTCCAGCTTGGCGATGGCCCAGGAATGATCCTTCGCTGGTAGTGGCTTGGTAAAAGCCGCACGCACGCGGACCAAGTCGGCACTCAGCATCGTCACTCGGACCTGCGAATGGTCGACGCAGTCGAACGTCACCGAGTCTGCCGTTTTGGTGAAAGAAACAATCGCGCCGATGGGCTCAAGCTTGTCTATATCTTGAGCATCTACGGCGATAACGAACAACAGAAAGCAAACCAGGACGCCAAGTAATCTGCACCTGATCCATCTCATGTTCGTATAGGTTCTGACCAGTGTTCCTCGCCTTTATGTCTTCACATGATTACCCTTAGTGTGAAATTCAGATTTGATATTGCCATCCGAAATTGAAGCTAATGACCCGGCACGGCCACTCCATTTCTTCCACATCGTGGCATCAGCCAACATCTTGATATAAACACCACCTACTACCGAGCGCGCCTGGAATCCTCGCTGTTTGCCATCGAGCGTCCAATACCAGTCAGTCAGTGGAACCCGGCTCGGCGTTTCATTAACGAATCGATAAACTGGCGCGACGACCATTTTAAAATCTTCCGCCGAGTCTGCCAGCGTCGCCGTCCACACAATCCAATCCAATTTCGTGTATGTCTCGCGGTTATCGAGCGGTAAACCGAACTTGTTCTGTTTTGTTTTATAGTAAGCGATCTCACGACGGACGACTTGCGATGGGAAGAGATTTAAGCCGAGCAACTTGTCCCACACGAGATTGTACTTCTGACTCCACGTGCTAGGCCGGTCGAAAGACAAACGGTAGTGGTCACCGTCATCGGCCATCTCAACCCACCTCTTAGCCATCCCTTGAGCAATCTCGCGGTATCTGGCGCCATCGCCTTTCTGCCCTACCATGTCGGCTAACAAGGCATAGCTGCCCAGAGCCAGGATCGCCTTCAGCGAAAGGTTGGCGTTATGCGCTAAGTGGCCGGCGAAATCATCGGTCGAGAGTTGGTTCTCCGGGTCCATTCCCTTGTCGCGCAGGTACTCGGCCCACTTGGTGAGAAGCGGCCAGTACCGTCTGGCATAATCAGCATTGCCATCGATTTTTGCCAACGCAGTCGTCATCAGCAGCATGTTCCCGCTCTCCTCGATCGGCATCTGATTCTCTTCGGATTTTTCGCCCCCGCCGTATGTTTGTCCGTTCGCGAGCGGATAGGTTCCGAGGTCGTGCGGAGCATATGGCCACGGCCAGCGCCCGGAGGCCGCGTACTCGAAGATTGGCGTCAGTTGCGCCTTAAGCAAACGCGGGTTAAAAAGAAGGAAAAAGGGGGCCGAGGGGTAAGTTACATCAACGGTGTCGATCGAGCCGTTACTGAAGTTCTCTTTCGAGAAGAAGCGTGCAGAACGGTCGAAATCCGCGGTGAGTTTATGGGCAGCGATGGTCTGGCGAAAGGCGAGCGCCGCGAGCTGCGCGTAGTCTCTTCCACCAACCGTCCTCAAGTCGTCCATCAACTCTTGATCGAACGTTTTGCAACGTTCTGATAAAGAAGCGTAGTCCCGTTCGGCTGACTTCAGCAGGCCATCAGCTTCCATGCCATTGCGCCTCCAGTAGGGCCGTAACCGTCGGTTGAAATATTCGACTGAGAACTGATCGTCGTAGGCGAGGATCAGATGGCGCGAAACTGGAGATGTCCCAACAGTTCCCAGGTCCATCGCTACTCCTAAGACTGGCAGCTCGTCGCGGGCCGGGCGCGGCATGCGCAGGTCATCGGTATCGGGGAGCGCTCCAGTTGTGGTGAAACTCTCTCTCGCCGCACGGCCACCAAGGATCGAAGTAGAACTCGGCCCCTGCGGAGGTATGACGAGGTAAAGGTATCCCCAATCGATGCGCAGATCGTCGCCGGATTTCTCGAGCATGGACTGCCGTTGTGAGCCGAAGCTCAAGACAGTGAGATCACCCACTTTGTGACGGGCCCAGACAACCCGCTCGTTCGAGGTGTTGACTACCCATTCAGAGGTGCAGTCGAAATAAAGAGAGACCTGGTGAGTTTGATTATCTACGCTGCGCACATCCCAGGTGAGGTATGTCGCGGGCCGCGACATCACATCTAAATCCTGTGGGAGGAGTGGACTGGTGAAGGTCAGCGCCATCCAGACTCCGCCGGCTTCGAACTCGTAAATCGACCGGGTGGGCAGAACCTGCAAGGACACCTGCTTCATGGCCCTTGCGCTCTCGCCCCACTGGCCCATGAAGCGGTAGGTCTTTCCGTCGATCCGGGCCATTCCTGCCATCCCGTTACTGGCGCCTGTCCAGTGCTTTGTTCGCTCGTCCGTTAGTTTGTCGGCCATCGACCAGACGCTGAAATACGGGTCGTGTGTGACGAGTGGCACGGCAGGCGGGCGCAACTGTTGTTGCTGGGCGAGCCCTGAGGTGATGCCCCCAGCAAAAGAGATCAATACTGCGGCAAGTCTGACGATCAGGTGTAGCCGAACTGTAGGCGGTTTTTTCACCTTATTAATAGGACACGAGTCATTATCTGTTAGCCTCTTCGGACACGCTCGTTCAGGTTCTGACCAGTGCTCCTCGCTTTTATGTCTTCAAGTGATCGGCAAGTATGATCCGGCGGCCCGCTGCGATCGCCTGGTTCGCAAGATAGCTTCGCTCGTTCTGTGTAAGCTCTTGCCAGACATCGCGAGCCGCTTAGAACTGTAACCGCATCTTGAACTGAATCCAGCGCGGTGTGTTCCACTGCGCTGTGACCTTGCCAAAGTTGGGGCTGGTCACATCAACATTGGGGAGATCATACTGCGGGCGGTTCAAGGCGTTGATAAGGTCAACTGAGAATTCGAGCTTAGTTCTCTCAATCGCCGCGCAGCCAGTTAAGGCGCGAAGGGAAGATGCGCGTGTGGAATGTATCTAACGCGAAATCGGTTGGCACCACGTTGTCGTAGGTCTTCCCTATGGCGTCCATGAACCACTGCGGCACAATCTGCCTGATGCGATCACGATAAGGCTGGGGATTGGCGGTGCTGAAGTCGCGTGGCGTGCGCGGGAACAGACGCCAGTTGAACCAGTTATCAACGCTTTGCTGCCCCTTCGGCAGTTTTATGTCATGCGTATTCCCGAAAAAGATTAAGTTGCCCCAGTCGACAGTGCGCCCCGATTGTAGGTAGTAGATCGGCGAGAGCTGCCAGCCGCCGAGGAGTTTGCTAAAGAAGCCTCCCTGCGAGAAGAATTGATGACCCTTACCGAACGGCAACTCAAAAAGACCGTTCAGCCGCAAGCTGCGCGGACGGTACTTGGGGTTCTGCCGGTAAACGGTTTCCCGGTCGAACTCATTCTGTCTGAAGTCGCGAATCTGGCTGGAGGCATACTGGTAAGAGGCCGTGAACTGGACACCCCGGCTGAAGCGTTGCGTCAACGATATCTCCATATGATGGTACTTCAGTGTGACATCAGGCACGCGCGCAATGGTTACGCCATTCATCTGGGGGAACGCCCTGAGCAACTGCGCCCGGCTGATGGTGGTGTTGAGAAAGAAAACGTTCGACGACATGTCCTGGTAAAGCACCGGGTTCTGCGTTTGCAAAAAAGCAAAGTTAGCTATATTGAAAGGATTCGGAAAGGCCGTGTTGAGGAACGTGTCATTAGCAGTCCTGGGTACGAGCCCGGTAACCCAGTATTGCTGCGGCAAAAAGTCCAAGCGCCTGGTGATATCGACATCCGCCGGATCAACGCTATTAGAAAACGTCGGGATGTGGTCGGTGTAGGAACCAAGATAAGCCACTTCGAGCGCGAGATTTCTTCTTAATTCCCGCTGGATACCAACGCGCCACCGCTGTTGACGGGCGCGTGGCCAATCGCCATTGAGAAAGGTAAAACCACGCCCGACGCGCGCCATTAAACCGAGTTGATTTCCCAATGGGTCGTTAAAGCGCGTGCCGTCCGAGCGCACCGGGAACGGGTCACTCAAGATGGTCTGGCAGTTCGCCGGGTTAGTGCGGCATGCGGCACTCGTCAGGTTGGTATTCAGCAGGGTGAGACCGTTATTATTCGTCGGGGTCGTCGAAGTCAAGCGACTGAACCCGAACTGGTCCAAGCCAAAGTTAAGCACGTTGTTCGAGTCGTAGAACAAGCCGTAGCCTCCGCGGAAGACGGTCTTAGTGTTCCATTGATAGGCAAATCCGACGCGCGGCATGTACGCCGGTTGCGCTTTGCTTAAGGTGGTTGGCGCTCCGTTCTGCCCTAAGTACAACGAACCGCCCCGCACATGAAATTGACCAGAGGGCAGTTCGGGAAGCGGACTTAGCGCATAGGCCGCTTCCGCCGCCGCCGAAATCGGCAACACTGCGTTGGGATCAAACTGACTGAGGCCGCGATCGAAGCGTTCGCGGAAACCACTCTCACGCTCATAGCGGAAACCAAGATTGAGCGTTAGTTTTGGCGAGAAGCGCCAATCGTCTTGAATGTATCCGCCGCCGAACCGGTTGGTCATATACAGCGTGCTATTCGTATCGACCGACACCGTGGTTGGCACCCCGAGCATGAAGGCGGCCCATTCAAGTCCGAGAGCGGCCGCGCTGTTATTGAGGTTGCATGGAGGCGTGTTGGAACTGGCATCGCACGGGCGCACAAAGTTGTTGCGGAAATTGAACAACCCTGACGTTTCACCCGGTCCATTAGACGCGCGATAGTTAATGCGGAACTCGTAGCCCGCGCGCACAGTATGACGGCCAAATGATTTAGAGAGTTCTCCCGTCGTGGAGGCCACGCTCGCGTGCGTGAAGCCGGGAAACGAGCCGCTCAAATTCGAGTAGGCGCTGAAGTTAATGTTCGGCAGACGGGTAAGACCTTTGGAGTGGTCATCGATATAACCCGGTAGCCCAACACTTGAAGGGCTGAATGATAACTGCGTGGCGTTCAACTGAGCGCCATCGATAAATCGATTGTAGGCGACCGTGAACCGGATGGAGGTCGTCGAGTTCAAGGTCTGCACGTAGTCCAGACCAACCGCCCGGTTGCGGCGCGACAAGGGGGACGAGGTAAGTCCGGGCACAGTCTCGTAAGTATAGTCGCCGCGTTGCTCTAGAAAATTGTTGTAGCTCCACTTACCTGTGAGTTTCTTCGTGGCGGAGATCTTGAAGTCAATGCGGTTCTGGAAAGCCTTGTAGTCCCAGTCGAATGGCGCGGCAGAGGCGAGGTAGTTGTTCGAACTGTTAGGACCGGCGGCCGGGTTGTTGGGCAACGGGTACAGCTTCGCAATCGCGTTGTAGATGGGATTCAAGATCGGGACTTGATTGTTCGGGAACGGATCGCGCACCACCCGACCATTCACCAGACGCGCCGTCCGTGGATCATAGATTTGAAACTGCGAGCCGAATTGCAGGAGATCCGAAAAGTCGCCTCGCCGGTGCGCCGCGGTCGGCACCGTGCGGTTGATATTGGTGGGCTCTTCCGATTTGTTTTCGCGATAGCCATTAAAAGCGAAGAAAAAGAAGAGCTTGTTTTTCCCCCTGAACAGAGCGGGTCCACCCTCGCCGAAAAGCGGGAAGTAAACGGGACCACCAATGGTTCCCGAGTAGTTATTTGAGTGACCGCTGGCTTGGAGCGGTTGCCGGCGCAATTGATCCGCCAGCGTAGTGTTCCCGCTGGCTAACGCCGCATTGATTTGGTTAGCAATATTGGACTTGGTGAAGGTTGGCGTCCCGTTCCAGCGCTGCTGCCAGTGCATCCATGAAAGCGTGCCGTGAAAGTCATTACCGCCCCCCTTGGTCACCATGTCTATGACCGCGCCGGCGGTATGACCTTGACGGGCGTCGAATTCTGATGAACTTACCCGCACCTCGTCAACTGAATCGGTCGATGGGATATAGCCTGCGCGACGACTACTGCCGCTGTTGGGAATACCGTCAAGCGTAAACTCGGTGCCGCCCGCGCCACCCGCGGCGCTGATGACCGACGCGCCTTGAATCGAGTGTAAGGAAATGTAATTCGGCTGACCGGTCCAATCAATGCCGGGCAGGCTGCGCACCGTAAGGAGCGCACTATTGCCGAACAGGGGCATGCTGCGAATGATTCGACTATCTAACAGTGCCGATCCGCTGCCTGAGGCCGTGTCGAGCAACGGGGCATTGGCTGTGACGACTACTTCTTCGGAGACTTCGCCAACCTGCAAGCCAATGTCGATGTTCACGCGGCTGCCGACGTTGATGACCACACCTTGCCGCAAGAACTTCTTGAATCCCCGGACAGTTGCGGTTACGGTGTAAGTGCCGGGCGCGAGATAGGGAGTCTCAAAAGCCCCGCTTTCGTTGCTAGTCGTTTTGGTGGAAACGTTAGTCGCAGTGTCGGTCACAACGACCTCAGCACCGGGAACAACTCCACCCGCAGGATCGTGAACTACGCCTGAAATCGCGCCTCTGGTTTGCTGTCCTGATGCTATCGCGCCGCCGATGAATAGCATGAGAGCAAGACCCAACAAAACAAACTTCCGTTTACTCACGTGCGCCCTCAACTGTTGAAGAATCTGAGACATTTGGCCCTCCCACTGAAGAACAAGGCTGAAGGGGCAGAATATTTTCTGCCCAGAGAAGTTGCCGCTAGTTTTATTAGCGGTAAGATTAGGATTCCTATTGAATGAACAGTACAAGCGGTTGTCAGTCTCTCGGAGCCTACTTTTCCTGAGGCTCAATCATGGATCACAAACGCAAAAAAAGGAAACTTTTCGGCTTGCCCTGACTGGCGTTAGAGACTCGCTCTTTTCAACTATTCGCGCTCATGAAGTTCGTAGACTCAAGCTTATCTATTTCTTGAGCGTCTACGGCGACGACGAACAACAGAAAACAAAACAGGACGCTTAGTAATCTGCTCATGGTCCACCTTCACAACCGAAACCGGCACGATGCTGACAATATTTCTCGCCTTTATGACTTCAAATGATCGGCAAACGTGATGCGGCGTCCCGCTTCGATCGCCTTGTTCGCAAGATAGACACTGACGGCCGAACCCCAGCCCACTCGTTCGTCGGCGAATGGCCGCGTGTTGTTGCGTAGGCTTTCGATGAAAGACCGGCAGGCCAGAAAATTTGGATTGCCTTCTGCGCCTTCGGAAATTTTTACTGGACTGCCGGGACCGCGATATGGCATCTCGCCTCTGGTGCGATACGTCGCTCCGGTGGGCACGCCTCGTTCGGTTGTGGCCTCGGGCACGGGCGACGCGGCCCGCTTCGGCTCGTAGAAAAAGAGAGCGTCTTCCATCGTTACTTCGACGCTGCCTTCTTTTCCATAGATCCAAACTTCAGCTCCAACCTTCGCATTATCGGTCAGCGAGCTGAAAACGAACGTGCGTCCGCGAGGATAGCGAAAGATGATCTGAACGTTGTCGTTAGTTTCACGTCCATCGTGATACGTGTCTATGCCGCCACTGCCGACAACGGATTCCGGCGTTGCGCCAAATACCCAGTTGGCAAAGTCAATCAGGTGCGAACCGAGTTCGGCGCTTAGACCACCCGAATATTCTTTGTACAGTCTCCAGTTGATGAGCCGCTCGAATTTTGGATCAGGCACGGGTCGCCGCCAATTACCATTGCGATGCCAGTAACCATAGATGTGCGTGACGTTTCCGATCTCACCTTTGCCGACGCGCTGGATCACTTCGCGGAACCACGGCGCGTAACGATATTGATGGCCCACTTGGAAATGCTTGCCGCTGCGACGTACGGCCTCCAAAATCTTGTTGCAATGTTCTACGGTGAAGCCCAGCGATTTTTCACCATAGACATGCCGCCCGCTTTGAAGCGAAGCAATGACGTGCTCGGCATGCAGGCTGAGCGGTGTCGCGACAATAACTGCGTCCACGTCTCGTGCCTCCAGCAGGGGACGATGATCGCGATAGATGGGCGTATCTTCGCCTGTGATCGTTAGCGCGGCGGCGAACCGCGGCTCGTATACGTCGCAAAGTCCGGCCATGCGCACGCCGGGCACGCGCAAGAAATAACGCATCAATTCCTGCCCACGACTGCCGGCGCCAATAATCCCGAGGCGAATCTGGTCGGATGGTGGGCTCGCGCGCATCGCGCTCGTCTTTCCGAGGCCACGACCGACGACCGTCGCGCCCAGCGCGCCTGCTGATACGGCTTTGACGAAATTCCTTCTGTTCATCTGTTCTCCGTCTTAACCTGTGCTGCTTGATAGTTGGGCCAATGAATTTCTACGATTCGTTCAACTCCGCTTCTATCGGTTACAGACAATGCCGCAGCACCAGCGATCTGATCGAGGAGTCTCGCTGATTGCTGCGGACCCAACACGAAAACCGCGGTCGAGAGCGCATCGCTGTCAGTAGCGTCCGGCGCGATCACCGTCGTTTGCAGCATTCCTTCAACCGGACGGCCCGTTCGCGGATCCATTATGTGACAATACGTTCGACCATTCAGCCGGAAGAATTTTTCGTAACTGCCGGATGTCGAAAGCGACTGATCTTTCAGCAAGACTGTCGAGAGCGTGCGCGTGCGGTCCAGCGGATCGAATACACTCACGGCCCATCCAGTTTTTCCTGGTGGTGCACCGATCGCATAGATGCTGCTCGAGCCGGAACTGATCAGCGCTGACTTCACTCCGGCTTCGCGCAGCAATGCGGCGACACGATCAAGAGCGTATCCCTTACCGATCCCTCCCAAGTCAAGCTCTATACCGCGCTTGAGAAAATATACGGAGCGCGCTCGATTGTCGAGTCTCACATTCTGCCAGCCTGTCTGCTCCCGTGCGTATGCTAACTCTTCATCAGACGGGTAACGACCCGCACCGCGAAAGAAGCCCCAGGCCTTCATTAACTTTCCTACCGTAAGGTCGAAAGCGCCATCGGTGCGTTGACTGTAATCGAGTGCTCGTGCAAGCAGAGCAAAAACTTCAGGATCGGTAA
>WNGQ01017396.1_pt1 | contig 11293 bp, 10 predicted proteins | sample 5407661 | NCBI WGS metagenome assembly WNGQ01 (sample SAMN13153382, study PRJNA577476) | soil metagenome | isolation source: 60 cm soil or saprolite under Garry oak tree replicate 2 | place: USA:California | collected 2016-06-15
TGTCGGGCCGGTTGTGGGTTGACGACGTCGACACGAGCGGTTTCAGTCGTGAAGGCGAAGCCACCGTGTTCGCCAGCTGTCCACTCTCGGTTCCAGATTGGTGTCACCGGGTGGGGGTCAGAGTTTGGCCCCCAAGTTCCCCTGACTACTTGAAGGCCAGGCCGGCGGTGTCGATCGCTCATGCGCCCTCACCTCCGCTGGGTCGACGCGTCCACCATTCAGGTTTCGCGATGGAGTCGCTCGCCGAGCGCGGCCCGCGTGGGAAACCAGGCATGTCGGCGAAGGCGTATCGATGCGGAGGTCCCGCAATCTGCAACCAGGCTGCTCCGAGCCATCCGATGGAGGACACGGTCTCGACTGCGGTCGTCCAGAAGCGGCAGAGGTTGACGTTCGGAGGAAGGACCGGAGTGATCAGGTCGTGGAGTTCGCCTTCGCGCACGCGGGTGGGAGCGACAAACAAAACATGGTGAAGGTCGGCGTGCCGTCGGCCGCGGAAGTACGAGACATATCCGTTCGCCTTCGTACGGATGCGCCGCGGGTGCTCGGTGCCGCGATCCCACTCCAGGTCGAAGGTGATCTCGCGGTCAGCGAGAAGATAACGACCCCATCCGTCAGATGCGGGGCTACCGTCACGCTCGTATGCGGCGCGACATGTTGCCTCACCGAGCCAGTGATAGAGACCTTGGTCGGGCAGGTCGCGCGCCCCCGCCGCCAGCCTCGTAAAGAGCCGGTTGGCTTCGAGGTCGTGTCTCAGGTGATAGGTCTGTTCGCGCGCGCGACGAGCGCGATCCACTAGTGGTCTTGGGTCGTGCCCGCGGAGATTGGCGACTTGTCTCGCTCCGGACGAGGTCAGCGCGTATACGGACGGGTAGAGGATTGAGCCTTGCCAGCGCTTCCCTGGCCAGCGGTGGACGAGCCCTCGCCAGAGCAGATCCTTCAGGCAGAGCTCCGCACTTCTGCGACCGGGGAAGAACAGGTCGGTGACGTGATCTCGGTCCAGGCAGCGGTACTGATCGATTGCAAGAAGGATGGCGACATCCCTGTCGGAGAGGGGTCGAGGACACGTATGGGTTGTCGGAGACAGTCCGCGCTTGGGACCCTCGATTTGAACGGGAAATCGGCCGGCAGTCATCGTCATGCCCGCACCCGGTTGCGAACCCGGTTGCGAAGGCGGCCCCCGGCCGTAGCAACTTTATTGCGGTCAGCCGCTTCCGACTCGTATGTCCTCAGTCGCTGTTCGATCTCGCTCTCGACGTCCGCTCGCGGCCGGCCGCAGCGTGCGAGCGCCGCAGCGGTGAGCGCCGCTGCGTGCGCGGCGCCGAGGCTTGGCGGCTCAGGCCGGGTGACGCCGGTGAACGGCCGTTCCGTGCGCCCATCGCGGAACTGGCGCACCGCGACCTGGTGAGGCTGCAGGTTCCGGAGTTGAAGATCGCCGAGCCAGGGCGAGAACTCGCGCGCCAGGTAGCGGGCGTCTTCCTGACCGCACTGGAACACGACACGCGTACGGGCGTTGGCTGCGAGTGCCTCGCGGGTCGCGGACGCGAGTTGGCCAAGGTGCTGGTTGGCCAGGACCAGCCCGAGCCGGTAACCGCGGGCCTCGACTAGAACATCCTCCAGGCTCTGCGGCAAATGCAGATAGTTCTGGAACTCGTCGAGGTAGAGGGTGAAGTCGCTCCGCAACGATTGAGGGCGAGCAGCTCGCGCCATCGCCGTCTGCCAGATTCGCGCAACGAGGAACGCGCCCAACAGGCGGCTGGTCTCCTCGCCAAGCAGGCCCTTGGCCAGCGACACGAGGAGGATTCCTCCGTGATCCATGCATGACGCTAGATCGATGGTCGATCGCGGCTGGCCCATGATGTTGCGAACGGTTCGCCGCAGAAACACCGATCGCAGCTTGTTGAGCACGGGGCCAACCATCTGGAGCCGCTGGCCATCCGCCATCTGCTCGTACTCGCTCCAAAACGGACCGAGGCCGATGGGGTCACGGAGGTCTGAAGTGAAGACCTTCCGAGCCTCCGGTTGGAGCAATAACAGCGGAACCTCACAAAGGCTGCTGCCCGGGCGGAGCAGCAACGTGAGGACTGCGGCACGCAGGATGTCGTCGGTGCGTGGTCCCCAGAAGCGCTCGTAGGCCTTGCGGAAGATCGTGACCAGCTGGTCGCAGGCGACCTCGTGCAGCTCCGGGTCGTCGCATTCGAGCACGTTGAGCCCCACCGGCTGTTCACGAAGTGATGGATCTATCAGCAGCACGCGATCCCAGTGCGGTCGTGGGATGCGCTCGAGCAATGCGCTGACGAGGTCAACCCTTCGGGTCGACCACCGCGACCCCGCGTCCGCCTTCGATGTCGTCGAGCGCGAGGTTGAGGAGAAGAGTGCTCTTACCGACTCCGGTCGGCCCCAGAACATGAATGTGATGCCTGGCGTCGGCGGGGGAAATCCTGGCAGGCGTCTGTCGACCGTCCTCGAGCAAACAGATGACGTTTCCGTCGCCACTCGGTCGGCGAGCTGGAGAAAGATGTGTTGGGGCCGACCCAAAGCCGGCGATGTCGATGGGGAGGTGGAAGACGTTTGCCAGCTCGTCGGCGACCAGGATCATGTTGCCCGCTGGCGCGCTTCGTTTTGCGACAGCCTTGTCGAAGCTGCGCCCCAACCAGACACGCGTCGGGCGCAGGCCGTTGGCGCCATCAAAGCCCCGAAATGCGGCGACGAGTCCGTGCATCTGCGCCTTTGCCTCAGAGTCGCTGCTGGCCGAGACTCTCAAGCGGATCTCCGTCCGATAGCCGGGGGCAGAGGCTTTACCGCTCGGTGGCATCGGTCGCGATGGACGCAATGTCGGACCGGGCGGCGTGGGCTGCTCGGGCAAGATGAGGTGGAAGAGCGCCTCCAGCAACCAGCTCAGCGCGGCCGTGAACAGGCCGCGCTCAGGCTGTACGCCGGCTAATGCATCCATCTGACGGCGCGCGCGCTTCTGCCAGCCGACGTCGGGGCTTATGGCGAGCTGAACCAGGCCCGAAGGCGCCTCCGCCAAAGCCTGCGTGACCGACCTCAATGGCTCCGACCGTGCCTCGGCGAGCGCATGTAGTGGGTCGATATCGAGGCGAAGGCGTGCGCGTGTCGCGGAGCCCGCCAGGTCTATCTGTGCCGACGACGGCTGGAGTTGGGCTCCCGGTATTGCGCCGCGGAGAAGGATGGTGACCATCCGCTCGAGTCGTGCCGGTGCCCAGCAGCGAGCGCCTAGATCGCCGTCTTGCGACCACAGCTCGAGGACGATCGAGGGCTGGCCGAACAGCAGGCGCTTCCACCACGGATGCGAAATCGCGTACAGGCTTTGGTAGAAGAGCTTCCAGGAACGAAGATCGGCAGTTGCGCCCTCGGGTGGCAGGATGTCCAGCAGCACGCCAGGCCGTCGGCGCTCCCGCTCACGAACAATCGCAAGCCCGATTGCAGCGACCAGAAGCGTTAGCTCGATGAGCGCGATAAGCATCAGAAGGTGGCGGGTCATTGGAGATCCTTCTTGCTGAGAGGGATGAACCCCTCGACATGGGGATCGGGCCACCTGGTGGTGCGGGTGTCGACCTCTCCGAAAGCGATGACGTACATCTCGCTGACCGTGTAGGTGGTGGGTGAGGCCGCTATGACGACACCGACGTGGCCCAGCTGGCTATAGCCCGAGCCGGGTCGGTAAACCACAATCGCCCCGAGGCTGGGTGTCCCTTGGGTTTGGAATCCCTGCGCAGAAGCGTTGGCGAGCCAATCTCCTGCGTTGCCGTTCCAAGTGACGTGGCGGTTGTAGGCCGCCCACCAGGTGCACCAGCCGTAGGGGAAGCGGTCGGGGTAGCCGCCGGGGGGCACCCACGGGAAGAGCCGAACTGCCGGCGCGGGGTGGGGCGCGGTCGCGATCGTCGCGGCCGCGGAGCCCACCAGAGCAGGGAAGGTGACGAGGAGGATGAGCCCGGCAAGCAGCTTCTTCATTCGGCGACTCCTTTGCCCGCGATCAGGCGGGCCTCCTCGTCGGTTGCGATCACCTGGAAGGGCACGCGCTTTCCCTGGGCGACCATCAGGGCCTCGCCGCGCTGAGCGTTCAGCAGCCAGGACTGCTCAGCAGGCGTCAACCTGAAGAGTTCGGCGAGGCGTGGCATGGCCTGCGGCGCCTGCTTCATGAGCACCTGTAGCGCCGAGTTGGCGATCATAGCCTCGCCCTCAGGTCTAGCCAGGACGTCGCTCACGTCCTGGGTGATCAGCGTCAGTCCGGCTCGGCGCTTGCGCGCTGTCTTGGCTAGGCGAAACAGAAACGATGCAGTGTCTGGGTGGCGCATCAGCCACCAGGCCTCGTCGACCACGACTAGCGTCTGGTGGCCCGAGCTCGCCAGCCCAGCCCATATCTGGTCCAGTACCAGGAACATCGCGGCCACGCGTTCTTCGTCCGGCAGCCCTGCGAGGACATATGCAGCGCTGCCACTAACACACGGTGATTCATGTCCCGAGAGCAGCCAGCGACCCGACCCGGTTACGAAACGCTCAAGCCTGTGAGCAATTTCCTCCAGGCCGGCCGTCTCTCGAAGGCGAGTCTGAACATCGACCAGCCGAGGCGCAGTCAGTCCATTCGACGCAACGCCATCCGCAAAGCCAGCCCGCGCGTAGACGAGCGCAATTGCATCCTCGATCGCGCCGCGCTGTCGAGGCTTGACCTGTCCGGCGAGCAGGCTGATGAACGTCGTGAGCGTCGCGATTTGGGTGTCGAGCGCGCCTGGTGACGCGTCGGTCAGCGTGAACGGATCGATGCCGGTGCGAGTGCCAGGTCTGACCTGAATGACCTCGCCGCCGAGGGCGGCCAGGATGGAGGCGTACTCGCCTTCGGGATCGACAACCAATGCGCGAGTACCGCTGAGCAGCGCGCGGACCAGCTCGACTTTGACCATGTAGGACTTGCCGGCGCCGCTGGTCGCGAATACGACCGCGTTGTGGTTTTCCAGCGTGAAGCGGTCCAAGACGACCGCGCTGCGGCTGGTGGCATTGACTCCGTAGAGCAACCCAGAGCGGGTGGGCAGGTCGCTACCGGTGAATGGGAAGGTCGCCGAAAGCGCGCTCGTCGATAGCAGCCGCTGAAGCCTGACCTTGTCAACTCCGATTGGCATCGACGAGACCAGGCCAGGACGCATCTGGAGAAGCAATCGGCGTGTGTGAATCAGCCGCATGCCGAGAAGTGCCTCTATCCGGCTGGTGGCTGCGTCGAGCTCGTCTAGGCCGTCCGCCCAGACAGTCATGTAGAGCGCGACATCGAAGAGGCGTTCGGAACCGTCGGCGATCCTGTCCTGCAACTCAATCGCGTCGTGGAGGGCCGAACGCCGCCAGGGATCGGGGCGGCCGCCGTGCTCATCGAGGATTCGGAGCGTTGAAGAGAGTTCACCGATGCGCCGCTCGAGGAACGACATGACAGCCGGCGCGCTACTGGGCCAGATGTGCAGAGAAAGATCCAGGTCTCCATCGAATGCCTGGAGGTCACCGAGCCAACCCGGGTGCAGGCGAGAGGGATACCTGCTCACGGCGATGGCAATCGCGTGACGGCCGCTCACTGACAGAGAGGTCGCGCCCTCCGTCAGTGCTGTGGGAGCGACCAGGTCGGAGAAGTCGATGAGGTTGTCATCAACAGCGGTCGGCTGCACAGAGGCTGCGGGATCCATGGGACGGCGCAGCAGCTCCGCCAATGAGTGATCACTCAGACGCCGCGGCTGGAGGTCCAGCCGGCGAAGGCAGTCGGCCACCCATGAAACTCGCTGTTCGAGGAACTGCTCCGGACTATTGGGTGGGCGTGACTTCGGCGCGTCCCACGGAACGACGACGTAGAAGCGACGATCGAGCACTTTCCGGGCATCGGCGAGGCTTTCGAGCAGCAAGCGGTACGACTCGCGCAACGCCCGGTTGTGGTCCGCAGGGTGCGGAAGGGCGGACGGATCGAGACGACGCGTCCGGATGACGACCTGGAGCGGGTGTGTCAGCGAGTTGAGAAGTGAGGACCAGCCCGCGACGACCGCGCGCTGCTCGGCCTCACCTTTGATTCCAAACGCGAGGGTCTGGCATTCGAGGACCGCCCTCAGCGATCCCCCACTGAGAACCAGAGCTCCGTCTTTGACCGACTGGACCGGGAGCAGCTCGGTGGTGCGCTTTGACCGCAGTCCGATCATTGCCCGCCCCCAACCAGCAGCCGGCGTGGCCGCAGGGCGTACTGCACAGCGAGCGTGACCCAGTCGCGCAGCGCCAAGTCGCCGAACCGCATGACGCCGAGCCCGAGACCAACGACCGCCAGCGGGATTGCGGCTCCGACGCGGATGTCGAGATCGCCGGGGAGAAATTCGAACAGCCACCATCCGGCTGCAGCACCGGCGGCCACGCACATCAGATCGACCGCCCCGAGTCCCCAGGCGATGACGTCCTCTAGCTCCAGGTTCTGCGGCACCTTCACCGGCTCCACGTCAGGCCACCGCTGCGGCCACCGACTTGGCCGTGGTCACAGCCGTCTGGACGACCGGGCTCCGGCAGGTAGAGCAGAGTGATGAGGACAAGTCCCGAGGTCAGATCTGACATCGGACCGCCCAGCCAGTTGGTATGGCGCAGAAGCTCGACGCCAACCTCCACCAGGATCGCTTGGATCACCTGGACGAAAAGCAGGGCGGTGAAGACGCGCCACCAGATCCGGGCGATCTCGTCTGTCTGTGGGAGCGCGTACGTCGCGAGAGCGAGCGGCGACAGCACGGTCGCAACCAACAGCACGACGTCGCGACCGATGTAGAGCGCGACCAGGAGGATCGCGAGAACCGCGGCGGCCAGTCCAACCAGGCTGCCGACGACCTGATCGGCCGCATGCGGTCCCTGGACCATGGTTGCCAACTGTCCGAAGGTGGTCGTTCCAGGATCCGGGCCGACCACGCCGTTGATCAGCGCGTTGTCCAGCTTGATCAAGGCACCGCAGAGAGCAAGGCTTGCGTTGGCAGCGATAGCCGCCAGGACGATCCTCGGGATGAGTGCTTTCGCCGAGTACCGCGACTCGAGCGTGCCTGACGCCATCACCATGACTCCGGCGGCGAGTAGCGCGAGAACGAAGAGGCCGTCGGTCACATCGCGAACCAGCGCCCACGCGCGGCCGACCTCCGGGATCGAGTCGTAGGTCGGAGTCTGGAAGAGGAGTTGGCCCGCGGCGGCGATTGCCGGCTGCAGGAGGTGCGCAGCCAGGCTCTGCAGCCAACCGTTGATGGCATCGATGACCTGAGAGGTGATGTCCATCAGGTGCGGCGAGCCCGTAGCCAATCAGCGCGGCCTTGATCCCCGCCTTCGCCTCTTCTATTGCCCGCGGATTGCCCTGAGCGGTGAGGTAGCGGACTCCCCCGACCGTAAGGAACAGGGTCGCCAGAGCGATGAGCAGGCCGGCGACCCAGTCACGAACTGAGTCGATTACGGTGTTGAGGTCAGAGGCAGCGAAAGCTGGGACAGCTAGCAGGATCGCGAGCACAGACGCCACCCCACCCGCTGCCACGACCGACCGGGCGAATCGGGCACGCTTGCGAAAGTTCATGCCCAATAGATCTCCAACGAGATGCTCGAAATCGGTCGGTCACTTCCACCTTCCGTTCACCTTCCGGTCACCTTCGGAGTTCAGATCGGTGGTTGGCGGACGTACATCAAGCGCGGCTATGTATCTAGCAGTAGGAGGATCGCGGCGGCGTGCTTAATATGCGTCGCGGTGGAGAGCATCGCACCCGTCGAGTCGAAGGTCCGTTCCGTCATGTGGCTGTTCGTCGGAATGACTGCCGCCGGTGTACTGCTAACGGTCCTGGGCTCAGCGGAACGGAACGGAAGCCCAGCCGCCTCGCGGCCTTTCACGTATGGCATAGCAATGCTCCTGCTTGGCGGGTTGGGGAGTGCGTACTTCTTTCTGTGGCAGGCGAACCAACGTCTACTTGTCGGGAGCGACCAATTCGGATACACAGACGCCTTTGGTCGGCCACATATATGGAGCGCATCTCAGGTCGTGGCTATCCTCAACATCGCGATCGCTTACAACAAGGGCGCCCCGGCCCGCCGCGCTGTCTATTTTCTCGGGGTCGACGGTCGCCGATTGCTGATGATCAATCCGGCGCCATGGCCAGATTCAGCGATCGATCGACTGGCAAGGGCAGCCGGTAAGCCCGTCCAGATCTATGCAGCACCTGTTTCTCCTGCGGAGTTCAAGAGCGAGTTTCCTAATGCCATGTCCTGGATGGGCACGCACAGCACGCTTGCAGGTGGGCTGCTCGCCCTCGGGCTCGGGATCATCGTCCTGGCGGTCATCGTTGCATCGAACTGGATCCGCTGGTGACGCGCCTGGCGGCCGAAATTTGGCTGACGCGCCCAGCCGAGGCGTGACGGATCCGAAAGCCTGATTCTTGCTCCTTCGATGACGAACTCACGGTTCGCGTTTTTCCATGAGCACTCGACGTCGTGATGAGCGGCTTCACCTCAAAGCTGTCGAATTAGTTCGCGCTGCGTATGACGTGGTCGACGGAATGCGGAGCGTCAATCTCGCCGCTCTCAACGCGGCCCGACCTCCGACGCTCCGTTATCACGCTCAATACGAAGTCGTAATGGAGTTCCTCGAGCGAGCTAGCACGATGCTTGACTTCGCTGGTCGGCTTGGCCTGATTGATCCCGAAGAAGATGGCGAGATACGGCGGTCCGTCGCCCGCGAGCACCCTGGCCTTTTCCAGTGGCTTGAAGACGAGGACAAGCGGCTTTCGGGCGAATCGTGAAACGCAGCGCCTCCGGCTAGTTGCGCAAGGGTCGAAGAGGCAAGGCGGGTAGGACTTGCCTCCGTTGCCACAATCAGGCCCGAATAATCCCCTGCACAACCGTTGACTTCGCAAGTTCACAAACCTCGGATGCACAACAGTTTGACGCGGGATTACGCGGAGGTTGCTGGTTCGAGTCCACTGCGGCCCCACGAACTCATCCAGAATCGTGGTCGTGGAAGATGAGGACCGCGCCGTTGACAATCCAACTCCCGATGACTGCGAGCGCGGTCTAGCCGAAGCTCGAGACGCGGCTCGAAAAATCGTCCTCGCCGAAGGCGATCCTAGACAACTTGCGAACGCCATCTATTGGGCTGGTTGGAACAACGGAGGGTTTGCCGGGCCGTCTGACGATCCAATATGTCCCGAGCTCAACGAAGTGGCGGCCGAGTTCGTACAGCTCGCGTACGAGCTCGAGACGCACCCAATCGAATCAGAGACCGGTCGAGCATATGTAGCCTTGACTCGAGAGGCCGCCGAGGCATTCCTCGAAGGGAGACCTTTGCCGGAGTGGTTCGCAGCTGGGGGAGGACCAGTCCGGGGGCGGTGGGACGGAAGCTGACGCCTGCCTCACACATCAAACGAGCTACCCGGCCTCAGATTGATCGAGCGACCGACGACCGTAACTTGCTTCGCGTTACGGAAACTACGGTCCCACCAATGTTGTCCATAACGCCAACTGGCGTGCCGCCTGGAGTGCTATAAGCATCGTAGGTGACGACGTCGATCTTCCTCGCAATGATGTGGCGGTATGCCGACGGGACTTTGAGCCTTGGCTTTTGGTACGCCGCGGCAGTCGCTCTGCTCATGGTCGCCAGTGGTGTTTGGGGTCTTGTGGCGCCTGAATCATTCCGCGCTTTTTACTTCAATCTTCTTCGCAGACTCCGGCGAGTAGGAGTAGGACGGCGCGCCACGACCAACCAACTTATCGCTACGGGTTCGCGCCCAATTGGGATAGGTTGGTCTTCCCACACGTCCATTCGGTTCTGGAGTGTCGTCGAGATTGGGCTGGCCGCAGGATTCATGACCTGGGTGATCTTCTTCACGGCTCCGGGCGTCGCCTACTAGTTCTGGCCGTCGCCCTGCGATTAGCCGATTTCGCGGTAGATCAGCCATCGCACTAGGATCGCGACCGTGCCGACCAGGCCGATGAAGACCAAGAGAGCGCCGACGCCCTTCGCGGTTGTCCCTGATGTGATGAGACCGGCGACGTAGAGGACGCCTCCGAGTGCGGCGAGTGCGAGAAAGGCGGCCAGGCTTCGGGGACCGGCGTATCCGACTCGCGACGGCATCAAATCGCCAATTTTCATGAAGTCGCCGCCCGAAGCGTCACCGTCGCGTGGCCGAGCAGCACGGCACTCAAATGGGTCACGGGAGCTTGTCGAGCAGACATGGCGGAAGGTTATCAAGGGCGAGATTAGTTTGCTGCCTCAAAGGCGATCGACACATCGAGGCTAATTGGCTTGCCGCGCGGATCGTCGCGCGGTTCGCGTTACGGAAACTACGGCCCTCATCAGGGGCCTTCGACTTCGCGAAGGGTTGTCCTCTGTCCGCGGACTCTGCTCGCACTTCGCGTGAGATGGTTACGGCGTGACAAGTGCCACGAAGCTGACGAGCGGGCCTGCGGCGGTCGCCTCTAACTGGGCGAGTCGGACAGCGAAGAATGATCCGCCACGCTATACGGCCCATCTCGAGACAACGCCTATCGGCGGAAGGGGGTGAAGCGGCGATGAGAAGGTGGTTCAGGTCGGACATCGACTCAGACAAGATCGCCCTCCGCTCCCTAGCCCCTGACTCCGAGGGCCTTCGGCAAGTCGGCGAAGGTGGATGGAAGGTGGGCGGATCCGATAGTCGGACCCATCCCAAGCGAGAGAGGTCCGAAATGATGCGCTTTGTCGACCAGATCCACCAGGCCTTCCACGAGACTGTCCGATCCGGCTCACTCGTTGGCGTCGCCGACCTACCCCGCACGCTCAGGATCTGGGGTGCCCCACCTGACATGCGGGACCAAATGTGGACCCAGGTGCTTCGCGACTACGTTGATGGGCCGCGCGCGGCGTGGGCCACGATCATCCTCGAGGCCATGTGTCCGGACCTGGTGATCACTATCGCTGCGATGCCTGCTATGCCGCCGGCGATCACTCACGACGAGGTTGCCCAGCAGCTGATCACAGAGCTTCTGGCCGCGGCACTTGATGGCCCCGCCGAGCCAGCCCGGTGGTCCCCAAACAGGTTGCTCTCTACGGCCACGAAGGGGACCTATCGCTGGCTTGCACGAGAGATCCGGTCGCTGAGCCATAGCACCGGCGATCTGGATCGACGGGCCAGCGACGCGGCGGGGCATGAAATTCCCGGATTGCTCGCAGAACTGGAGGCTCGGTCGATCCCCTCGGCCGGGCTGATCATCCTGTATCGACAGGAGGTTCTCGGCGAGTCGCTGGCGGACCTGGCAGCCGAATCCGGACTGTCGCAGA
>WNGQ01006525.1_pt1 | contig 11291 bp, 8 predicted proteins | sample 5407661 | NCBI WGS metagenome assembly WNGQ01 (sample SAMN13153382, study PRJNA577476) | soil metagenome | isolation source: 60 cm soil or saprolite under Garry oak tree replicate 2 | place: USA:California | collected 2016-06-15
CAGTACGATGTCTATTCCCTGCTGCACTACGATAAGTAAGCCTACCCCATTTGCGACAGGAACAATCCGCTCCCTTTGGCAAGATAATTCTTACGCCGAAACCAATCCTCCATCGCGGCCTGAAGTTGATCGATCGGCACTCTCGCGCCGATCTCCATCACGCCATCGGCAACCGGGAGCGTGTCGTCGAAAACGCTGGCATTCGTGAAATTCCGCATGGAGAAATTGTCCAGCCACTTCAGCGGGCAGGGGAGTCGCTCGCCCTTGTCTTCGTACTCCACGCGAATTTTCCGGGCAAACATACAGAGATTTAACCATACCCAACACGGGGGCCACCGACAAGACAACCAAGGGTGTTCGGTGAATTCGGTGTTGCTGGAGGGCGGTCTTGATTAGGCTTCGGCCTTCGCTGCTCGAATCTTTGCCCTTTCCCACCCTACGTCGTGGGTTGAGTTACAAGCTAAACGCGGCGAGATGTGCAATACAGTGGTCACGAAGTCTTCTGCACTTACACTTGCAGGCCACAGAGTCCATATGGTGTGGGGCCCCTCCGGACACTACAGGTGTGAACACGCGTCGTTGGCCGCTATTCCCGGTTGACCTCCCGGTTCACGTGGTGGTCCGCAACGGAATAGATAGCCTGAAGACGACTGGGCGCGGTGGGCCGCGTCGGCATGGCCCTCTACGCAGGTCTTACTCTGGGACCCGGTGAGCCAGTCGAAATAGAATTCCAGACACCGTGCCTTTTGCGAGTCGCCGGCATTATTCGCAATCGCACTGCTATTGCTTCGGGCTGGCTCGGCTTCTTCAGTGCAGACTGCGGCGAGAAATCTGACGATATTGCAGCCGCAGTGGATGAGCCGGTCCGCAGGTAGAGCACAATAGCGGCCGAATGATTGAAAGCATATCTGAGCTTTATTGCACGCCCGAGAGGTAGCACGCAGCCTATGACGTGCGCGTTACCCATGACAGCGAAACTGGCTCGAAGGACTCGACTGCGGCGTTGATCTTCGCGTCCTTGGTCTTGTGCGGAGTTGTCGCAGCTATCAGATCTCGGCAGGTGCCAAGCTGCTGCTTGACTCTCAACTTGCACTGGTCAACGTAGTCTTGCGGATAGTTTTTCCTGAGAGGCATAGCTTGATGTTTAATCCCCGTAGAAACGTCAATTTCGTGCTCGTTGCGTGCCGGACAAAGCCTACGCGAATATGTAGTTTGCTCGCTTTGTAATGACACTCAACAATGCGAATCGACTATGATTCGGAAACGTGCGTCGGAACGGGGCAATTGGAGTCCCTCCGCTCCAAGCTCGTCGGAACTCAAGGGGTTGGACGGCTGAGCCCTAGTCTCGCAAGGGAGGCATAAGCAGCTTAGATGGTTGAAAAGATTGGTCGGCCCTAGCAGACGATTTTCGAACTTTTCTGCTGAATTCCGGAACTTTTGAACCAACGGTTTCAGCAGATTAAGGCTGGATTGCTGCGAATGGGTACACTCTAGCAGACGATTTTCGAACTCGGCCGAGTGCTTAACTTCCTGTTTGCCGACTATTCGGGAGTTAACCAATCTCGGTCAACGCTGCGCCATAACATCAGGCCTACCTGCTCGCGACACTTTGGGAGGCGCGTCACCGGACCACGTGGACTTAGTCGGCATCCCAAAGCCCGGCGACAAGAGAGTTGCCGAGCCTCAGCGCCTAGAAAACTAATTTCTTCTGTATGGCATAAAGCGGTTGCAGGCATTGTTTGAGACGTGACAAGCGCGGCGGAGAATTTGCAGACCGCTGACCCGACTTAGAGAAAGTAGCCCCTTCAGCGGAAATTCTTCACGACCACGATCACTTGGCTGTCCTGGCTCGATTGCGAATACAGAATGGATTTTCGGTCGGGAGATACCGCCAAGCCCTGGGGCTCGCCATCGAGGGCAGAGATCGAAGTTCTTCTCCCGGTCGCAAAGTCGAAAAATTCCAAAATTGGTTTGGGTGAGCTCCGGGAATTGATAAAATACATTCCACCCGGAACCACTGCCCAATCCGGCCAATGGGGCGCGTCAGAAGTATTCAGCACTGCCGTTTCTGTGCCGCCAGGGCTTGGGACCTTCCAAATCCCGGGAATGTCAAAGCTTTTTGTGAAGTAGAGAAAGCCGTCGTCCGCTTCGAGCGGGGCAAACCCGCCCTTCTTCGTCATCTGCACCGCACGCCCGCCCCGGATGGGTACTTTCCAGACCTGAAAATCTCTCCCTCCGCCTTTGGAAGCGAAATAGACCCACTGGCCATTCAGCGACCAGCTTGGGACCACATTGTTGGCTCCGGGCACCGTCGTGATCTGCCGGGGCGCTCCGCCGGGCACTTCAACGACGTAGATTTCGCTGTGCTCTTTGGGGCGGAAGTCGAACGCCAGGGAACGGCTGTCGGGCGACCAACGGGGCGTGCCCGCCAGGCCGGGCATGGAAGTAATCTGCACTGGATCGGAGCCATCTCGGTTACAGACCCAGATTCCCGGGTATCCGGAACGGTTGGATTCGAATGCGATCTTGGTCCCATCAGGCGAGAACTGGGGATGATAAGCGTACCCCTGCGCCGCAATCAGCATGGACGCCTTCCCCTGCGCATGCGTGCGATCCTTTAGCGCCAACTGCCAGACATTGTCGTTGCTTATGCCGCGCATGTAGGCCAACCGATGGACCTTGGTTGCAATCGCCGGATAGTAAACATCGGTGCCAGCTTCTGCTACCGGTCGTGGATCTCCTCCAGAAACGGGCAGCCGCCACAGGCCCTGGAGTCCGGCGCGAGCGGAGGAGAAAACCAGGTCGCTTCCATCCTCAGTCCAGGCCGGAGACCCGTAGATCGGGCGGTTGTCGAAGGTCAGGCGCCTGGGACCGCCGCCCTCGATCGGCACGAGGAACAAATCATCGACCACTCCCGGGCCGCTGGTTCTCACAAAAGCCATCCTCTTGCCGTCCGGCGAGAAAGCTGGTTGAGAGTCAAAGTGTTCCGCGGGCGGAGACGTCAGATGGCGGGTGCTGTGGTCGGCAAGCGACAACAAGGTGATGGCCGGTCGGCCCTCCGCGTTGGCTTCGGAGAAAGCCAGCACTGTGCCGTCTGGAGACCAAGCGAGCCGCTGGTCCCTATAGGGGAAGGATTGACGCTCCCCCTTGGAACGGGCATAAAGCTTCTGTGGTGTCCCCCCTAAGGGGGAGACCGTATTGATGTCGAATCCCTTCTCGGAATTGCGGGAGAAAGCCACCGCTTGGCCATCCGGAGACCAAGCCGAACAACAATCTCCCGGATCGTCCGTCAGCTGCAAAAGTTTGTCTCCGCCGACCAGCGCCGTGTAAAGGCCATTCCCCTTCTTGGAGCCGTTGGTCAGCGTGAATGTCACCTGACTGCCATCCGGCGAAAAACTGGGCAGGGTCTGTCTCCCGGTGATGCCGGTTAGAGGGACGATCTCCACCACAGGTACAGATTCCTTTGACCGTGGAAAGAACCTCCAGACCGCAATACCCGCCAGCACTAAAGCCAGGGCCAATGGCCAAAGGAAGAAGCCCCATTTCCAAATGGCCGGTCGAGCAACTTCCTCGCCAGCTGCGGATGGCATGACCGCCGCTGGCGCTACTGGCGATTCATCAATGCTCCCGATAAAGCGATAACCCAGCCGGGGCAGAGTTTCAATGTAGCTTGGCGTGTCGGCGGAGTCGCCCAGCGCGTCGCGGATGCGCTTGATGGAATTGTTCACGCCGTGGTCGAAATCCACGAAGGTGTCGCCAGGCCAAAGCGCCTGGCGCAACTGGTCACGGGTCACCAACTCCCCGGGCTGCTCCAGCAGCATTTGCAAAATTTGAAACGATTGCTGGGGCAGCTTCACTCGCACGCCTTGTTTGCGTAGTTCCTGAGTACGAAAGTCGGCGTCAAAGGCCCCGAACCGCACGGTCGGGCCGGTTTTCTCCATCACATCTACATCCTTCCCGCTTTGAGCCGCGAGTTTATCACGCTTGTGTGGCAGCGAGTCCGGCTGCTACTTGCTCTGTATTCAACTACTTACTCTGGTGACCTACAAGTGCCCCGGATGTGAGAGCCCTGGGATTGAGGGGAATCTGCTTTTCGGCGAAAACAGTGCCACCGCGCGGCGAAGTTGGGCCGCAAAACTTGAAGGAGAAATAACATGACCAAGAAAATCCTCAGCACTCTAGCTGGATTGATCCTGCTGTTTGCAGTGGCAGCACCCCTCTACGCCGGTTCGATCCTCAACCACGAAATGACAGTTACCGTACCTTTTGCTTTCGCCGCCGGCGACAAGCTTATGCCCCCTGGCGACTATACCGTGCAAGTGAATGTGGAACGCGAAAGCGTCGTCTTGCTGGGAGAAGGACACAAACCGCTGATGCTGCTCACCATCAGGAAGGAATCACGCAGCGCCCCACAGCGCGGCAAGCTTGTCTTCCAACGGTACGGCACCAGCTTTTTTCTGGCCGAGATTTGGAGCCAGGACAACGCCACCGGTGAAACGCTTGCCCCGAGTGCCCGGGAGAAGGAACTGGCACGCAACAAGCAACCGGAGCAGATTCTTGTGGTCCAAGCTCGCTAGAAACCTCGCCGGGCGCGCCCCTGCGAGCGATGCAGGAGACGGGATAAGGATCGCCAGACCGTCGAACCTTCATTCCGAAACCATAGAGTTTAACTCAGCCCTATATTTAAGGAGATCTAAATGAAAAACAATTCGATCGCGAGAATTTTGATGAGCGCTGCTCCAATAATGATCGTTGGCTGCTTACTGGCTTCAGGCGCTCCTGCCAGGGCTCAGTCGGAGGACGGTGGCTCTCACAACGGCCTCCAAGGGACCTGGCGCCTTCAGCTCACGGTCCGGGACTGTCAGACAGGCGCGGTGCTGCGGACCTTCCCGGCCTTGGCCACCTTCGCCAAAGGGGGTACGCTAACCCTGACCACCGCAGGCCAGCTCCCCTCGCTAAGCACTCCCCCCCTGGGTGTCTGGCGGCACACGGGCGACCACACTTACAGCGCGGTGTCCGAGGCCTTCGTTTTTAGCCCCGCCGGAGACTGGATACAGACACACAGGCTCACGCGGGCCATCCAGATCGGTGACGACACGGACGATTTCACCGATACAGTTGCGCTCCAAATCTTCGACACCAACGGCAACCTGATTGTGACGGGCTGCGGCACCACCGTCGCGACTCGCTTCAAATGAGTGCGGTGAGAATTGGTCAGAGTGGAGGCCAATGAGAGTCAATGCAGGGGCGACGTGGTTCGCCCCTTCACCTTCCGGTGGCTCTAAGTAGGCAGCTACATTTGCTGGAATTCTAAAGAACTCAATGCCGCTGGTGAAGGCCAGAATGGGCGCTTAATCCCCTCCCTGGAGCGTTTTGTGTCCGAATCACGAGCAAACCTTCCATAATCCGGTACGGTAAGAGTTGCCGACCATCCAGAAACAATCGAACTGCGATGACATGAGTAACCCGTACATGCTCTATAGCTGTCAACACGAACTCTCATTCGAGGCCAACGCGGCGGGATAGGTCGGTGAAACGTGGGTCGCTGCGAATCGGATCAAAGATTGGGTGGACTTTGAGGAACAGCAGTATATTCGATTGTTCCTTGTAAGCTTCCTCCAACCAAAAGAAAGCTCGATTGTAATCACCCAGGCCGAGGTATGCCTTGACGAACGCCGCAGTGGGAACGTAGCCCGTCTTTTTGCGGCGCTGTAATTCCGCGAGTAGCCGAAGGGCGTCGGCGCGACGGCCCGATTGCGCATAAGCGTACACCAGAAGGCCAGCAATGCCTGGGCTGCGATCAGATACGGAGACCGCTCTCTCCAGCACCGGAACCGCTTCTTGGGGGCGACGCTCAGCAGTCAAGACAAAGCCGAGTATCCAAAGAGCGAGTGCGTCGTCTGGCCGGACCGCCAGCGCGCTGCGAAGCTCCTGTTCTGCCTCCTCATATCGTCGGGAACAGAGTAGAGTCCATGCGAGGTGGTCAGAAGCTGAGAAGGAAAGCGGATCGAGGGTCCGGCCACGCCGCGCTGCAACTACTCCTTCGTCTGCACGCCCTTGGAATGCCAGCCACAAGCCGAATTCTGCATTGGCTGTGGCGTTATTCGGACTTAGTTCCAGAGCACGGCGGTATTCAGCTCCGGATTCCTTCCAGTGCCAGTATTGCATTGCCATCCCGGCGAGCAGCAAGTGCGCGTCCACCAGTTCCGGATCTAACTCCAGAGCTTTTCGAGCGTTGAGTACGACTTTGGGCCGCTCCTCGTTTGCGATCCCGCCGATAAGCACGGTGCCGAGATCCGAATAGGCGCGGGCCAAGCCAGCATAGCTGGGCGCAAATGTCGGGTCTTTGCGAATTGCTTCGTTGAAGTAAGCAATGCTCTCTTCTACACTGGCTCTGCTATTGAACTTGTCAAGGGCAAACCTGCCTTTCAAAAAACTCTCATATACCTCCGGAGAGACAGTACGTGCTGCTGCGATCCGCTTAGATTCCTCGCTGGTGACGGTGACTTCGACTTTTTGCGCGATCGCTTGTGCCACTTCGCTCTGCAGCGCAAGGACGTCGCGGGACTCGCGGTCATAGGATTCGGACCAGAAGTGTTCGTCAGTTGCGGCACGAATCAACTGGGCATGGATGCGGATTCGGCTTCCATCTCGTATCACTGAGCCTTCCACAATGGCATCCGCGCCAAGAGTCTTGGCAATCTCAGGAACCGAGAGTTTCGTGTCTTTGAAACGCATCACCGACGTGCGGGAAATGACGCGCAGATGCTGTATTCCCGCAAGCCGTCCGATGAGCTCCTCGGTCATTCCGTCGGCAAGATATTCCTGCGTTGGCTCACCGGAGAGATTCTTCAAAGGTAATACGGCCAGCGACTTGATGGCCGACTGCTGGGGAGTCCGAACGTGCCAGCCACGGAACAGGACCAAAGAAAAGGCTAGGACGGCCAGCACGGCTACTCCAGCGCGTGTCAGCCTCGGCCGCCATGCAAGTCTTCTTTGATCCTCCGGAGCCGCGGCTGCAGAAGTGCCCGAGCGTGCGATCGTATGATCACCGCTAAATTTCGAAAGCACTGGCGATTGAGCGACTGGCCGTGAGTCGCTCACCGGAGCTATGAATCGGTACCCCCGCCGCGGAATCGTTTCCACATATCTGGGTGTATCGGAGGAATCGTCCAATACCTCTCGAATTCTAGCTATTGTGTTGTTCAATCCATGATCGAAATCAACGAAGGTGTCGGATGGCCACAGCTTGGAATGCAATTCTTCGCGCGTTACCAGCTCGCCGGGGCGCTCGACCAGCACCGCCAAAACTTGAAAGGGCTGACCCGATAGCCGCAGCCGCATCCCGTTTTTACGCAGTTCTCCTGATCGAAGATCTACCTCGAAAGAGCCGAAGCGGCGGACGGTGGTAGCCTGCGTTGCGCCAGGCATAAACATCTCTGAGAGCGAAGCGTATCACAAATTAACACGTTCGGAGATGGGCCCTGATCTCATGTGGAGTGAGGAGTTTACCTTCTGATTCAAATTTGGCATGGAAAGGAGCGGTGCGGGATTGTGGACTTGACCGGCACATACGAGGATCGCGTCGGCCCGCAGAACGGGGCCAGACGGAGGAGCAGAAATGAAAATGATCATTCAGTGCGGGGTCGCTTTGATCTTGATCGCAAGCAGTTTGGCGACGAGAGCTGCCGCGGGAGACGTGATAGCGGATTGCAACGCGATCGCTGAGAAAGAGATAAAAGCCGCGAAACACCCATTGCCAGTTACCTCGGTCGAATTTGCAATGGTGCACGTTGCGATCTACGACGCGGTCGAATCTATCGACCGGCGCTATGAGCCCTATCACGCATCGGTACCTAACGCTTCTGGCTCGATGAGCGTAGCTGCAGCCCAGGCAGGGCACGACGTGCTGTTGGGATTATTTCCGGCTCAAAGTGCAAACATCGATGCCGACTATGCAGACCCGCTAAACATGTGTCGCCTTGATCTCGGTGATCCCGGAACAAACGTAGGCCAGCAAGTGGCAGCAGACATCCTATTCCTGCGCTCGAACGACGGACGCTTCCCGCCTAACCCGCCGCCGTTCTTCGGCAACAATGCAATCGGCCAATGGAGACCCACGCCATCACTGCTGCCGGGGCTGCCGCCATCGTTCGCGCCAGGTCTCGTTCCATGGATGGCGAGCGTCACCCCATTCAGCATGAAGAGCAACTCACAATTCCGCGTTGATCCGCCACCTGATCTGACCAGCGACACATGGGCTGCAGACTTCAACGAAGTAAAAACAGTCGGCTCTCTGATTAGCACAACGCGCACCCCTGAGCAGACCGACATCGGCTACTTCTGGGCCGATAGTGGCCCACTGCTGTGGCAGAATGCGCTGCGATATATAGCACGTACTAATCTGACCAATATTGGCGATTCGGCCCGCATGTTTGCACTGGCGGACGTTGCGCTCGCAGATGCTCAAATCGCTTGCTGGGACAGTAAATACTTCTACAATTTTTGGCGGCCGATTACGGCCATTCAGTTGGGCGACCAAGACGACAATCCGGCCACCGATGTGGATCCTAACTGGCAACCCCTCATCAACACGCCCAATTTCCCCGAGTATCCATCCGGTCACGCCAGCGTTAGTGGTGCGGTTTCACATATGCTGCGGCTTTTCTTCGGCACGGACGAGCTGAATTTTCAAATGACCACCACCAACCCGAACGCATTGCAAAAGACGCGTTACTTCAGACGCTTCTCACGCGCAGAAGATGAGGTCATTAATGCCCGCGTGTACGTCGGAATCCACTTCCGCAACTCGGATCGAGCTGCCCGCACACAGGGCCTTCGCGTGGCCAATTGGGTCTTCAAGAGCTATTTTCGGCCCATAGGTGACCCGCGCTTTGGGCAGTAGAAATAAGGCAGTTTTTGGTTGCCGCAACGTGTCCAAGGAGAGCAAATATGCCTAATTCCCGCCGGTTAAGCACATCAGTTATTTGTCTGGTGATGGTTTTGTTGCTTTGCCTTCCAGCATTGGCGCAACTTACCGATCAAACTCAAGCGCCCAACACCGTCAAGGTTGGCATCGCCAAGTCGTTGCAAGATGAAATCGGCACCGGGCGTGGCGATGCCAATGCTTGGAATTCTTCCATCTTCATCATTCAGCGCGATCCCTTCCGCTCCATCCGCCGCGGCCGTCAGCTCTTTCAGCGCAAGTTCACGCGCCTGCAAGGGCAGGGAGCAAACGAGGGCGACGGCCTCGGCGATCTGAACACAGATGGCGCGATCGGCGCTGGACTCGCCGATAGTTGTGCGCTTTGCCACGGGCGTCCGCGCGGGTCCGGCGGCGCTGGTGGCAACGTCCCCACACGTCCTGACAGCCGCGATGCACCGCATCTGTTCGGCCTCGGGCTGAAGGAGATGCTTGCAGACGAAATCACCACCGACCTCCGCAACATTCGCCAGCAGGCCATCACCAAAGCAGCCAAGAGCGGCCATTCAGTAACCTTGCCGCTCCAAAGCAAAGGGATCAACTACGGTTCCATCTCTGCAAGTCCATCCGGTTCGGTTGATACTTCGCACGTCCAAGGCGTCGACCGGGACCTGCGTGTGAAGCCGTTCTTTGCCGAAGGCAGCACTATCTCGATTCGCGAATTCGTGGTCGGCGCGCTGCACAAAGAAATGGGATTGGAAGTGAACGATCCCGACCTCGTGGCCGCCACTGCCGGGCAGAAGGTCACCACTCCGGCGGGCATGGTGCTTGACGGCACGCAGGACAAGGTAAGCGCCCCGCCGCCACCCGACGCGGTCTCGGGCCAGTATGAACTTGATCCTGCGATTGTCGATCACCTCGAATTCTATCTTCTGAACTACTTCAAGCCGGGACTCGGAAAACAAGATGCCAGCACGAATCTTGGCCGAGCTGTTTTCAATCGCATAGGCTGCGCTTCCTGTCACATGGCTGACCTGCCGATCAATCATGATCGCCGCGTTGCCGACGTCGAAACCGTCTATGAGCCGGTCAAGGGAAACTTCAATAGCCTGTTTGCATCGGCGCGCACCATGATCAACAGCATGGACGATGGCAGCGGATATCCGCCGCTGAAAGTTCCGCAGGGGAATGCGTATGTCGTAAAGAACATCTTCAGCGATTTCAAGCGGCATGATCTGGGGCCGGGATTCTACGAGAGAAACTATGACGGCACACTACAGAAGCAGTTTCTGACGCGTCCGTTGTGGGGCGTTGGTTCAACCGGTCCGTACGGACACGACGGCCGCAGCATGACTCTCGACGATGTGATTCAGCGTCACGGAGGAGAGTCGCAGGCCTCCCGCGATGCTTACGCGAAACTCTCCGGCCCCGAATCGGCGGCGCTGCAGAAATTTCTGAATTCGCTGATTCTTTTTCCACCGGACGACACGGCTTCGAACCTCGATCCAGGAAATCGCAACGCGCCCAACTTCCCTCAGTTTGGACATGGAAGTGTCAAGCTGACGGTGCTGTTTAACGATCCGACGGATGCGGAGTGAGCTGGTCTAAGGGGCATCTGGCCCTTCCCACGCGGCTAGGGGTACGGTTGCAGCTGGCAGTTTACGGGCAAGCCTGAAGTGGGTGGCCGACTATGTAAAGTGGACAGCGGAATCGGCCAACGTCCGCGGGAGGGATCATCTTGCGCGCATCATGCCTTGACGGCTTCGACTATCGATAACGGACTCTCAGTCGCGATGACGCGCGACAGTCGGAAACCCGCACCGCGCAGCAGACTTACAAACTCGGCCTTCGTCCGCTCACGGCCGCGCGGCGTGAGCACCAGCATTTCCAAATCGAGCAGCTTGCCGTAATGCGGCGCGTTCCCAGAGGGCACAACCGGATCCACAATCAGCACCTTGCCTCGCGGCCCAAGCGCGCGATGGCATGCTTGAAGAATCCGCGTCGCCGAGTCGTCGTCCCAGTCGTGAAGGATGTGCTTCATGATGATCGCGTCGGCACCCGATGGCAGTTCTTTGAAGAAGTCCCCGCTTTCGATTCGCACTCTGCCGGTGATGCCAACACGAGCGAATGTCGCTGCGGCGCCCGCCGCAACATGAGGAAGATCGAAAAGCACAGCACGCATCGTCTTGTGGCGGCGCAGAACGGTGGCCAGCAGCAGACCGTGTCCGCCCGCGACGTCCATCAGCGTGTCGACTCCTTTGAAGTCGTACGCGTCGGATGTTGCTCGGGCTTCCGTGGCGCTGATTGATGTCATCGCGTCGTCGAAGACTGCGGCGACTTCGGGATTCCGCGAGAGGTGTTCGAATAT
>WNGQ01006526.1_pt1 | contig 11291 bp, 7 predicted proteins | sample 5407661 | NCBI WGS metagenome assembly WNGQ01 (sample SAMN13153382, study PRJNA577476) | soil metagenome | isolation source: 60 cm soil or saprolite under Garry oak tree replicate 2 | place: USA:California | collected 2016-06-15
GAGCGCGAGGACCTGCATCAACGCGAGCACGTCGGCGAGCCTGCCAGCCTTCAGATATTTGCTAAACATTGGGTGGGCCCCACCTCCGAAAGTAGAGAAATAAGAGTCCCGCGCGAGCTACTTATAAGCTTTTCTTGAGACCACGAAGTCGGGCAAGGAGCGTCGAATACTGAAACGTGGCCTTCAGAACCTCCTTGGTGAACTCGATTCCTACCGCTACCTCTTCCTTGCCAACCTGGTCGTATTCGCGCGACTCGATGTGCGCGGCGTCGTTACCGAGGAGGCGGAGGTCGTCGAGCCCGTCCAGGAGGTCCTTCGGTAACACGATCTTTGTTCCGAGGTCCTTGATGCGCTCCTTGAGGTTGTTTCCCTTGGCACCGCGCTCGCGGCACAGCTCCTCCAGCGTCTTGCGCACCATGAGAGCGCCAGCGATAAAGCACTCGTTTGCGTGGCAGGTAATTGCCTCCTCCAGCGCCGAGACCACCTGAGTCGGGATGTTCGTCTTATCGAAGTCGATCCGCAGTGGCGGGTACGATCTAACTATCTGGTTGTTCTGCCAAATAATGAAGAGGAGGGCCCGGCACTTCGTGTTTGGGCATCGGCGCTCACCGAGGCGAAAGTTGCCGGTCATGAGGTCTTGGGTATTGTTGATCGGCAACTCGAAGGTACCCAGCTGGCTACAGCCGGGACAGCGAAGATTCGCCTCCGGACTTCCTCCAACCGCGCCGATTGATGTTGCGTTAATGATCATCAGGACGAGATTCTAATTCGCCGCTGGCAAGGACGGCAACGGCCCAGAACCTTGACATCTAATTGTTAGGCAATTCGTGACGGTCGTTCAGGCCGCTTCATCTTACTCGCGGGAGGTTGACGAGGATGCTAGGAGGTGCAAGAAAGTGAGGTCAATTCTCTGCCACGGAAAGTGAGAGCGGGTGCACTCCGATTCCGGCTGTTTCCAGCCGGCGCGTGGGGTCATCCATCCTAGCTTCCCTCTCAGAGGCAGGTGGGGACGCCCTGCTTCGGTTGGCGAGCAAGCCCCTTCCCCCTCGCTCGCCTTCTTCTGCAAAACGTCACTTGGAATGCACCCGGCCCTCGTCTTGCAAATTACGCGCCAGTCCTCACGACTGCTAATGCACGCACAAGCCTGCTCGAATCAGCGGCTTCCGAACCATTCCCAGTTGAAACAGACGTTCCTCAATTCCAAAAGGGACCGCCACAGCTCCAGACAATCCCGCCTCGGGAAAAGCCTTTTTCGGCCCGTCGCCATCCAGTACTCACAACCGAAGAATACTCCTATCGCTGCAACCGTTTGCCTATCCCAGCACACGATTCGACGAATCAATACTTGTGGCGTGAGGATATTTCCGAAGTTCCGGCGAGCGGGTGCCAGCCTGTTCCTGGTGGTTTGGTTCTCCTGCCGGCGCACTCCGCAGAGCCTAAAGTCTCTCGGTCCCTCCGACCGCCCGGCTCGATCGCGCCCCGCCTATTCACGGAAAAGCAATCGAACTCAACGCGCCCAACTCTAGCGTTCCTTGACGATTCCGGTTGCCGCAAGGCATCGGCAGAGCATATGATGGGTCTGCCGCAGCAAGTTTTCCGTGGCGCTGGCGTCGGACAAAATCAAGCTATAGAGGGATCATTTTCATGAAAGCGCTTCTTGTGTATCCCGAGTGGCCAGATACTTATTGGAGTTTCAAGCACGCCTTGCCCTTCGAGGGGAAAAAATCTGTCTTCCCCCCGCTGGGTCTGCTAACCGTTGCTTCCATGCTGCCGAAGACCTGGGAACAGCGCCTGGTTGACGTCAATATCCGTCCCGTAAGCGAGGCGGACTTGGACTGGGCGGATGTAGTCCTGGTCAGCGCCATGCTCGTGCAGAAAGAGAGCATGCTGCGCATCTTGTCCCGTTGCCGCGCGCGCGGGCTGCGCACGGTGGTGGGAGGACCGATCAGCAGTTGCATGCAAGATCTGCCGCTGTATGCCGACCACGTCGTCGTGGGCGAAGCGGAAGAATTGGTCGATGGACTCGTGGCTGACCTTGAGCGCGGCGCCGCCCAGCCGCTCTACCAGGCCAAGGAATTGCCCGGGCTGAACATCACGCCGCTTCCCAAGCTCGATCTGATCAACGCGAAGTATTACAGCTCCATGGCCATCCAGTTTTCCCGCGGCTGCCCCTTTAATTGCGAGTTTTGCGACATTATCGAGATCTATGGCCGCAAACCGCGGCAGAAATCGCCGGCACAGATCGTGACCGAACTCGAACTGCTTTACGCGCGAAAGTGGCGCGGTCCAATATTCATCGTGGACGACAATTTCATCGGAAATAAACGCAAGGTGAAGGAGCTCCTGCCGGTCATGGCGGAGTGGAATGCGCGGCACGGCCGTCCGTTCCAGTTCTATACCGAAGCCTCGGTAAATCTCGCGGACGATCAAGAACTATTGCAAATGATGCAGAACGCCAACTTCGATCGCGTCTTCCTGGGCATCGAGACGCCGGCCGAGGAGAGCCTCAAGGAAGCGCAGAAAATGCAGAACACGCACCGCAGCCTCCTCGAAAGCGTCAAGCGTATCCAGCGCTACGGCATGGAAGTCATGGCTGGTTTCATCGTGGGATTCGATAACGATCCCGAAGACATCTTCGACCGGCAAGTGAAGTTCATTCAGGAGAGCGCGATTCCCTTGGCCATGGTGGGCCTGCTGCAAGCACTGCCGGGAACACAGCTCTATCGCCGGCTGCAAAAGGAAGGCCGCATCGTACGCGATGGCGACGGAAACAACTTTGACCTTCGGCTGAACTTCAAGCCGCGCATGGATCCCCAGCAGTTACTGGACGGCTATCGGTCCATCCTGCGGCGCATCTATCGCCCGGACATCTATTACGCCCGGGTGCGCCAATTCCTCGCTCAATATGAGCCGCATGTCCGGCGCAAGCGCCTCACGTTATCGGATTGCCAGGCCTTGGCGCGGTCCATTCTCAAACAGGGAATTTTCAGCAGGCATGCCTTCTCTTACTGGCGCCTTTTTCTGGCCGCCAGCACGCGCTATCGCCAATCCTTCGGCTCTGCGATTCGCCTGGCCATCATGGGCTATCATTTCCAGAAGCTCACGCAGATGACCACCAACCGCGATTAGCAACACACCCTTACACCCGATATCGCAAAACCTGCGCCGATGCGCAACCTTGAAGCGAGGAGAGGATTTACGGGTGCCCCACCTTTCTCTTAAAGCGCAAGCGCCGCTTGCGCGTTAAAAGAAGTCTGAAAGGTGGGATCTTCTTGACTTTCAGTGTAGCGGATCGATCCGAACTAAACCTGGTGACCCGTCCGAAGCTACTCCACCGCCAATCATTTGCATGAGCGACCCATGCGCGGCCGCCTTCGTTACGTTTGCCCCCGCAGGAGTCTGGCAGCGCGTGATATGTTCGGCTCGCCATCGGCAGCGTCGCCATCCGAGTCGCTTCCGTTTGTCCCGGTAACGTCCTTAAAATTGTCGCCGGGAGTATCTCCTTCGCCCGGGGCGAGAAACAGATTCGCCTGCAAACCGTGCTGTTTCGTGTAGAGCTCGAAATACCGGCCGCCCGTTGCATATAGAGATTCGTGCGTCCCCTGCTCGATGATTCTGCCTGCCTCGATCACCAGGATTTGATCCGCTCTGCGAATGGTGGAGAGGCGGTGGGCGATCACAAAGGTCGTGCGTCCCTGCATGAGATAGGAAAGGCCGTGCTGTATCAAAGCTTCGGATTCGGAATCCAGGCTCGAAGTCGCCTCGTCCAGAATCAGAATTCGCGGATCGGCGAGAATGGCGCGCGCGATGGAGATCCGCTGCCGCTGTCCGCCGGAAAGTTTGACCCCGCGTTCGCCCACTAGCGTGTCGTATCCCTGCAAAAACGATTCCGCGAATTCATCTACCCGTGCAATGCGGCAGGCGGCTTTCATCTCTTCCTCGCTGGCCTCGGGCCGGGAGAAAATCACATTTTCGCGGATGGTTCCGTCGAAGAGAAACGTTTCCTGCAAAACGACTCCCAATTGCGTTCTGTAGCTGTTGAGCCGCACCGTGGAGAGGTCGGTGCCATCCACCAAAACCCGGCCCGACGTGGGCGTGTAAAATGCAGCGATCAGGCCGATGATCGTCGATTTGCCCGCCCCGGAAGGACCCACCAGTGCGGTCACGGTGCCGGGCCGCGCCTGGAAGCTCACGTCGTGCAGCACCGGTTTGCCTTCCGCGTAAGTGAAATCCACATTCTCGAACGCGACTTCGCCCACGATTTTTCCGATCGAGACGCTGCGCTTCGGGTCCTGGTCCTCCGGTTTCTCCGCCAGAATGTCGCTGGTGCGTTCGAGGCCGGCCATTCCTTCGGTGAGCTGCGTGCCGATGCTCACGATCTGCGAAACCGGCGCGATCAGCAAACCCAGAAATGCGATGTAAGTCAGAAATGTTCCCAGCGTCATCGTTCCGGATATGATGCGCGTGGTGCCGAGATACAGGATCAATGCGCTCACAATTCCAAAAAGGACGGTCGACGATAGACTCATGACCGATGTTGCCGTCAGCGTCTTCAACACATTTTCCAGCAGCCGCTGCACTCCGCCGGCGAAAACTTCCTCTTCCCGCCCCTCGGCGTGGTATCCCTTGACCACCCGCACTCCCCCGAGCGATTCGGTGAGCCGCCCGGTGACCTCCGCGTTCAATTTTGAGCGTGCCCGAAAAATCGGGCGGATCGTGCCGATAGCCTTGTTTAAGGCGAATCCGAAAGCGAACAGGACCCCAGCAGCCACAGCGGTCATGAAAACGCTGATTCGCAACAGTATGACCAGCGCAAAGGAAGCGGTCATCAAGCTGCCGGCAAGCTCCACCAGGCCCGTGCCCATAAGGTTTCGCAGGCCCTCCACGTCGCTCATGATCCGCGACACCAGACTTCCCGTCTTATTCACATCGTGAAAAGTGATGGACAGGCGTCCGATGTGCGCTTGCACCCGCTTGCGCAGCTGCGCGATCATGCGCTGGGCTGCTTTGGACAGGAGTTGCGTCAGCGTGAAGGAGGTCACGCCTTGAATCGCCGTAGCGGCAATGATGGCCAGAGCCAGCGGAGCCAGCAGCCGGATTTGGCGCTTGCCGATGACGTTGTCGACGAGAAATTTCGTCGAGGCGGGCAGCACCAGCCCCGCCAGCCGATTGATCGCCATCAGCCCCAGTCCCAACAGCAAAAGAGCTCGCTGCGCACGAAGGAACGGCCAGGCTTCCTTTAACAGATGCAGGAGCCCGGCGGATTTTCCCTTCAAGGCATGCTTGGATTCCGCGGCGCCCCCGTGGCTCCGCACGAAAGGCCCTGTCCTCCCGCTTATTCCGGTAATCGCCATCTCCTCTATTGTCGTATATCTCGCGGCGAAATGCCCGCCCAGCCAGGCGTCAAACAGGCAGGAACTCAGTTGCTGCGCCAGTTTCCGGGAATGCCGTTTCTCGGACTTCGCCGAAGGCGGTTTGCCGCAGCGCTAGCTTTTAAAGGCCCTCCCGCTTCCCCTCTGGCTATCGTCTAACGACCGCGGAATCCCGTCCACTACAGGCTTCCCTATATAGCCTTTTCCTCGGCTCCGTCATAGGATTTCCCGCAAGAATGAGTCACTAATGGGCCCCATGAAAACCCCTAGCTAGGCCAGTGGACTGGGCAATGGTTGCGACGAGCTGAGAGCGCCATGCCACACAGGCTACCGGTGATCCGGCGGAATAGAGTCCGCGCTCGTTACAGAACGCATTGCCTTGCCGAGATAGGAGGCAAAATGGCAGAGACCAGCAAGAGGTTTTGTTTCCAAGCACAGCTTGTGATGAATCTCGGGCTGTTCGTTTGGCTCGCGTTGACGTTTGGCCCGGCCCTGTGGGCACAGTCGACCGCCATCCTCAAAGGAACCGTCACCGATCCATCCGACGCTGTCGTGGCAAAGGCAAAAGTGACGGTACGCAACGAAGGAACAGGCGTGCAGTTGGAGACGCAAACGAATGAAGCGGGGGAATACCTGGTTGCCGGTCTGCCCGTGGGCTCTTATCGGCTGGAGGCGAGCGCGCCCGGCTTTCAGACGATGGTAGTCACTGGACTCCGGCTCGGTGTTTCCGGGACCGTCATCGAAAATGTGAAGCTCGAAGTAGGCGCAACGACGCAGGAGGTGACGATCAGTGAACAACCTCCCGTGCTCGAGGCCAGCACGATGACCGTGGGCCAGACCATCATGCAGCGCACGGTGCAGGAGATTCCGCTGAACGGGCGGCACTTTGTGGATTTGACGCTGCTCAGTCCCGGGACGGTGACGCCGCCGCAGAACGGTTTTTTGACCGCGCCGCTGCGTGGCCAAGGATCGTTTGGCGTAAACACCGCCGGGCTGCGCGAGGATATGGTCAACTACATGATCAATGGAATTAATCTGAGCGATCAGCTGCAGAATCAGATTACCTTCCAACCCTCGATAAACACGGTGCAGGAATTCAAGGTTGATAATTCCACCTTCAGCGCTGAGTATGGCCGCAACGCCGGCGCCATCATCAATATTGCCACGCGCAGCGGAACGAAAGACTTTCACGGCGAGGTCTTCGAGTTTCTCCGCAATGACGCGCTCGACGCCACGAACTTCTTTACCTTCGCGCCCGCCACCAAACCTCCCTTCAAGCGCAACAATTTCGGCGCCGACGTTGGCGGGCCGGTGCTAAAAGATAAAGCTTTTTTCTTCGCCAGCTACGAAGGTCTGCGGCAGCGCCAGGGCATTTCCCTCACCACCGACGTGCCGACTGACGCGCAACGCGCTGCCGTCACCGATCCCGTGATCCAGAAGCTTTTGCCGCTGATTCAGCATGCCAACGGGGTCGACGCCAGCGGCAATCCCGCCTTCAATGGTGCGGTTGCGGCACCCGTACAAATTGATCAGGGCACAGGTGACCTGCAATTCAACCTAGGCGGAAGTGATCGCCTGCACGGTTACCTGGCTCTTCAGGAAGATACGCGCCAAGAACCGACACTCGCAGGCCACACCCTGCCCGGCTGGGGCGACACGCGTCATGCCCGGCGCCAGATTGTGACCCTGAACGAAGTGCATATCTTCGGGCCGAATCTCACCAACGAAGCGCGTGCGGGCTATAACCGTATTCACATCCTCTTCACGCCGAATCAACTGCTCAACCCCGCCGATTTTGGGATTGCCAACGGCATCAATGCGCCTATTGGCCTGCCGCAAATCATCGTCGGCGTAAATGGCGTCGCCGGTTCCCTGAACATCGGCGGCGAGACCAATTTGCCGCAAGGGAGAGGCGACACCACAGCAGCTTTCAACGATACCCTGCACTGGCTGCGAGGGCGTCACGCGTTCGCATTCGGCGGCGAGGTTCGCAGGTTCTACAACAACAACATCCTGCAAAATGACGGGAGCTACACCTTCGGCACCCTTACAAATTTTCTCAACGATCAGGCCAATCGCTTCAACGTAACCATCGGAAGCGCCAACGACAAGATCGTACAGGGCGCCTGGGGATTGTTTGTGCAGGATAGTTTCAAATGGAAGCCGACATTCACATTTGAGCTTGGCATCCGCTATGATTACAACGCCTCGCCCACCGAAGCGCGCGACCGCTTCGTCGTCTTCGTGCCGGCCACCGACTCGCTCGTGCAGGTCGGAACGAACGGCATCAACCAGGTCTATCGCACGAACAACAAAAACGTGCAGCCGCGCCTGGGCTTCGCCTGGGATCCCTTCAAGAACGGCACGACGGTAGTCCGAGCTGCCTATGCCATTCTGACCGATCAGCCGGTGACCAATGCGGTTAACGGGCTGAGCGGCAATCCGCCTTTCGCTCTTCCGGTGACCACCAGTTCCGCGAACGCAATCACGTTCTTGAACACGGGCTCGGCAACCGCGGCGAGCGTCGCTCCCGCAACGATCAACCCCGACTTCCAGAATGCTTACGTGCAGTCGTGGAACCTGAATATCCAGCACGAAATCAGCCCGAGCCTTGGCGTTATGGTGGGCTACTTCGGTTCGAAAGGAACGCACCTGCGGATTCTGAGGAACATCAATCAGAAGGGCCCGGCGTCGCAACCGTTTGCCGCGCTATCGGCGTCGAGCCCAATCCGGCCCGGGACAATGCTAGGCAGCAATCTCAACGACGTAGATAGCGGCTCGAACTCGAACTACAACGCGCTGTGGCTCACGGTTACCAAGCACCTCTCTCACAATTTCCAGCTCGATACATCCTATACCTACTCGAAATCGCTCGACGATAACTCCCTTACCAGCGTCAACACAACCGGCCTGCAGGATAGCTTCAATATCCGCGGCGATTACGGACCATCCGATTTCGATGCGCGGCATCGCGTAGTATTGAGTGGCCTCTATGACGTGCCATTCAAGGGCCATCGCGCGAGCGAAGGATGGGAGCTGGGCCTCATCTTCCAAGCCCAATCCGGTAACCCACTCAACATCGTAACGAGCAACTCCGGGTTCACGGGTAATCAGACGGTGCGTCCGGATGTCGCCGGCCCTGTGGTAACTACCGGCAAACCGGGGCAGTGGTTCGCCAATCCCGCTGTCTTTGCGTTTCCTGGGACCGGCACAACAGTGACGCACTTTGGCAATCTCTCACGCAATGCCGTCACCGGCCCGAACTTCATCAACGCTGATTTCTCTGTGATCAAAACCACGAAGCTCACGGAATCAACGAGTCTGCAATTCCGCGCGGAGTCGTTCGATATCTTGAATCACGCCAACTTCGGGAATCCCGGTCGCGTGCTGGGCAACTCCAACTTTGGCGTGATCTCCAACACGCGCGTTCCCACGGGCGACTTCGGCTCTTCGCGGCAGATTCAGTTTGCGCTGAAGTTCCTGTTCTGAAGGCGCACGGGGCCTTGCAGTCGGGGCTTTTTGCCCGTATTAAGAAGACCGGTTTACATTTTTCGGGATGCATCTTGCGCCGCATCTTCGTGTGATTTCTAGCGCTTGAGAGTGGGAAGAATCTTCAGTGCCTGATCAGTCGCCTGCTCGGAATGTGCCCCCCCGCGAAAGGCCAGGTCCCGGGAATGCCGTTTATCGGGATTGGAGTGGCTCAACCGATCAAGCGGCGCGCCGCGAGACGTGGCCATCAGGCAGAAGGTCAGGAGCAGGCTTTCATGATAATGTTCCGGCTACACTGATTCCCATCAGAAGGAGGATTCCATGAAGAGCACGATTTCGAGACTTCTGGAGGCGTACGAGAACAGGAAAATGTCACGGCGAGAGTTGGTTCAAGGATTGGCTTTGTTGGCCGCCTGCTCTGGCACGGCGTCGGCGGCGGGATTCCAAGGAAACAGTATCAATCACCTCTCCGTTTTCGTCAGCAATCTGCAGCGATCGACCGATTTCTATCAACGCGTATTCGGTTGCTCTGTGAACAAACGGGACGGGAACAACCAGCTAACGTTTGGGAAAGGTTTTCTGGTCCTGCGACCCGGTAATCCGCCAGGCAAAGTCGACCATTTCGCAATCGGAGTCGACAACTTCAACAAGGACTCCGTAACTGCCGACCTCAAGGGGCGGGGAGCCACACCGATTGACCAGCAGGGTGGCGGCTTCGGTTTCCATGTCCTTGATCCCGACGGGTTCCCGGTGCAGATTAGCGCAAACAATCCGGCTTGATCTCAGCATAGTTGCCAGCGGAGCACATCTGTCCCTCCGGGCAGGTGTTTGCGCGTCTGCGCGTGTGCCACAGTGAGCCTGAACCCGGAGGAGCCACATGGCGCAAACGATCTGGATCCACAAGCTCAACGACGCGCAAAAGGCCCAGGCGGATGGAATGGATTACATCTGCGAGCACCTGTTTCAGGCGTTGACGCAGACTGGCAAGCTCACCAAGGTAAAGGGTTGGAACCCCTTACCGAACGCCAGCGCGAAAGATGGCACCACGTACCGGGCGCTGTTCTGCGATTCGTGTGGAAAGAACTACAACAGCGGCCACGTGAGAATGGCCAAAGAACCCGTGCTGGTGTAAGCAAGCCGCTCCGGCGGGCACACGCCTCAATCAATAGTAGGTCCCGAGAAGTCGGCTCCTAACAAAGGGGCCGCTAAGTTATTCATGCTTCAAGCGGCCGTCACCGCAGCTTTCTTCCATCCCTGTCCAGGCGAAGCCTAGTCAGCTGCTTTTCGGCAACTGATGATCCAGTACCGGCTAAACAGTGTCGGGTCATGCCCGCGCTCTTACTGAAGCGGCTGCCAGAAATCGGGTCGCGGTGTAGGAAAGGAGACCTCCACTTCGAACAATTGACCACTCAGCGAGCGTGTATTGACGATCTCCGCTTCCGTTGGATTTTGCCGGGTGCCGTTCATGAGCAGCAGTTTCTGTCCACGGCTCACGGCAGCGCTGAGGATCAGCAAACATCCGTTGGAGTTCGCGTTTAACGCTTTCGCTTCCTTGTAGAACGGGTTTTTGGACCGGCCGTACCCGTACACGCAAACGGTCGCGCCCGATGACCTGCTTCCCGAGCTATTTTTGGCACCCAGCGCTTCCTTCAAGTCGTTTGGTCCGATCATTTTGTTTAGCCTCGCCTTTAGATAGAGCAGGGGCGGGGCCAAATGAATCTATCTATCTGCCTTAGAATCAATGGGCATATAGAGGCTAGAAATTATCCACTGTTCAAAACAAGGCCGGTGTACACAATGACTACACCGCCAAAAGAGGTGCCCAGACGCTTGACGTTTCGCTCCGGCAAAAGGAACCAAAGACTAGCTCAAAGGCCAGTTACCGAGAATCCGCTTTATCGGAGTTGGCCTACTGGCGGGAGCCGACGGAGAGAACCATGCGATATCGCTCCTAGCGCTTTGCCAGCGAGGCTTCAGCCTGATCTAGGTATTTTTGAACGCCAGATTGTCAACAGCCGCAGAACACTTCGTCAAGCGAAGCGAGAAGGCTGGAGCTTTGCTTGCCGCTCGCCGGGTGCTGAGGGTCCGAAGCGATCAAAACGGCGGCGTGATGCCGGTATAGTCTCCGATCACATATGCGCTGTAGGGCGCATTCGTCTGAATGGCCGTGCTGGGGCTAAAGCCCGGGTCGTTGATTATGCCGTAGCTGGCCACGATCGCCTTCGACGGATTAACCTCGATCACCTGGTCGTTGAATTGGTCGCTGATCAGCGTGTTGCCGTTGGCCAGCCACACCGCGCGCGTCGGCAGCGGCGATGGATTGCTGCCCGGACGCGTGTTGGTGAAGTACTGCCAGAACACTTTGTCGTTGGGATCAACTTCGACGATGCGGCTGTTGTTCGAGTCGGTAAGCAGGGTATGGCCGTTGGG
>WNGQ01006527.1_pt1 | contig 11287 bp, 10 predicted proteins | sample 5407661 | NCBI WGS metagenome assembly WNGQ01 (sample SAMN13153382, study PRJNA577476) | soil metagenome | isolation source: 60 cm soil or saprolite under Garry oak tree replicate 2 | place: USA:California | collected 2016-06-15
CGCGGTCGGATTGATCTGTTGGGCGGTCGAGGGTGCTGGCGCCGCGAGAACCAACAGCAGAAATGCCCAAGTGCCAATAGTCAGGCGGATGAATCTTGCAAAAGACGCCATAAATTCCTCCCCGATAGCTGCGCGAGCGCAGCCGATGCCGCCTTCAGGATTCGATCGTCTCGCGGTAGGCGGTCTTCCAGCCCCAGGCACCTGAGCCGTAGCCGCGCTTCATCACGCGCTCCTTGTAGATCTGGGCGATAACCTCGCCGTCGCCCGCGAGCAGCGACTTGGTCGAGCACATCTCGGCGCAAAGCGGCAGCTTGCCCTCGGCGAGCCGATTCGCGCCATACTTCTCGTACTCCTCCTTGCTGCCGTCGGCTTCGGGGCCGCCGGCGCAGTAGGTGCACTTGTCCATCTTGCCGCGCGAGCCGAAATTGCCGACCTTCGGATATTGCGGCGCACCGAACGGACAGGCGTAGAAACAATAGCCGCAGCCGATGCACAGGTCCTTGTCGTGAAGCACCACGCCCTCGTCGGTGCGGTAGAAGCAGTCCACCGGGCACACCGCCATGCAGGGCGCGTCCGAGCAGTGCATGCAGGCGACCGAGATCGACTTCTCGGCGCCCACCACGCCGTCGTTGATGGTCACGACGCGGCGGCGGTTCACGCCCCAGGGGACTTCATTCTCGTTCTTGCAGGCGGTCACACAGCCGTTGCACTCGATGCAGCGCTCGGCGTCGCACAGGAATTTCATTCTGGCCATGGTCGTCTCCTCCTCGCTATGCCCGCTCGATCTGGCAGACGGTGGTTTTTGTTTCCTGCATCATGGTCACGCGGTCGTAGCCGTAGGTCGTTGCGGTGTTGACAGCCTCGCCGCGCACGATCGGCGCCGCCCCATCCGGGTAGTAGGGAAGCATGTCCTTGCCCTGCCACCAGCCGGAGAAGTGGAACGGGATGAAGGCATGGTCGGGCCCAACCCCCTCGGTGATCTTCGCAGTGACCTTGAGCCGCGCGCCCGTCGGCGTCTTGACCCACACCTGTTCGCCGTTGCGGATGCCGCGGTCGGCCGCCGCCTTGGGGTTGATCTCGACGAAGTTTTCCTGCATCAGCTCGGCGAGCCAGGGATTCGAGCGCGTCTCCTCGCCGCCGCCCTCGTATTCGACCAGGCGCCCGCTCGTGAGAACGATGGGGAAGTCCTTGCCGATGTTCTTGTTCCCGTCCTGCACCGACTTGAACAGCGTCGGCAGCCTCCAGAAGACTTTCACGTCGTCGTGGTTCGGGTACTTGTCGACGAGATCCGCGCGAATGCCGTACAGCGGCTCGCGATGCTGGGGGATGCCGTCGGGGAAGTTCCACACGATCGCGCGCGCCTTGGCGTTGCCGAAAGGATGGTTGCCGTGGTTCTTCATCACGACGCGAATGATGCCCCCCGAAAGATCGGTCGCCCAGGACTTGCCTTCCGCTTCCTTCTTCTCTTCGTCCGTGAGCTCGTCCCACCAGCCCAGCTTTTTCAGCAGCACGTGGTCGAACTGCGGGTGGCCGGTGGTGATGTCCGCACCCTTGGGATGCGAGCCGTCCTCGGCGAGCAGGTTGACCCCGTCTTTTTCCATGCCGAAGATCGCGCGGAAATTGCCGCCGCCGTCCATGACATGCTTGGAGGTGTCGTACAGGTTCGGCGATCCCGGGTGCTTGAACGCCGGCGTGCCGTAACACGGCCACGGCAGCCCGAAGTAGTCGCCGGTCAGGTCGTAGCCGGTCTTCGCGTCCTTGCCGCCCCTGGCGCGCAGCGTCTTCACGTCGAACACGTGCATGTTGCGCATGTGCGCCTGCAGTCGCTGCGGCGACTGTCCGGTGTAGCCGATGGTCCAGGCGCCCCGGTTGATCTCGTTCGCGAGCGTGTCCTCCATCGAAGGCTCGTCGTACCCGCCCTTCGTCTTGAGGACGCGCAGGTTCTGCTTGCCGTCCTTCCTGCCGAGGAACTGGTCTTCGAACCCCAGCTTCTTCGCGAAGGCCAGCATGATCGCCTGGTCGGAGCGCGACTCGAACAGCGGATCGATCACCTTCTCGCGCCACTGCAGGGAGCGGTTGGAGGCCGTGCACGAACCCTCGGTCTCGAACTGCGTCGCCGCCGGAAGCAGATACACGCCGCGGCCGGCCTTTTCCTGCACGCCTTCGACCGGCATCGCCGCCATCGCGGCGGTCGCGGAAGGATAGGGGTCGATGACGATCATCAGATCGAGCATCTTCATCGCCTTGACCATGTCGAGGCCGCGCGTCTGCGAATTCGGCGCATGGCCCCAGTAGACCATCGCGCGGATGTTCGAATCCTGGTCGATGTTCTCGTTCTTCTCCATCACGCCGTCGATCCAGCGCGACACCGTCATTCCGGGCTTGCCCATCATGCCAGGGGCGAAGCGGTCCTGCAGCCACTTGAGGTCCACGTTCCAGACGCGCGCCCAGTGCGTCCAGGATCCGGGCACCGCGACCGGGTAGTAGCCGGGCAGCGTATCGGGATTCGGGCCGACGTCAGTCGCGCCCTGCACGTTGTCGTGGCCGCGGAAGATGTTCGCGCCCCCGCCCGAGACGCCGATGTTGCCGAGGGCAAGCTGCAGGATGCAGGAAGCGCGCACCATGGCGTTTCCGATGGTGTGCTGCGTCTGCCCCATGCACCACACGATGGTCGAGGGACGGTGCTTCGCGAACGCCTCGGTGACCTTGTGGAGCTGCTCGGGGGTCACGCCGGTGACGTTTTGCACTTCCTCCGGCGTCCACTTCTTGAGAACGTCTTCCTTGACCTTGTCCATGCCGTAGACGCGGTCATGGATGTACTTCTTGTCTTCCCAGCCGTTCTTGAAAATGATGTGCAGCATGCCGAACAGGAACGGGATATCGGTCCCCGAGCGGATGCGCACGTACTCGTCGGCCTTCGCAGCGGTGCGCGTGAAGCGCGGATCCACCACGATCATCTTCGCGCCGGTTTCCTTCGCATGCAGCATGTGCAACATCGACACCGGATGCGCTTCGGCGGCGTTCGAGCCGATGTACATCGCGCACTTGGTGTTCTGCATGTCGTTGTACGAGTTCGTCATCGCGCCGTAGCCCCAGGTCTGGGCGACGCCCGCGACGGTGGTCGAGTGGCAGATGCGCGCCTGATGGTCGCAGTTGTTCGAGCCCCACAGCGATACCCACTTCCGGAGGAGCGCTGACTGCTCGTTGTTGTGCTTGGAGGAGCCGACGACGTAGAACGCGTCGGGTCCGGATTCCTTGCGGATCGCGAGCAGCCGGTCGCCGATCTCGTTGATCGCCTGGTCCCAGGAGAGGCGCTGGTATTTGCCGTTCACCAGCTTCATCGGATACTTGAGCCGGTGCGAGTGCTCGGTCATGCCGTGCTCGCGGACCGACGCGCCCTTGGCGCAGTGTGCCCCGAGGTTGAGGGGAGAGTCGAACACCGGTTCCTGGCGCACCCACACGCCGTTCTGCACCACCGCGTCTATGGCGCAGCCTACCGAGCAGTGCGTGCACACCGAGCGTTTGACCTCGATGCTGCCGCTTTTTTCCGCGGCCGCCTCGGCCTTGCCGATCATGCTGAACGGCAACTGCGAAGCGAAGGCCCCCGCTCCGGCGGCGACTCCAGAGCGCTTCAGAAACGTACGGCGGTCGATCGTCTTCGCGAGCATGCCGGAGAGGCTGCGCGACAGACGGCTGGGAGAAAGGTGAGTGGGGGCTCCAGCGGATTTCCTGGTCAGCATCATGGTCACGCCTCCTCGGGTCAGACTTTTGCGGTGTTGTAGTAGCTGCGGACGTGCGCAGTGTCCTGATATCCCTTGCCGCGCCGTTTGTCGTTGCCTACGACCGCCTTGGGTTCTTCCGGGTTGAGCGCACTGCCGACCACTGCGGCCGCCGTTGCGACGCCGCCAACGCCTGCTGCGATGAGGAAGGTCCTGCGGCTGAGTTTTGATCTTGTATGGTTCTTCATTGTGGAGTCTCCTTCCTATCGTCAACACCTGAAATACGTAGCTTATTGCATCGGCAACATTAGAACACCTTAAGGGCTTCGGTTTCAACCACCAGAAAGCTCTCGGCGAAATGGGCAACGTGTTTGTAAAAATTGGCCTTTTTGCTCTTTGATATTGCAGCGCAAAACCCGGGGTAGGAACGGGCGATATATCGGTCGAAGAACCCCCGCTGCATTCGCAGTGCAGCATCCTCGGAGCCCAATGAAATCAAGTGCCGCATGACATCGAACAGCCCTGCGATGTGGTCCTCCGGCTCGCGCGCGCCTCCGGACCGTGCGAGCCCCCAGCCCGCCAGCTCGCCCCGCAGCCGAGCGAGGATCTTCTCGCGGCCGGTCTCGGCGAGGTAGTAGCTCGCGTAGGGCGTCACCTCGGCCTTGCCGGTACCGACTAGGACCTCGTCGTACTCGAGGCGCGCCGCCTCGGCCTCCATCACCCGAGCCGCAGCCGCGAGCTTGTTCCACGCGTCCGCAAGAGCGGACTGCTCGGTGCCGCCTGCGATCTTGTCGGCGCTGCCAAGGGTTGCTAGCAGCACGGCTTCCGGCCCGGAATAGAAAAGTCGCGCGAGCAGCGCGTAGTACCCGGCGCGCGCCTTGTCCTCCGGCACCTCCGGCGGATGGAACTTGAGCGGCGTCACCGTCGCGCTCACGGTTCGACGTCCGAGATGTTGATCTCGTCCTTGTTTTCCATCATGTCCACGACGCGGCAGTCGGCGCACATTTGGAGGCGCTTCAGCGCCCCGCTGCCCGCGAACATCGAATGGCCAGTGAGTTTGCCGAGCATGTTGTTCACCATCTTGCGCGTGCCAAAGGGCTTGCCGCAGCGCACGCAGTTGTAGGGATCCGCCTCGTTCAGAATGAATTCCTGTTTTGCCTGCGGCGCAAGCAGCAGGCGCGGGGCGAGCGTGATCGCGTTCTCGGGACAGGTCTTCTCGCACAGCCCGCACTGCACGCAGTTGCGCTCGATGAATTTCAGCAGCGGCTGGTCGCGCCCGTCGACCAGCGCCGATTCCGGGCAGGCGCCGACGCATGCCATGCACAGCGTGCAGGTCTGCCTGTTGACGAGGACCTGCCCGTAAGGGGCACCGGCTCCGAGCTTAATTTCCTCCTGCGGCTTCGGCGCCTGCTTCGCGAGATGGTCGAGGACGAATTCGAGCGTGGTGCGCTTTTCCGTCGACAGGTTGTATGTCGCAGGCTTCGCCACCGATGCCGCAGGCGCGAGCCCCCAGATCTCCTTCTCCAGCACCGCGTGCTCATCCGTCACGATGAGCCGGAAATGCGTCCCGCCGTAGCCGAGCTCGTTCGCGATGGTCTCGGCAAAACCCATCTGCTTTTTCACCGCGTCCCCGTATTCGGCGGCTTCCTTCGGCGCCGCGAGCACCACGACCTGGCCCGCGCCATAGGCGAGCGCCGCGAGCAGTACATCCATCCCGGACGACGCGGCGTGGTGGACTTCGAGCGGAATCACGCGCGCGGGCAGGCCTTTCCCGCGCCGCGCGAGCCTCGCGATAAGCGCCCGGCTCCCACTCGCGTTGTGCAGCAGTACGCAGGCATCCTTGCCGCCCGCCTGGGTGTAGACGGAAAGCACCCGCTTCAGCCGCGCACCGATCTCCGGAACGCGAGGATAGGCGTAAGTCATCGCGCCCGACGGGCAGACTGTCGCGCAACCGCCGCAGCCCATGCACAGGTGCGGATCGACCTTCACGTGGTCGCCGTCCGGCGTGATCGCGCCGGTCGAGCAGACATCGAGGCACTGTTTGCAGCCGACCTTCGAGGAGCGGCTGTGCGCGCAGATCCTCGACTGGTAGGCGAAGAAGCGGGGCTTTTCGAACTCGCCCACCATCTGGCCCAGCTGCGCGGCCGCGAGAGCCTGCTCGAGCGGATCGGCGCCCGGCGCGAGGTAGCCCTGCGGCGGCTGCGCGGTGCGTATCACCGGTTGCGCCGAGAAATCGAGCACCATGTCGAAGCGATCGCTTCGCTCGCGCTCGGCGCGCTCAAAGTCGATCGCGCGGATCGCGCCGCAAGCCTTCACGCACTCGCGATGGGCCTTGCACTTGTCCATGTCGATCTGGTAGGAAAAATCGATCGCCTGCTCGGGGCACGCATGGATGCAGGCGTTGCAGCGCGTGCAGACTTCCAGGTCGATCGGGTTGTCCTGTTCCCAGACGACCTCGAACTCGCCCAGATGGCCTTTGACCGACTTTACCTTTCCCGACCAGACCGGATAGCGACGTTCCGCAGGCAATTCCCCTGCGCGACCGCTCGTGATCAGCACATTTACTTCGAGCTGCTCGGCAAGCTTTTCGGCCCAGGCTATCGCGGCCTCGGTTGGGCCGATGATGAGCAGTTGACCGCCAGACTCGTAGCTCACGCCCGGCACCGATTCGGGTTCGGGCAGGTCGGCGAGCGCGAGCAGCGCTGCAATCTTGGGTGTCGCCGCTGCGCCCTCCTTCGACCAGCCCGCATGTTCGCGAATATTGATGAACTTCAGCCGCGTCGGAGCATTCGCCGTCTGGGCGATTTCCGAGAACAGCGGCGCCTCCTGCGTGCAGGAGACTACACAGGTTTCGTCCTTGAGGGATTCCTGGAAGCTGCCGACTTCCTTGCGGCACAACTCCGTGTGCGTCTGGATCGGCTGCTTCAGCTTGAGCGCGGCGACTAGCGCCTTGGCATCGAGCGCCATGGTCTTGTTGCAGTTGCAGATTTTCAGCGTGCGGTCTTCGAGCGACATTTCAGGCCTTGTCTTTCTGTTCGGAGGCCGCCGCGGGCGACGCTTCCGCCTGGGCCTCGCCTTGCCCCTTTTCTTCCGACGCGGGCAGACATTGGACGGCGGGCTTCTCCGCAGCATGCGGGTCTTTCTTCTCCTCGTCGTCGAACAGCAAGCCCTTCGCGTGCTCAAGCGTTTTCAGCATCGCCATGGGGATGGGTTCGCCCTGCGTGAAGTCCTCGCAGTACGCCTCGAAACGTTCGAAGTTCTCGAAGTGCGGATCGCTGAACAGCTTCTTCAGCGCCGAGCGCCTGAGGTTCTCGTCCACTCCGGGTTTCAGGAATTCGGTGTACTCGGATGCGAGGCCTTTGAGCGATTCGAGCGGCGGGAGCTCGCGCGGCGCGGACGGGTCCGTCGCCGCCGCGCCTGCACCGGTATTCGGAACCGCCGGAGCTGCAGGCGCAGGCTGAGAAGACGGCTTCGGCTCGGCCGGTTTCTCCTCGGTCTTGCGCGCCTCGATTTTGCGCCGCGACCAGCGCGAGACGAAATTTTCCTTGTCGTCAGCGATCATCGCGCTTTGCACCCTTGAAGGACGGCGGCCGGGAGCGCTTCTTCGGCTCCGGCTTGTAGTTGCGCTCGACGTACTCCGCGAGCCACGGGACCCACTGCGGAGGCATCGGTACGCCGTCTACACGTGCGCCAGAATCGAGCATGCGCGCCGCCTCGTTGTAGCTCACCGTGACGGCCTTCGGAACACCCGCGCCTTCTTCTTCGAGCCAGTTCACGAACACGAACGGCTTGTTCGAGGTGAGATTGAGGTAATAGCCTTCCGCCTCATCGTGAAAAAGCTCCAGCTTGAAGCCCGGATGCAGCCATTGCGTGCGCGATTCGTCCTGCACCAGCGCGTGCGGCGGCGCGCCAGGCTCGCTCGAATCGGGTACGACGCCGACCGGTTCCCACTTCTGCGACTGCCAGCGGTTGTTCGCGAGCGGAGTGCGCTCCATCACAACCGCGACGGCGAGGCGGGTCTGAGGCATTTTTCCGGCTATACTCACTAGTTCAGCAAACAGCAAATTATGAACCGCATTTCATGAGGCGGCTACGCAAACCATGACCGACCGGGTCATACCGATCACGGAAGCACGCAGGACCAAACCCCTCCCCTTGGAAGGGGAATTGGGCTCAGGCGGGCGCGACACGCTCGGCCGCAAGCTGCACGACCTGCGCATCTCGGTCACCGACCGCTGCAACTTCCGCTGCATCTACTGCATGCCGCGCGATGTGTTCGGCCCCGACTACGCGTTTCTCCCGAAGAGCGAATTGCTGAGCTTCGAGGAGATCGCACGGCTGGCGCGCGTTTTCAAAGACCACGGGGTCGACAAAATCCGCCTGACCGGGGGCGAGCCGCTCCTGCGCAGGAACCTCGAGCGCCTGATCGAGATGCTCGCCGACATCCCGGGTCTCGACCTCACGCTCACCACTAACGGCTCTGTCCTAGCGAAAAAAGCGCGCGCGCTGAAGGCAGCAGGTCTCAACCGCGTCACGGTCAGCCTCGACTCGCTAGACGAGGCGGTGTTCCGCAGGATGAACGACGCTGACTTCCCGGTTTCCGAAGTGCTCAACGGCATCGATGCGGCGGCGGCCGCGGGGCTCGCGCCGATCAAGATCAACATGGTGGTGAAGCGCGGCGCGAACGAGGATTCCGTCATCCCGATGGCACGCTACTTCAAGGGCAGCGGCCACATCCTGCGCTTCATCGAGTACATGGACGTCGGCGCGACCAACGGCTGGCGCATGGACGACGTTCTGCCCTCGGCCGAGATCGTCCGCATGATCGGCGAGAAGATGCCCATTGAAACGGTCGAGCCTAATTACACAGGCGAAGTCGCCGAGCGCTGGAGCTACCGGGACGGGTCGGGGGAGATCGGCGTGATCTCCTCGGTGACGCAGGCCTTCTGCCGCACCTGCACTCGCGCGCGGCTCTCCACGGAGGGCATGCTCTATACCTGCCTTTTCGCCACGGCGGGCTACGACCTGCGCGGACTGCTGCGCCGCGGCTCTTCCGTCGAGGAGATCTCGGACGCGATCGCGCGCATCTGGCAGGCCCGTGCCGACCGCTATTCCGAGATCCGCACCGCGGAAACGGCCAAGCTGCGCAAGATCGAGATGTCCTACATCGGCGGATGACGAGCGCGCGCCGCCCCGAGCTAACCCACGCCTCGAAGCCCCTCACCTTCGAAGTCGAGGCGATCAACGAGCGCGGCGAGGCCGTGCCGACGCCGATAGCGGGCGAGCATCCGCTCACGCTCTACGTGGACAAGCGCGAAATTGTCACGCTGATGACCCTCGGCCAGGCGCCGGAGGCGCTCGCCATCGGCTACCTGCGCAACCAACGCCTGGTGACATCCATCGACGAAATCGCCGCGGTGCAGGTGGACTGGGAGGCGGCGTCGGTCGCAATCACTACGCGCAAACCGCTCAAGGGGCTCGACGAGAAAATGAAGAGGCGCACCGTCACCACCGGCTGCGGGCAAGGCACGGTGTTCGGGGACCTGATGGAGGAAATCGACTCGATCAAGCTGCGCGACGACGTGACCCTCGCCGAAGATGCGCTGCACGCCCTGCTCGACGCGGTGCGCCGTCACGAGGCGATCTACAAGGAGGCGGGCGCCGTGCACGGTTGCGCTCTGGCAGGCAACACCGCTGACGGCGTCGAAATTCTCTACTTCGTCGAGGACGTCGGTCGGCACAACGCGGTGGACGCGATCGCCGGGCAGATGTGGCTCGATGGCGTGGACGGCTCGGACAAGATCTTCTACACGACCGGGCGCCTCACCTCGGAAATGGTGATCAAGACAGCGCAAATGCACATCCCATTCCTTGTTTCCCGCTCGGGCCTCACCAAGATGGGGCACGAGATCGCGGCGAAACTCGGCATCACGATGATCGGCCGCGCGGCGGGCGGCAAGCACTACCTGCTCTTCACTGGCAGGCACCGCTTCAAGAAGACCGTCGCGCCGACGATGATGGCCTAGCGGCGGGCGCGGCCGTGCTCTCCTCTGTCACCGGTCTGATCCTCGCGGGAGGCAAAGGCAGCCGCATGGGCGGCGTGGACAAGGGCCTGCAGGCATTTCGCGGCAAGCGCCTCGTCGATCACGTGTACGAGCGCTTCGCCCCGCAGGTCGGCGGCATCATCATCAACGCCAACCAGAACCATGAGGAATACAAGACCTTCGGCGTGCGCGTGGTGAGCGACGCGATTGGAGGGTACGCTGGGCCGCTCGCGGGATTGCACGCGGGTCTGTCGGTTTCCAGGCGGCCGTTTCTCGCCTCGGTGCCCTGCGACTCGCCCTTCCTCCCTGCGGATCTGATCGAGCGGCTGCACAAGCGAATCGACGAATCCGGTGCCGAGCTTGCCGTCGCGAAAACCGGCGACCAGCCGCACCCGGTATTCTCGCTTATGCGCCGGACCGTCCTCGATCACCTCGCAGATTTTCTCAAAGGCGGCGGCCGCAAGATCGACGCTTGGTACGCGACGCTCAACGCCGTGGAAGTCGGCTTCGACGACGAGCCGGAGGCCTTCTCCAATATCAATACTCGCGAAGAGTTGCGGACCTGGGAAAACGCGCCGCCGCCCTAAGTCTCTTGGGCCGTCAAGGAGGTTTCACGCTACCTGAATCAGGGAATGTCCTTGAAGACTTCGTTTGAATAGGAGCTTTCACTGCCCAAGGTATCAAAGTCCGTCACGGCGAAGTAGTACCGGGTTCCGCTGGCGAGTCCCATAACGGTATAGGTTGTAACATTGCCCACGCTGATCCCTTGGCCGACGGACTGCAGATACGTTCCTGGGGCGGTGCCGAAATAAACGCGGTAACCGCTGAGATTTGGGGCTGTTACGGAATCCCACGCCAGGCCAGCGCTGTTGGACGGTGGCGGCGGAGTGCTCCCGGTCGTGACGCTCACGCTCGTCGAATCGGCTGAGATGTTGCCGGCCGCATCGCGCGCTGCAACCGCATAACTATAGGTCGTTGCAGCGGACAAGCCCGGGTCGGCGAAACTCGTCGTGGCGGGGGTCGCGACCTGCACACCATTGCGGCGCACGATATAGCCGGTCACCCCGACGTTGTCGGTCGAAGCGCTCCAGGACAGGTTGGCTCCGGTCGAGCCCGCTGCCGCAGCCGTCAGACCAGTAGGCGTAGTGGGGGGCGTCGTGTCAGCTATTGTGATGCTCACACTTGTCGAACTGGGTGAGATGTTGCCGGCCGCGTCTCGCGCCGCCACGGTGTAGCTGTAGGTTCCGACGGACAAACCCGTATCCGCATAGCTGGTCGTGGCGGGGGTCGCGATCTGCACGCCATTGCGGCGCACGATATAACCGGTCACCCCGACGTTGTCGGTTGAAGCGCTCCAGGACAGGTTGGCTCCGGTCGAACCCGCTGCCGCGCCCGTGAGGCCGGCGGGCGTCGTGGGCGCTGTCGTGTCAGCTAGCGTGATGCTCACGCTTGCCGAGCTGGGTGAGATGTTGCCGGCCGCATCGCGCGCCGCCACGGTGTAGCTGTAGGTTCCGACGGACAAAC
>WNGQ01006528.1_pt1 | contig 11286 bp, 12 predicted proteins | sample 5407661 | NCBI WGS metagenome assembly WNGQ01 (sample SAMN13153382, study PRJNA577476) | soil metagenome | isolation source: 60 cm soil or saprolite under Garry oak tree replicate 2 | place: USA:California | collected 2016-06-15
GCTGGCGTGGGGTCCGTCTGGCGCTGCCCGGGGCCCTGCGCCGGCCCGGCGTCCGGCTGGCGTTGCTCGGGGCAGGCGCGTATCTGGTTTTTCTTGTGGCGAATCTTCCCGCCGCCTGGCTCGGGCTTGCGCTCGAGCGGTCGAGCGGCGGCGCGCTCGCGCTCGGGGACTCTCGCGGCACCGTGTGGAGCGGAAGCGGCGTGCTTGCGCTGCGCTCGGGAGGCGCGTATCGCGGTATCGTGGACCTGGAGTGGCGCTGCAATCCGCTGTGGGTCCTTGCTGGACGGCTGAACGTCGCGCTCTCGGGCGCCGGGCGCGAGGCGCGGCTGCGTGCGAGGGTGAACCTTGGCGCCGGAAAAGCAGCTCTAAATGACCTCGAGGCAAACCTTCCCGCGGCGATCGCCGAATCCGCGCTTCCGGCGGCCGCTTTTGCGAAGCCCGATGGACAGCTGCGCGTGAAGGCGGATTCCGTCGAGTGGGGCGAGGCCTCGGTGCGCGGCGCGGCGACCGTCGAATGGTTCGACGCCGGATTGAGCGGGCTGCAGGCGCCGCGGTTGGGCGACTACCGGCTGCAGATCGCGGCGAGCGGCGACCGCGCCGAGCTGAGACTGTCGACGCTGCGCGGGGACCTGCGCCTCACGGCCGGCGGCGAATGGCGCGCGGCGCAGCCGCGGACGGTCCAGTTGCGCGGCACTGCGCAGGCCTCGGCGGAGCGCAGGGACCTCGAGCCGTTTCTTCGCACGATAGGAGTGATGAGCGTCGGGACCTCCCAGCCCTTTGTATGGACGGTGCCGATCGAGCGAGCCGCCGGGTAAATCCGCGCTGCTGCGATACGTCCCGCCGGGATCGCTGCTGCGCTCGGCTGAACTGTGCCTGGAGAAAGGTTTCAATTACTTTTCGGTGATCGACTCCAAACAGTATCAAACGTGCGGTCCTCGGCGTATTTCGAGGGTCGCAGCGTGTACGTGGTCCAGTGCCTGAAGGACACAGACGCAAGGGCGCTGTATACAATTCGAAGACCGTCTCCGAGAGCATGAGAAAGAAACACGCGCTGTGAGCTTGGGGGTTCAATCGAGATTGGATGCGGCGGTGTACCTGCCGCCGCGTCGTTAAGAGTAGGTCGAAAGCAGGGACCGTGAGAAAGAACGGCGAGACCCTGATAAGCATCCGGTTCGCAACTGCGGCATTCGCGACAATTACAGCAGCGGGCCTTTTCGGTTGCGGAAGGCGGTGGAGGCGGCGGCAGCAGCCCGCCCCCGGCTCCCCCTATGCGATCGGCGGGACGGTCACCGGCCTTAACGTCAGCGTCCTCACCCAACCGACGAACCCGAGCCAGACCTGCACGGTCTCAAGCGGCTCGGCACGGTGGGTGCGGGTAACGTGACGAACGTGAGCGTGACTTGCTTTAGATTTACGATCAGCAGCCTTCCTGACCCGCTCGCCACCCAGCAATGGCATTTGAAAAACACAGGCCAGAATGCTTTCGCCGATTCGGGAGGCGTCACGGGCATTGGATATCAACGTCGAACCCGTCTACAGCAATTTTGGTTTTACAGGCGCCGGAGTGATAACGGCAGTGGTCGATTCGGGGCTCGAAATCGCGCACGAGGACCTCGCTGCGAACGTGGTGTCGGGCGGGTCCTGGAATTTCCTCAATGGCACCACCGATCCGACCAGCACCGCGACCACCGGCGACCACGGCACCAGCGTCGCGGGTCTCATCGCCATGGCGCAAAACATGGTGGGTGGGATCGGCGTCGCGCCCAGTGCTCGGCTGAAGGGATTCAATTTCATTGCGTCTTCTCAGTCCACGGCAAATTTCGTAGCTTCGCTGGGCGGCTCGACTGCGAATCCCAACAGCAGCGACATGCATGTCTTTAATCAGCGTCTCCGAGCGCACCACAATCAAGGCATCGCGCCAATTGAACAGCTTCGCCAACACGGCCAGGCTGACCCGAGTCGCGGGATCGATCCGCCTCCGCTTGATACCCCGCTCTTTGTATAGTGCCAGCTGACGGCGCAAGAAAAGGTCCGCGGCGGTCAGTGACCGGCTCGAGCGCAACGACAGGATCAGGAACCGCAGGGCGTCCGCGAGTAATAAGATGCGAGCGCGATCACGCGTTCATCATGCCACGGCTCGGCTACTCCAGCGTAGTGACCTCAGGCCCTACACGGATCGAGTTTTTGCGGAGCACAGGCGAAACTAACGCTGCTTCTTTGCATTTCACTGCATTTTCCGTTTCATCAAGCAGAACCATGACACGCTTCGCGTAACGATATAACTGTTCACCGTGTGTCGTCGCGACGATCCCGCGACGGTGTCGCTCAAATAGTTTTACTTCGAGGAGCATCTCCAATCTTCCGATCCGTGAGGAAACGTTCGACTGGACCGTGTGTAGCAGAACACTTGCACGTGCGAATCCCCTCGCCTCGTAGGCCGCGATGAAGTATTGCAGGTACTTCACGTCTAGCATGAGAATGAGATATCAGGGGATGTGATATCTATCACGAATTAAGCTATCACAATTTTTCGTTTGACGCGAACCATCAACGCTCGATACCATAAGGGTGAAAAATTCGAATTCAAAGACATAGCGTTCCTAAAGCGTTTGAACGTGCCATCGGCGTGCAAGATCTTGAAAGATCACGAGGATCGGCTAGCAAAACAGGACGAAGAGTCGGCAAGAAAAATGGCAGAGCAGCGTAATTCCCTTAAGGGGGAGTTTTTTGACAAGGTTTGGGGGGCACAGTATATGGTCGTTAAACTTAGACGCAGCCGGACCGCCAGCCAGGGGACCTGCGGTATTGAACGCCTATGACGCGGTCGACTTCTCTCAACTTTATTCAAGCGGCTGGAATCCCAACGGGGATACCCCCCGTAACGCTGAAGGAGACTTTAAAATGAAGGCCAAACTTGTTGGTATGCTCGCCACCGTTATCGCAGCATTCCAGTTCTCTCAAGGAATCGACGTTGCGCTTGCAGATACGTGCGGGGGTCTGTCGAACACGTGTAATAATGTTAATAATACCGCCACTGGGGCAGGCTCTGCGGCGAGTAACGCTGCTACTGGGGCGACTTCCGCCGCTGTGGGAGATAACGGCACCGCTTCCACGGGCGCATCCTCTTCGGCCATGCATGACAATGGCACGGCCGCGACGGGTGCGTCTTCGGCCGCTCAAAGGGCAGACGGCAACGCTGCTACCGGCCCCCAGAGTGCAGCTGCTCGCGACAATGGGACGGCGGCATCCGGAAATGGGGCAATCGCCGCTCGTGACAGTAATCACAATTTTGGCGTGTCGTCGCAGGGGGGAAGCGCGTCCTTTAGCTATCAGGAAGCGGTCACAAGCAGCACCCTTAGCGGCACCGTGTCGAACAACAGCGTTTCAGTAACAGCGGGAACAAATTCTTCTGGTGCAAGCAGCGCCGGGCCTGCTACAGGCGTCGCCGGGCTAGGGATCAATTCCATAAATAGCGCGTTTTTCGGTGCGGCAGGAATTACGCAAGCCGCTCAAAATGCCGGTCACAACGACTTAATTCAACAGAACGTAACTGTGAGCGCAACGTCGCCCATCGCTACGACGCCGAGGACTAACCCCTAGCCTATTAGCGATGCAGCGAATGGCCTTGCGCCTGGCAAGAGTTGGGGACACCATGCCCTGTGTGCGTTTTTCGATCTTCGGGAGGACACTCGTCATGTTCCGCGGGTTGTGGTGGGTGTTCGGTGCGCTCAGCGCTGTGCTTTTTTCAGGGACTGCCTGGGGGGGCGAGACGGTTGAACTTGGTCCCGCACTTACTCCACAAGCTCTGGAGCAGCATCGCGCCGGGCAGCAGACCTATTTCCCGAATCTTATGGACGTGAAGGCGAGGGCCAACGACAACCAGGCGATCAACACCTTCAGCGGCTCGAATTACATCACGACCAACGCCCTGGCCGGCGCGAGCGGTATCGTGAACGCGGTGCAGAACTCGGGCAACAACAACGTCATCCAGACTCCGGTCAACCTCCTCGTCAACGTGAAGTGAGGCGACGATGAGTCTCCGTCGGCGGCTCGCCGCTACCCTGCTTGGCGTGGGGCTCCCGTCCCTCGTGTTGGCCGGAGAGGTCGATCTCGTTGGCTATGGGGGCGGGGGAAGCGGCGCGTACGCGGTGCACGTCAAGAGTTTGCGGGACGTGCGCTTCGCAACGACGCTGAAGCAGCAGCAGGACTGGAGTTGCGGTTCGGCCGCGGTAGCCACGCTGCTCACCTACCACTACGGCTATCCGATGACCGAACGCGAGGCGATCGAAGCGATGTTCGCCCGTGGTGACCAGGCAAAGATCCGCAAAGAGGGCTTCTCCCTTCTCGACACTAAGCTCTTCCTCGAATCGCTAGGGTTCTCGGCGGACGGATTCAAGACGAGCCTCGATAGGCTGGCCGCGGCGGGCGTGCCTGCGATCGTCCTGATCATCGACAGCGGCTACAAGCACTTCGTGGTCGTTAAGGGCATCCAGAACGGCAACGTCTTGGTCGGCGACCCCGCGCGGGGCTCACGCGTGATCCCCCACGCCGACTTCGAGAGCATGTGGCCGAACCGCATCGTCTTCGTCATCGCTAGCCAGCGCGATCACGCGGCCTTCAACAGCGCGGCCGATTGGCGCTACATGGCGGCCCCCCTTGGGACGGCAGTCAGTCGCGACAGCCTCGCCAGCTTGCTGCTCTTCCGTCCGGGGCGAAACGATTTCTAGGAAGTCGGCATGAAACGCTTGCTGACCAGCGCCATCGTGTTCGCGGCCGCTGGGGGCGCGCTCGCGGCGGGTCCAGCCGCGAACTACGATTTCGAGCAGTGTGCCCACGAACGACAGTGCCGCATCGCGAGCGACGCCGAACTCGACCAAATGCGCGGCGGCTTCACCGTCGACACTTCATTGGGGACCTTGGACATCGCGATTGCTATCACCCGGCAAGTGGCGGTGAACGGCCAGCTCGTCGCGGTGAGTCAGCTTGTGGTCCCGAACGCGTCATCGCTCGTCGCGGCGGCGATGGCTCAGGCCGACGCCGCCACGGCATCTGTGATGTCGGCCGCGCAGGCTGGTGCCCCCGGCCAGCCAGCAAATGGGGCCAATGTATCCGCACCGGTCGTGGTGAACGGCGTGCCCGTCGCCACGGGGAGTTCGGCACCGATCTTGGTGGCCCCGGGTCAGCCGCTCGCCGTCCAAATCGGCGACAAAAACGTGGCGAGCCTCGGCAGGGCGAGCGTGGCAAACGTGCTTCCCACCATCATCCAGAACAGTGCCAACAATCAGCTGATCCAGTCTCTGACGCAGATCTTGGTGACCGTGAATAGCTTATCGGTTCTGCGCGGGCTTGCACTAGGCGACCTGGTGAACCGCGCGACCCTCGGCTTCACCCGCTGAAGCCATACGAAGAGGCGCCGCGCCGGCTTGAGGGCGGACCAGGGGCTCACCCTTCCTGATGGCCGCAGGGCAAGAGGGCCCGGGTCCCGAAGCGAGAGGGCCAGCACTTGCTTCTCGCGATCAGCAGCCTGCGCGCGCCTAGAAGGTATACGGCAGGCGCGCCGAGATCTGCACGTCCGGCGCGTCGCGGGTCACGCCCGCGCCGAGCGTCAGATTGAAGTTCATACGCGGAGTGAGCTTATACGAGACGCCGAACAACAAAGTACCGAGCTCGCGCGTCTGCGCCGTCGCCACGGTGGCGCCGTTAGCCCTGTCCCTGAAGAACGTCGTGTGATCGTAGCCGACGCTGAATGAGGCTCGATCGTTGATCGCGAGTCCCATGCCGAAGTTAAGATCGACCCCGTCGCCTGGTTTGTAGTAGCCGATCGGATTGCCGTTGGGGTCCAGCGTCCCAATGTTGCGTCCGATGTTCCAGATGTAGCTCAGGCCCCCGAAGAACACTGCCGGGTCCGAGGGGACCAGCCCCGTTCCGCCGACTTGGAGCGTGTTGAACCCCGTTCCGGTCGGAAGCTTGCTCTGGATCGTGACCCCAGTTTGTGGCGTCTCTATCGGCACGTCGAAAGGACCCTTCCCGGTGTGCGGCTTGTAGCGCAGGAAGCCGATGAAGAATGGCGGACGCTCCGTGAGCTGGTAACGGGCCGCGAGCTCGATATCGCCCAGCCCTTTGCCCGACGTATCGAACACGCTCTCGCTCATTGAAGGGACGTTGGTCGGGCGCGTACGCGTCGAGTCCGTCCGATAAACCCAGGGGACCTTGCTCTCCAGCTCGAGGCGCTCGGTGAGCCCGTAGCGCCCGCTCAAGGCCGCGATCCAGAGGTCGCGATTTACGCTTTCGATGTTGATGAGCCCGATCGTAATGGCCGGAATGATGGTGAAGCCCACCAAGTCGACCCGAGTGTTCGTCGAGTGGGCGTACTGGAGAGAAGGTTCGAGAACGAACTTCCCGCGCGGGGTAAGCACGGTCTGCACAGCGGTGAGCGGGGCCACCTCAGGGGGCTTGGTAGCGGGCTGGGGCGGCTGGCCGACCGGTGCAGGGGGCGCTTCGGCTTCACTCGGCTGGGCTTGCGCGGCCGTGCTGTCCGCAGCACCTCGGGCAAGGCCGACCGAGGATACATCAGCGGGGCGCGCTTGAGGCGTGCCGCCCGCGCGTCGGGTCCCGAACTCCTGCCGCTCCAATGTTCGCTCCGCACGCAGGCGGTTGAGCGCGTCTTCATACTCCATGAGCTTCTCCTGCTGCGCCTCGAGCCGGCGCTGTTGCTCGGCGAGCTTTTGGTCTTGTCGCTCGAGCCGTGCGTCCAACTCTTCGAGCGTAGGCTTTCCCTTTTTGACCACGTTCGAGCCCGCCAGTGCCGCCACGATTGCGCAGATCGCGATGAGTTTCGTTGTACGACGTTTCACGCTTCCCTCCCTTTGGTGTGAGTAGGGACGCTTTCACGATAGAACGGTCGTTCGAGCTTCTCAAGCAATCCGCTCCCCCGGTGGCTCGAGGAAGCGGCGAGACGGCGGCGCGCGCATCACCGTTGCTGGCCGGAATCAACCCAGTGCCGGTCGAGGAGGGGCGATTACGACGTCGCAGCTCGAGGTTGTCCGGACGGTTACGTTCCTTCGATTGCTACGCAGCCAAACCGATTGGGACAAGCGCCTGTACTGGGGTGGCATGATTGGCAGCCAAAGCGCTACCTTCTCAACCGAGCTATCTCCACAGGGTAGGCGGTGCGCGCCGTGCATTGACCAGCGCGTCTACTGTTTCTTCACAAAGCGCTTGCTGACGACTTGGTTCACGGCCGATCCCACGAACCCAGTGGCAATGGGCTCGCCGTGGCGGTGGCGATCCGCGTAGTTCGGGATCACGTGTTCGTTCGCGCGGATGTGACCGTCCGGACAACGCCATGGCGTTCCCCGGACGGTTACGATTCAAGCGTGTCGCGCTCATAGGTCTCCAGGTGACGCGATAGTCCAACAGTTATCGAATCAAAGTAAGGGATTCGCTTGACCACGAGCTGGCGTAGGAGATGCGAGATACCAATACTATTACTATTCATGTCGGGCGCTCCAATCGCTTTTGCGGATAAATGCAGCCGCTTAAGAGAATCGGTATCGGGTGTAGTTGAGCCTTAAATGAGAGTTTCGGTGTCAGTCCGACAAACGATTTTCTGATCAACCCGACGCGTGAAGCCCAGTATGCCGCCGGGGTCAGCCAGCTTCGCGGCGGGAAGGGCGCGCTTTACGTCAAGGCCGCCGGGAACGGATTTCTCGATATGGGTCAGCCGCTGGTGAACGGGACCAACAACTGCACTATTCCAAGCAATATCGTGGTCGGCGCAACAAACGCCTCTGGTGTCAAATCGAGCTACTCCACCGCAGGATCGGCGATCTGGGTGAGCGCCCCGGCCGGCGAATTTGGACTGAACGCAGCGTTCGGGTTTCTTCCGGCAGCTTGTACGCCTGCGATAGTTACCACGGACCAGTCCGGGCTGTGTGATCGGTGCTTCAAGAACGAATGTGAACACGAGCTTTTTCAACAACGGCGCCGCCCCGAATAACAACTGCAACTACAGGAACACCATGAACGGAACCTCGTCGGCGACGCCGGTGACCGTAGGGGTCATCGCATTGCTCCTCGAGGCCAACCCGGCGCTCACTTGGCGCGACGTCAAACACATTCTTGCCTCGACCGCCTGGCAAATCGACGCAGCGCGCGCTCCGGTCGGCATTGTGCTTTCGAATGGTACGTATACCGCGGAGCCGGGGTGGACGACAAAAGCCGTGGGCTTCAACTTCCACAACTGGTACGGCTTCGGCATGGTGGATGCCTCGGCTGCCGTCAACATGGCGAGGACCTACACGGCGGGTCAGCTCGGCACGTTCGTCGACACGGGCTTTATTTCAAGCGGGGCGCTCAATCTATCGATCCGGGACAACAGCGTGGTCGGCGCAAGTAGTACGCTCACCGTGCCTATCAACCCGGTGCATGTCATCGAAGCAGTCCAGATCAGCGTTACTGCAACACACCCGTTCACCGGCGATCTCGCCATCGAGCTTACTTCGCCCGCGGGAACCCGCAGCGTGCTGAAAACCGGTGATGGCGGATTCGGCGGTCCCGATCTGAACGGCATGGTGCTGCTCAGCAACGCATTCTATGGGGAGAACCCCGCCGGAATCTGGACGATCAAGGTGGTGGACGTGGCGCCGGCTGATGTGGGTACGCTGACCAACTGGCAAATTCGCGTTTTCGGTCACTAAGAACCGGTTTCAAAAATGCTCGTGAGGGCTGTTAACTTGATACGATTTCTGTTAACGTCGACATTGTTTTCCTTCGAGAGGAGCAATGCCAAAACCACTGATCGACGACGAATTGTGCGAGCCGCTGCTGCCCAGAGGCAGGAGGCGAACCCGAATAGGTCGAGGCCGACCGCGGGTGTCCGACCGTGCAACGCTTACCGGGATCGTGTTCGTGCTGCGCTCGGGTATCCCTTGGAAGATGTTGCCGCGAGAGATGGGCTGCGGCTCCGGGTGACCTGCTGGCGACGGTTGAAACGCTGGCAGCGAGCCGGGGTGTGGAAGCGCCTGCACCAAGTGCTGCTCTCGAAGCTTCGCCAAGCCGAGCGCATCGACTTCTCGCGTGCCGTGGCCGACAGCTCCTCGATCCGCGCCCTGGGTGCTGGGAAAAAAACTGGACCGAACCCAACCGATCACCGTCGTTCCGGCTCGAAACATCACCTCCTCATCGACTCGCAAGGCATTCCGCTCTCGGTCATTTTGACCCAGGCCAATCGCCACGACGTGACCCAGTTGCTGCCTTTGGTTCAGGCCATCCCTCCCATTGGAGGCAAGCGCGGTGCTCCGCGGCGAAAGCCCAAGCTGGTGCAAGCTGACCGTGCTTACGATTCCGACCCGCATCGTGCGGCGCTCCTGGCCCTGGGTATCCAATCCCAGATCGCACGGCGCAGGACCCCGCACGGCAGCGGCCTGGGCAAGACCCGCTGGGTGGTGGAGCGCACCATCGCTTGGCTGCATTGGTTTTGCAGACTCCGAATTCGATACGAACGGCTGCCCAACATTCACGAAGCGTTCCTCAAAATCGGCTGCAGTCTCATATGCTGGCGCTTCCTGCAACGTGCCTGAACATATTTTTGAAACCGGTTCTAAGCCACGGATGCGATCTGAACGCATTGGAGGCACAGCAATGAACATCCGAATCGTTGCGCTATGCCTGCTGTTCGCCGCCTCGCTCTGTCTGGCGCAGAAGTCCAAAAAACCTGCCAAGGGCAGGGATGCAGAGCGTGCCGCAATGCTGGAGACGCTCCATCGCGGAAAGCAGATCACGATCAACCGCGAGCGGTACCAGCTTCTGCCGGAGGTGTTTGCTGTGGAGCGCAGCGATCATGAGGAAACGCCGCAACAGGCCATGGCGCAGGTTGACGGGGACGGGCAACTCATCGAGACCAAGGGGAAGCTCGTGCTCTTTCGCGTCGCTCAGCAGAAGCCCGCACTTGTGGAGCGGGTCGGGTCGTCAACGGTCTATCCGGCCGTGCTGAACGTTCGAACCGGAACCTTCGGTGTGCTGACCGGTGTGCTGGTCGTGAAGCCGAAGAGCATGGGTGACGCCGCGAATATCGCAAGCAGGTACGGGCTGGAGACGGACAGGGAGTTTTCGCATCTCCATACCGTGTTCTACCGAGTGAAAGCGAACATGGATATCGCCGACGTCGCTGCGGCGTTGCAGGCCGATGCGCGGGTCGAGAACGCCTACCCGAAGTCATCGAGCACGTGCTCTCCCCGAAGTGAATTTCTGCGGGATGATTAACCGCCGCGATACGCGATGCGGTAGATCGCCCCCGCGTGGTCGTCCGAAACGAGCAGCGATCCGTCCGGCATGACTTCGAGATCCACCGGTCTGCCCCACGCCGATTCGCCCTGCAGCCATCCCTCGGCGAAGACTTCGTGCTTCACGACGCGCCCGCCTTCGATCACCACGCGCTTGATGCGGTAGCCGATCTTTCTCGAGCGGTTCCAAGAGCCGTGCTCGGCGATGAAGAGGTTGTTGCGGTACTCGGGCGGGAACTGGCTGCCGGTGTAGAAGCGCATTCCAAGCGCGGCGACGTGGGCCCCCAGCTTCACCGCCGGCGCTGAGAATTCCGAACAGGCGTGCTTGCCGAACTCCGGATCGGCGGTATCGCCCTGGTGGCAGTACGGATAACCGAAGTGCATGCCGGCCTTTGGCGCGTGGTTCAGCTCGTCGGCGGGCAGCTCGTCCCCCAGCCAGTCGCGTCCGTTGTCGGTGAACCACAGCTCCTTCGTGCGCGGGTCCCAGTCGAACCCGACTGAGTTGCGCACGCCGCGCGCGAACACTTCGTAGCCCGAGCCGTCCGGCCTGATCCGCGAGATGAGCGCATAGCGCGCGGCGTCGGGCTCGCAGATGTTGCAGGGCGCGCCGACCGGAACGTAGAGCCGGCCGTCAGGGCCGAAGCGGATGAATTTCCAGCCGTGGTGCGTCTCGCGGGGAAAACGGTCGGTGACGACGACCGGTTTCGGCGGCGCGTCGAGATGCGCTTCGACGTCGTCGAAGCGCAGAATGCGGCTGACGTCGGCGACATAGAGTGCGCCGTCGCGCACCGCCACGCCGTTCGGCATCCTCAGGCCCGAGGCGAGCGTGATGACCTGCGTCGCCTTCGCGCCCCGGTAGCGCACCGCGTACACGCTGCCGTCGGTGCGCGTTCCGACGAAGAGAACGTTGCCCTTTCCCAGCGCCAGCGAGCGCGCATCCGGAACTTCGTCGGCGAAGACGCCGATCTCGAAGCCCGGCGGCAGCTTGATGCGCTCGACCGGC
>WNGQ01009049.1_pt1 | contig 11284 bp, 13 predicted proteins | sample 5407661 | NCBI WGS metagenome assembly WNGQ01 (sample SAMN13153382, study PRJNA577476) | soil metagenome | isolation source: 60 cm soil or saprolite under Garry oak tree replicate 2 | place: USA:California | collected 2016-06-15
AGCACCCGGGCGAGACGATCGGCGACGTGGCGGGCCGGGCCGATGCCGTCCTCGCCAGGGTCCGCCCGCTGCTGGCCGACGGCGACGTGGCGCTGGTCGCGCACGGTCACCTGCTCCGGGTGCTGACCGCCCGCTGGCTCGGCCTCGACCCCGCCAGCGGGCGGCTGTTCATGCTGGACACGGGGACGCTGTCGACGCTGGGCCGCGAGCACGGCGAACCGGTGATCGCGACCTGGAATGTGCCGCCCGCGACTACCGGGTGAGCACGGCCCGCTGCCTGGAACCGCCGGTCAGGCAGATGGCCAGGCCGAACACGCCGACGTCGCGGAGGGTCAGGTCGGTCAGGCCGCCGGTGATGGTCAGGGTAACCACGATCTGGAGCAGCAGCACTGCGGCCACCGCGGCCGCCAGGCGAAATGCCACGCCCGCCGTGATCGCCACGGCGAGGATCAGCAGCACCCAGCCGTGCACGAGCACCAGCACGATCGCGAACGCGGAGGTCGCCGTGACGCCGGGAACATAGCCCGTCCATAGCTGTGGCGCCATCAGCTCGTGGTAGCCGAACCAGGCCAGGACCAGGCCGAGTAGCACCCTGGCGGCGGTCGGCGCCCACTCGGCAGCGAATCGCTGAGCCCGGTCGACCATGTAGTCCCGGCCGGCCGGCCGGCTCGGAAGATGGGTCTTCGTGCTCACTGCACAATCCTTCCGAGCGAGTCGGTGACCACGAGCCCGTCGTCGCCGAGGTTGTAGTCGCTATTGCCCGAGTCGTCGCCCATCGCCGCCTCGATCACGTACACCTTCGCGCCAGCCGGGTAGAACTTCGGGGCAGACGCGGCCTGCCCGGCCACCCCGGCGGTGACCATGATTCCCGCTCCGTGCCGCTGCACCTTGATAACCAGGCCGGTCTGCGCCGCCCTGGCGGCCTGGCTGAGCGGACCCGGCCAGACCTGGAAGGCGTAGGACGCGTACGACTGCGAGCTGAGCTTGGGCCCTGGGGTGGGAGCGGGCGTCGCTGCCGGGCTGGATGCGACCGGTCCCTGCGTCGGCCCGGCGGACGGCGCCGAGGCTGAGGGCGCGGGCTTGGCCTTCGCGGTCGGCGACGCGTGCAGCCCGGCGAGCGCGGCAGGCAGCCCGTTGTGCCGTCCCGACCAGCCGTGCACTCCGAGCATGACGCCCACGATCGCGGACGTCGCCAGCAGCGTGACCCCGCGGGCTCCTACGGTCTCGCCGGCTATGCGCATCAGGCATCACGTCCCGTCGGTGCGGTTGAGGGCACCCGCCACCAGCACGTTCGAAGCGCCCATCCTGTCCAGATCAACTTTCTTGGCGCCACGGAGGTTCCCGCCGCTCATGCGGCAAGCGCGGGGGCGGGCATGGCGAGCAGCCGGCGCGGGATGCGCGTGGTGGCCCGGTGCAGCGCGCGGAGCGCGATCGTGGTGCTCAGGTCGGTGACCGGACTGCCCGGGGCGCCGTACATCCGCCGGGCCCAGCGCGGCAGGCTGGCGAATGCCAGCACGTTGGCCGGCGGAACGACGAGCTTGAGGCCGGTGAAAGGCCACGGAATGTCGGGGCGGAACGACCTGAGCAGCGCCTGCCGCGCCTCGTCGGACGCGTGCAGCAGCGGCCGCATGCGCTCGTAGTACGCGTCAAGCTCGGCCATGCTGGCCGGCACGCCGGCCGGGTCGAGCCCGACCACGGCGGCGCTGCGCCGCTGCTCGGCGACGAACCGGTCCAGGTCGGCGGCCGACAGGCCCATGCCCGACCGGCGGGCAACGTCGGCGTAGGAGGCGATCTCGCCGCAGTGCACCCACAGCAGCAGGTCAGGCTCGTCCAGCCGGATGACCGAGCCGTCGGCGTCCGTCCCGGTCAGCGACGCGTGCACCCTCCTGACCCGGCGGCCGGCCCGCTCCACCTCGGCGGCCGTGCCGTACGTACGGACGCGGACGAACTCCACCGTCCTGCCGAACCGCCCCCAGGCTTCGCCGGGCCGGGCGAACGCCGTGTTCTGCCAGGTCGCGCGCATCGTGCGAGCATGCAGCGCCTGCAGGTACATCGCGCGCAGCCCGCCCACCCACAGCACCGGCTCCCCGAGTATGCGCCAGGTCACCGAGCCCGGGCCGAACAGCCCGTCGGCGGAAAGCGGCTCCGAGGCCATCGCGCCTCCTCGGTATTCCCGGGCCGCTAACGCGGCCTGGTCTCCTCGTCGATCCAGTCCAGGTAGCCCGCCGAGCCCGCGACTATCGGCGTGGCGATGATCTCCGGCTCGTCGTAGCTGTGCCGCTCGAGCAGGAACTCGGCCAGCTCGGGATACCTCTCGGCGGGCAGCTTGAGCATGACCATCCACTCCTCGGCCCGCTCGATACCGTCCTCCCACCAGAAGGTGCTCGCTACCGGGCCGGCCACCTGAGCGCATGCCGCGAGCCTGGCCCGCACGGCGTCGTGGGCGAGTTCCATCGCCTCGGCGCGTGAGTCGGTCGTCGTCTGGACGTGCAGATATCGCGCCTCGTCACTGGCTTCATCGCGCTGCGCCGCCATAGCACCAGATGGTACGCCGCCACGGCGGTAACCTTTGCATTCCCGGCCACGAGGAGGTTCGCGTGCTACGTCCGCTGTGCCTGATTGTCAACCCGGCAGCGGGCAACGGCCGGGCGCGCGATCTGCTGCACCCAGCCAGGTCCGCGCTCACCGCGGCGGGTGCCGAGCACCGGGTCGTCGAGTCCGCCAGCCTGGCCCACGCGAGGGAGCTCGCGACGGGCGCGGCTGGCCGCGGCGATGTCGTGGTGGCCGTGGGCGGCGACGGCATGGCCGGGGCGCTCGCCGGAGCCGCGGCGACGAGCGGCGCCCGCTTCGGGATCATCCCGGCCGGTCGGGGCAACGACCTCGCCGGTGTGCTCGGCATCCCGTTGGACCCGGCCGCGGCGGCCAGGGTGCTCACCGCCGGGCAGGTCAGGCGGATCGACCTGATATCTGTCGGCGCCCCGGGACAACCCGAGATCGTCGTGGCGGGCAGCGTGTACGCCGGGATCCCGGCCGTCGCAGGCGAGATCGCCAATGCGACCAGGTGGCTCGGCGGACCGCTGGTGTACCCGGTGGCGGCGCTCCGCGCCCTCGCGCGCTGGCGGCCGGGCACCTTTACCGTGGAGATCGCCGGCGGCGACGCGGACGAGTTCGACGGCTACGCGGTGGTGGTGGCCAACTCGGCCCGCTTCGGGGCCGGGATGCAGGTCGCCCCGTCGGCCGTGATCGACGACGGGGTGCTCGACGTGGTGCTGATGCGGCAGGCCGCCAAGATCACGTTCGTCCGGGCGCTGATGAAGATCAAGGACGGCAGCCACGTGACCCTGCCCCAGATCTCGCTGCTGCGCGGCGCGGACGTGACGATCACGGTGAGCAGGGACCTGCCGGCCGCGGCCGACGGCGAGCCGCTGGCCTGCGCGGCGCCGCTGGCCGCGGGCACGCCGCTGCGGATCCGCGCGCTGCCCGGCGCTCTGAGCGTGCTCACTCCGGCCGGCTAGACCATGCCCGGGCCCGCTGTGCCCGCCCCTGGCCGGCCGCCGAGGAACGACGCCACGAATTCCGGGCTGGCGGCGAGCTCGGCCGGGGCACCCGCCATCCGCAGCTCTCCCCCGCCCATGACGTAGGTCAGGTCGGACACCTCGAGCACCGCCCTGGCGCGCTGCTCGACGATCAGTACGGCGGCGCCCTGCTCGGCGAGCTGCCGCACGTGCTCGGTGAGCAGGCTCCGCGCGATCGCCGGCGCCAAGTTGGCGGTCGGCTCGTCGAGCAGGAACACCGCGGGCCGCAGCATCAGCACCCGGCCCATCGCGAGCATCTTGCGCTCGCCGCCGCTGAGCTTTCCCGCGGGCCGGCGCACCATCGTCGCGAGCCGGGGGAAGACGGTCATGACGTGCTCGATCCGGCCTGGTAGCTCGTGGCGGTCCAGGAGGTAGCCGCCCATCTCCAGGTTCTCCCTGACCGTGAGCGGCGCGAAGACGTCCTCGACCTGGGGGACGTACCCGACGCCCGCCCTGGCGATCTCCTCCGGAGCAGAGTTCGTGACCTCGCGGGAGCCCACCCAGACCTGTCCCGACGTCACGCGCAGCGCTCCGGTCAGCGCCTTCAGCAGCGTGCTCTTGCCTGAGCCGTTCGGGCCGACGACCGAGACCACCTGGCCCTTCCCGGCCCGCACGCTGACGCCCCTGATCACCGGGTCGCCGCCGTACCCGGCCGTGACATCGCGGGCGCGCAGCGCCGCCTGGTCCTCAGCCGACAAGGTAGGCCTCCACCACATCGCTGCGGTCACGCAACTCAGCCATCGTGCCCTGGGCCAGGATGGCGCCGTCGGCCATCACGATAACCGGGTCGCAGAACTCATCCATGATGGCCAGCTCGTGCTCGACCATCAGGATCGTCATGCCTTGCTGGCACAGGTCGCGCAGCGCCGTGCCAATGCGCCTGGCGAGTTCGGGGTACACCCCGGCCATCGGCTCGTCGAGCAGCAGCATTTCCGGCTCGGCCATCAGCGCGCGCATGATCTCGACCAGCCGGCGCTGGCCGCCTGACAGGTCGCCGGCGTAGTCGTTCGCGTGCCGGGTCAGCCCGAATTCGGCGATCAGCGTCATGGCCCGTTCGATCGCCAGGTCTTCGTCCGCGCGCCAGTACCTGCGCCCGGCCACCGCCCCGAGGAACGAGTCGCCCCGGTTGCCCGGCATCGCGGACAGCAGGTTCTCCAGCACGGTCAGCCGCTTGAACTCCGTCGCGAGCTGGAAGGTCCTGACGAGGCCCGACCTGGCCCGGCGGTAGGCCGGCAGCGCCGTGACGTCCCGGCCGGAGTACGTGATCTGCCCGGAGGAGACCTTGTCGGTGCCGGCCAGCAGCGACAGCAGCGTGGACTTGCCGGCCCCGTTCGGTCCGATCAGCCCGGTCAGCGTTCCCCTGGCGATGGACAGCGACACTCCGGCGACCGCGTGCACGCCGCCGAACTCCCGGCTGACCGCGCTCGCCCGCAGGATCTCGGGACCTTCGCAACGGGAGCGCGCGGGGTGATGTGCGCGGGCGGGCCGGATCCCGCCGCCGCCCGGCCCGCCAGGCCCGCCGGGCGCGGCGTCGGGCGCGGAGATCACGCGCTTGCGCTCGGGCAGCACGCCCTGCGGCCGCAGCCACAGGAACACCGCGATGAGCAGGCCGATCGCGACCCACTGGAGCGAGGGCAGCAGGTTCGGCGGCAGGTTCTGGTCGCCGTTCGAGATGTACCTGGTGACCTCCTCGAACCCGACCGGCACGAGCACGGCGCCGAGCACGGCGCCGAGATGGTTGCCGGCGCCGCCGATGATCACCGCGGTGAACAGCACGATGGTCTCCGCGTAGCTCCACGCGGGCGGCGACCACACGCCGATGAAGCTGACCAGGATGCCGCCGGACAGGCCGGCGATCGCCCCGCCGGCGACCAGCACACCGGTGCGGAGCGCGAGCAGGTTCTTGCCGAGCGAGTCGGCCACCTTGTCGTTGTCGCGCATGGCACGCAGCGTGCGCCCGTACGGCGACTCGGTGATCCGCCTGACGAACCAGTACACGACGCCCGCCACGACGATCCCGCCGGCGGCGAACGCGTACTGGTATCCGTTCGTGGTCTCGACGAACATGCCGCGCGCCAGCGGCGCCGGCACTACGGCCATCCCCGCGTCCCCGTTGAACAGCGGCCGGTAGTTCGTCACGAGCAGGTTCAGCAACACCGCGGTGACGAGCAGGCCGACCGCGGCGAAGTCACCGCGCAGCCGCCTGCCGACCAGGAACGTGAACGGCAGGGCGAGCAGCCCGCCGGCGGCCGCCGCGCCGAGCCAGGGCAGCGGAAACGGCAGGCTGAAGCCGCCGATGTAGAGCTGGAAGCCGCCGTTCGCGGTGTCCGGCGGCAACGCCAGCGCCGCGGCGACGTACGCGCCCGCGGCCTGGAAGATGATGAAGCCGAAGTTGGTGACGCCGGCCACGCCGAACTGCTGGCTGAGTCCCAGGCAGGCGATCACGTCGACCGCCGCGTACACGAGCAGGATGATCAGGTAGTACATCGGCGAGCCAATCCGCTTCAGGTCCTGGTGCCGAGCAGGCCGGTCGGCCGGACGGCGAGCATGGCCAGCAGGATCACGAAGGCGACCACGTACTTGTAGTCGGCCTGGATGTACGCCGCGCTGATCTCCGTGGCCAGCCCGATGACCAGCGCGCCCAGCATGGCGGCGTAGGCGTTGCCTGGACCGCCGAGGAATACCGCGGCCAGGATCAGGATCAGGAAGATGTCGGTGCTGGTCGGGTCGAACGAGCCGACGTCGATCGCGAAGACGGTGCCGGCCAGGCCGCACAGCGCCCCGGTCACCGCCCACGTCACCGCGATCACGCGGCCGGTCCTGATCCCGCAGGTCCTGGCCAGCATCCGGTTGGCGGCCGTGGCCCGCATCGCCTTGCCGAGCCTGGAGTAGCGCAGCAGGGCATGGACGCCGACCATGACCACCAGGCTGATCGCCATGATCGTGAGCTGGACGGTGGTCAGCACGAGCCCGCCGAGCCTGACCGTGCGTCCCTGGCCCATCCGGTAGGACACGCCGACGCCGCCCGCCACCGCGGCGATGCCGAACTCGATGATGAGCGCCATCCCGAGCGAGACGATCACGAGCGTGATGGGCGCCGCACCGCGGCGCTGGAACGGCGCGTAGACGAGGTAGTTCAGCAGGGCGGACAGCACCGAGCCCGCCGCCATTGCCGCGACCAGGCCGACCCAGACCGAGTAACCTGCCTGGTTGACCAGGTAGGCGGTGAACGCCCCGGCGGTCATCACGCCGGCGAAGGCCAGGTTGAGCACGTCAGTCACGGCGAACTGAAGCGTGAAGCCGACCGCCGCGATCGCCAGCACCGCCGAGGTGATCAGGCCGAATCCGACCGAGGAGAGCAGCAGGCTCACCGGCGCGCCGTCCCGTCCGGCCCGAACCCGCGCGGGCGCGGGCCGGACGGGCTGCCGGTGCGGATCACGGGCTGACCGCGCGGATTTCGGCGGTCGTGATGCTGCCGGAGACCATGACCTTTCCCGTCGTGCTGTACGTATCGATCTGGAAGATGCCGGGCGAGTCATGGAACGCATCGAAGCTGGTCGGTCCGCCCGGCCCGACGTAGCGAATCTTCTTGCCCGCCTTGAGTGCGGCGACTCCGGCCGCGAACGAGTTCACGACGACCGCGCCAGGCGTGCCGTCACCGATCTTGGCGATCCACGGCTTCCACTTCGCGGTGTCGGTGCTGCCCGCCGCCACCATGGCCAGGGCCGCGAGGTTCATGCCGTCGTACAGGTGCACCGCGCCGGGGGCGGTGAAGTACGTCGCGAAGTCGCCGGTCTGGGCGCCGCTGACGTGGCCCTTGACCGCGAGCAGCGCGCGGGTGAACGCCTCGTAGGCGGGCCCGCTCGTCGCCGTGACCAGGTTGTCGGCGTGGAAGTTCGCGGCGAAGTCGCTGGCGCCGACCGCCTTGGCGCACGCCGAGTAGAAGACCGGCGAGATCGCCGCCGACGTGCCGATGACCGGGATCATCTTCCCGCCGTTAAGCTGCTTGATCTCGGCGAGCAGGGTCGGGTCCGCGTTGCCGAGCGCCTCGGTCATGATCGCGTCTGGGTGGGCCGCCACGATCTTCGCCGCCTCCGTCCTGAACGTCGTGGCGTGCAGGTCGAGGGTCTCGTTGGCCACCATCGTCAGGCCGGCCTTGGCGATGGCGGCGATCGCCGGCTGGACGAACGTCTGCGACCCGATGTCGTTGCCGAATGCCAGCGCGATCTTCTTGTACCCGAGCTTTTGGGCGATCACCGTCATCGCGTAGGACTCGGCGAGGTCGGGCGGCACGAGCCGGTAGAAGTACGGGTACTTGACATGGTCGAACTCGGACTGGCCGGTCATGCAGAACATCACGGTCTTGTTCTTGTTGATCACCGGCACGACCGACGCGGCCTCGTCGGACGTGCAGCCGATGACGAGAGCCAGGTTGCCGGTGTTCTGGATGAGGTTGCCGACGGCGGGCACGGCGTCGGCGGGCTCGCCCCTGGTGTCCGCCGTCGTGCACTTGACCTGGTGGCCGAGTATGCCGCCCGCCTTGTTGATGGCGTTCGTCGTACCGTCGCAGGAGACCAGGTAGATCGGGCCGAGCGCGGCGTCGGGCCCGCTGAACGGCGCCACGTCGGCGAAGACCAGCGTCGAGTGCGAGCCGGAGGACGAGCTGCTGCACGCCGCGAGCGCCGCGGTCAGCGCCACCGCGGCGAGCACGGCGGCGGACCGCGGCCGCCAGCGGCCCGGCCCTGGCCGCCGGGCAAGCTGCGCCCGGCCGGATGGAGGTGTGCGGCGCGCCGCCGCGCCTGGGGTATCGGACATTTGCTCTCACCTCAATGCGTGAGTGGCCTCAGTAGGGGTTAGAAGCCGGCGGGCGTCGCATCGGCTGGCCGCCAGCGCCATCCGGCCAGGTCGGCATCCTCGGCGACCACGCGATTGCGGATCGTGCCGACGCGCTCCACGGTTACCTCGATCAGGTCGCCCGGCTGCAGCCAGACGGGTGGCTTCCGCGCGAAGCCGACCCCGCCCGGCGTGCCAGTCGCGATGACATCGCCGGGCCTGAGCCTTGTGAAGGAAGAGAAGAACTCGATCGCGCTCGGCACGTCGACGATCATCTGCGAGGTGCGGGCCGACTGCATGACCTGGCCGTTGAGCGTGGTGGTCAGCGCGACATCGCCGATGTCCACCTCGTCGGCGGTGACCAGTTCGGGCCCGATCGGCATACTGCCCTCGAAGTTCTTGCCCGCGGTCCACTGCGTCGCGGCCCGCTGCCACTCCCTGGCCGTCGCGTCGTTCAGCACGACGAACCCGGCCACGGCCGCCATCGCCGCACTCGCCTTGATGTAGCGCCCGCCCGCGCCGATCACGACGCCGAGCTCCCCCTCGTAGTCGAACCGGTCTGTCAGCGCCGGCCTCACGAGGTCCGCGTAGGGCCCGGTCACGCTGCCGGCTCCCCTGACGAACGCCTCAGGCCAGGTCGGCACCGAGCGACCGCCCTCGATCGCGTGCTCGCTGTAGTTCACGCCCAGGCACAGGATCCTGGGCGGATCGGGGACGGCGGGACCGAAGTCGGCCGGCCGCACCTGCTCACCGTCCCGGTCGGCGACCAGCCTGATCGCGTCCAGAGCCGCGTCCCCGGCGGCCAGCACGCCGCCGAGCGCGGCGAGACCCGGGTCGCCGGTGGCGTCGGCCACGTCAACATAGCCGCGAGACCCGGCGACATGCAGCCGGGGCCCGCGCGCGGTGAGGATGGTCGCCAGCCGCATGCTCAGCCTCCAGATCGGTGACAGCGGACAAGGCCGCAGCCAAATTGGTCGCAATGGCTGATTGGTTGAGCATAGAACCGGGCGACAAAGCGGGTCAAGAGCCCGAACTTAAGCCGGCCCTGCGACCGAGATTGGTAGGATTGGTCGACGCCCGGGCCGGCCCGGCGAAGGCCGGACACTCGGAGGCTCCACACACGGGGCTACACACACGGGCTGCACACACGGGGGCTGGACAGACGGAGGGGCGGGCAGACATGGCAGGGCAGCACGAGCCGGACCGCGACGCCGAGCCTGATCCTCCCCCCGCTCCGCGCGCCACCGCCGGGCGCGGGCATGACCTCGCGCAGCTCATCGTGGATCACGCGCTGCGGGTCGGGCTCGGCCCGCAGGGCAGGCTGCCGACCGAGCGGCAGCTTGCCGCCGATCTGGGCGTCACCCGGTCGTCAATCAGGTACGCGCTCGGAATCATGGAGGCTCAAGGTCAGGTCTCGCGGGAGGTCGGCCGCGGAACATACCTGCGCCCCTCGCGGCACCGCGCGGGTGCGGCAGGCGGCGTGGGTGCGGCAGGCGGCGCAGGCGCGGTCCAGCCGAGCGGGGCCGGTTGCGGCGACGACGGCCAGTCGGCGTTCGCGCCTGCCGACGTGATGGTGGTCAGGCGCCTGCTTGAGCCGCTCGCGATGCCGCTCGCCGTCGCCTGGGCGACCGCGGCCGACTTCGCCGAGATGGACCGCTGCCTGACCGGTGGCGACCGCGCGGCCAGCTACGAGGACTTCGAGAGCTGGGATCTCGCCCTGCACCGGAGCATCATCGCGGCCACCCACAGCCCGCTGCTCGGCACGTTGTACGCCTCGATCGAGACGGCCAGGCACGGCCACATCTGGGGTGACCTCAAGCGGCGGAGCGCCTCGGCCGAGCGCAGGAGCCAGTACCAGTCCGATCACCACGAGATCGTGGCCGGGCTCAAGGCCAGGGACTCGGCCGCGGCGGTGAGCGCGATGCGCGCGCATCTGGCCCGGGTGTCCGACCACCTCAACGCCACCGACCCGGCCGCGGGCATCTGGCCGTGAAAGAACCGAGGGAACCGCGGGCCATCGCGGTGCTTACCAGCCGGCTCGCGCCTGGCGACAGCCGCCGGTGATTACCGCGCAGTAGCCCCCGGGATCTGCGGCTTGACCTTGGAGTGCGCTCACAGGTTTACGGTCGGACCATGAGCCAGACCACCGCCATCGGCGGTCGCGGGCTGCGGGTTGCCGAACTGGCCGCGGTCGCGGGCGTCGCCGCCGACACCATCCGCTACTACGAGCGGGCCGGACTGCTGCCCGCTCCGCACCGCACGGCGGCCGGCTACCGCACCTACGACGACGCCGCGGTCGACCGCCTGAAGTTCATCCAGGGTGGCCAGCGCCTGGGCCTGCGGTTGCGCGAGATCCGCGACCTGCTCGCCATCCGCGACACCGGGGCGTGCCCGTGCGAGCCCGCCGGCCAGCTGCTGCGGCGCCGCATGGACGAACTCGACGCCGAGATGGCACGGCTGGCCGCGCTGCGCGTCGAGCTTGCGGCGATGGTCGAGGCCCTGCCGTCCGAGCACTGCCCGGACCCGGCGCCGGGGACCTGGCTCTCGCCCGTACCGGACGGGGGGAGGTGAGATCCGTGAAGGACTGGTTCGTGCTGTCGTGCTGCTGCGACGACCCCGGATGCCCGCCTGAACTGTGCGGCTGCGGCTGCTGAGCCGCTCCGCTAACCCGGGCAAGGCGGCCGCCCGGCGGGCGGCGACCGCCCGGAAACCTCCGATCGGCAGCCGGACCGCTCAGTCTCCCGCCGTAACGCCGGTCAGTTCCTTGCCGCCGGTCAGGTCGTTGCCGGCCAGCAGCGCCACGCGCATCGGCGGCCGTTCGATCATGACCTCGGAGTACTCGTCGAGCTGAACCCCTCGCGCCGCCGCCACGGCAT